>Ga0310695_10001154_pt1 | contig 63985 bp, 59 predicted proteins | sample RumenRJG_04DNA_FD_203882 | JGI IMG/M metagenome (GOLD analysis project Ga0310695, IMG submission 203882) | Bovine rumen microbial communities from Lethbridge, Alberta, Canada - RJG_04 (v2) (version 2) | ecosystem: Host-associated > Mammals > Digestive system > Stomach > Rumen | place: Canada... | reverse complement strand
TGCCTCCAACGATATAGGTCACCGACTTCTCAAATCTAAACTCAGTAAAGTCTCTAATCACTGGAATGGAGAATGGGTATTTGCTCGTATCCCATTCCCCTTCTCGTCTCCTGATCCGTCTCAAATAAATATTCTCTTTCATGGCCAAATGGCATTTTTGCCGCAAAGATAACTCGCTCCAATGCCACATTTCGGCACACCAAAACAAAATACATTTAATCACTTGCCTTGAGGGTGACTTTCCCTAGAATTACTTGACAGATTTGAGAGCGATTAACTAAGTTGGTTTACACTAATTTTATCGTTCGCCTAAACAGGGTTGACAGTTTGGCGGTTTTGTCACTGAATGGGTTTACAGCTCTCGAAACATCGTTTTATTTTTCTGGAATCACCCATTTTGCCCCACATCCAGAAAAATAAAAGCACATTATTTACCATAAAAATCAGCCATTTTCGAGATTTTTTTTGAATATGGCTGACTTTTCCGAGGCTGTTTTTATTTGCTTTTCTCTGATTTTAAGGTAATTACAATTTTGAAAAGCAAAAAAAAGAAGTAGCAACGTCAATGCTTCTCCAGCACCGATATCGCTACTTCTGCGGACTCGCCACTGAAGTGAACGGTGTAACGTCTTGAGGTTACGGTGTCACTCCAATGGGTCATCGTCCGGGTGATGGTGGTTGTCCGACTGACTCTTCGCCAGCAGGTCCTTCTCCATCTTGTTATGTTTATATGTTGTCACCCCATTCGCCGCCGGCCTGTTGATGTGTCGCCAGCGGTCCAAATTTTGGGGCGTATTGTTGTCTCATCTATAAGGTTTCTTATTACTTTTGGGGCGGCCTTTAGTTGTTTCCAATGTCTCTTTCTGTATCTACAATCAATATCTCATATCTCAATCACTTTCCCTCGTTCGAAGGTGAGGTGTTCGTTGTGGGAGACGTAGCCGAATTGGTTGCAGAGGCAGCGGGTGGTGCCGATGGTTTTGTCGATGTTGCGGTGGGAGTGGCCATAGATCCAGTAGTCGATTCCGCTGTCGGCGATGTATTCGGCCAGCTCGACGGTGAATGCCCCGTTAATACGACTTCCCTGGAACTCCGGGGCAACCAGTTGATAGGATGGGACATGGTGGGTGACGACGACCTTGTGCTTGGATTGGCTCGCACGGACTGACTTCTTGATGAAGTCTAGGCAGCGCTGATGTTCACTGTTGAAATCGGAATATCTCAGCAGGTTCTCGCCATAGACGATGCGGTAGAAGTCGGCCACGCCTCGCTCGGTGACGAAGGCGTTGTCCATGTCGATATGGGCCCAAAGGGTAGATATGATGAAGTCCACATCCTGGATCGTTACGACCTTGTTATAGAAGTAATGGACGTTGTGGCGGATTTCGCCCACCAGTCCGTCCTGCATCGTCTTCAGGTCGTAGTACTTATAAAACTCGTGGTTGCCCAGTGCGACCAGCACTTGCTCGAAGTTTTCAGACGCCCAGTTCCAGAACGGGTGCACGCTGTACATGTCGTCTCCCATGTAACCCGTGTCCCCAGCCAAGACCAGGATGTCACCCTTCACGTCCATAGGGCCATTGTCCCTTAGATATCGCCCGTTCTCTCGGAACTCCAAGTGAAAATCAGATGCAAATTGAATCTTCATGTTTTATTCAGTGGTCTTATTCTGTCAACAAAATTAGTGATTATTCGATAATCAGACAATACACATGACTTATTGACTGAATTACAATATTATTTTGAAAACCTTTCTGTTCGCAATATTGAGTTATAAATCATGTAAAATCAACTATTTGGTTCTCTTTTGAATCGACCAAGACAATTGCTATACGATTATTTAGAAAAAGAAGGCTTAATCAATCGGTTTGCCCTCTCCATTGCGATTTAGTTTAAGCCTTGATTCTAGGTTTTTGATTATTTCTTCATCTGTTAACTGCGCATAGACTGTTCTGATCATTTCATCAGAAGCATGGCCTGACATTCTACGCACTTCTTCTGGGCTCTCTCCATTTTTGATCATATTAGTAATGAACGTACACCGAGCGTAATGGCTGGTTATCGTTTCGTATAGTGGTTTCTTTACTTCTTTTTGAGTTGAATCAATTTTTACGATGGTCCTATTCAATCCAGCCTTTTTTGCTATCCGCCTAATGGCTTCATTATATGTATTATTGCCTTTGCCTTTGGTCTTTCTTTCAAACTCAATAGGGTCAACTAGCTTCTGTTTTTTTACTCTGTCCATTAGCATTCTCATCCTAGGCGTTAAAGGAATAATAGCTTTGATGTTCTCCTTCATTGTCGTAACGACAATGAAGTTGTATCTCTTTCCTTTTTTTACATCATACTTTCCTGTGAGTAGTTTTGCCAAGTCAGAAACGCGCTGTCCACATTCGATGTGAAGTAAGAACAAGTCACGGTATTCTTCTTCGACGGGGGTTAGTCCAGGACAATTCTCAATCGCGGCAACTTCATCATCAAACAGGGGGAAGTAACCAATTTGGTCTTCTCTGCGAGGGTCATCCACTTTAATCCAAACCACAAAGTTGGAGACTGTCTCTCTAGGGACGAACACTTTGTTAATCAGCATAGCGATAATAGCTCCGCAACGATTCAATTGACCGACCCCAAAGTTCCTCATTTTGCCATCCGTTTTGCTTCGGTTCATCTTATCAATCAGGTATTCCTTGTACTTATTCAAACCTTTCTGGCTAAAGATTTGCATTGTTTTATCATTTTTAGGTAACGTATCAATAAAGCGGCCGAACTCGCTCAAGAGAGATTCATTTTGCCGTTTTGTGCTCTCTTTGATTGAAGGCTTTACGTATTTATGATAGTACTCCAGAGCTTCAGCGGCAACATATACGAGGACTAACTTGGTTTTAGCATCATCTCGAAAGATAAATTGTTTGAGTGTTTCAAATATATCGGAGACATAATTGTTGCTTATATATTCAATAAATTCTGAGTAGTAGCGTCTCAACTTATTTAATTGTTCATTGACAATCTCATTATTGTGGTTGTCCAATTGAGACTGTACATTAGAAATAACCGCCAGTTGCTTCTCGGAATTCCACTGGTTGGGATACACTTTAAGGTGTGTAGAGCATCGGTAATGTTTGCCATCTATATATGTAGTCAAGTAAATCGCGCCTGGATTTGAAGATTTAGAAAAAGGCAAATAAAACCTCAATTTACACTTATCATAAAAATTCTGTCGATGCTTGTCCATAACAACAATCCAATAATCAGAAATAGTGATTGGAGTCGCCGCCTTCCATGATCCGGCGAATATCACTCATGCGGTACCTATCATTAGCACCCACAGTGACAGGAACCAAGTAACCCAATCTCTTCCAGCGCCAGAGAGTCGAAGACGACACTCCAAGGGTCTGCATGGCCAGAGAACGGCTAATGTAGACTTCTGCTCTGGCATCAGCGATATCCTGTTCCAGTTCACGTTTGGTCTCAGCGATCAGCTGCCTATTCGCCTCCACCAGTTCGCCCAATGTAATCGTGACTTGCAGGCCTGGGCATTCTTTAGCTAGCTCAACTAGGTTTTTGTACATTCTCAAAAGCGTTAACTTATTGCGTCTTCAGCATTCTCAACGTTTTCCGTGACTGTGCCCTTATCCGCTAACTCCAGCTTTTTAGCGTACTTATATAACTTCTTGAGTTTAGCCTCATCGAATTTCTCCATCATCTCCATGATGTCTATTTTCATTTCTTTCCCATTCCACTTGTCGAGTTCTATACGCCGTGTGTCGCTGGCGATTTCAATGTAGGGCTTCATGCTCTCGTAGTCCTTGTGGCCGGTGCAAGACATAACAACGGGTGCTGGGATACCAAAGGCCAGAGAGCAGCAAACGAACGTTCTGCGAGCATCATGGCAGCTGATAATATCATAAAACTTGTTGACGTCATCATGCCGCTGAGTGCCGATGAAATATGTGTTGACGACCTCTCTGTCAAGACCAGCTTCCTTGGCTGCGAGTTTGATATAATCATTCAGCTTCTGTGCCGAAGGAACAGGGAACAAGCTGCCATCCTCGGACTCATAGTCAGCATATTTGTCAAGAATCTCCTGAGCACGTTTAATAATGGGTATCGTGATGTGGTCAGCTGTCTTCTTGGTGTACAGGTCAATGCCTTTGCTAGTGATATGCGCTTTCTTGAGCTGCGCTAGATCCGAGTAGCGCAATGAAGTGAAAGCCATGAAACAGAACATATCACGAGCGCGTTCCAGGTACTTATGATTGGGCGCGAACTGATGATTGTAGAACTGCTTTAGCTCTTTAAAGGTCAGGTAAGTGACATTCTTCTTCGTGACGGTCAAATGCAGCTTGTAATCAATAGCACTGTCCTGGACAGGATAGCCGTTGGCCTTCATCCATCTTAAGAATGATCTCAAAACCTTGAATTGCTTTGTAATGGTACGGTTACGGTAGTTGTTCTTAACATACCACTCCTTCAACTCAATCATTTTTGCCTTATCGAGTGTATCGAGTGAGACATCTGGATCACATCCCATGAGCTGTTTCCAAATCTGCTCATACTTGTAGTGAACGACACTGGTCCAGTCACGCTCTTTTGCTCCCTCGGTGAGAAATTCGTTAAAAATCTCCAGTAAGGGCTTGTCTGTCCTGCTCTCTTCATCTTCACGTTCCTTAGACTCAAACACCACTTTCTCATTGACAAGATCTCGCAGTTCATTAGCCGAAGGGATAGTGTCAGCAAGAGCATATTCGGTGAAAGACTCCTCAATGCCGTTCAGTAGAGTATTTATTCTATCATTAATCACGCGAGAAGGATTCCTCTCATGACAGATGATATGAGTGGAGCCACGCACCGGTCTCTGTGATTCATCATCCCACTTTAATGGGTCACCATGAAGTCCTATCGAGAAAGCGACTTCACATTTTTTCTTGTTCCATCTCACCCTCACAATGACCTGATTGCGATGATTCAGGAACGTCCTGCAATTATACTTTATATTCTTCATTTTACCTTTAAAAAAACTATTTCTTAGGCAAAATTACATTTGTTGCAACAACTGAACAAACAGTGATATAATATGATACGTTACGATACGACAAGATATGATTACACGATATTTTTCAAGTCAGTCTGATGGTGATTGGAGCCCCTGGCTCCAATCGAAAACGGCACATTTTTGGGGGGTACACCGTACCCTCCTTTTGCGGTATAAGAAGACATTTTAACATTTATAACAGGACGAGCACCTTTCGCAACCAACATATTCACAGTACTTTAACGACTCATAACAACTCTTTAAGTACCGTTCGCTAATCCCTCCAGCTCCACAAGCAACGAGTAATCATTTGACAATCAGATGATTACTTGTTTGTTTTTACTGGAACCCCTAGTTCCAAATGATATTTACTGATAATATATGATTCTCAATGATAATGAACCCCAAAAGTTTTGTGTCCAACTTTTGGGGTTCATTTTAATCTTTGGTCCTTAATTCCTTTAGTTCCATGATGTCGAGCATGTTGTATTGAATGCCCTCGTTGTCGATAGCTTGCCAGCTTTGGTGAAAATGCCCGTAGAACCAATAACGCAAAGGATGGTGATGAGAAGTCAGGTAGTCAAGGATCTTGTCCATCACCTGGCGTTCATTCTTGACATTTTCGGTCAAATCCTTATCGCGAATGGCCATCTCAGCAAACAAGCCGCCCTTTGATGTCAACTCACAAAAAGAAGGAGCGGTGTGGGTTACAATAGTGTCTATATCAAAGTCCTCACTGATGGCATCGAGTTTATCAGCATCAAACACAGGATACTCATTAGCCCAGTAGATATTGCGGGCCAGGGACTCATCTTTTTTTGGCAGATGGTAGGCCGAATGGTTCATGCGATACGACCTGTCGACGGATATGGCACCACCGACGCAAAGTATTTCATGGCCACAAGCTCGGACCACAGAATAGTCGGGCACAGTCATCCATCGGCGATGCTTGATGGGATAATCATTAAAGAAAGCCGGGTTGTCGTGGTTGCCTCTAACAAACAGAATCCAGTTGTTCGACTTAGACAAACGGGCACGATTACGGTTATAGACGTTCTCATAATAGCCCGGTTGCTCAAACCCAAAGCCACAGTCACCAGCCACGATAATCACCGTGTCCGTCATTCCATATTGAACGCAGCACTTAAAGACAAGCTCATTAAACTCGCCGTGAATATCGCCACTGATGACAACACCTTTAGCCTTTGGAAAATCGAAAACGGTTGCTGGATTCATCGAATGTTAGCGACACATGCCATATATTTCTCTAATTCACTTTTAATATTTGTTTGAGTAAGGCTTGTCAGTTTACTTAGAGGCATATTCAATATGTAATTAGCAGTTTTCTCACTAATGCCAGACTCCTTGCAAAGACCTTCTTCAGCGTCTTTACTACTATCTGAATTCGTTAGTATCCGAACGATGCCTTCAACAACATTGGGCTTTTCATTGATCAATTTGAACATTTCTCTCAAGAAAAACCCTTTGAGTTCTATTGCTTTACAGACTTCAGCAAAGTTGTCATCTAAAATCTGATTGAAGTCCACTTGTAACGTTAAGGTGGGTTCACCGTCTTTGTTAGTAATCGTTGCTTTCATTTTCGATAATGATAGATATTGTTTCCAGTTCAGTCAATAAAATACTTTTCTTGGAATTGTTTAATGTGAGTCTCTGTGAAATCACAGTTTTTGGCATTATTACAGATTTCTTGCCATGTTACACAAATTAAATGGTTACGATATTTTGTGTTCACAAGCATCTCCTTCTCAAAATCACATAATTGTTTATTAGTTGAGCGGTTTCTTTCGTCTGTTATGATCACAACAAACGATTTCTCTCCAACTTTAATAGCATTTCTAATCAGTTGATAATACTTGCGAAATGTCTCGTTCCAATCGATGGCACCCTTTTTAAAGATGCCACATTTTTCCATCTCGGCTTTATAGTAATTATTGAATTTCTTTTGATGCTCACCTTTTTTGTCATCATCACATGCGCCAAACCCATTTTCCGTATACTTGATTTCAAAATAAACCTTGGTATTTCCATTCTTGATAAAGAAATCAAAGTTGGTTTTTCTTTTAGGTTCTTTAGATTCCTTATCCTCATGCTCAAAATCGGCCTCAGATTCCTCATGATATTCATTAAAAGTGACACCAATATCACGTAGTAATTTAATCAATGGCTCTTTAACCTGTTTGTCATCATCAATTTGAGGACGAAAGAAATTATAGCACATAATCTGAGAAGAATTCAGATGATGAGCAAATCGGTGTAGTTTTCCCTTCAATAAAAACTTTGAGCTAGATTGAGATATTATTTTCAAGAGATTATACTCCTTTACCACACGCTCTTGTTCATTCTTTTGCTCTCCCTTAGAATTGTAATCTTTCATACGGAGAATGTGAGGGACTATCGTTTTCTTATTCTCTTTTTTGTTAATCCACCAGATGCCATTAATGACATCGTCATTAAAAGGAGAACTCAAATGACTACAAATAGTCTTTTTAAAATCTTCATATTTCATAATTACCCAATTATTTATACTTGACAAAATTACTAATTCTTTTACTAAAATGCAAAGTTGTTATTCACTTTTTTGGTGGATTAAACCCGCTTTAGATGATAGATATTCTACTATCCTTAGTTACCCAGTCGCGGATATTGTCGAGTTTCTCATCATCGACGAAGACGGCCCGCAGGGTGATGTCATCCTGAGTGGTGCAGAAGAAGTGTTCAAAGTCCATATCCAGTGAACGGCAGTCGTCAATAAAGCGTTGAACATCCATAATGAATGGCTCGTTGTTGCTATTGCCTGCCGGCATGATGATATGGATGAAGTACAGCAGGCCATAATTCGGATGCACTCCAGAGATAGGCATCAGCAGGTTTCGCAAATCATCGAAAAGATTTTTGACAGTTTCGTAAGTGTACCTGTTCTCGACCAGGTTCACTACATTGAAGTCAAACATCCACTCCATGTCGCTCAACCGGCATGAGGATTGTTCAAGACGGGCACCCGCCCCGGGAGCGAATATCTGCTCCAGCAGGGTCAGGCGTTCAGTCGTTGTCAGGTTCTCGAGTATCCGCTGTTTCATTGCTCGTTCATCTCTTTCCATAGGCGTTCCACTTCTTGTTGGTGGAGGGCGAACTCCAGTTTTGATCCGCTGAATCCGTTGAGGGGGACTCGCTCGAAGAATTGGGAGTAGAACTCGCGGGCGTCGTAGTCTTCCCATGAGCGCCACGCCATTGCGCTCCAGTCCCATTTGGCGATGTACTTGCGGACAAGTTCGTTGGTCATCCTTACGTTGGGGTTAGCGGTGAGGGCTTTCCAGTCCCACAGGTGGGCGAGGGTTTCGATTCCTTCGGCCGTTACCGCCTGGCCGTGGGCGCATCTTGAGAACAGGTTCCAGTTCAGTTTGTCTTTCCATCGCAGGGCCATCTCGGTGGTCCACTGGATTTCATTGTTTCGGGATACCTCGTCCCACAGGAGTTGTTGCTCGTACCGTTCGAGGTGGGTCGCCGTCAGGGGGCGTTTTCGTGAGACGGTCATCCATGCTTGCCGTTCGATTTGTTTTTCCAGACCTGCCGCCATTTCCACCCGTCGCATCTCAGCTTTGTTGTTGATGATCACTTCGTCCATTTCTCTTTGTTTTTCTGTTTCCATAATCTTGTTTACGTTAAATTTGGCGCAAAATAAAAACACACCTCGGCCAAATTGCGGCAGAGGTGCGTCCTGGTGATAATTTTTCTTGAAAAAACTTATACGATGGGGTCTGGGCAGTAGTCTTTGCGCTTGCAGGTTTTGCAGTGTTTGCCGATCCAGACGTCGTCGAACTGCTTCATGGCCTGCTCGACGATTTGAGGATCATCGGTCAGGATGCCCGCTTCGAAGTTACGCTTATCGCTGCTTTTCATGCCGATGCCTGCCCCCGTGAGGTTAGCGCTACCGATATACACCTCCTCACAGTCAAAAACCAGCATCTTGAAGTGGACCCGGGGACACAGCACCCGCTCCAACCTGTCATATAGCACGGGATACCTGTCAAAGTCCTCCCTGAAGTTCGGTCCCGGCTCCTTAGCATGAATCAGCCTCACCTCCACACCTCGCCTAATCAGCAAAGCGATAACGGCGAGAAACGGTTTGGTAGTATCACCCACCTTGACATGCAAATCCTTAATGTCAGCCGTTCCAATCCACAGGCAGCGCTTCACATTCGCCACCCGGCCGAGCACCTCATTGTAATGCTCTGTTCCGGAGATGTATTCAATCATAGTCCTAAAACACTTGAGTTCTGCACATTTATTGTATTGACGAAATGCTTGCCAGAAACAGCCCTGTTGAGTTTGATCACCAAATGCGTGTAAGTCGAATCCTCATGACCTTTTACCATACGGAGGAAGTTTAACTTTCCTTTTGCAATATTGATGTCGTGCATTTCTGGAGCCTCATTCATCGAGATATAATGAATCAAAGCCCTGAGATTCTTAATATATTTGCGGCCAACATTGGGTTTCTTGCATACCGTCAATCCAGTCACCTCTTGGCGACTGCCACGTTTTTGAAGATGAGTCTTCTTGGTGTTGACAGTGAAATGACAATCCGAAATAATACGATATAACTCTCGCATGAATTCCCCATCTTCATGATATACATTGTGATTGCTGCTGAATGTGATGTCATCGGCATATCTTGTGTATGAGAGATGGAGTCGCTTGGCCAATCCTGACAATCGGCCATCAAGAGTAATGGCACAGATGTTGGAGATGACCGGTGAAGTGGGAGCGCCTTGAGGAACAACGTTCAGCACTTTTTTATCAACAATTATTGGATAAGTACAAATCGTGGATACGCATTGAGCAACAATTGGAGAAACTCCAAGTTGGCATAATCCCCGCTCAACCATATGGGATGTGATGCTCGTGAAAAAATCGCTCAAATCCAGATTGAGGACATAATTCTTACCTAGATGCACTCTTGCATTGTCAACAATCGAACGTTGCGGGACAAATGCCATTGCGCCTGGAGTGGGATTGTATAGTCCCGAAAAAATGAACGCCAACGCATACATGATGTCCTTCAACTTCCCGTCAGGAGCGGTGATTGTCCTGACACCACCAGATTTCTTGGGAATGTGAAACTGTCGATAGGAATCTTGCCTGGCCCTTACCTGAGTGTAATATTTCAATGTTGACACGGTTATGGGACCGCCTATCCCGATAGATGAGACAAAGGGACCTATCTCATTTATCGAAGTACACAGCCCTTCAATAGTGTCAATATTGATAAGTTTTTGCAGTTCTTCTCGCAGTTCTTGATTCATAGCAATTGAAAATAAAAGCATCCCGTGAGCGCCAGCACAACTTCCAAAAATGGATTCAAGTTTGTGAAACGAGAGCGCCGATCCTTTGGAATAGCAAAGCGAGCGTCTCGATAGAGACCGAGGTTTGCTTCGCCAAAGGATAAGCGAACGCGAGCAAGGCGCAGAATCCAGTAACACACGTTGTTGTTAGCAACCGTAATGTTGCCAACATCTGCCGAAAGCAGCAGACGGAGCAAGAGCAAAGCCCTTGCAGTTCAAGTGTGCTGGCATGTTGCTCACAGGATGCAGTTATAGTTTTCCTTATCACAAAGATAGCACTTTTTTCTGATATTTCAAAAAATATTGTAATATTCCTTGATGTCACGCTCCTGCATGAGTAGCGCCATGCTGGCTTCCATGAGCAATGAGCGTCTGATGTCTTGGGCTGTCCACAACTGGTTGTGGGTGGCAAAGAACGTGAGCAGGTTGAACAGTTCCCACATGGTCATTTCGCTCTTGGCTTGAGCCATGTGTGCTGAGTCGGTGAGATATCCAGCCTGCCCATATTTCCTTTTAGTGCGCTCGTAGGGGATGATTTGGTTGGCTTCCGCGGTGTCCAGTCCGTGCTGATTGAGCATCTTGATAGCGACACCCAGTTCGCGCACCGAGGCGGTTGTCGTCATCGCCAGTTTGGCGCATTTTACCATTTTCTCCGTTTCGCGCTTCAGTGGTACGAAAACCTCATTGAAGTCAAGTAGGCGCTCCAATTCCTTGACCTTGGGCGAATAGACCTTGGTAATTGAATGATGCGATCTTTTGGTGGAGCCGTTGGAGCACAGCAAACGTTCATAGTAATTCCCCAGGTTGATTGCGCCTGGGTTCCATGTGAGGTAAAGGCCGTTAGAGAGGAACTTGTCTCCAGGAGCATATTCCATGATTTCCTCATAGACTGGCTTCATCACGATGGATACACCAGTCTTGATTGAGTGGGTATGTTCCACACGCACGGGCAGGTACTTGTTCTTGTCCATGAACATCTCAGCGAAGTCAAAGAACACGTCGGGTGTGATCATCTTGTCCTTGATGGGGATGGCATTGACAATCTGCCGGGACTGGGTGTCGGCGGCAAGGACAAGCCGTTTGCCGCCCTTGACCTCGGCCTGCCCGAAGAAGTTGCGCAGGTTGGTTAAACCCTGTTCGCCATAACTGTCTTGGGCGATGCGTGATTGCCCTTGCTTGATGCCGGCGAAACGGTCAATCACTTCGGCAATCTGAGGCGCCACCTCAAGTGTGGCGCTACCCACGGTGTAATGGTTCTCGCCCAAGGCGACAACCTCTTTGGCCTCCACCTCGCGATAGCAAATGGGGCGTTCAAGCACTTGTTGCTTGATTCGGTTAAATTCATTGGTGGTCATTATCATTGTTCTATTTCATTGTTAAACAAACGTTCAAATTGGGTGGCAAAGTCACGCAGTTGGGTCGATACGTTGCTTTGTAGGTTGCGCAACTGCAGTTCCTGGCGGTAGCGTTGCTCGTCAAAGGTGACATCGCCCGTGCTACTCAGGTTATAGTAGAGTTTTACGCCAACATCGCCGCGGCGGTGCTTGGAGAACACGATATAGCGGTCGCTGTAGATGTTCTTGGGGTTGTCCAGGCGCAACTCCATCATGGCGGTGATCATGTGCTTCAGTCGGTTGGAACCGATGAAAGCACCGCTCTTGGTCACCTGTTGGATGGTGAGGAAGGTTGTGTTGGTTTGCGTGTCATTATTGGCTTTGTTGTGACGCTTGATGAGGGCCAGCAGTTTGGTCTCGGCCAGGCGCATGGTGATGTCTTCCTCTTCCTTGACGATGCCCTGCAACTCATAAAATGAATCTATGGCAACGATGTCCCACCCTTGCTGCAGCACTTCTTCTATCTCCTGCAGGTGATGGCGGCGGCCGTCAAAGTCGGACTCCACGAACATAATGTTCAGGTCGCCGAACTTGGGGTAGCGCTGCACATACACGGCAAGGTCGATCTCGTTCATCTCGGCACTGATGAACAGAATGCGCGTACCCTGATTTTGCCGGTCTATGTTGGCTATCAAGTCGAGGATGATGGTAGTCTTGCCCACGCCAGGGTCACCGATGATCATGTAGTTCACCCCCTTGGGCAGCCCCTGGTAACTGCACAGCAGGTCATCCAGCACCGTCCCCGAACTAAAGTTAACGAACAGCCCCGGATCAAACCGCACATCTCTCATTTTTACTATCTCTGTCATGGCTAACTCTTGTTTTAGTTTCCTTATCAGGATTATCCGTCCATTTGAGACGGAAAAACCACTCGCCACGACAAAAGTAGAGCGCACCTCCGCCAACCCGTGGCAGACGTGCGCCCAAATGAGAAATTTAGTTGAAAAAAGTTATGCGAGGGTTGTCATAGAGCAGCTATCAGCCGTACAAATCCACAACGACCGCTTCACCGACTGCAGCCGACCAAGCACCTCCCCATAATGGTCACTATTAGCAACTCCTATCTAACAGAAGATATCTCCCCGCTTCCAGTTATAACAGACTCATCAACATACCCCACGCGCGGCATTGCCGCATTGAAGTTCATCACCAGCATTGCAGTCGGCAGCATCCAACTAGACTCCACGCAGTGGACCACAGAGTCTCTCTGGCTCCTTAGACCCAACAGCAGACGCTTCGACCGCGATGAGTCCCGCCACTACAACATCTGGCTCCGCTTCCCTTAATAGTTTCAGAAACTTCTCCTTTGCTTTTGAACCAAAGTCTTTAATCTCTTTCTCTCCCCATTGACCATTATCGGTCTTCTTCATCATTTCAAGGAGCTTGATGCTCAGTGTCTTCACGCTCTTGTCGTTTGCAAAGTTGGCGACCTTGGCCTTGGGCATATTGTTGTTGAACTTTGAATTCATGCTGTTGCTAATCAGACACAGGTTACCGAACATGTCCAAAACATCCTTGATAAGTGGTTGATTCCCCTCCATGGGGTGTTGAGGATAGAAGTGCTCGACTGAGGTTCGATAGGTAAACTCAAAGTCTTGATAATTGTTGCTGCCTTCTTTCCAAATAATGTAGTCGTAGAAGTTGAACACAAAGTTCTCTACACTACACCCTCTGTCAATATTTTCCCAAAGAATAATGTGATTCTGTGCTTTGCAACGATTATTATAGATGATAGTTTCGAATTCAACTGGCTCGTAACACAGGTAACGATCCAGCATGTAGGTGCATGCTAACTGATAAAGCATGTCATGCAAACTTTCTGCATTTATTTGGTTGTTTGTGTAGACATAGTTAAGCGTAGCATTTAACCAGTTCTTATAGATCTGGGTGGGTGCCGAAACATGGAACATGGCTTCGAGCATACGGATTTCCTTGCTGTGGCCGTCCTCGGTATTATTGACATCACTAAAGGTGTTGTCATAGTTGGCATTGCTATTGGATTTGTTGAGCCTTTTTACACTCCAGTTCTCACGATTATTCACATGTTCGCGCTTGATGATATAACGATCAAATAGATAGCGGAGTTTCAATAAAGCGATAATGAACTTCTTGGCAAACTCATATCGTTCGCTTTTGTCTTTTTTAGAGTCAATAACTGTATCAAAGATCTCTATCAACCGTTTGTCATCCAGTTTTATCTCATTGTCAACGCCCGTATCCTTATTTGTTTCATTATGGTACATGATTTTCAAAACATGTAACAAGAAATTGGGAAAACCAATAACCGAACCAAAGCGTTCTTGGCCGTCACCTTTTTGATCATCCTCATCGTTGGGCAGAGGATAATCGACATGTTTTTGTGCGTCATCGAAGAGTTGCATAATCGACCGCTCAGTCGGTCCTGGATCCTCTGATTGTTTTTCTGATTGTTTTTCTGCTTTTTCTTGTGCTTTTTCTTGTTCATTAATGAGAGATAATAATTTATCAAAATCGTTATCCTGATAAGCGTCCCACGATTCTGTGAAGATGATTTCTCTCAGTTTGACCCTCAAGTTCATCTGCACATATTTGTTCATGTTGGAACAGGCTTCCCAAATTTCGTTGAACAACCACCTTTCGTCATTATTATTCTCATCATTGTTCTTGTTCAGCATGTTCATCAGGTTGGCCTTCAAAATTTCATGCTTCTCCAGTTGCTCGCCTCGAGAGTTCATGATTTCGAAGTAATGATTCAGATTTGTTCCCTTGGGGATGGGTACTCTGATCACCAAGACTTTCTCCAAAAAGAATTCTAAGAATTTCTCGCATTTTGTCAGTCGGTCAACCGCTTTGTCAATCATGCGATACACCGCCCGGATGTTTGTCGTGTTCTCATAGGCATCCATCAACTTTCCTTCATCCATTAATCTGATGGCTTCATTATCTCTGTCGCGGTGTTCAAATTCCAAGTTAGGCCTATGATACCACTTCCAATTATTCTTATCCTTGACATTTTTCTGTTTCAGTACATTAAGCAGGATGGTAAGCGTCATTAATCGTTGCTGCCCATCAACTGTTTCATAGTATGTCTTGCTGCCTTCTGTCCTAGGATATACAACGATAGTTCCAAGGTAATAATTGTGATTAAGACTAGCCGCTGAACCTATCGCATAGTCTGCTATGTCTTCGACCAATTGCAACACTTGTTTCTCGCTCCAGTCATAGTTGCGTTGATAGATGGGTATCCTGTAACTGTCTTCAGACAGTAACTGCTTGATTGTTAACTTTGTTATATTGGACATTGTAGTATACTTTGTTGAATTCTTCGAATTTTCTCTTAATCGCTTCACATCCGTTACATATGTGGTCTTTGCCCAGGTGAGAGTTAATCTCAATGTTGTAGTTGATGATGTCTTGTGGAGTTTGGACATCATGCACTAGGCGAATCATCGAGTCGGCGGCGATGGCGTATTTATCGTAGGAAGACGGGTGTACAGCACGGTTCTCTAACCTCAGTTTATAAGCCCAGATAAAGAACTTGGGAATCACCTTGTCTAGCTCTTCCATGCCAAATCGGTCTACATAGTAGAACAGCACCGTATCAAACAACTTTCTCACATGCTGGTCTCCTGTCCTGTACTTTTCTTTATAGTAATTGATGAGCTTGATAATTTCCAGTGCTTGCCCTTCTGGAAAGTTCTTCTCGTCCATAATTGTCAAATACAGCTTGATGTAGTGGCGTATCATGTCAAAGAATCTGCCGCCATTAACAATTTGGTCATCGAGATTGAATGGATATTCCAGGATGTGCTGGTCAATCAAGCGGATGGCATCGTGAGTGTACATCTGGGTGAAGACATGCGCAATAACCTCCAACTGGTAAAAGGGATAACGCTTTTTGTCGTGAATAGAAACACCTTTAAAAATAGGTGTATCGTCTTTGGTGAACTCTTGGGCACTCTTGCCTTGTGACCATCTTTTGGCACGATATAGGACCTCGAATATAGTCTTTAGGAAACCGGTGTCCTCATTCTGCCATTGGTCTAGGTTTGCATAATCCTCATCGGTCATCCGTGGAATCTCCCTTAGGTGAAAGGCTTTGAGCAGATCATGTGGCTCCAAATCTTTACCTCTCCCATTCTGTGAATCAAAGAATTGGAAGGCTTCAGATATGTCATCCAGCGTGATGACCACAAATTCACACCTGTTGATAATGAAGTCAAGCACACTGACATCCAGGTATGGCACCCGCTCTTCAATGACGTGGATATTCTTGACGACATTATGCAGTGAGTATGGATTAAAAAATTTGGTTTCATTAATGAAAGAGTAGACTTTACGCGTTATTTCGTAATACTGTTTTAGTCTGCTGTCATCGTCAGCAAGAAATTTGTCGGCCAGAATTTTGATAAGCAAGGTCAACGTGACAATGCGTTGCTGACCGTCCACGATCTCAAGCGTATTATTCTTCTTATTCCGATAAAGAACCAGTGTCCCTAGGCGATATTGAGCATTGTTCTTGAAGGTAACAATATCGGTGATCAGTTGATTTACATGCTTGGCCTTCCACTTGTATGGCCGCTGATAAGGAGGCAGCACTAGTTGATCGAAAGGAATATCTTTGATGGATTGGGGATCAGGATTGAGTCCGTCGTTATTGTCGTTCATATTTATTGTTTGGTTAATAGATTGTCAATCTGCACAAGTGATTATTGCTTGCAAAGTTACATAAACAGTTTGGCTTTTCCAATATTACTTATAGATTTCATGCCTAAGTTCATTCAACTCATCCTCAGGCAAGTCACACTTTTTATAATGCTTGTAATCCTTGTTTACGAGATATCGGAAGAACTCCTTCTGCCAGTCTTCGTGATATTCGTTAAGGTAGTCACTAGTCATCCACCTTGAGCCATTAGCGCATACATCTGAACAACATTCACCAAACAAATAAGCCCTATCTTCATCCATGCCATGTTCTATTGCATGTTCAAACGCTTCGGCATGTATGTCAACAAAATGCTCAGTGTAATGTGAGCCATTTTCATCGAAATAATTGTTAGCATCATTAGCAAAAGCGTGAGCATAGAGGGCACTCTTGCCAGCCTTGATACAACGATGGTAGATTTCACAATATTCTGCGGCCTTTTCTTGAGGATAAAAGTCTCCATCATGAAAAAGAGACTTATAGCGTTTCCTAAAAATGATGTCGTCACTTAATGAGTCAATGTGTATGTCAAGATCTTTCTCTTTTTGATCTTTGTCATCAATTGAATCATATGCTTCTTGAATCCAATATAATTCATTGAATTCAGAACACCGAGTATCTGCAAATGTTGCAGCCCAACTCTCACTGTGTCCTTTCTCGAACTCTTCAACATAGAAAGAGATGTATTCATCGGTGATACGAATGCTGCTCATGACATTGCTTTCTTTTTCAGTAGTCTCATCGTCATCAGGATCATTTTCTTGTAGTTCATTATATGCCTGCTTCACTTTTTCCTCATACACAGGAAAGTACTTCTCATCAAATCCAGTCTTAAGAAAGGCATCTCTAATTAATTCATCTGTTAACTGTATCATTTTGTCTCGGTATGAATGGTTCATAATAGTTCTCTTGCTATCCAGGCGCAGGCCTCGGCATCGGCTAGGGCATGGTGGTGGTTCTCCATCTGGAAGCCGCAGGCGGCAGCCACGGTTTGGAGTTGATGGTTTTCCAGGTCGGGTTGCAAGCGGCGGGATGCGGCAAGCGTGTCGAGGAACTCGTACTCGGGATAATCCATCTGATAGGTGCGGAAGGCGGCGCGAAGGCAACCTTCATCAAAGGATCGGTTGTGGGCCACCAGCGGGAGGCCTTTGATCAAAGGCTCAATCTGTGCCCACACATCTGGGAAGACTGGGGCATTGTCTGTGTCAGTACGGCACAGGCCATGCACCTGAGTGCACCAGTAGTTATAATAATTGGGCTCGGGCTGGATGAGCGAGTAGAATTTGTCCACAATCTCCCCATCCCGGACAATGACCACTCCAACCGAGCATACCGAAGAACGGTCATAGTTAGCGGTCTCAAAATCTATAGCTGCAAAATCTCTCATGGCTTAATCTTTCTTATATCGGTTAAACATACGCTCGATTTTCGCCGCCATCTCCTCACGAAGCCACTGCGGCTCGAGCACTTCAACATCCTCACCTTGCCAGAACAATTCCTGAATAAAGTCGAAAGTTGGGCGAATGAACATGGTGAAGATGCTAAATACGTCATTACGCTCAACCTCCTTCTGTGACTCATGCAACCTTAGCCCACGGATGTAGTTGGCTTGGCCAGCTGTTACCTTCAGTTTCACGAGTTCTTTATCATAATCATGGTCACGAATCACACCGTAGCATCCCTCGAAATACTCCTCGGCGCTCCAATCGTTGGGCATGTTGAAGGTCTCATCTCTGACCTGCAAAGCCCTGATGCGTTCAAGGGAGTAAATTCTTGGACCATCTTTACAGAGCCAAGGATAATGGTTGAGAGCGACCACGTACCATCGCTGCCTAAAAAGCCTCACACACAACGGCTGCAGTATCAGGTCAAATTCCTCATCCTTCCAAGGATTGTAATAGGTGATGTGTATTTCTCGATTCTCCTTCATCGCATCGATGATGGTCTGCAGATACTCTTGCCCCGTGGGCACATACTCCAGCAAAATGCGGTCTCGGATACTCTTGCTGCTCACCAACGCATTGCTTACCGAAAAGGTGCCATAGAGCCACGAACGGAGTCCTTTCTTGGCGAGATTCTCGTCATCATCGATGTGGTAACGATAGTCGCCACGACCTTCATTCTCAATGTTGATTCCAAACAGGACCTCAATGGTATCAAGCCATCGTTTCAATGTCCGTTTGGGGAGATCTTCACCTCTGCTAAAATCAGTGTCATTTTTCCACCGCTCGTTGAGTTCATTGTACGAGATAAACTTGGCCCGATAGATAGTCTCTATCAGCCACACATACTTGCTCATCAAGTCGGGGCCTCTGTCTTTCTGTTTTTTCGCCATATAATCCGCGATTTAAAAGTTGTCGCCACAAAGTTACAACAAACCTCGGCCATTTCACGACCGAGGCTTGCTTTTTCATCTTCTCAAAACAAAAAATTGAAGTTTAGCCCACCTGCGTGAGGGGGGAAACTGGCCGATTTGTATTCCCCCCTTTTAAGATATAACATACTAATCGTGTGATATGACACATTAATCATCAGGCTGCAATTGTCTGACAATCAAATATTTTCATTAGTTTATGTTATCACATGATTAGATATAATATCATTCGATAAAACCTCCAACTCTACTAAATCAAGAATAAGTCGCTGAAATCAGCGACTTATTCTTTACATTCCATACAGGTTAATGAGGGTTAGAATGAGCACATTCCATCCCACACAACAAGGTCAGATCTGACAAACCCGATCTTGCCATCGATGCGAATCTTGTACCATCCATTTACCTTACCAAGGCAGTCGTAGCAATCAGGAACATATCCTGAAATGGTATTATCGGCAATCTTGGCAATCACAGCGGCTTTAGTTGACGGCCTTTTGCGCACGTTGATATTGCCTGTTCTGCTTTGGTCACGGTAAACGATTCCTTGACCATTCTTGGCTCTGAAAGTCACGACACGATTTCCTTTTATTGGGACTTCCACATCGTCCTGCACCCCTACAGTGTAGGTCGTTTCGTTTGTTTTCACATAGCGGCCAACAACTTCTCCGTGCTTATCAACAACCATCTTCATGCTTTGCGCACCAGACGGCAAACAGACTAATACAAGTGCAAATGATAATACAAATCGTAATGCTCTAACCATGATCGTTTATTTTTTATTGGCAAAAGTAATATTTATCAGCAAGATATTTATAATAATTAATCATTGCTGTCCAAAAAAATGTGGACAGCAATGATTGTGAAGTTATAATTCTAAAGCCGCCTGATGCTTCGTTTGATAGTCTGAATAAAAGATAAGGGTGGTGGTGCTTGTTGATTATCGTTGATGAGCGACATTGCAATGATAGCGACATTGTCATATCCGCCTGCATCCAATGTCAACTGAAGCAAATTTTGACAACTCTTTTTAATATCAGTATAACCAGCATCTAAAATGGCTTGAATGTCCTTGTCTTGACAATACCCGCACAAGCCATCACTGCAGAGCAACAATGTCTCGCCAGTTTTGATTGGACACACCATGACATCAGGCTGGACATCACAACCGAAATCTCCTAGTCCTTTGGTAATAATATTGCTGTCGGGATGAGAAAATGCTTCTTCGGGAGATATGTCTCCCTTGTCCACCAATTCTTGCACCAACGAGTGGTCGCGAGTTAATGGCCGCAGCCCTCGCACAGGGTGATAGCAATAGCAACGACTATCGCCACACCATGCTATATATGCCTTGCTGTCCGTTATCCAACAGATGACAATAGTTGTACCCATACCCCGCGTATCATCATGATTGGCGATGTGTTCAAGGATGGCTGCATCTCCACATTTAATCGTTTCCTCGAGTAACGACCTGATAGCATCATCCCCCGCTTCCACGGCAACTGCGGCACGCTCAGTTGTTAGCATTTCCTTGACCTTCTGTATTGCAATAGCAGAGGCCACCTCACCTGCTTTGGCTCCTCCCATGCCATCAGCCACGACAGCAATGGCGCCATACTCACCAAGCGGGATATATGCATCCATACCATCTTGAAACCAATGCTGTTGGGACAAATCTTCACAATAGGCCAAAGCATCTTCATTATTATCACGCTTGCCTATATCAAGGACCGATGATATTCTGATTTTCATTTCTACAGTTTTAAAAGAATTATAGGTTTCCCGTTTCTCTTCTCTTATCCCTATTGGCTGGGGGCGACGAAGTCGCTGGCCGTTGTGGTGCTTTTGAGCGATGGTTATGCTTTGCTTTAACGACTACTTTGGGTTTAATGGGTTTATCCTTAGCGGCTCTAGAAGGTTTCTCATAATACACCTCGATTTCAGAACTAGTGTCGATAGTGGGTTCATCACCTTCCTTAACGGTAACCTCAAATGTGTTCATGCCTTCAGTCAAGCCATAAACAGAAATTGTGTACAGCACCTCACTCTGCTTTGTATAGTTGTTAATGAGTGTGTCGGATTGGATGTTTATCTTTAATGGGTATTCTATCTCGTTGGCACTCTTGATATCCTTTTCCAAATTCAACTTGCAAGTGAAATTACCATACCCATCAATTGATTCATCCTCTGTTTTAAGGGTGATGTATTTATATTGCCATCCGTATGCCCTGATGGGTAAAACAGGTGAAGTCAAGCCATCATACACAATCTGAGTGTAATAGTCAATGGCGTTTAATTCTTTGTCCTCGCTGATTTCATCGGGAAGATAGGTCGGGAAATCCAACTCACATGAGTATTCAATATGCCCATGGTCTTGTCCGTCTCGGCTGGGTGTTATTTTCGCTGAATTGTATTCGATACGACAGCCGGCATCCCCAATCGAGTCATAGTTATTCACCATAACAAGTTTTGTTTCCTTAATCGGGACATATGCAGGCATATATAGTTTGATTGGGGCTTGCAGGGTCTTGTGTCTGAATGGCATTTCCTTGCCATCATTGAGAACGACGGTGAAGTCATCATCGGGGTGCACCTTCAACAACCCCCACTTACCATTAATCTTAACCATCGCTTTGTCATTATAACATTGGCCCACATCATCCAATTGCGATGGCAGCACGAGCAGGGATTCTCCCCAGTAAAGGCTGTAAATCATACTTGGATACTGGTCACGCTGCTTGTTGAGCGGCGAAGTGTACTCATGAGGAGGAATTATGTCATATTCATATGAGACAATTTGGTCAAAATATTGAATTGAGCGCAAAGCATTCATATCATCCAGCATGATGGTGATAGTGTGGTTTTTGTCTCCAGATGCCCGGATGATCGGATTGCCTCCTGCGATATCAACAACCTGCTGTTTATCCATCACCTTGACAGGCTTATCTTTTTTATTATTAGCACCTGTGCTGGTTGCATATACCGGCACCACGCTCTTAGTAGCCGCATCAAAAAGATATACCCTCTCCTTATAGACTACTATTCCCTTACCCTCATCATTGATTGATGAGATGAAATTGATATCCTGGGGCTTAAAGTCCTCATTATTGTAACGGAACGTGACGGGTTGCCTTGTAGTTGAGGAAATCAATAATGGATATAGGTCTTTTTCCTTCTGCAAATTTTCATAGGTTTCACATGAAGCGAACCCATGATTGAACGGTCGGGCACTGACGAGCAGATAATCCATAGGCAAACCGCTAGCATCAACAAACTGGTAGTACTTGCCATCAAGATTCTTTACTAGCAAGAATCCATCTGAGAAGCGCGGTGCAGAATTTGCGACCAGATAATCCAACTTAGTAAATCTTCCATCAATGCCGTAGAAACCAATGATATGGGACATATTCTTTCGGTCGGCCACAACAGCATATCCTTGATGGAATTGAAGAATGCTGTCTCTGGTAGTGTGTGTCGATAGTCTCTTTCCCTCCAGGCTCCACAAGGTTTGCTCTCCGATTGAATCGGTAATGATCACCCCTTGTCCTTCGGCTATAGCAATATGGTCATACCGTGGGTGTATCAGCCACTGAGCAATTTGACCACTTGCCGAAGATGCCATTGACAAAAACAGCAGGGATAAAACACTCCTTATCAGCCACTTAATCTTTTTTACTTTCATGCTTAAAATGTTTTAATTTCTTTACTAATTCAGGGTCTCCCGCGAGTTCCGCCCATCTAATGCTTTCATCAAAATAATAATCAACACTATCGGGGTTCTCTTTATGTAGTCCCATACTATTCAGATAGTACTGACTCATCGTGTAGGCAGAAAATGTATTTTCTTGTGCAAAAGCAGTATCCTGGCGAGCCAGAATCCTTTTTAACAATGTTTCTGCCCGTTTGCGGTTTTCAATAGATGTTGGCACTTTATTCTCATCTACATCTATTCCTAAATGCAGGCGCCTATAACTCGGCTCGGCTCCAACTTTATTGAGGCCTATGGTGCGAGCGACCTCATACATTGCCGGAATATAATCCGCATTACTCAAACTATCCATTAGTCGCATCCCTTTGCGAATCGAATCGGTGTTGTAAGAGTAATCCAGCAACTGCAGTGCATAAGAATAGATTTGTTGATTATCCGGTAATTCAGTTTTGGCATCAGGAGCCGGACGGTCCTGCCGTATTCCGAAATACAACCCTGCAACACAAAGCAAAACGGCAATGGTTGCAAGGGCTATCCATAAACCTTTCCTGTTCTTGACCGGATAATGGCAAGCGCGTGCTGCATCTGCTATCTGCTGTGCAGTGGGGCGGTTTCCTGGCTGCGGTTCAAGGCAATCGTGAATCAAACGCTGTAAGTCATTGCTCACACCAGGAATAATCGGTATTGACAACCCAGCCTCGGCCTGCGTTCTGCCACCATCCTCTCCAAATGGGACCCTACCAGTCAAAATCTCGCATAAGGTAGCGCCAAAACCCCAGATGTCGCTTTGGGCCATAGGCTCAGCATCCTTCTGGAAGCGCTCTGGTGCCATATAGGCCATCGTACCGCTATTCTCATCATCAAAATAATAACCGTGTTCCCCACCCCGCTGAGCACTGATGCCAAAGTCAGTCAACGCAAAATTGCCGGTATCATCCAGCAGGATATTGGCTGGTTTTACATCCTGGTGAATGATGGGAGGATTCAAAGCGTGCAAGTAGGCAAGTCCTGACGCCACATCCTGGATATATTTCCAAATCTCCTTATCGGTAAACTGGTTGCCGATGAGCAACTCCGAAGAGCCCTGCTTGCAATAGGGCAAAACCAAGTAGGGCGTGTCTTTGCATATCGAGAAATTGGTGGGATGAATCAAATTGGCATGATGGCAATTGAAGACGATCATGTATTCGTCTCGGAAACGCTGTTCGCCCTCTATATCCAGCGCATTCTGAGGCCGGTATATCTTGACGGCAACCATCAGGCCAAGTTTCTCGATATCATCATCACTCATGCGAGAAATCTGGTCGAGTTTGTCATCATCAATGGCTGCTACGGTATTCAAGTCCAGCGAAAGCCAAACATCAGCAGTAGCGCCATCGGTGCTCAAAGGTCTAATGAGCAGATAACGCCCATCAAAGCGTCCTTTCTCATCAGTGTAATTGTTAATGTCAATCATCTGTATTAGTTGTCCTGCCCTTTTCGATTGATGACACCACAATCAATAGAATCAATCATAGTGCTCATACCTCATTTTAAAACTTATAATCAGTAAAGTGCAGATTATTTCAATCAATTCTCAAATATCGAAAAGTGCTAAAGTCTAAATCGTTCTGTCAATCATATCTTTCCGAGGATAATATCAATCACCAAAGTGAGATCATCAATAGCCACCTTGCCATCTCCATTAACATCGGCATTGTCCATGTTGATTCCATTGCTGTTTCCGGTCAATATGAGGGAAACCAGTGCCGTCACATCGAGAATATCAATCGATGAATCACCATTGACATCGCCCCGCAGGATATCAACAACTATGACATTATAACTTGCAGACACCGTTTTGACGCCATCGAGGGATGTGGCCTCGGCGGTAATCTTAGCAATGCCTACGCTACGCGCAGTAACGGTTCCATTAGACACCTTGGCTACCGAGGTGTTTTCCGAAGACCAGGTCAAAGTATATTGGGCCTTGTCGGGCTTAACTGTCGGCATGACGGTTGCCGTCTTCCCCACAACGAGCCTCATGTTTGCAAGCGGAAATGTGATACTAGTTGGATATGCAGTCACCACTATGTCGCAATAAGGGGCATTCTCATCATTGGCCAATGATGAGTGAACATACACTTTAGCGGTTCCCGGATTCTTGGCTGTGACCCTGCCACTTGATGAAACTGTAGCGACATCGGCCGAACTGCTGCTATATGTTATTATGGCATACGGTGAATTCTCATAATCACTGTTTTGATGAGTACAAGTGAGTTGCAGAGTTTCCCCAATCTGCAATGTCTTGCTCGTGGGTGTCACCGTTACCGGATTGTCAATACAATAGATGACATGTGAAAGCGAATAGGTCTGCGTAACACCCAATGCATTCTTATAATTGTATCTGATTGTTACCGACTCGGTGCCCGAGAAATACTTGGTGACCGTAACTTTACAATAATTATAACCTGAGGGCACAAGTTTTACGCACTCTGGGTTGGTGGTTGTCCACGACACATTATAGGGCTGTCCTAGTATTGCCGATGGCTCCATCATCCACACCTCGCCCACCCATAGGGGCACAGTCGCTCTCTGGGCTCTGAGCACTCCGGCTTGAACCACTACAATCAATAACAGGAAACAGATACGTCTCATAATAGGTCAATAATAGTGTTGGGAAAAGTTGATTGTTAAAACACGCTGAGAAACATCCAGGCTCTCTCAACAATCAGATACTTGCGGAGAAGAGCCGATATCATTGCATTCTCACCAAGTCAACTCATCATCGCCATGCTTATGATATCTCAATAACACATAATTCGATCCCGGATAAAAAACCGTGATATCTGTCTTAGAATTACTGTAAAAGTAGGTTTTATCCTTCACGTCGCGCCCAGTCTGCACATAGTCTCCATCACTTAACTGAGTCTCAAGATCAGAGAATTGGATGTCACCACCCACATATACCGCGATAGCCCTGAGGCCCTGACTGGATTCGTCATAACAATAATCATACTCAATGGCTTTGCCTGTTGGTGAGAACGGATTGACACCCATAAAACTGGAAAGCCATTTTTGGACAATCGTCCCATCAGACTTGGTCACATTGCTCTCATATACATCTTGATATGTGAACTGATATGGGCTCATGTGCCGCTTGACACTGTCGACCGTACATCCCCAAACCGTGCAAGGCTCCGGAAACACCTTGGTTGCATACTTAATCTCGTTGACATCGATTTCGTCATTCTCGCAGGAAGTAAACGCGACAATAGAGAGTAAGACGAGTGAGAGTAAAAATATCTTTTTCATTGTTTTAATTCATTAGTTATATGGTGGTTATTACGGATTCAGAACTTGGCGACGTTGAACAACATCGACAATGAAAGTTCCAGAGTGTTAAGTTTTGTGGGTAATACATTTTTGGACAATTCACTCATGCCCAAATAGTATCTTGCACGAATACCCAAGTCCATATTGGAAAGACCGAGGTTATATCCTACTCCCATCGCTACGCGGATGTCTCCTCCCTTGAGATCACCTGTGGCAAACTCGACAGACTGCACCCCAGGATAAGGCTGATTCAAAGGCAGATTCAACTTGTCAGGACTCTTGGTCATCAACAATGCGAAGTCGGGGCCGGCCTCGATAAATAGACCATTGGCTGTTTTGGTTCCTGACAACGGATAGAACTGCAGCAAGACAGGAATGTCCAGATAGCCCAAAGTGAGGTCATCCTTGCCATTGGTCTTAACCTTGTTCATGGTGTATTTCACCTCCATACCTGCAGCAAACATGCCAGTGCCCTCTTCGGAGTTACCGGTGCCTCGGCCGAATCGTATCCTAGCCGCTACACCACCTGAGAAACCAATACCTGTACCCTCAAACAGGTCGTACTTTTCTGGCTGTCCAGATGTCATAGTCATATTCGCTCCAACCGTGGGGCCCACCGACACGACATGGTTATACACCTTTTGGGGAACAACCACAACAATGTTTTCATCAAATTGCGCAAATCCTGATAGACTGCAAATGATGGCAAATGCCATTAAGAAAATACGTTTCATATCAAATCGCTTTTATATTGTAATATTGATTTTATATCAAATGATGTCAGGACGTTTCTTCTCCTGCTCTTTCTTCTTTCTCTCCTGCTCTTGCTTCTTGCGTTCCTGCTCTTTCTTCTTTCTTTCCTGCTCTTTCTTCTTCTCCAGCTCTTTCTTCTTTCTTTCCTGCTCTTTCTTCTTCTCCAGCTCTTTCTTCTTCTCCAGCTCTTTCTTCTTCTCCTGTTCTTTCTTCTTCTCCTGTTCTTTCTTCTTCTCCTGCTCTTTCTTCGAGTCTTGCTTCTTTTTTTCTGTCTTCTGTTGCGACTTAGGCGTTTCAGAAGAAGTGTTTTTGTTTTCGGAGTTTGTCATTGGCTTTTCAACAGCCTTTCCCTTTTGCTTAAAGATATATTCCAGGCCAGAAGAAAACAGTTCAAGCCCCTGAGCATTCAATGAAACCTCAAACCGCTGAGATGCTGACTTGGGTTTGAGAGCAAAAGCGTATATGCCATTCCCCTTGCTGGAAAGATTTGAGATCCCCTTAACAGTAACAGTGACATTTTTATCTGCCCATGATTTGGGGACCATGACCTTGAATTCACATATAGCCTGTTCATCAGGTGAATATTGTATAGTTTTCTGGAGAGCACTGATCTCAAACGATAAGTTATCATCATATTCACACTTGAGGATGCCACATTTCTTGTCTGGCATTTTCACTATAGCATATCCGTCAATAAAAGGCATGGCAAGAGCAAGTTGGCATGGGAGCAGCACATTGTTGTTCTTGGTGTCAATGTATCCATACCTCCCCTCTTTGACGAAGGGTTTGATGCCGTTATCTACATAACCTGTATAAGGCCCATCATAGGGTAGCCTACTGCCCTGGCCTGAGAACCTAAACAAATAATCAAAAGGTATTTTACCAGCTGGCATATCAACTTCGGTCACGTTTCCATCATTGACATTATAGTTGAAATAATTGCCGTGGTCATCCCACACAGGAACTAGGCCTTGATAGGCATTAAGAGCATGTCTCAATGTAACTCCATTAAGTATCCTCGAGTTAATCGACACCTTTTGACCCCTTTTATCAATCAAATAAGAATAATCCTCGCTAGCAAATACGACAGCCATTCCTTCGCTGAAAGGCATAATGCGATAATATTTCTCACCGGAGCCGATACATTCATTTCCGTTGTAATCAACATATACTTTCACCCCACGATGATTCTCTACCGGCAACATCCCCTCGGAATAAAACTCCATACCAGTCAGTGTAAAGAATGTGTCTTTGAATTGATGACATGTCCCATCAATGCACAAACTACCAATAACCGTCCGCCTATTGCCTTCATGACTGATTATCAACGCCCACTGATGATAAAACGGAGTTATCTCATCACAGAAGAGTCCTTGAATGGCTTTCCCGTCTAAACTGACAACTCCGCACCTCCCATCTTGGCCCTTCACTTTATATGTATGATATCCGATTTGTTCAATATCAACATATTGTGAGGGTGGAACGCTCCAGACCAAAACCTGACACACTACATTGATTGGAGCCAGAAAGGTGAAAGCCACGAAGCAAACTAAATATTGGACGATTCTCATAGTTGATTAATAATCTTGACAGAACTCTATGCCGGCGCTTGCTTTCTCTTCCATGTACTCATCTCCATTTTTAATGGCTAATTCTTTCGTAATATTGAAGAAACGCAGCGCTGTTTTGGTGTCTTCTTTCAATAAAAGATAGTAATTACCCAGACGGTAAGCGGCCTTGATGCTCATGTCACTAAAGGAGTCATCAGATAACTCGACAATTCTGGTATAATACTTTATCGCTTTATCGTTATCACCATCAGACTTGGGAATCAGTTTTGCCACATCAGTGTCATCGACCCTACTATTGCCCATTGCAATACCCAGAACCCGCTTGCGAGAGGATTCCAACTCATCGTCTGAAGCAAGTCCGCCATAGGTTTTGGCAAGTTCGTAGAGTGCTGGTATGTAGTCCTTATCGGCAAGTTCTTCAAACTTTTTCACACCAACTATCACACTGTCGGCAGAGGTAGCATCAGCCCATGACAAGGCATCATCAAACAAATTCTCTACCGACGGAGAGGGCTCTTGTCCCACGGTTGACGATTCTGGGGTTTGGGACACAACTGGGCTCTCATCCGCTGTTTTTTCTTTGTGTTTGTCGTCTTGTGTTCCCGTTGCCATCATGAAGTATCCCAAAACCAACAAGGCCACAGCGCAGACTGCTCCTACAATAGCAAAGATAAGTTTAGATTTGGGGCGTTGTGGCTTTTGGCCGGTGTATTTCTTGGCCATCGCAGCATTCAATAACTGCTCAGACGTTGGCCGGCCGAACGGGTTCTTGCTCAAGCAGTCACGAATAAGCCGCTTGATATCATCAGAGATTTTCAGGCCATTGAACGACAGTTTGACCGCTCCCTCTTCTTGAACAGAGCCACCTTCCTCACCAAAGGGGACTTGACCTGTAATGAGTTCATACAGCGTTGCACCGAAGGCCCAGATATCACTCTCGGCCGATGGCCTATTCCCCTCGATGAAGCGTTCGGGAGCCATATAAGCGAACGTGCCGCTATACTCCTCATACTCATCTTCATCATTCAAATCATCTATGAGGCCATTGTTTCTCTTGGTTGTCCGCCGCATGCGCTTGGCACTGATACCGAAGTCGGTAATGGCATAACTCCCATTATCGCTAATCAAAATATTAGCAGGCTTGATGTCCTGATGGATAATGGGTGGGGAGCATTTGTGAAGATAATCCAGTCCAGCAGCAACATCGCGAATATACTTCCAAATATCATCGTCGTTGACAAAATTGCCTATCATCAGTTCAGAAGAGCCCTGCTTGCAATAGGGAACAACCAGATATGGCGTTTCTTCAAAGATGGAAAAGTGAACAGGATGGATTAGATTGGTATGGTTGCAGTTGAATACAATCATAAATTCATCTCGGAAGCGACGCTCTCCCTCAATGTCAAGTGCATTCTTGGGGCGATAAACCTTAATAGCCACTAGAAGGCCCAAACGGCCAAGGCTGCTATCATCGAGAAATGCAGCCTTGTCAAGAGCCCCCTTATCCTTGACAGTAGAAGCATCCAGTGCCAACCACACGTCAGCAGAACCGCCCTCGGTATTCAGCGGGCGAATGAGTTTATAATGGTTGTCGAATAATTGCTCAGTATCAGCAAAGTTCTCAATATCAAGCATGGTGCTGCGTCATTTAAGTTTGAGTGTTTCACCTTCAACTAGATGGTCAGCATAGGTCTTACCATTCTTCTTTAACAGATAAGTCAATTTAACCCCAAACTGTTGAGAGATGCTATGCCAAGTGTCACCATCCTGGACCGTATAGGTATCTTGCGGATCGGTGTATTTGTTTTTCTTCTTTGCCAGAAAAACGATGTCCCCCTCGTGGAAAGACTCTTCGTTGGGTGCTTCATTATATTCAAGCAATTCAAACTTGGAGATACCATGCTCACGTGCTATGGTAGATAATGACTCTCCGGGATATAGCCTCATGCACCTCACGCCATTTATGAGAGCGACATAAGGCAAGTGGATCACCTTTTCATAGGTTTCTTCCTCTTCGGTCAATTCATCATCGGCGATAGCATCCATTTCAGGTATCTCGACGGGTACTTCAACGGTTTTGACACGTTTAACACGCCTTACCGTTTGGCGTGAATTGGGCCTCAACTTAAACCCTCCGTTGATTTTATATAACTGGAAGCGTTCAATGATCTGGATAAGAGATACGGCATAATTGGGATCTGTCGCATAATGGCAATCCTGCAAGCCATGAGCCCATCGCCTATAGTCAAAGATGTGATAAGTGAAGAGCCTCTTGTATCTAGACCTGTTTTCTACTGCCAGGAAACGAGAATGGTCCTCATAGGACTCCTCGGCTGAGGCATATACCCTGAACTTACTCAATCCAGGCTCATCGTCCTTAAATTCACAATAGTTTTTCCGTCCATGGGCTTTCACACCAAAATGGTTGTTAGACCTTCTGGTTAAGGTACTTCTCCCGGCTCCCGACTCAACAATACCCTGAGCCAACGTAATTGGAGCAGGCACACCATATTTCGCCTCCTGCGCCAGTGCAATCGCTTGGTAGCGGTTAATATAAGCCCTAACCGATGTATCCCATGACTGTGCATAAGACACTACCCATGTGGCAACTACCATCAATATGAGAAAACTGATTTTTTTCATCGTTGATTACCGGTTATCTTCTAATACGCATTGCCCATCCTATTGAAATAATAATCAAGTCATTTCAGTAGGTTATCATAAAACTGATACACCCCTGGAGCGATATTTTGGGTCAAATTCTGCGTTTTTAAATTCAAATGTTTGTCGGCAAGCGATTCTCCAGGATTATCTGAGAAAAAGAAATAGTCAATAACTATTGCACCAATAATCACTACAATAGCGACAACCAGGGCAACCCATCCGCCAATAGCGACAAGAGCACCGACAATCAAGTCAATAGCAATTTGCTCCAACAACTCCCTAAAGCCATCAAGATAGAGCGTAAAGGCCCCTTCATAATCACAATTGATCATCTTGATTGTGCCTTTAACTAATTTTTCAATGACAGAAAAATACTTCAGTCCCGGTATCTTGTTCAGACAATCGATGACCGGGCTGATGAGTTTTCTTATCTTAGCGAAAGACTTAGTCATTGCTTTCACTCCCTTTGTTAATGGGCTCTTACTAATCGCTTCTCCGACTTCCTTGATGTATTTGATGGCATTTTCTTTGGTCAGAGTCCCCCCCATCTGGGCCGTTGCTCTTTTTATGCCGTACCTTCTTGCTTCATTTATGAATTTCTTACTATATTCCAGTTGTTTTTTAACATTACGCGCCCTCATCTGTTTTTTAGCAGGGAATTTGTTGATACGCCGCATAAGGCCGTCGTATTGATGGTCCAACATTTTTTCCCAATGAGCCAATATATAGGCCAGGCCTTTCTCTCCTTCAACTGCGGTTTGAGAATCTAACTGACTTAAAACACCTACCGACTGAGAAAAGAAATCATATGTTCCTGATAAAGCATTTCCCGTTTCGGGGGTGTGCGCTTTAAGTTGCGACTGGGGCTGAATGCTGCCCGGAGGCGCTGCCCTAAGAAATGTTGTTGCCGAAGATAATCTCCGTAATTCAGACCAGGTTTCTGGTCCTACTTCGCCGTCAATTTTGATGTTGGCAAATTTTTGGAATGCCCAGACCGCAGCGTAGGTGTCTTTTCCGAATTTGCCATCTATTGGATCCAAATAAATCCAAGAGCAGTGATATTTAGACCTAATAGCATTAAGTTGACGCTGCAACACTTTGACATCGTCATCCACTGGAATAGGGTTCTGATAAGAGCGTTTAAGCGTTTTCATTCTTATCTAGGTTGATGAGGTTGATGATAATTGGCATTGCAATGCAGGATTTGTTCTCAATCCTCTGGAGAAGTTGAGTTTTGAGAGACTGGCTTATAGCCTTCTCGTAATTCTTTTTATCCTTGAATTCGATATCAACATATAGCCCTCGGCGCAATGAAGATGGACCAGATGCTCCCTCAATGCTGATTTTGATGTTAATGCGCCGGAATTCCTCTTTCCCGAATTCCGCTATGATTTCTTTCCTGAGAAAAGCATCAACATCCATCTTTGTATACAAGCGGTCATTGGTAAGTGTAAAATATCGCAAAAGTTCATATTGCTCATCGGGTGTGGCTTTGTCACAGCCGCCCATAGCGCCAACAGCGATTTCCACTTTTTGTTCAATGGCTGGCAACCCTTTGTTCTCCATCAATTGACCGGCCTGCGGTGTATTGCCGATGCGCCCTTGGGTGGTGAGATAAGACACTTTAACAGCAGAGGAATCCTGCTCTTGGTTCATGTTTTTCATCACGTAAGTGCCACTGTCAAACTTGAACTTTGCATTGCGACTGCCTACGCTCTTACCTATCTGATTGATTGTCTGACGCAATTGTCGCAGAGCCTCACCGTCCTTGATGCCGTTGTACTCGATGAAAGCGTAATAGTCATCGATAAACCTGTTATATAGATTGCGCACATCACGATACAAGTCTCCATCGTGATAACGGTGAGCATCAAAGTCGCGAATAATTATGTCCTGTCCGGTTTCACCGAATCCCTGCTTAATGCCACTTGCACTGGTCTCGGTCACACTCAAGAAAAAAGAACCTTCTTGTCTTTGCAACTTGGCAATAGGTGTTGCCTGAGTCAGTGTTAACACGTTCTGGTCAACATTAATGACAGGCAAAGCATTAATGATGACTTCACTCTCACTAGACAAAGCAAATTCATCTGGAAACTCAACCTGCAGCCAGACAGTATTGGGTTTGAAGCAGTTAAGGACATCGTCTTCCAATTCCTGCTTAAAGCAGTTAGGGAAGGTGCGAGGCTTGAATATATCACGATCAGTAAGTTTGTCGGTGATGTAAAGCAATGTCGCATTTTCCATATTAAGCAAGCGTTCTTTCCAAGCCTCTATACAGGTGAAGAATGCTCCTGACGTTTGTTGGGCATCGAATGGTTCTGCCATCTCAATATTTTCCATTTTCCCAATTGTGGAAAATTCCAACTCGGAATTATCGCCTGTAAGAATTCTCTCAGGAACGATGCCATGAGTGCCCTTGATAAGCATTGAAACTCCGGTCAAACACTCAACCTCAACAGGCATAGTGATGCCTATCCACATCCGATTTTTATTACGCATGCTGATGTTCACCGACTCCTCGAGATGGCTCAATCTGGAATGCGACAGCACAAAGAGGTCGTCATAGGGTAATACCGTCGTTGTGAATAGGGGTACATAATTCAATGGAGTGCTGTGTACGTCTATCTTATATGAGAAAACAGCGCCGTTACCTATTGATATTGGAACTGCATCTTTCTTAGCCTTTAATCTGGGCGCAATGATGGCGATTGCCGGAATTGCAGAGACCTTATCACCAGGGATGAAATCGGTGCAGTATTTATCGACAATCTGCTGACACAGGGTATCGATGTGGTCATCAATTTTTTGGACCTCATTTAGCATTGCGATAAATAGCATTCTCGCAACAGGGTCCATCTCATTGAAGTCGTACTGATCAGGAGACAATGATTTCAATTCTTCGATTGCTCGATTGACTCTATTCTCTAAATCAATATCCATTAGTATATCAATATCTTAATTGTTTTGCCGTTGGCTCAACAAGGAAAATAACATCTTTAGAATAGTCGCGATTTGTCCCCAACCCATCACTGATGGTTCCTTTCACAGTGACTTTGACCGAGTATTTGGACAGAACCTTCTTGCGGTGTTGTTTCTCGGCATCGGCTACAGCAAGGTCTATCAGCACCGCCACATTCTTAAGTTGCGGATAGTAAGTCAGCAGGCTATGGCGGATACTATCCTGGCATTCCCTCTTGGTAACCTCATTATAACTTATGGCCGTGCCGCTATTGTCATTATTAAAGTCCATATAGTGGATATTGGAATACTCATGGTTCCAATATTCAAAGCCGAAATCAGGATCCGCAGCAAAACTACCCCTCGGAGTGAAAACGATGAGTTCAATCAAATTGTCAAGCATACTGATGCGGTCCTCTAAATCACGTCCCAGCATGACTGAAGTCCCCATGCTTCCTCTCTCCAAGAATGTCAGTGGAGTACTGATATACCCTTCCATGATTAAATCTCAAATCCCGTCCAAATGGAGATGTCCTTGATAAGGGTAACCTGGAATGTGCTGGTCGGGCTGCTAATTCCATTCAACACCGCTTTAGCCTTGATTGTAACTAACTTGTCTGGCTCTTTCACCCGTGCTTTTTTAAACCCATTCTCCACGGTTACAACCAAGCCTTGCTGTGATGTCTCATTAGGTTCACTACCATCTATAGTAAAATAGACTGTCGCACCAGGAGCATTATTGGTTAGTTGAATCTTAGCAGTTTTATTGGAGCATCGCTTTGTCTGCTGAGCCGAGTCTATCGTCGGAGCCAAGGGAAGGCCAGGAACAGCGGGAGACGTTGACGGAACCATCTGCAAGTTCTCCATGTTCTCACAGATGCGGAAACAGATGCCCAGGCCATCCTTAATCGTCGTGTATGCGTTTTTGTGATTAAAGGGCCTGACAACATATTGCCGCAAAGAATCGGCATTCTCAATACTCAGATTCTCATCCAGGTCACAAGCACAGACAAAAGCACTGATACACTTCTGCACAGTTGCCATCAACATCGCCGGACTCATAGAAGTGCCCACCTTGTCCACGTCAATCATCAATTGTTGGACAATCGGCCAAAAGACCGCAAACACTGTATTGTTTCCGGGTTTCAATAGACCTAGAATCTTATGGTCTATAGTTGAAAGTGTCCTATAAAATTCGGTAAGCAATTCACCAAACCGTGGATGAGCCGACACAAAAAAGCACGGCGGGACAAAATCCATATCATCAATGCGCCAGCCGCCATATTCGCAGTCGACGATATGGGCTATTGGCATTGAGTTAGTGCCTATCGGCATGTCGACCGGAACGAGTTTAAAGGAATAAGCCTGCTCCTCGTACCCATCATTTGTGTCAGACCATTTATCGGCCTCAACCTCAATGATCAATAAGTATTCCTTGGCATCAGTGTCGACCGGTATCTGGACGCGGGTATCAAAGGAGTTGTTATATATCGAATTATAGTGCGCCTCTATCAAATCACCGCCAGAAGTAACAGCAGTGCAACTCAAAGAGATCACATCAACCATCCCATTAGATATGTCTAACGAAAGTTCAAAAGGTGTTGAAGACGGCAATAAGCCAAATCGACCATCTGAACTCTGAATAAAAGCGTTTTTTACAAAATCAATGAAGCATTGATCCGAGGCTCTCATCACTTCATCAGTGAGTCTCATGCCTTTTGTCCAACGAATTCTTCTTGGCATAATAGTATTGGTTTATATGTTGGTGTTATAATTCAGATAATTAAAGACGACATCGTCGTTCAATCTTAATGGAGGTCCATCATGACTAATGTTGAAAGCCAACACCTCGTCAATAGACATGAAATAATCCTGGATAAAGGCTCGCAACAGTTCCATCTCACCAACAAAGGTGTGGAATTGCTCATTGCACTCGTCTTCATTCCAATAATGGATATCGTATACATTTACGGACTGGTCATAAATGTTGCCCACAAAGCAATTTCCTAAACTAGAGTCCAATGAATGTTCATAACGGGGACAGGTGTCCGTGAATTCCATGTCTGACGTATGAATCTCTATTTTCAGTCCTTCCTCAATGAAGACTTTTCTAAGCATCAAAGTCATCAAAGTTTTATTGCCCCTAATGTATTTACACGAAGGGAGCAGTGGGAGTAACCGCTTGATGAATCGATTCTTTTTCTGCTCTGGCGACAACTCATCAGCAAGAATGTCGATTAGTACCTTGTTGGTTTCACTATATGGCAGGAACCTTTCCCTTGCCTGAATTCTCAATTTCAGGAGCATTGCGTCGATAGGTGCAAAGAATCTACGCGCGCACTCCTTTTCTCGTTCTTGTTTTTCAAGTTCTTCGGCAAACCGCTCTTTTTCTTCAAAACTCGGGAGATTATTAAAGCGGTCTATCGGATGGAACATATATTCAGGCAAGGCATCATAGAGGCTATTTCGGCCTATGCCCAAAACCACCGTCTCGCCATTACCTTTCTCAATATCGACTAAGTCGGCATAGGCGTTTCGCTTGTGCAATCCCCTGAAGGAAGCCTTGCAAGACCCCTCAGGAAAATACGAGAAAAGCAACTCGATATTGATATCATCAGGCAGATTGCTCAGTATCATTTTCAAATGAATAGTGAAGCATCATCGCTTAATTCCACATAGAATTGCCCCTTATCAGTTGATACCTGCAGCACATCAAATGGCGGAATACCGATTTGTTGCAATGTCATGTCGGGATAAGGGAAACTCCGATCAATGTTTTCGAAGAATGATTTATGGAAAAGTGTCCTGTAACTGAGTTTTGTCAATTCCTTGTCTTCACTGATATACTGGTCAAGTTTGGACTCTGGTACCATGACTTTAAACTCTCTCTCTGGTCTATCTGAGACAATAAGGTCAACGAACTTGTTGTTGCGCATATTAATCTCCAATGCGTCAACATCGAGCAAATCCGATAACTTGTCCAGTGCCTGCTTGACGGTAAGTTGTGCTGATAAGCCCTCACCCTTGACTACATTATCCCAGTGTTCATGAGCCGGGCAATTTTTTTTCCAGGAAGCGAATGCATAGATACTAGTACGATTTGTCATGCCTTCGTATCTCAGCATCTTCCCTTGCAGTGTCTTGAAATGAGTATCATCGCCTTCACCCATATGAATGATCTTCATGGCCTCTTGTACCTGCATTGCTCCGATAATGGAAGCGCTAATAGGTGTCGTTGCCACTCGTCCGGCTGAAGCCTGGGACCTCACGACATCGGCGCAGCCAGTCCTGAGCATAATGATATTGAACTCTTCTCGTGAAAGGCCACACTCGTAGCAACTGATTCCAGGCGAAAACACCCGAAGCGCACCAGTCAAGTTCTCAATACTGCCGTCAATCCATGTCTTTCTTGCACGCATACACAACCTGTTCAACTGGTAACGAGCAATGCGGCTATCAAGGCACCCGATGATCACATCAACCATACGGTAAATGCCAAAGCCTACTTCTGAAAACAGATTACCGACAATCGGTGTCACCTTAATCTGCGGATTAATCTCTTGTGCTCGCTTAGCCGCGACCACGGCTTTATAATCATGGTTGTAAGCGTCATCTTCACGGAACAAGACCGAACGGGTAAGGTTGGATAATTCTATACGGTCAAAATCAACGATATAGATATGACCCACACCGAACAGAGCAAGGTTTTTCACAACCTCATTGCCCAAAGCGCCCGCGCCGGCAACAAGTACACGGGCATTTTTCACCTTGTCTTTCTTGAACCAGGAGAGCAGATTAAATACTCCCTCTCCCCATTCATAGTTCTTCACATGCGACATTGGCATCAAAATACGAGGCTTATATTAGCACCGACATGGCCTCGACCTATACGGTTCTTATAGATATCATAATCGCCTGCAGTGCAGTTAATGTTATTCTGATAGAAGCCTCCGATTCTTATAAGTTTTCCATTCACGGGGATATAACCACCCACTTCCAAACGTGGGGCCACATAAAAGCCCGACTTTGAGTTGTCATCTCCGCTATTGTAATCGTCTCCATTCTCGCCTTGTGCACCGGTGTAGAATGTTGGAACTACACCGATACCACAATACAACGATGCTTTCTTGCGGTCCAACTTAGTAAACTCAATCGATAGGGGCACACCAACCTCAATGACCGTTTCTGTAAATTCGTTGTCATACACCATTGCACCCTTATTAGTGTCATAGGTATGCCGGTGGAATTTTCCCATACGTGCACCAAGAGATAAGCCAGCGTTAAAATAAGCCTTCTGGCTCAATCGCATCTTCCAAGCGCCTTCAATGCCAAACACATTGGATGCGCCCAAAACGACATAACGTGGCAAAGCCACGAAAACCCCCACCTGAAACGCACTTTTTTCGGACTCACTTGCAGGATCAACTACGTTTATCACGGTGTCCTTCTTCAAGTTAAAATATTTGTACAAGTCAACACCTTTCTTCAACTGCGCATGATAATCGCCCACACCATAGTAGTCTACTTCATAGGGACCAACCTCAAAAAAATCAGGTTCATTGTTCTGCGCAAATCCCGTAATGGAAAATATCATGCAGCATAAAGCGAGTAAAAAAGATTTTCTTGCCATAGTATAAGTTTTGATTTAATGTTAATGATTTGTCAGTCTGTTTCAACATATTGGAAAATGGTATCACCAATCTTGAAGGAATCACCGTTAGTGAGAACCGACGGCTTACCAACGGGCAACTCAACCCGAGTGTTGTATACGACGCCATTGGCAAGAGGCTGAAGCATCGGCACATTTCTCACCTGGTCGATAAACAATTTGGCATGCTCCTTTGCAACCTTGTTGCTCTTTTCCCAATTCATCTGGATTTCACATTCGCCTGTCATGCCGATAGTCACCTTTTTGCCACCGCCAGTAGCGTTCATCCATTTGTGGATAGGGATGCGCTGACCGACCTTGACACCATTCTGGATGACTAAGAAGTATTTCTCGGCAAGTGCTCTCACGGTTACAAGCGAAGCACCCAATCCACCGCCATAGATGACAAAGTCAAGCAGAACATTCATGCCGCTGCTGGTCATTCGCGAGAAATACAACACAACGAAACCAATTACTGCAGAACACAGTCCTCCCAACATGGCGCTCTTGGTCGGCACTGACGACTTGATCGTCAAACTAAGTGACACACATATTGAGAACAACAGATAAGCAGGCAGGGAACAGTACCAAGGGATGTTCGTTGTATTAATGATGGGCAACAAAGCACACAGTATGCATCCTCCAATGGCGAATGCAACCATTCCTATCAACCCTGACAACAGCGACAAGCCTAGAATCTTGAGCAGTATCTTCCAGTTTTTATTTCGATACTCATCATTGTATCTAAACACGAACGACAGGAAAAAGCCCAGCAACAAGCCGATGGCCAAGAATGAGGAGACCTTGTCGACACATGAGTCAAAAAGGTTTGCCACTTGTCCTTCGCTCTTGTAGAAAACCTTCACTATTGGTTTAGCCAAGGCGGTGAATACCGCTCCGCTTCCCAGCAACTTGTAAACAATCCAACTGACCAAGCCAGCAATAATGCCAGCAATGGTCTGTTTGCAATCACGGATTGATCTTTTAGACAACAAGGAGTCCCACTCCACATGCTCTTGCATGCCGACATTACAGTTCTGCCCATACTCCGAGCATTTATAATTATTGATTTTCCAGCAATGCAGATGCATTACATGCTTACACTTGGCCACAATCATCTGACCTGGTTGCAGATCCTGCTTGCAGTAATGGCACACTCGCCGTTGAACATTTGCCTCGGGAACATATTTCTTGTAGTACTTAGCAGCAAAAGTTTTAGACTTAATCCAAGGAATTGCAACTTTCATCACGATGAAGAAAAACGCAATAGTCAACAATGTTATCAACAAAGCAAGGAGCCCCATCATCAGTATATCGCCAACCGACATCTTTTTACCGCCCAGGGGCACCCACGGGCGCTCCTGGGAGCCTATCGTCAGTGTTGTTTCCTTACCAATGATGTTATCATTCCACTCGGCAACGAACTTATAGTCACCGCCATAACTCTCACGCTGGGCTTTGTAGATAAATGCATAGTCGTACATCTGCCCCTCAATGACCTCTGCCACGCTCCCGATAACCTTGTCCAGATCGTCGGAAGGCATATATTTTCCTCGGCGGTCTTGGGCCAATTCTTCATGCTCTGTTATACCTGACAGGGTCACCCTTACATCTTCATCGATTTGTCCGTCACCCGTATAATAGAAAGCATATACCACCGGAACATCATGTGACTTATCACGCTGGTATTCGGTCGCATCCGAGTAACTTAGCAATTCAATTTCGGGTATTTTTCCACACTCGGTAAATATAAACAGATAGTTCTTACCTTTATGGGCCGCTGCACGTTTTGCAATAGCCTCATTTTTCTTGTAATCACTGCCATAATTAATATCTTCCTCACCTGGAGCCTTACCGGAATTGAATTCAATCAATTTGGAGTATACCGCGCTATAGAAATATTTAAGGGTAGCCGATTGCATGAACAAGCCCTCAAATTGAGCATAATTCTTGCTTGTCATCAATAAACTGCTGCCCACCTGGTCGCCAAAGAAGGAGATATAGACACACCCATCGGGTGCACTCTCGACAAGATCTTTGAGGGCTTCATAAATCTGCTTTTTACCCGCATCGGGTATATTCAGGTCGACAAGCACCGAGAACGTACAGTCACCAGGAATGCGCTTGCCTGACTTCAGGAGTTGGACGGTTGCATCATCCCAGTTGACATGTTTCCCATCCTCAAAGATGTTGAGGTGTTTCTTGACATTTTCCTCATCAAGGCTAGTTATGCGCTTACCTGTATCGTCCAGCAACCTGAAGAAAAGTACAACGCTATCATTTTTAGTGTCACTACCGCAAAACTGCAGGTTCTTTACAGCGCTCTGTGCCCATAATGACGATGGCATCACGAAGGCAAAGCAAGCAGTGAATAACCACAAAAGGATTATCGTCTTCTTCTTGTCCATATCTTTAAGTCTTCTAATGTTTGTTCTCCATAATAACTCTCATCTGTCACCAACTCATTGTTCAATATCGGAATCGTAGTGACCATACCATCAGCGGCCGAATAAACAAGAGCAAACCTTATCTTGCCGATGTATGGTTCTATAGCCCTTCTGACCGTAGGAATGCTGCAGTATTGGGCAATAATAAAACATCCAACCAGTTCACTGTCTGGCACAGATTCCTCTTGACAGATCTTGGTCACCGCTATCTCAGCACATTTTCCCTCACGCTGAATGAAACCATGGACAATGCCGGCATTGCCGCTTGACCGCTCAACGACAATCTGACTCATGTCGATGATTGCCCCATTGCTCAAATGCACACCATTACAGTCGTCACCGTGCTGGCGAGCCAGTGCCAAGGTGTTATAATGGTCTTCACGCTTGAATGTGTTGCGTTCACTCTCAATTGCCCATTTGTAAAACTCCTCAAGAGAATAAGTGCGCAGCATGTCGTTGTGTGAATTGATGGTTCCATCGGGCTTGAAAGTGAATATGCCCAGTTCCTGTTGAGGTGTCAAAATATCGACCACCAGCGCTGTCAGGAAGCGGGGATGAGTAGGATGACGCAACTGCATGTGTACCGAAGTATCTTGATTGCTGAAGAACACTTTCAGGCCTGGATGGGAATGCACCCAACAAGTCATGTCGTACTGGAGATCCGTTTCACGACGCAGTTTGCGAAGACGCTCGCTTACCTTCAACTTGATTTTGCCTCCGAAGTTGAGTTCCTGCTCGGCAAACACTGCATCATCACCAGGCATCACCACATCCTCGAGCGAAACATAGTACTCGTCGTTTTCCTTATCATGAACCCATCGTCCAAGAACCATACATCCGTCCTCCTTGGGATTCTCAGGATTTCGCAGATCCTCGGCATACATATTGTAGATATCCTTGATGCAGGTATTCTTGATGTAGATGCGCCTGACTGCTGACTGTTGGCAGAATTCGGCACAATCGATCTTCATGTAAGCAGGATTATCGACCACATTCTCAAGACTCTGCTTCTTTAATATGGAAGTGGTCTTGCGCCGTACCACAATGGCCGACGAAGCCTCCTGTGCAGACACTCCTTGATAAGCATTAGAGCGGTTCTTTACTCGCTTGGCATTTTTCTTCTTTGCTTTGGCATACCAGAAAACAAGCCCTATTCCGGCGGTAACCAGACCGGCTATCAAGGCTATAAGCGGCCAATTTGTTTTACCTTGGCTGGCTTCCCAAGCCGTAAGTGTCTCATCCAACACCCTCAGGTTTTCCTCATGTTGCGCTAAACGCTCATCCAATTGCGCTGACATTTCCTCCCTCAGAGAAGTTTTGTCACTGTCGCTGTTGGTATACTGCCCCAGAAAGTCGTCAATGAATTTATCCTTATTCTCTCTGTTGCCATCCAGATTTGACACCATAGTGGCCTTGACCAGCCGCAAGGCTTCAATATATTTCTTAGAATCAGCGATTCCGTTTTGGAGATTATTGATAGACTCGTCAATGTCTTGGCGCTCCTGTTGGATTTTTTCCAGGGAATAATAACTGGTGCGCTCCAGAAAATCCTCAAAATCGTGCATAATGGTTGGCTTGTTGCGCCATCCCACATACTCGACAGGGACTGTCTCGATATTAGTTTCGGTGATAAGAGGCGGTAATTCCTCGCTCTTCTTGGGGGCCTCGCGGACCGGTTTAGGCTCCACTCGAGAACCTTCGTCAGCATCGGTCTTAGACGTCTCTTGAGTGGATCCATTGTCTTCACGCTTCACATTATCGTGTGTAACCGATTGTGCTGTTGCAGCCCTCCGGTATATTGTGCCTTTAGACCAATCTTGACAATTGCAGGTCATCGATTTACAATTCTGCCCGATATCGCCATATGTTTCTCCTGGCTGCAAGTCAACTGAACGCTGGGTCCCGTCATCGAAGAAAAGTTTGATTGTGATAGCATAATCATATGGATTCTTGACGCTGGTGGCAAAGCCGTTGCCATCTTTTGTGACAACAGGTTGAGCCAATGCTCCAGCACCCATAGCGAACAGTGCTACAAAGCAGATGCACCGCAGTATGTATTCAATTCTTCTCATTATATGACTTGATTAAATTGAGATTCCTCCTTTTTTGTTGTTCTTGTTTCTGTTAGCCGTAATGCGGCCGCCCTGGCCACCTGTTCCGCCAGCAACGGCATTACCCGAGTTGGATGACTGCTTTCCTCGCATATTGTCGCCCGCCTTTGTGACACCGGAACGGACAGCCTGCCGACCTTTCTGCTTAACTTGGCCCACCATCTGATGGCTCTTGTTGCGTGCAAAACTCTGGGCACGCCGCTTGGCCTCATTTTCGGCACGCTTCACTACGTTCTGCTGCATATCCATCATGCTTTGCTGGTTCTTCTTGTTGCGCAGATGCTGCGAGACCTGACTGCCACCAAATCCCAACACGCCCAGCACAGCAGCAATAATGAACATCCACCATTTGTCTTTACGATTCTTATCTTCTTGTTCTTTCGCTTTCTCGCTATCGGCTGCTTCGGCAGCAGCCTGCTCGGCAGCAGCCGCAGATGCGGCAGCCTGCCCGGCAGCAGCACGTCCTGCATTAAAATCCTTCTTCAGACCATCAATCTCGCCTTTCACATCTGAAGATGCACCTTGCCAATACTTATCCAAATTGTTCATGTCGATTTCCAACTGAGCATAATCCTCCTCGGTTGAGCAATTCTCCATGCGGGATTTGATTCTATTTATCAGGTCTCGTGCCTCGCGGTCTAATTCTGCAGTAGTTAACGATTGTTCATCGTCACCAGAGTCAATCGTGACATCTTCATATTCCACTTGCTGTTCCTGGGTAGTGTGTACACCTCCAGCAGTAGCATTTGAATTCACTGGCGCAGAATTCTTCTTGGGTACCGAGAGTTCCACTTTGAGCGGGCCAAACTTGCTGAAGATTTTATAACTCGTAGACGCACCTCGACCGATTCCAATGACTTTTTTGGCATCTTTGTGCTCATAAACCGCCAGATACAACGGAATTTTCAATTCCTTTTTGTCCTGACCACCCTCAAATGTGAGTTGGCATCGTCCTGTGTCATTAATGGGGAAGATGTGACTCTTGCCGGAACTATCCTTCACATAATTCCAGCCGGCAGGAGTTGTAAAACTCTCTATCTTGCCTCCCCTCTCCCACTCGACTTGATAACCCTGCTCAAAGTTCGTGCCATCGATGAAGATGACTTTGAGGGTTTTATTGTCTTTATTGCTGGCAAATCGCTTGTTCTGTTGACCAAGTTTGACAGTTGCATCGTTGAAGCAGACTATCGTCTTACCGTCGCTAACGGTTATCTCATAGTCAACAGTAACGGCATCACCCGCCGAGGTGTAAAGTGTTTCCTGCTTGTTCACGGCCGCAGCCGTCAGCACAACAGGACCTAACATCAACAGCAGACAACACTGCCTTAAAAAGTTGTGACAACGCATAGGTCTCACAATTTTATTTATTTACAATTTTGTTATAAGTCTCTATTGCTTTTTGCTTCTGCTTGCTTTGAGACAAAGACTTAACTCTATCATACCACACCTTGGCTTCACTGATAGCCTGCGCTTTTTTCCCTTTCAACCTGCCATTGTCAAGAGCCTTATAGATACCCTGCAGCGCACCAAGGCATTCTTTAGCAGTATACTTTGGCTGTGTTACAGCAGTTTTCCCTCCACTTTTAGAACCGTTTGTTTTCTTATCTTTCTTGGAATCTTTTGCGGTTTGTTTGTGCTTGCCACAATCAACAGGCTCTATCTGGTTGTAAGCCTTACTGATATCGTCAATCAAAGCCTGGTACTTTGTTCCTGCAATGTTATTGCTCATGATATCCCTTTCATAAGCCAGTTCTCTGACTCTCTTGCACAAGGCATCCACCTGACCCTTGAATTTGTCAAGTTGGGCTTGAAGTTTAGGCTTGTGTTTGTCGTTAGTGCAGAACGTGGCGTTGCTGATTTCATTGATGAGGTTATCACACTCCGCCTTTAGCGCTTCGTACTTCTCATCGGGGCCCATGTCAACCCTGATCTTGACCTCAAAGGTCCGTTGAAGCAACAACCAGAGTTTCTTGACCTCGGCGCTGTTCTTGTTCTTTCTCTCAATAGTACAACTATAGAAAGGCAATGACACCAACACAGATTCATGATTCTTCACATTATTGAGTCCGCTGACGGGAATTGCCGTCTTTTCATCATGGTCAATAAACACATTGCGGCTGAGTTTATCCGTGCTCTCAACGCCCATTTTAAAAGCATCATTCTTGGTCTTGACCTCATAGAAAGAAGCGTCCTTGAGTTTTTTCAATTCTTTCTCGCCATAGCGGTCCTTGAAGAGAATCAGGCCATAACTGTCGGTGGTGTTTTCAATCTCAATGGTAATACGTGCCGTTTCCTGGTCTCCATTGGGCTGAGCAGTTACGATGAGGTTTCCCATGTCCCCGAGGTCACAAGTCTGTGTCATGCTATTGTCTCGGTTCAGATTGACCTCGATTTCTTGATTCTCAGCAACGCCTGGGATGACAGCCAAGCAGACGCAGGCAACTAACAATATCAGTTTTCGTATCATATCTTCAGTGATTTTTTCTTCGGTTTGCTATTATTTTGCTGCTCAGTCATGTCTGCAGTCGGATTTTCAGGGCCATTCTCTTCTGCAGATTGTGGTTTAGGTTGCGTAGGTGCCGAACTGTTACCATCTTGACCGAAACGAGTCCAGCCGTTGGGCTCGCCTTCCTCACGCACCCATTCGGCAACATTCTGGTCCTCTGGATACGGATAGGTGTTTTGTGCATGGTAGAGTTGATACATCAGATAACGCTCTACTCGCAACACAAGGTCCTTAAGTGATGCCAATACACCCATTTCCTTGATGGTAAGGCACACATGCCCCTTGAAACTGCCACTGTGACGGATGTTGGGATGCCAAATGTCGCTGCGGAAGGTAAAGATCGGATTGCCATCGGCCGACGGGTAATTGTTGGGCAAAATGATGCTCATTTTGTGCAGATAACCGAAGATCGGTTCGCGGGGCACGCCTGTATCCTGAACACCGACAATCGACTTCACGCGATACCAAATCTCATACTCCGTAGGCAACCCGATGATGTTCTTCTTGCGGATGATGTAGGAAATCGACGGCTTGCGGGGGTTCTTGCTCTCAGCACGCCGCTTGTTGCACAAGGAATCCAGTTGTTGCCACTCTTGCAGCAGACGAGCATCACGGCCGGTGAGTTCCTTCTGATTGAATTTGCTAATCAGGTCATTCATTGTTTTTCAATCGCTTCAGTTGGAGGTCTCTGAACATGGATTAACCCGCAATAGGTACCGAAATCAACTGCAGACGATCTCCTGGCTGGATATTGTAGTCCAACAGGCACTGCTCACGGCCGTCCTCATCCTCAAAGTCCAGAATCTTTGGTTCCTCATCGTTGTCAAGCACCTGTCCCAAAAGATACTGGATGGGGTTACCACCATTATCCATCTTGGGCAATTCAAATACCTGCACGATGCTGCTTATCTGATCACGGATAGTCTTTTGTGGATCAGTCACCTTAACCTCGACCTCCTCGAGCGAGGAACCTTCAATCGACAAGTTAATGATAAACTCGTCATCATAGTACTCATCAAAGTACAATTCTTCGTCGTCGTTCATTTTTCTTTAATTTTTATTGTTGATAATTAATTATTCTTGTTATTGAAATCTTCATTTAAACAATATGTCGGCACCTTAATTATGGTCATTCATCGGCGTCTATCTGAAAATCGCCTTCGTCGCTGTCATCGACAATACGCAGTTCAGTTATTCTTCTGAACCTGCCGTCTTCAATGGTGTATACATCGAGTTCTTTCAAAGCCTCCATTGCGGGGATATATCCATTACTCTCGTCATAAGAGGCAAAGCCCCCATCTAAATAGATCTCGCCATAGGCTTCAATCGCTTCACGAAAGTATCGGATAGCCTCATCCTGATCTTGCTGGACACCTATGCCATCAAGGTACATCCGCCCTATTTGATAATAGGAAGGGGCGGTAGCCGCCTTGTTGAACCAGTGTATCGCTTCATTAAAATCGGCCATATCATAATAGCACTGGCCAATACGATAGGATGCATGTGCACCAAATTCGTCACTATCGATAAGCTCCTTGAACCTATCTATGGCTTCTTCATAATTCAAAAGATTATACTGGCATAGGCCTATCAGCAAGGTATAATAATCAGCATTTTTCTCATCATCGGCCACACCCTTTTCAAGCCATGGAATCGCATCAGTAAAACTTCTCATCCTATGCAAGGCGACACCTATTCCTGCTGAAGCGTAGATATCATTTCCATCCCTTTCGAGAGCGGTCTTGAATGCTTCAATAGCCGAATCATATAACTCGAAATTAATATAATGGAACCCCAATAGAGTCTGAGCATCCTCATAATGGTGTTCGGCCGCCAATGAAAGCCACAATCCTGCATCAAAGTCCCCCTCGCTATATAGATAACTACCCAACTCATATTGGGCGGGCTCATATCCCTGCATCGCTATCTCGGTCAACAGATCCACGTCAACAACATGATAACGGCTTTTGATATCGTCATCAGCCTTATACACCAACCCCGCCAAATTAAACGCGTCCTCCAAGCCGCCGGTAAACATCGCCTCAATCAGCGCTGCGCGCTCCTGTGACAGTTGGTCACCTTGCAGCGCAGCCAGTTGATAGTAACGCAAGGCTGACGCATAATCCATTTTGTCATTTTGGTGTTCGCGCACAACGAAGTGAGGTTCAATTGCTTCACCATAGTTAGACCATACTGTGTCACGGCTGACTCCCGAATAGAAATCACCCAAATATTGAATGGCAGGCAGATAACCCTTATCGGCAGATTGAGTGATATGGAAAATGTCGTCCTGTTCATACAAGGCTTTGACATCGCCTTGGCATGCTCTGACACAGGTTTTCACCCTGTTGTATTCATCTTCTTCATCGTCGTCAATTTCATCATCGTCAACTTCATCATCGTCGCCAACTTCATCATCGCCGTCCTCGCTCAAACCATTGTCCAATGCCAGCAGATACCACTTTAGGGCCTCATGGTCGCTCTGGTCGACACCATCACCATTAAAAAACAGATCACCCATTTTTATCAGAGCCGGAAGGTAATGCTGCTCGGCTGCCTTCCTGATCCAGTTGACGCCATCTTCCAAGTCAGCCTCAGGGTCATCAACGTCTTCCTCGGCATCAGAAAATTCAGCTCTCATCACTTTATAATCATATTCTGATAGGTATGACATCCCTAATTCGTACTGGGCAGGGGCATAACCATTGCGAGCAGACTTTTCGAGCCATTCTTCCTTTTCTTTATGATTTATGTCAACACCCAATCCATAGGCATAGCATTCGTACAATTCAAATTGCGCCTTTGGATCACCTCGTTTTGCCAGTTGCTCCAGTTTTTTGCTATATTCCTGCCCAGCTACAACTAAAGTGGTTAGCAGCAATGACATCATCAGTATCCTTTTCATATCTTTCAATCTCTATAAACGTCACCATATCCAAGCGCCCCTGGGTTGGTCGTAATTCTCGCTGCGGTAATACTCAAACTTGTTTTTAAACACTATCATCTGGTAAGCATCCTCATTGATAACCACTGGCTCTTTCAGACCATAACGGTACAAGGCAAGTTCGTATCTGTTCTTTTCAGAATCAATACGGAAAATAAAATCAACCTTGGTGTCACGGTGAGCACCATAAAACTTCTCAAATGCTGCACGGATTGCCTCATCGTCAAACCACAGATAGGCCGAATATTGGCTTTTCTTGATATGCCACAGCACTGCAAGTTTCTTTGGTTTCCCCGCCATATGGAACCTCATCAGACCTCCATCATGAAGTTTGTCGTGGGTTCCGTCATAGAGTGCTTCCTCGATAAAGTCCAATTCAGGTTGTAGATCTTTATCCACATCACCCTCGGTCTCGGTCTTGGGACGCTTCCACTGTTGCTCGTCCTCGTCCCACTGTTGAAACAAGGGCAGATAGCGATAGCAGAACTGCTGCATATATTTATCAAACAGGTGACGCGGCGGCAATCCATTCATTCCCAAATTCTCACGCACCGCCTCATCATTATTGATATAAGTATCGCAGTAGTCAATAAGAGTGACATTCTTGTCAAGCGGTGAGAAATCTTTCATATCAACCCGGACTTCTTCGGCATGTAACCAGTCTAATATCACAGATTTTTTGTTGCCGAATAACCACAATGCGGCGCCACCATAGGGTGCCATGCCAAAAATGATAAACTCATACAACGGTTCGTTTGCTTTATCATCCCAGGTCTGAAAAAGTTCTTTCATTTTCTCAACAGGCATCTCGTGAATGATAGAGTAAAACTTTCCTTCAACCAGTGAGAGCCAAACCGCATCCAATTTTTTCGGCAATGGGATCTCTTCTTCTTCCATCATGTGGAAACTCTGAGGATAGCCCCATTGTTTGTGAAAAGGATATTCTTTGGGTATCTCTATCACATCGTCTTGGTTGTAATAAAGAAGCCCGAAAAAAGTTTCAGCAGGGTATAGTTCTGACGCCGCCCCCGATACCAAGTATTTATACTTTTCATTCATGATGAAACGTAAATCAAGCTCTGTTCCTTATAAGTGTTTCTTTTAACAATACACCCTTGATGAAGCCATCTAAACCATGGCGGTCAACCGTATTCCTGACTTTATTGATAAAGCTGGTTTCATCTGCCACATAAGAATGTTCTTTATCATAACCGTAAGGCATCTGACCAATCATGCCAAGGATGACATGTAGAACTTCGCCCCTGATGATGTATGGATGGATGCGGCTCCTGCGTGACGCAATATGAAAGAGTCCGTCTCTATTATTAATCAGCAAGGTTGCCTCGGTTCTCAACACATTCAGTCCTGCAGCATTGAAAGTGATGGCATGCCTGGTCTGAGTCACCAAAGCATTATTACTGGCCAAACCTCCACCCAATGAGTGACCAATGAAGATAAGCGGGTAATCTTTGAGACTCTTATCCAGGATTTTGGCATTTCTTACAGATTGAACATACTGAGGTGCCCATCCGATTAAGCCCTGAGCGATATTTGAAAACCAATCAGCAATAGACAAAACATTAGTTCCTGCAGTACAATAAGCATATTTTGTTTCAAAGGTCTTTTGTTTTGAGCTGGCAGGAGTCGAGTAATAAAACAGTTGTGAGAACAAGCCCGATGAAGTGCTCTTTAACTTGAAACCTTTATCTTGGCTGGTAATGCCAGACACATCAGCCTCTGGCATGAGCTTCCATCCGATTTCTTCGCCCATGTCATTGGTAATCGGCGTTTTGTTGGTATAGACTTTTTCTTTATCCTTTCCGAACAACGATTTAACAGCGCCAATGACCGACTCAATGAAAGATCGGTCATTGGCCTTCTGCGTGCCGTAGGTGAACTGACACAAAACAGCGGCATCCAGTACATCTTGTTCGGTGGGTGCATTCATGTCTGTGGGATCACCATTATCAACCTTTCTTGAGAAGTCTTCATCGGCGGGGTCAAATGAGCCGATATATTCAATGCCTTGGTATTTGACCTTCTTGTTATCGAATAGCTTTTTAGCGAACAACTGCTTGATCTTCTTCTTAGCGTCACCTTCGTCGGTCGGTGCCAAGTCGCCAAGAAGATTCACGGCAGGATCACATTGACGATAAAAGAACAAATAGAGGTGAACGGTAAGCTTCTTCACATTGGGCTTTTCATAATACTGCTGGGCACTTCGCTCAATCTGTTGTCTAATGCGACTCACCCTATCAGCATAACCGGAGCCAGTACTCATATCAATAATTATCGTCTCATGCTTGATGAGGTCATTCTCAACCATCGCATTGGGCGATGGAGCTATGTTTGTGTTGTCATTTCCCGAAAAACTGAGTGTGGGCTCCTGTGACGTGTCTATGTTAAGACTTTGAGAATTGCGGTAGGCATCGTGTTGTGCTTTCTGGACCTGGCAATTGACGCATCCGTCAAATATTACGCTCAAGAACAACTCCATCTCAACCTGAGAGGTCTCGTCCTTATTCTTCTTATCTTCTGTTTTTGCCCCTACCTCGCCCAATTGTGCCATAACTTCCTTTCTCGCTTTCTATCTCAACTCAATCTAATGTTGGATCTGTGATTTACATATTCTATATAAGAATCATCATTGTATTCATCTCACATAACCACTGATTGGTGATTCATTTCTAATAATTCCCCACATTTTTTGTCTCATATCATATTGGGTTCCACCACTACGACCCAATCCATCAACTTCATTAGCAACTCCCTTATGCATACGAGTCCCTTTTCGACAACTCAACTTCACATATAAATAGGGTTCTCCGGGAATAGCGAATTTATTCTTTTTTTCGGCGTAAGCCCTTTTATATCTTTCTTTCTCATAACCCATTAACCCCCATAACAAGACTTTTGTCCTTTTTCTTGAATGATTGATTTCGTGCTTCAGAGAACTATATTATAAAGTAAGCCACTCAGTTCTTTTGTTCGTCAACATCCTGCTTAGTTTCGGAAAGAATATCCAGAGCATCAAATCCAGTGATTTCAAAGGCTTTATTAGTTGTCGAACTATACAGATAGATAAACGGAAAACCTGTTTCTGTGTCATCTGGGAACACAAACTTATATACATCATATTTTTTGTATTTCCCCCTGTACTTAATATTCTCGCCATATTGGGCAATAAGCTCTTTTGCCTCATTAATGACTGATTTTGGTATTGCCTTTTTCATATTGAACGCTTATTTATCAAAAAGAGATGCATATTTTGGATTGAGCATTTTATCATCCACCCTCATAATGCCTTTTTTGTCTGATGGGTTCGTTGTAAGTTTAAGATTACCCTCACTATCAAGTAACAAATCGTTTATACTCCTCCTACCATCAGTGGATTTGCCGTTATATACTTGTGGTTCTATGTAGTATAACTTGCCATCACTATCACGTTGCAGAATAGTCGCATGTCCGCCATCTTCTTTCCATCCGACAGTGATAATATACACTCCCTTTTCCTTACAGGTTTCATTGAAATATTTTCTATAGCCGTCGGCCGTCATTTTGGTAATCTTGTTCTTTTTCATCCAGTCTTGCGTAGTTGACGGAGTGGCTTTGGTACCGTCAGGATTATTCCATATATCAAATGAATGACTTTGTGACAACCAATTGTTAAGCGTATTAGGAATATTTCCCTTGGCTTTAACGTCAAACCCCCTGAGCCTTAAGGCATAGGCGGCAGAACAAGTGGCACAGTTAATGCTGTATTGCTCGTCATAATCAGGATTTTTACGGCATTTGACTCCATCAATTATCTCCGTTCCATTGGGATCAACTATGTACTTGTATGAATGTTTGGGGTTCGCTTTTTGCTTATCGGCCTCTGCGATAGTCATTTTGTTACCTTTAGTGATACCTAATGCCTTCTCCAATTTTAAACAATTATTGGCAAATCTCAGTTTATCTATCTTTGAGAGTGACGATGGCGCATCTTGGAAAAATGATTCAACACGAGCAGTTCTCTCGGCAGCTGATAAGTCTTTTGGCGTTTGGCGATATGCTTGGGCAAATGCAATCTGTTCATCAATTGACATAGCGCTTAACCAAGCTTTGTAGTATGACAGTGGTTTAATGGTTGATGTTGTCTTACTCGTAGTCATGGATTTTGAAGTCTGACCAGCATTGACTGTATCTGCGTATTCTACATCTCCAGTATGATACCCGTCATTATCATTTACTTCATTTCCATTGATACTATATTTCTTAAAAATGGCATCAGGCATTAACCACTTTTCGGCAGGCTTCTTTTGGACCCACTGGGTGCCCTCCCTGACTTGTCCGTCGGTGATGAGGCTGATGGTGCCGCCCCACATGCACTGGCAGGTGCAGGACTTGAGCAATGCGGGGTCGCCCTTGACGATGTAATCCATCTTGCCTCCCATCCAGGGGAAAGGAGTATTGTGCATACACGGCATCGGGGTCAAGTGCCCGTGATGCGCAGCTGTCGCCGCCGCTGTTGCGGGAAAGCCCAATGAGCGACAACGGCCGAATGGAGCCAGGTTGACCATTGTCAAGTGGTCGCTGATGTTGGCCATTGGTTGCCCCGTCAGGAATACCGTGCGGATGGGCAACACCGTCAATTTGGCGGTGCTGGTGCCCATCGTGCACTTCATCGTAGCCCCAGAACAAACGTAAGAATCAGCCATAACTCAAAGAGATTACAATAATCCTATTAAACAAATTGAGCAATCTTTGCCAATGTTTTCCGTTGATCGTCACTAAGCGGTATAAACACTTGCATCGCACCCCCATTTGTCCATATTCCTTTGTATGGTTCTTTCGTGACCTTGATTTCACCAATATTTTCATCTTTGTTTATAGCCATTCCATCATAATGATGATGAGCATTCCAATTATCAAATGTCGCTTTGGCGTTAGACACTAAACATGGTGCAGAAAACGGAAGTACGAAACGGCAACAAACCTGCTGTCCTGTTCCCTCATAGATTCCATTAGTGTTATACACATCAAATGCCCTGAAAAAGCCCAATGATTCAGGAGACACTGGACTCGTTGAGAAATATTTGCCAATAGTACAGATATCCTTTTTAGAATCATAAAGCACCACATCTCCATCTTCATCTTCAATCATCTTGCACCACTGGTACAAAACCATGCCTGTATTTACTAAGCTAGTTACTACCTCATGATTGGGGTCGATAGATGATTTTACATGGTTGACATCCTCATTATGTTCCATATAAAATGAGCGTGCTTCATTTAAGCGTTCTCTCCTGATTTTATCGGCAACCTTTGATGCTTCTTCTTTGATGCGCCATTGGGATTTATGTTTCAAGCGCATCACCAGGTTATAAAGCTCTGTTCTCTTTGAATTAGGAATGCTCACGCCTGTAGCGATTCTGTTCAGTGCACCCTCAATTTCATCAATAGACTTGTTGGTAGGAGCCTGCGACTGTAATATGCTGATCAGAGATTCAATACTATACATAACAGATTCTCAATTACTGTACTTTGACGATTCCTGACTTGATATCGATGCGCGTGCCCGAATTGATGGCCACGGCATCACCAGCCTTGATATGGTGGGTAGTGGAGTATTCAAGCAGGTCTTGATCGGCCTCGGTGCGGATGTTTTCGGCGCTGATTTGCAGTTTGTGGGCAATCTGCTCGTCCTTGTTGTCATTTACCTTGACAAACTGGTTTTCGCTCACAGTGAGTGAGTCGTTGCGGTCGATGTTGGCTGTGCGGTCATTACCTGCATGCTCTCGGATGTCGTTGTCGGCTGTGCGCTGCTGATCGTGTGCCGCCTCAAGGAACATATCATTGCCAGCCGTCTCACTGATGTCGTGATCAGCCGTAGCATTGATGTCGTGGCCTGCGTGCATAATGATGTCGTTCTTGGCGTACAACTCGATGTTGCCTGTGGATTCGAGTTTAATCAGTTTTTCGTCGGTCGAGAAAGTAAGGATGTAATTCTCCTTCTTATTGTCGTATATGCGAATGTAGCCATCATTGCCCTCGTCATGGATTTCGATGGTGTGACCATTGCGGGTGCGGATTGCCTTAATCTGGTTGCTGCTGTTACCACCAGGCAACCACTTGCCGTCGGGATTGCCTACACCATTATATAATGTGCCCTTAACGTACGGGCGTTCGGCATTACCTCCCTCGAAGTCAATCATCACCTCCTCGCCTATCTCTGGGATGAAACTGAAGCCCTTCTCGCCACCAGCGTAAGGTTGGGCGATACGCAACCAAGGCGTCCACATGTCGCTAGCAAGCTGTGCCTGCCAATCAAACTGCACCCTGACGCGACCCAGATTATTAGGATCCTCATTGTCCATCACCTTGGCACGGCATGAGGGTGCATATGGATATATATCGCTGTCGGAATAAGGAGGATAATCACACTCGGCGGGTATGCCATTGAAATAGTTCCGATACTCTTTATCGGCATTGAAGTGATGAATCAGGTTGGTGATGAGTATCTCGTCTTGGTCAACAGGGCTCTTGGCATTAGTCATGGGATTAGTAATGAAATTATCAACCACGATGAGCGTCGAGCCGATTTTAATCTTGGAGCAATAGGTTGTGCCGGAATAAGTCAGCATGCCAGCCTTAATGCCGCGAGCCTGAGTTTTGGTGGACACATTCAGCACTGTTTCTCGTCCATCATTATCGGCAAAACCTCCAGAGTGCAGATTTTGTAAAGTTTCCTTGGTATATAATGATTCTGATGCTTTGAACACTTTCTCACTCAGACTGTTATATACTTTCTTTGCCTCATTGATGCCTTCTTTTTGTGTCGCATCATATGCGTTATAGGACGAAGACATATGGTTGAACTTCACATGCTGGGTTCTTAAATCCACGCTATAGGATGGTATGTCAATACCAGGATAGGACAACCGCACGGAATCGTGCTTGTTAAGGTTGCCGAACACCAATCTCGTGCCGTCATTATATAGCCATTCTCCGTATCTGCGGGCCAATCGCTGCAAGAACTGAAAGTTGGTTTCATTGTATTGCACACAATAGGGTATCTCATCCTTGAAACGGGCATCAATGAGAGCGTTCAACTGTCCGCTGTATTCACTCGTGACATCATTGACAATATCTGAGAGCGACTTCTGCTCAAAGGACTTGCATGCGGCAGCATCGTCAAGCAACGCGTCCCAACTTAGGGCCTCTACCTGAATCCTGTAGCAACTGTTCTCTCGTGTCGCTGACGCCGATGTGATAAAGCCTTTGAACTCTATATCTGCGATTGTGTCGCCACCGCCATTCAATGATTCACTCTCAATGCTCACCGTCTTTAGGGACACCGTTATTTTCTTGCCGATGATGTACCCGCACAGTTCAAACTGCGGCTCATTGATTTCCTCATCGGGCAACGCTTTGTGCATGCTGAAAGACAGCATGTTATGTGTCAACAGGCTTTGGCTGAGAGTAAAATCGTCCATGTGATAGCGAGTTCCCTCCAACTCAATATCAAACGCAGTAGAGGTAGTGCCCGCAATAGCGACTGAAATATTCTTAACGGAGATTGACATAGGTTATTCTACCTTCCATTCGTTTGTGAATTCGGCCTTTGCCAATGAGCCGACCATAATCTTCTCGGCACTGACAGTAACTGTTGTATACATAAGTTTACTGTCATTGTCATTGAAATAGTCTTTAAGTCCGATGCAATAGGCATTCTCAAAAGAGACGGTCTTAAGACTACGGTTGTTCTTGTTCGTGTAAACAACAAACTTGAAGGTGCCGTTTTTTACCTCAGTTTTGTTGAACATCCACTTGTAGAAAAACAAGTCGTCATCGCTTGAAGACGGCATCACAAATGTGATGGTACCACCTATCGGACGCGATACTGGCTTGCCAGTGTCGTCAACGGACTGATTAAACTCATAGGCACATTCAACCACGCTGTATTCATGCCCACCGATACTGAGGCTTCCCTGAATTGCCATAGATAAAATGAATTGACTTGGCTTGAAGCCAGGGTATCACCTCCACAATGCTGGTGATACCCTCGCAACAAGCCGAATAATAGTCTAAGTTAACATCAGTTGTCAATGGTCCAACGGTTGTTGTGGCGAGCGTTACCCACCTGGATTTCCTTGGCCGAGATGGTGAACTCCTCATACTGGAGCAGCGAGTTAGTCGAGTCGTAGGTCTCGGCATACTCAACTACATAACCCTCCTTGAACGAGAGGTGCTTCATCTCGCCACCCTGACGATTGGGGAAAGAAATGGTGCCGCTCTTGCTCATGTAGGTGTCGACCATCCACTCAAGCAGTTCGGTATTACCGTCATCGTTGGACTTCACCTTGATGTAAATCTTGCCACCACGGGTCGTACCGGTAGGCTGGCCTTCAACGTCGGTCTGCTGGTTGAGTTCATACCTTACGAATAATACTTCGCGTTCCTGAATGCCATCGGCATTGATTGTTGCTGTTCTAGTAGCCATAAATAAAAATTTTTAAAATAAACTATATTGATTATTAAACACGGTTGATTATGTTACATTCTGATCCCACTCAACACCTGCTGTGCCATTGTGGCCTGTGAGTTCGATGAAGAAGTTCTTGGCTGCGAAGAATGGTTTCAGTTCCACCTGAATCGATATGTCCTTAGTCTTGGGATCTTGGTTGATTCCTTTAAGGTTGTAGTTCTCAATGAGTTTACCAGGACCCTTGTAATCGCTCAAGAAATCGTGGATGGCTTGCTGCAGTTCCGCTTTAACCTGCGAGTTCCAATTAATGAAGGCCTCATCGTTAAAGAAATTTTGGAACACCTTCCCAATCCAGTCAAATGTGCGGACAATGGGATACTCCTGCAATCCAATGGTTGCTCCATTATACAGGGAGCGATTGGAGAACGCCATCGTGCGTCCATCTTCTTCAACCATAGGAATGACACCCTGATCGATGAGGGCTGCAATCTCACTCTTGCGCAAGTCAAGTCGAGCACCCTTTACATTACTTAAAGTTCCGTACTTTTTACCTGCTGAACCTTGAGCGATAACGGTCTCCTCGGTATTGGTCATGCGACCGGCCAGCGCTGCTGAAGCGGGCAAATAGATGTCGTCATCCTCACCTGCCAACTCGGATTTCTTGCGTCCCAAGATGTAGTTGCATGCCATGACAATGTTAGCCAACTGAGCGTCTTGTCCTTGCAGGTTCGCATCATCCAACTCATCCTTAAGCATAGTAAAGTTCAGGCTGTCCTTAAAGTCGGTAAGCATGATAACCTTATTGCGGTATGCAGTATCCGCCCACATCCTGACTGTAGTAGCGTCACCCAGATAACCAGGCACAACCAGCAGGCTATAGTTGTTCTTGAGGCTCAAGCGATCGTAGTACTTCTCGAGTTCTTCACGTATCGCTTTGGTGTCATCGGAGTCATGATACTCCAGTTCATCCTTATTGACGTTCATCAACGTCAAACAGTCTATCTTACCTTGGCCAGCATTGGCAAAGAAAGAATCCAATGCACGATAAGTGACCTCAAGTTTCTTGATGTCCTCGTGAACATTAAACAGATTGTCTTTCAGATTGCGTTCGGTTTTGTCTCGTTTCGCGCTGCATGCTTCAATAATCTGCATGGGGTCACTGCCTCCATCTTCAAGAATGGAAACCCATAACTCCAACTCATTCTTCAGTTTTTTACGTGACTCGTCATAAGCCGCATCACTTAAAAAAATGTTCTTTACAGCCTTGCGACGCGGGTCCATGTTCTCAACGCCTTTGATCAGACCCTTGAGCAACTGGAATCCTCCAAACTTATTCAAACCACCAAGGCTATCCTGCAGCAACTCTGATGGATTCTCGATTTTTTCTCTCTCTTTGAGTTGCGGCCCATCGGTGATGGGGGCTTTTTTCATTTCTTCGTCAGCCATATCATTCAATGATTTTGGTTGTTAATTAAATTGTTTTATTCAGCATCTTCAAGTTCCGCCAGCAGTGCCCTCAAGGCATTTGCAAGATTTCCTCTTGCGGCTTCATCCTTGAGCGTATTGCGCAAAGTTTTATTCTTTTCCAACTGACGAATCACGGAGTTAAGGGCATCAATCTTGCCTTTTGCCGTACTCAAGAGTTCGCTCTGTTCAATTAAACTCTCATCTTCAAAATCCTTGATGGATTTGAAATCAAAACTTTCATACACAGCACCACCTTCTTCCGTTTCAAGGGCAACGCCGTTCTTACTCGGCTGGTAGTGCTCAAATACCTCATTCATGTTCTTGGGTTTAAAACCCTCTCGGTCTTCATCCGTGTTTGGTGCTTCATCTGTAAACTGATCGGCATATAAAGTCTTGTTCTGCGGGAACTCGATAATGCCATCTTCAGCGTTAGCATCCAAAACCTTGGTAATAACAGTTTTTCTTGCCATAATTTAAAATTATTTCATTTATTAATATATGTTGATTCATTTGTTTTCTTTTTCGGGATCATCAGGAGTATCAATATCCCACATGATTTGTTTATTCTCATCATCATATCTCATGGTCACGATGTCACCAGGCTCTATATCGCCCGAGATAATGAGTTTTGACAATGGACGCCTGATTTCCTTGCGGATGATACCAAGAATCGGACGTGCTCCATAGTGGGCATTGAATCCCACTTGCGTCACATATTTTCTGGCTGTTTCATCAATAACCAACTCAATGTTTTGCTCATGCAACGTCTTTAACAGATTCTTGATGTGGATATCAAAAATCCTGTCAATCATCTCACTTGTAATGGGCGAGAATGGTACAATCTCTGTGAGGCGGGCCAGGAACTCTGGTCGGAACTGTCCCTGCATGACTTCAAGCATTTGGTCATGGGTGGGCACCTTATTTTCGCCAAATGACTTGAAAATGTAGTCACTACCAATATTTGAAGTGAAAATAATAAGTGAATTTGAGAAATCACCCACTCGGCCCAGTCTATCATGTAACTTGCCCTCATCAAGTATCTGCAAAAACAGATCAAACACAGACCTATGTGCCTTCTCAATTTCGTCAAATAAAACGACAGAGTAAGGATGCTGGCGAATCTGATTAACCAGCAGTCCACCCTCTTCATATCCCACATAGCCCGGAGGTGCTCCATATAACAGAGCCACCGAATGTTCTTCTTTATACTCCGACATATCGAAGCGCAGGATTGATGTCTCATCATTGAACAGGAATTCAGCAAGAGACTTCGCAAGTTCCGTTTTACCTGTACCTGTCGGACCGAGGAAGAAAAACGAACCCATCGGTTGCCCTTTCTTGTTCAACCCAGACCGCGACTCATAAATGGCATCCAAAATACTCTTAATTGCATGATTCTGACCCACAACTCGCTTGTGAAGAATTTCCTCAGCATTGGATAATTTTTCACGTTCTTCAGACTGGATATTTCCCATTGGTATTCCCGTCATCTTGGACACGACATCACGCACTGCATCTTTGTACAATTTATCTTGCTGGGAGCCGCCATCCTGAGCCAACTTTGCCATCTCATTCGCAATCTTCACTGATGACATGGCTCGGTCAAGAAGGTCTAGAGCAGACGAAGGCAGATGCCTGTCGGACAGATATCGCTTCGATAGCCGTACTATCTCAGCGGGTACATCATCTTCAACAGGCAGATGGTGGAATTCCTCATATGCCTGTTGCTTACTGCGGAGAATCTCTGTCGCCTGCTCTTCTGATGGCTCTTCAATGGTAATTTTCTCAAAAAATGAAGTAAACTCTTTATCTTTTTCAATATTCTTGGTGTAGCCGTCAATCGTCGCCGTGCATAAAACCTGTAATTGACTTTTGGAAAGGAGTTTCTTAAGGTTCGGCAAGATACCATTCAGCACTGACTGATGGTCTTCCACTTGATGGAAATTCTCAATCACTAAAAGAGGCTGAGTCTGATTGAGCAATTCTTCTGTCACTTTTTTGAAACGGTCTTCAACTTCACCCTTATAAGTCACACCCTGACTAAGGGAAATTAAATCCAGTTCAAACGGTTGCAACTGTTCAAGCGATTCAGGCACATTCTTGTCTTTCAGTCGTTGAAGGATGGCGTTAATAAGGCTTGTCTTGCCAACCCCAGTTTCTCCGACAATCAATATGTTTGCTCTATCTTTACGGGCAAGCACCTCAACGATTGATAGTATTTCATTGTCAAAGCCGATAACCGGGGACTCGCTCAATTCATTGAGCATTGGGATGCAGTACCCACTGTCTCCTGAGCCCGTTGTGTTTTTGCTGGCTGCTACGACCTTATTTATCGATTTGGATGAAGTTGATTGCAACGTGGCGAGAACCTTATCAGCCTTCAATGGCAGAGTCTTTAGTTCCTCAAACGAAAAACCAATCCCAGGCGTAACCAACGAAGCCAACAGGCAGATAGTATTCATCTCGGGTAAGCCTGATTTCTCGCTGATACTCTGAGCCTCTTTTACCACCATCTGCGAGTCATGGGAGAGTTGAACACCCTTCATCGGGTACGGGGACTTCTCACATTGCATCATCCTCATATCAGCCCAATCCACAAAATAGTAGTAGTCTTCGTCGAGCGTATCCTCTATAAAATTAACCAGACCGGCATTCTTGTGCAACAATGCACGAAAAAGATGTGCCGGCTCAATCTTTGGTGAATGGTTATCGTTAGCAAACGACTCTGCTAGATGCAGATAATCAAACGGTAGAGCCATTAATAATTGCGTGTACTTATCCATCTCATTTATCTGTTTTAAGTAATAATCAACTATCTAAAATCGAGAGACAATTCGCAGGAACAAACGTAATAGCAACAGCAGCGACTCCTTCAATCTGAACGACGACATGTTTGTTCCGCTTGATTCGTTTTATTACACCTTCAACACCTGCAAAATATCCTTCGGTAATCTCAACACGCCTACCAACCTTGTTGATGAAATCGTTATTGTCCAGAACAAAATACCGATCTTCTGGAGACGAAGCAACTTTCATAAAATCTCCCATCTGTTTATCGGGAACAAATAATATTTCATGCTGCCCGTTTATTAAAGACTTCTTCGTGATATATCGCATTGGCTCAAACCCGGCCATATTCATTTTTAAACCGGTAAGTGTTTCTTTTGAAGACCTGACGAATATCAAATTGCGGATTGCTGGGACTAATTTCTTTTTTTTACCACTCCTCGTATTGACATACTCGCTGCGCATCGGTACGAAGTTCTCGATATTCAGTTCATCAAGTAAACTTTTTATTTTCATTTCCCGATTATATGTAATGCGCATCGGGTACCAATGAATTTCGTTTCTTGACAGCGCAGAGAGTTTTTCCATCTTGATTTTATAAAATAGAGAGGGACACCATGCTAAACAGCACGGCGCCATAAAAATGACATGTGATGACACCAACTCTCCAAGTTTCTGTGCTGATTTCCAGCGACATAAATGAATCGTCTTTTACCATCTCTCAAAGAGAAATGTAGTGATACGGCAAAATTATAAAAAATATTATAAATATCAGCCTTTTAAATCGAAAAAACGACGGGTATTTCCATCATTTTCTTTACATTTATTTACACCCACATGCCGAAATGGGCGATAGCAGATTAGCAATCAGCAACATAACACATCTTCTGCAGACGAAAATAGAGATCCTTGACTGCACTCTGTTGTGGGCACCAAAGTTGGATAAAAACGTTTGAGGCCCAGTTCATGAAGTGCCTTCGATTCAGGCACAGGGACATCTCTTTGAGAGCAGATACGTTACTACGGTGGGCCAGGTGGGGAACTTTGTTGAGCCGAATTCTATCAGTTCGCCTTGAAACTGGTCAGCGCCGTTCTTCTTTCGATCGTCAATCAGAAAATCACCGCGGTTGAGGTCCTTGTGGTGTGAAATAATGATGCGTTTGTAGAAAATGGAATCTTGTCCCTTGCCAAAGTAGCGCTGCACCCACTCCAGTTTGTCGCGCCATGCCGACGGGTTGAGCCAAGGGGCCGTGGAGAGGATGTAGAGGTCAAAGACCTTGTTCAGTTCCTGCATAGCCTCGATGGCGCCAGGCATCGGGTCCATCAGCGAGAAAAGCCCCGGGATATCGTCATAATGCGGCTTGCCTGTGCCGTCATTGGCATATTCGGCCTTGATAGCCTCAGGCACACGGTCGAGTCCGCTCTGGAAATCAACAAGTACATTGTCCATGTCTACATACACGGTTTTTCCGCATTTCAAACTGGTCTCTCTGCTTAATAAAAATCCCATAATCAATCCATGTTTAATTCGGTGATTCCTACTCCCTTCAAATGAGCGTTTCGGATGCCTCTCGTTTCCACGCCGCTTTGTTTGATTCAACAAACGATTGGAATTTTTCTGAGGTAAAATATACAGAAATTATTCTGGAGGACCAAATATCAATGAATGATTTAACTCATTTTAACGAATAAATATTCGTTAAAATGAGCACTTATAAAAATATGGAAACACCCAGGGAAAAATTCAATATCTTGGCCAATTATTTTCTTTGCGGCAATTCATTTGCTTATGCAGCAAGGGATTGTTGCATGGCAGGCTTCAAATGGAAGTGTTTGGTGAAGGCAATGAGCAGGTTTTCGGCTTCGGTCCGGTCAAGATTGAAGAGGGTCAATTCAGTTTGATTGTTGCACAACATGGTCTGGACATTTTTGTTGCAGAGATAGTTGTGGGCACGATTCATCAGATAAGGATTGTTGATTTTGATGGTGATGGTCATAACTGAAATGATTTAAATTGTTCAACATGCTTACATTGATAACATTGAAACATTGAGCAAAAAATTCAATCAGGGCATGGTCTTTAACATTAATTTAACACATGGGAGCCTTATTCATTCTTCATGGCTGCAAAGACGGCTACCCACTAAAGCAATCTCAGTAATTTTTATCGGTTTTCGTTTTAATTATTGGGGGCTTTTTTACATTTTTAGGGCAAATAAATCAGGAACTAATGATTATTGAGACTATGAACAAAGACAAGATTTTTATGGTGACGATTCATGTCGTGGCAGGTGTGCTGATGACAGCCGTGTGCTGGACGCCTGCGATTGTTGGTGACATCCCGGTCTGGAACAAACTGTTCTGCACCGTGGCCATTGTGCTCCTGCTGCGGTTCCACTACTGGTGCCAGCAGTATGAGCCCTGACACCAGCCGTGGACAAGATCGCAATCGCTGAATGGCTCTATTAACGGTGGGGATGGCAACATCGCGAATGACCTGATTATTCGTGCGGTGCCCCATGTGGTATCATAACTGCAGCATCTATCGAGCCCCCTATGGCTTCCCGCCCAATCGCGAGTGTCGCCTCCGTGAGCCCTAGCCTCATCGGCGGGCATCACAACCCTCTTTGTGCTATTTTGACAAAAGGGGGAAAGAGACATTTTTTTCCTGACTTCGTCACTTTTTTCTTGAGTGATAATTGTTAAAATATAACTGACTTATTAGCAATTTGTTATAATTTTGCGTCACCCGAAAATGGGTGACGCAAAAGGTTTTTTAACTATGTTT
>Ga0310695_10001153_pt1 | contig 63997 bp, 59 predicted proteins | sample RumenRJG_04DNA_FD_203882 | JGI IMG/M metagenome (GOLD analysis project Ga0310695, IMG submission 203882) | Bovine rumen microbial communities from Lethbridge, Alberta, Canada - RJG_04 (v2) (version 2) | ecosystem: Host-associated > Mammals > Digestive system > Stomach > Rumen | place: Canada... | reverse complement strand
CGCTCCCCACATCTGCCCGACGGACAGGGTGAGAAGGGTTAAAAATACTGAGAGAAAATGTTTTAATCTCATAATTTTTGTGATTTAAAATGTTAATATTTTAGTTTAACTATTATTTGCTATTTAACTTTCTTCTTCGCGACCATCTCGCGACCATTACGGACGTCTCTGATGGGTCCTTATATCATTTAGTTATTTATTTTCATTCTATACCTTAGTGCTTTGCGGAGCACTCAAACTTCCGCAAAACGTACATTGACATATTGAAAAAGACTGTGATTTATCGAAAAATGCATAAAATTCAACTACAAAGTTGATTTTTTGACGTTTTCTATTGCATATATCATTTTTTTGTTGTACCTTTGCAGCAAATTTCAAAAGTACACTAATAAATGATAGCTACTTTAGCTGAAATCCAGAAGTTCCTCAATGACTTTCACCAGAAAGTAGAGGTGTTCGACATCCTGTTTTGGGATGAGCGAGATAAGAACAATGATTCTCTTCATCAATTGGAGATAACTGCCAATGAGCGAAAAGCAATCGTAAAAACCATTGCTCCTGAAGATTATTCTGAAGGGCCTATCCGTAACATGTTAAATCGTTTTGGCGATTTATGGGTGTTTGGAAAGGATGTCAAAGGGCAAGAGGTGTACATTAAAATCTGTTATGGTTTACCTAACCATTCAACGATTTGTATCTCTTTCCATTTAGCAGAGTTTCCAATGAATTATCCATATAAGAAAGGAGGTCTATCATGATTTCGCAACAAAAAATTGTGAGTCCTTTAACAGGAGGAGAAGCCGTTTACCAAAAAGAGATGCGCGAAACGGAGTATCGCGGCGAGAAATTCGTATATGAGCATCACAACATTCGTGATTTGGAAACGAATTTGGAGTTTACCAATACTGAGATTGATGAAGGAAACGTTCAGCGTGTCTATTCCCAGTATCGTGCTAAGCACGGGATTCCGTCACCAAAAGAGTTGACGGAGATACGTGAGATGTACGGACTTTCAGCGGCCAAGATGTCGGAGATTCTCGGTATCGGAACCAACCAGTATCGGCTCTATGAAGATGGTGTAATGCCCAGCGAAGCGATTGGTAAAATGCTCAAAAGCATTCAAGAACCGGCTGTCTTCTTAGGTTACATCGAAGGTTGCAAGAACCAGATGTCTCCGGAGGACTACGAGAAACTTTGCCTGAAGATCAACAAAAGTTTCATCAACAAGATCAAACAACGGAAGAATGTCTCGTGGTTTCGGGAGTTCTTCTCGGTGGGCGGTTTTGCCCGCAAGGTAGCACTCTAAGCGTGTTCCAACTCTGCCTTTTCGATAAACGGTGATACGAGGTATTGCCGTTTATTGTTTTATTCAGTCTTTTCAATATTTCAAAGATCGCTATATATAGTCATCGGGCATTGAGTTGCCTTTTGATTGCAAAACAATTTTAAATACATAATGATATGAAAAGTAAATTTTTACATCTTCTGAATGACGAGTTGGTCAAGTTGGTCAACTTGGTCATGCAGTCTTTGAAAGCGACAAAGCGACAAAGCGACACGACAATTTTCGCAGAAAGTGTCAAAGTTTCAAAGTTTCATGAAACTTTCGCAAAGAGTCTCAAGAGTCTCATGTCAATTTTCGCAAATCGTGGGGTAAAGGACGTTAGGTTGTCGTTAGGTCAATATCCAACGGATATCCAACGGATTTCTAACTTATATCTAACTCCTAACAGGTTTTTTACCCGTTTTGCAACTGTATTTGCACTTGTTTTTTGCGTGGGTGTTGGTAATGTTTGGGGTGTAGCCTTTGCTCCCTCAAACTTTAGCGGACAAGGGACAAGCGGTACTGGTTCTGCAATATCTGCGAAAGTTGATGGTGTTACTTTTGCTTGTGATAAAGGATATGGTACAACTCAGATTAGATGCTATAGTGGCGGAAAAATCACTATATCTTCAAGTAGCACAATAACAGCTATTTCTTTCACATTTAGTGGCTCCAATACTGGTGGTTTAGAAACTTCTTATACCAATCTAAGTACAACTAGTTGGACAAAAACTCTTTCAAGCCAAGCACGTATTACTGCTTGTACTGTAACAGTAGCTGCAACCTATTCAGTTGTGTGGACTATCAATCCCGCAGGATATGGTACTTTATCTAAAACTACTGGCACAACAACTACAGTTACGCCCGGAAGTGCATACACATATGGTTCTCCAGCTTACACGGTTACAAGTGGTGGTGCAACCGTTTCGCAAAGTACGAATAGTTTTACAGCGACACCAACTGCCAATTGTACGATTCGTATTAACATGGTGGAGAAACCAAAATATACTATTACACTAAAAGATGACAATAGCAGTCTTACGCAAACGACTGTAGGTGGAAGTGTAACTCTTCCGGAGCGTACGGGTTGCACCGGCTATACCTTCGCGGGTTGGACAAAGAGTTGGAATTCTGCACAAACAGAATGGACAACTATTGCTCCCACTATCATTCCTGCGGGAAGTTATACTCCAACAGCTGATGAAAATCTTTATCCGGTTTATACAAAGACGGAGGGAGCCAGCGGAACCAAAAGTGCAACGTTGTATTATGAGCCTTTTGGCGGAAGCGCAAGTTCGACGGCAGTACAATCAACAAACGTTGCGGCCACAACAGATATGTTTACAGATCCAAATGCAACCGTTTGGTCGCATTATACATTTAATGCAGCTTCCACTACTTCCTATGCAACAAATTTGGATGGTGACAAAATGTCTAATGGTACAAAAATACTAAAGCAGACAAATAATACTACTGTCACGATGATGGAAGTAACGGGTATAAAGATAACAAATGCAACAAATTTGTCTTTGTCCCTCTATAATAGAAGGAGTTATACTTCAGCCTCGTTAAAAATCTCATACAAAATAGATAACGGAAGTTATACCGCTGTAGGAGGAACAATCGCATACAATAGCACTAATGACAAATGGAAATTAAGCGATGGTTTAACCATAAGTGGAACAGGAAATAGCCTCGCTCTAAAAATTGAGTTAGTTGTTTCTGGAACAACAAACCGAACGATGCTGTTGGATGATATTAAAGTTACAGGACAAGTTCCAAACGCCACGACTTATTATATTTCCGATCCAAATTGCTGTGAACCACTGGCTCAGATAAACGGGTCGATTAATTTGAGCCATTTTTGAGCCATTTTTGAGCTATTTTTTAATCATCATATCATTATGTCAAAGATCACATCATTTACCATTTGGTCATTTACCATTTACCATTTGGCAGGTATTTTTAAGTGCTCGCCGGCACTATAGGTATGTGTTATGTATTATGTGTTATGTGTCATGTGTCATGTGTCATGTGTCATGTTTGACAAAACAAAAACGGCAACTCCGTTTTTATTGGAATTACCGTTTATGTGGCAGTTTATTGATGGTTACATCTTTTGCAGTTCGCTGAGAAACTCGTCGATGCCAATTACATTAACCGGTGGAAATTTGATGTCTTTAAGTACATCGAAATGATGATCCTCGGAAACAATATATTTGGCTTCTGCTTTGATAGCGCAATCTACGAACTTGTTGTCATCGGGATCTTCATGTATCAATTCGAAACGAAAATATACGCGGATGTGTTTGGTGTTTGTGCGGTTTAGTATAGCTCGAATGATATTCCGTGCTACATCGGCAGAACCGGTGCGTTGCGTGATAATCTCCTCGTATTCATTCAAAATCTCATCCGTAAAGCATAAGCAGTACTTTCCGGCAATAAAGTCACGCCAGATGGGATAGTAAATACTATCTCTTTTGATGGAAGGGATGAGACAATTGGTATCTAAGACAATATTTTCCATAACCTAATCAAATATAGGCTGTACGAAGATGTTCCTTAGACCAAGATTGAATTATGGGAGTAGATAACTTGCCGTCTTTGCAAAGTTGATCCATCTCATCCAAAGCTTTGTTGGAGAAATACTCTGCTATCAAATCACGAATATCGCACAACTCCTTTTCGCTGTGTACGTTTGCGATGCTATCCAAGATTTGCATCTGATATGGAGAAAATACTTGAGCCATAACTTTTCCTTTCGTTTTACCTTTGACGCTGCAAAGGTACTACAAAAATTTGGAATACACAAATATTTAAGCAAAAATCTTCCTTTTTTCGGTAATTCCAGTCTGTCAAAGATCACATCATTTACCATTTGGTCATTTACCATTTACCATTTGGCAATGTTTATGGTGTTATGTATAGAGCGATGAAGCGGCGGAGGGTGTTGCGGCTGCAATGAAGACGACGGCTTATCTCGCGTTGCGAACAGCCTTTCTTCATCGCCCGGCGGATATATGCCTCGTGGCGGTAAAGAGGATGCGTCTCGGGGCGGTTATGGCTTCCTGCCGGACGGCCGATGTGTTTGCCTTCCGCCTTGAGGCGTGCGAGCGCTTCGCGGGTTCGTTGACTAATGAGATTTCGTTCGATCTCCGCCGAGAGCCCGAAAGCAAACGCCAGCACTTTGGATTGGATGTCATCGCCCAGACGATAACCGTCCTTGATCGTCCAGACAGAGCAACTGCGGTTCATGCAGAGACTCAGAATCTCCATAATCATGTACAGGCTTCTGCCCAACCTGCTTAACTCGCTGCAGATGATCAGATCACCTTGGCGTACGTTACGCAGGAGTTTGCCTAATTGCCGTTTCGAATAGGGTTGGGTACCGGAGACCGTTTCTTCAATCCAGCCATCAACACGCATTCCTTGACGAAGGCAAAACTGCTCAATCTCAAATCGTTGGTTTTCAACCGTCTGTTTGTCGCTACTCACGCGAATATAACCATACCTCATATGCATTTTTTGCTGCAAAGGTACAACTTTTTTCGCTCATATCATAATTACAATGTTCATACCCTGTATATTATCGTGCAGGAACGATTATTTCTTTAAAACCAAAGTGGCGCAAGAACAAAAAAGAAACAAAACCGCATAACGATTCTGTTTCTAAGGCGCGTTATATACCACACACAGTGTAAAAACCGGTGGTAAAATACAGATATTTAGTTGTTTGTTGCATCATAAAGTAGTGTCTTAACCGTTGGTACTTATGGTGACTTGTAAATTCGATGCAAAGTTAAGATTTTTTTTTGGAATATGCAAGTTTTTATGTAAAAAAAAATATATTGTAAGATAAATTTGCTATTATTGTTCTTTTTCAAACATTTTTGGTGGTTACTTCCATTAATGGACATACGGCATTTATAATGTTGCGCGAAGCAGCAAATGGACATCCGTGCGGCTGACGGGTTCTCTGCGGAGCGTTTCGCTAACTCGCAGATATAGAGCCAGTTGTTTGATAATCTGCCATCGGAGGCAAACATACATCCTTCCGCCAAATCCATACGTAGCGGGAATGGAGAAAGCATAGAGTACATCGTGCTCGTACAGATAGATGCGATTCGCCCATTCTTTGGCGTCAAAGAACTGGACTCTGGCTCGCAGACTGAGGGGTGTATGGTGTGGGGTGTATGGTGTAAAATCATAGGCGATATCTTGCGCCAAACTGATACCATAACCGGCTACATAATTGGCGTCCGCCGTAGTGCGCAGACTCCACCCGCTTTTCGCCCAATCGAACTGAAAACGTGCGGAATAGGTAGATGTGTCTCCTTTCTTCCTTGCGCGAAGGCGCGTGGCTATCCGCCAAAATTGGCGGATATATTGCGCCTCCGCCATGGCATCATAGCCGACGGTGCCTGTCAGCTCTCCCAAACCATATTTATAGCCACTGAAATAGAAGACATCGCCATACCCGCTGAGCTTCCAGTTTTTCCATCGTGTGAGTTCTATACCCAAATATCCGCCATGCTCATCGTTGACCCGCGAAGTCTCCGAAAATCCATACCCCAAATCATTGTCAAAAAAGGGCGAATAATAGCGGTAGAGCGCTATCAATGAAACGCCGTTCGCCGGATAAAAACGCGAACCCGCCAAGATGCCGAAGCCCCAGTGGGGGAGCCTATCCTCGTCCGTTCCCTGAAGGGAAGGGTGCTCGTAATTCTGGGCAGCTGCGAACTCGCCGAAGAGATCGAACCAACCGTAGTTGTACCGTACACTCGCACCCACTACCGCTTGATTATGCCCTCGGAAATAATGGCTGTTATACCTCGCGTTATTATACGGATGAATACTGTCGGACCAAATCTTCTCCACCGCTGTCAGCTGCACTTCCAGTTGCTTATGCCGCAAGGTCATGTTGGCTCCTATGACGTGTTGCCAGATGCTGTCATTGGACCGCTTGAGGCTATATAATGCACTGATATCCAGGCGTGTCTGTTTATTCCAAGCATGTCGAAAAGTAGCTCCGATGCCATGCAGTCCGGCGCCATCTACAGAAGAGTAATAACGCAGTCCTTCGCGGGGTTGTCCTGCCGCTTGCACGTACATCGACTTGCCGGAATGAAAAACCGGAGCGAGCACCAGTCCCTGACCGAAAGAGGCTTGGAAATTACCCGCCACTAAACGATGCAGATGCCCGAAATCACTCAACTGCAAATACATCCCGTATTGCAGGTCCGAAGCGCCTCCTCCTGCCGGGCGGCGGAATTGTCCACCGAAGATTACACGCCGCTGATAATCAAACCGGTAGCGCGTCTGTATATACATCGGATCGGAGCCCTCAAAATCCTCTATTTTGCGTGCATCGACCCTTGTGATGATCTCGTGCTTGGCGTAACTGAACACTTCGTGTGCATATACCTTATTATTTTGCGCACTCGCGCCCACGCGCACGAAAGGCAGCAGGTCCCGAATCTCATAGCTCTCCAGACTCGGAATCATCTTCAGTTCGTATAAACTCTCAAAGGGATGTTTGTAGGCGTATAGCAGGATGTCGTCTATCTGACGGGGGGAAAGAAAATAGAGCTGCTGCAACTCCTCGTCGCTCGTATTATTCAGGTTGATCGGGTTCTCATGCAGCGCATATAAATCCGTTTGTATCTGCTCAAAATCAGCCTCTCCCACTTCTGTCATGGCATTGTAGATGTCAAGGATGATGTCGTCAAGTGTCTGCCCGGAGACAGACAAAGTACCAATTGACAAGGTACAAAGGACAAAGGATATAATGGTCAAAGCATGTTTCACGCTGCAAAAGTAGTAAAATATTTGCATATATGCAAAAAAAGCAGTAAATTTGCAGCGTTTTATGGATAAAAAGCGGCTGTACCATATTATCGAGTGGCTTATTGCCCTTGCGGCATGTGTGTATCTGGTCTATCGGCTGGTGCTCTTTGACGATTATGCCTCGCTCTGGGCATCGCTGCGGTCGATGGATATGGAGCACATAAGCGCACTCCTGCTATGCATCATCTTGATGCCGGTGAATATGGCGTTGGAGGCATGGCGATGGAAAACATTGATGAATGGTGACGCTGGGCTTAATGGTGACGCTGCGCTAAATGATGCGAATGAAAGGCTTTCGTTCGCTGAAGCGCAGAGGCAGGTGTATTATTCCAAACTGGCGGGGCTGATTACGCCATGGCGGTTGGGCGAATACCCTTCTCGTGCCATTTTAATGGCAGGTGAGAGTCTTGAGTTAAGAGATAAGAGTCAAGAGTTAAGAGACGAGAGTCAGGAGTCTGTTTGGGCACGTGTGCTTTCGATGGGAGCCATCGGCTCGGCTACGATGACTGCCGCGATCGTGCTGTCCGGACTCATCGCGGGAATACTACTCGGGTTGGATGAATCAGAGTTTATGGATCTGCAGTATTGCCTGCCGGTGGGCTTATTGCTCGTTCTGCTCTTTCTCGCGCTTTATTGGGCGCCGCGGCTCTTGCGTCGCTGGGCTGCGGTATCACACCGCCTGATTATGCTTTCTTTGGGGCAGAGTCTCGTGCGCCTTGTGTGCTGGTGTGTGCAGTTGGCGTTGGTTCTATGGGCATTAGGCGCCTTTCACCTTTCACCTTTCACCTTTCACCTTTTACCTGTCTACTATCTTCTGGTTACTATTACGCCGAATGTACCGATTGCCGAAGCGGGCGTGCGAGGCGCGTGGGCTATCGCGCTCTTCGGTTCTGTGAACGCCGCGTTCGCCGGTGTGCTTCTATGGGGAATAAACACCCTCTTGCCATGCCTTGTTTGGTTTTTTCTCAGAAAAAACGTTAAACGGTTAGATCGTTAAAATGGTTTTTCTGGGAAAAACGTTAAATTGTGAAAAATATTTGACAAATTCTTGCAAGATTGAAAAAAATGTTGTAATTTTGTAGCCGAAATGATTAAATGGCTAAATGGCCCAATAAATCGTACATCGTAAATCGTTAAATCGTAAATAAAATAACCATGAACATTAATTTTCAAATTCACTATCGTGCCGAGTACGGGCAATCTCTTTGCGTGATTGAGACGCAGGAGTCGATTCTGGGTTGGACCGAGAAATCGCCGCTTGTTATGAACTGCCAGGGAACGGATTTCTGGCAGGCGAACGTACCTATCAGCGATTTTCCTACCTCTGTGCAGTATAAATATGCCATTCGGGTGGGAGAAGGTCAGTATATCTACGAAGCCGGCGAGCCGCGTCATTTGGCGCTCAAGGCATCGGACAAGAATATCGTAGTGCGCGATGCATGGCAGGCAAGCACTTATGAGGACTCATTCTATACCACGGCTTTCCTCAAGTCTCTTTTCAAGCGTCATAAGCCCGCGAAAGCGAAAGCGCCGAAGGGTAATATCCGTTTCTCCATTGATCTTCCGCAGATCCTGCCGAGTCAGGGAGTAGCTATCATCGGTAACTGTGAAGCGCTCGGTAACTGGGATGCTGCGAAACGTCTCGTTATGTCCGATGCCGAGTTCCCGCTCTGGCGCGCAGACATCGAAGTGAAGGGACAGGATGTAGTGGAATATAAATACCTCGTCTATGATCTCAAGACCGGTGCGGTAGTAGATACCGAATGGGGAGAGAACCGCCAGATATGGGGTGTGGACAAGAGTCAGGTTATTTATCAGAACGACCGTGCTTTCCGTCGCACTCAGCCGCGCTGGAAAGGTGCCGGTGTGGCAGTTCCTGTTTTCTCGCTCCGTAGCAACGAAGGATTCGGTATTGGTGAGTTCCAAGACCTCAAGAAAATGGCGGACTGGGCTGCGGCTACGGGTCAGCAGATGATCCAGACACTGCCGATCAATGATACCACCCTTCGTCATAACAATCTGGATAGTTATCCCTATAACGCCGTTTCCGTCTTTGCCCTCCATCCGATATATATCAATATCGAGCAGATGGGTAAGTTGACACCGGCGCAGAAGAAGAAATACGAAGCGCAGAAAGCGGAGCTGAACGCCCTCACTTTTGCGGACTATCAGAATGTGTATGACAAGAAAATGGTGTTCTTCAAGGCGTTGTACAAGCAAGACAAAGATACCCTTTTTGCCAGCGCAGAATATAAAGCGTTTATTGAGAAAAACGATGCTTGGTTGGAGCCTTACGCCGCTTTCCTTGCTAAACGCGACAAACAACCCAAGGATTTCTATAAGTTCCTGCAGTTCCATGCCGACAAGCAGTTGGCAGATGCTGTAGCGTACGCCCACTCGATCGGCGTGGCGATGAAGGGCGATATACCTATTGGTATCTCTCCGGATTCCGTAGATGCGGCCGTTTATCCGGAGTTGTTCAATCTGGATGCATCTGCAGGAGCACCGCCCGATGATTTCTCTATCTCCGGTCAGAACTGGGGTTTCCCGACGTATAACTGGGATGAGATGGCGAAAGACGGTTTCGGATGGTGGAAAGCGCGCTTCCGGAAGATGCAGGACTATTTCGATGCTTACCGCGTGGATCATATCCTCGGATTCTTCCGTATATGGCAAATGCGCAAGACTGATGTATGGGGATTATGCGGACATTTCGTTCCGGCTCTCCCGTATTCGTACGATGATCTCTGTGCACAGGGTGTGTGCCTCGATTGGGACCGCATGACCAAGCCTTATATCCGTTCGAACTTCCTCGGCGATGTACTGGGTTTTGATACCGAATGGGCAAAACAGAATGCGCTCAACACCCGCGACGGATATATCTACTGGTTCAAACCGGAGTTTGATACGCAATTGAAAGTGCAGGAATGGGCAGATCGTCTGTTGGGCGACGAGAGACAACTCAAAGCGTCCGGACTTTCTGCGGAAGCCGTACATAATATCTGTAACGGCTTGATTTACCTGCATTGCGAGGTGCTGTTTGTGGAGGATCAGCGTCGTCCGGGATGGTTGCATCCGCGTATCTCGATCTATCAGAGCCACTCGTTCAATGAGCTGTACAGCGACCAGAAAGAGGTGCTCATGCGTATCTACAACGAGTATTTCTTCCGTCGCCATACCCAGTTCTGGCGTGATTCGGCAATGCGTAAGTTACCGACGCTCATCGGCGCAACCCATATGCTCTGCTGCGGCGAGGACCTCGGAATGGTGCCGGCTTGTGTGCCTGACGTAATGCATGAGTTGCAGATCCTGAGTCTTGAGATCCAGCGTATGCCGAAGGATCCGACGGTTAAGTTCGCCCATCCGGCTGACGCACCATATCAATCGGTTTGCACCACCGGTACGCATGATATGAATCCGCTTCGCGCTTGGTGGGAAGAGGATCGTGCCGTTACCCAACGCTTCTACAACGAGCAGATGGGTTGGTGGGGCGATGCTCCCAAAGAGATGTCGCCGGAGATTGCCGAGTTCATCATCAACCAGCATATGTACAGCCCTGCTATGTGGACGATCCTCCCGCTGCAGGATTGGCTCGCTATCGACGGAGACGTGCGCATCAAAGACCAGTTCGCAGATCGTATCAACGTACCTGCTAACCCGCGTCATTTCTGGAACTACAGAATGCACCTCACGCTTGAACAGCTGTTGAGAGAGCAGAAACTGAATGACAAAATAAAGAAACTGACAAGCGTCAGGTGATGTACGAAGGACAAATGTACGATGTACGAAGGACAAATGTACGATGTACAAAGGATAAGTTTAAGGGATGAGCGAAAGCTTGTCCCTTACTTTTTCCATCAGCCAAAGCGGCGTGCTGGTAGCGCCGCAGATACCGACTTTAAGATCGGCTGCGCCTGAAAGACCGCTACGCTGAAAGACCGTTTCACTGAAAGACCGTCCTTCGGACTGAAAGACTTCTTCCACTTCGTAGGGGGATGAGATGAAGAATGTGTTCGGGTTCGCCTCTATACAATTATTATATAGTACGCGCGCGTTAGAGGACTTGGTCCCGCCGACGAAGAAAACGATATCGTTGGAGCGTGCGAAATCCTGAAGTTCTTTGACGCGGTTCGCTACGTTCCGGCAGATGGTATCGTGATATTCGAAGGGCGCGGGATGGTCTTCCCGTGATCTCGTGATCTCGTGATCCCGTGATGACGACCGGCGCGCCTCAATGGCTTCAACGAGACTCCGGAAGCCCTCGACTGACTTGGTGGTCTGCGAGAAGAGGTAAATCGGTCTGCTGAAATCCAGCCGGTCGAGTTGTTCGGCGGACTCAATGACAAGTGCGGTGTCGTTGGTCTGACCTTGCAGACCGATGACTTCTGCGTGTCCGGGCTTGCCGTAGATGACGATCTGCGGAGGCAGGTTCTCGTCGTTCTTGTGTTGCTCGTAGCATGCGCGGATGCGGTCCTGTAGTTTTTTGACTACCGGACAGGTGGCGTCGATGATCTCTATCCCGCGTTGCTGCGCAATCCAATACGTGGAAGGGGGCTCGCCGTGCGCCCGGAGTAGTACGCGCGAATGAGAGGGGAGGGTACGCAAATCGTCATAATCGATGGTCTGCAGCCCCATCTGCTCCAGCCGCGCCACCTCCTGACCATTATGCACGATATCCCCTAAACAATAAAGAGCGCCGTTTTGCAACTCGCTCTCTGACGCTTTGATGGCGCGTGTCACACCAAAGCAAAAACCGCTGTTTGAATCTATAGTGATCAGCATTCAGCTTTCTCGAAGAGGTTGATGATGACTTGCATCTGTTCGTCGGGAGTCATATGGCTGTTATCTACCACGATGGCATCTTCGGCTTGCCGCAGGGGACTCTCAGCGCGATGGGTGTCACGATAGTCGCGTTCGTTGACATCTGCCAGCACTGCCTCGTAATTAGGCGTCTCGCCTTTCCCTACCAATTCGTCGTACCGGCGCTGTGCCCGTACTTCGGGGCTGGCAGTAAGAAAGAGTTTGAGTTCGGCGTTCGGAAAAACGACCGTACCGATATCGCGTCCGTCCATGACGATCCCTTTGGCTTCTCCCATCGCCTGCTGCTGCGCTACAAGGAACGCACGCACTTCGCGGATCTGCGAGATCTCGCTGGCGCGATTGCCTACCTCCAGCGTGCGGATCTGCGACTCTACATCTTCACCGTTGAGGGTAGCATGTTGCGCCCCGTCCACTTGAATAAATCCGACTTGTATCTTCGGCAGTGCCGCTATGATAGCCGCATCGTCGTTGATTTGGTGGCGAAGCATGTATAATGCGATCGTGCGGTACATGGCGCCGGTGTCCACATACGTATATCCTGCATGACGCGCCAGCGCCTTGGCAATCGTCGATTTGCCGCACGAACTATAACCGTCTATGGCAACGATAATCTTATTTACCATTTTGTCATTTACCATTTTTCCATCTATTTGTTCATTGAGTTATTTCATCAATGAGTTGATATCCAAGGTCAGACCGAACTGGTAGGAGAAATTGGATTTCGTCATCTGGGAAATGGCAAAACCGATACGCGCCTGTTTGATCTTGACGCCTGCACCTAACGCCAAACCCGCCAGCGATTTCTGGTCGGTCAGATTCATCTCTGCACGGCGACGATGGTTATAACTGAGTACTATGTAGAATCTCTCGCTCTTTGGTACAATCTCAAAAGCGAAGATGGTATGCCTGAAAAGCATATCGTACCACGGGATACTATGCGAGACATACTCACCCGTAGTAGGGCTCTTTTCGCGGCTGGTCCATTCGTAGTTCAGATACCATGTCTGCAAGTTATGCAACTGAATATGGAATCGCAAGGGCGCATGTTTGACGCGATAGGTGAATCCCAATTGCAAATTCAGCGGCAGCATCTCCAAGGAGGTTCCATCCATCTCGGAGTAGAATCCCTTCAGCTGCCATCCTATATTCGCCAGCACGAGACCCATCTGGAAGGTAGAATCTTTCGTCTGGAAATGTGCGCCTACATCAGCGCCGATAGCAAAACTGGAATAACTCTCATAGATGCTATAGACGGGTTTGAGCGTCACGCCGACCTTGAAGAGCCGTCCTAACTGGCGTGCGTACATAATATCAATGAGGATATCCCGTGCGCCAAAACTGCCGCCCGTCAGATGCCCTTCGTAATCCGCGTACTGCATCCTGCCGTAGTCCAGATAATGGAAGCCGACCGCGAAATAGTTCGGTTTATCGGGTTCGCCCTCTCCTTCGTAAGGCTTCTCCAATTTAGACCGACCGAAATTATGTCCGTACAACGCAGACCCGAACATCGTGCCGGGCAGGTAGTACGAATAATTGAGTTGAAGGTTCATATGCGATTTCTCATGCAACAGAGCGGGGTTGCACATACCCAGAGATATATCCCCGTCGCTTAGGCTGACACTGCTGCCGCCTAAGGCATTGATACGCGAAGAGACCGGTAAACTCATAAATGAGAATACCGATCGTCCTGCGTTTGACACCTGCGCAATGGCGCTCGATGCCATTATCAATAATGCTATGAGAAATACGCTTTTACGCATTAGCGAACGCGCTCGCAGTAGCTACCGTCGCGTGTATCTACGCGAACGATCTCGCCCTCGTTGATGAACAGCGGCACACGAATCTCAGCGCCCGTCTCCAGTGTAGCCGGTTTGAGCGTGTTGGTAGCCGTATCACCCTTCAGACCCGGCTCGGTGTAGGTGACAGCCAATTCCACCTTGGTCGGCAGCTCAGCGAAGAGCACGGTGTCGGTCGATGCGTCGGATACAACCTCTACCGTCATACCCTCTTTGAGGAAGTCCACACCGGTGATCAGGTCATGAGCGATGGGCACTTGCTCGAAAGTCTCGTTGTTCATGAAGATGTAATCCTCACCTTCTTTGTACAGATACTGGTATGGACGGCGCTCTACGCGTACATCCTCCAGTTTCTCACCGATGTTGAAACGGCGCTCCAGAACGCGACCGTCCACTACATCTTTAAACTTAACACGCATGATGGTGTTACCTTTTCCCGGTTTTACGTGCAAAAACTCAATTACGAAATACAGACGGCCGTCCATACGGATGCAAACGCCGTTCTTAATGTCTTGACTGTTAATCATAAAATCATTTACTATTGGTTCATTTACTGTTTTATCATAAATTTTTAGAAAATCGCTGCAAAATTAGTAAAAAATTTGCATATATGCAAGAAATTTTGTAATTTTGTGCCCTATTTCGAAAAAATGCTATGAATACATTACAAGTTTTTATGGGGAAGGTTGATTTATGGCAAGTCTTGTCTTCATTCATTTTCCTGATTGCAATCATAGATCCGATAGGTAACATACCTGTCACTTTGCAGTTGCGGGCAAAGGGTGTGAAAATCAGTGCATGGAAGGTCAGTCTGGCGAGTTTTATTATTTTGATGTCTTTCCTTTTTGCCGGCGAATGGATTCTCAAACTCTTCGGCGTGCAGATTGAGTATTTTGCTATCGCCGGAGGATTTATCATTTTCCTTATGGCGCTGGAGATGATTCTGGATATTACGATTTTCAAGACGGATTTGGAAGGGTCGGGTTCGATTGTGCCATTGGCATTCCCGATGTATGCCGGTCCGGGTGCTTTCACCGCCTTATTGGCGATCACGGCGGAGTATAGCATTTCCAGTCTGTGCGTGTCGCTGCTCCTGTGTATAGTGGTGTTGTATTTGGTGTTGAAGGGTACCGATTGGTTAGCCCAATATATAGGTCAGACGACGATGTATATCATCCGTAAGTTCTTCGGAATCATCGTGTTGGCTATCGCTTGTAAACTAATGTTTGCTAATTTATCAGCAGTGTTCTAAGATATGAAAAGTTTTTCGGAAATGACCATTGCATTGGCATCAGACCATGCGGGTTTTGAGTTGAAAAAGCAAGTGCAGTTGTTCTTGGAGGACAACGGCGCTAAAGTGAAAGATTTCGGTTGTTATTCTGCCGAGAGTTGTGATTACCCCGATTTTGCGCACGCTTTAGCAGGTGCGATTGAGAAAGGTGAGTATGAGTATGGTATTGTGATTTGCTCTACCGGAAATGGCATCTGTATGACAGCGAATAAGCATCAGGCTATCCGTGCTGCGCTGTGCTGGGATACCAAATTGGCAGAGTTGGCACGCCAGCATAATAATGCGAATGTACTGGGTCTGCCTGCCAGCTTCATCTCTGCGCCCAAAGCTCTGGATATAGTACGCACATTCTTCCAGACCGATTTCGAAGGCGGACGTCATGAGCGTCGCGTTAACAAGATCGCGTTGCATTAACGCATTGCGTTGTTATGCCTCTTACGCACTGAGCCGTCTGGGCTTGGTGCGTATTTCGCATGCGCCCCTCTTTGTGAGCGTCGAACCGGCGAATATCTGTCAACTTAAATGTCCCGAATGTCCCGTGGGACGCCGAAATTACGAGATCACGGGATCACGAGATCACGAGAAATGGATGTCCCTGGATGTCTGGCATCGCGTGCTGGCAGAGATTCGCGATACGGCGTTTGTGGTACAGTTCTATTTTCAGGGAGAACCCCTGCTGAATAAAGAACTGCCGACGATGATCCGAGAGGCGCATGAAGCGGGGTTGTACACTATTGTTTCCACGAATGCGCAGACGATGACCGAAAAACTGGCGGAAGAGTTGGTGCATGCCGGACTGAACCGGATCATCATTTCTATGGACGGCCTGACCGACGAGAGTTATAATGCTTATCGGGTGGGCGGTAGTCTGGAGAAAACGAAAGCTGCTCTGCGCTATCTTCGCGAGGCGAAGAATAAATTTCAAATCTCTAATCTAAAATTTCAAATTGAGCTCCAATGCCTGCGGCTGAAGACCAACGAACACGAATGGCGGGCGTTCGAGAAGCAGTACAAAGTGCTGGGCGCTGACCGGATAGTCTTCAAAACGGCGCAGTTATATGATTACGCGAATGGACATCCGCTGATGCCTTCCGATCCGAGATACAGCCGGTATATACTGGGTGCAGACGGACTATATCATCGCCGTAGGTTGGGAAAAGGATGTTTCCGCGTATGGAGCGGAGTAGTGGTGACCACAACCGGAGACGTGCTCCCCTGTTGTTATGACAAAGCGCATGAACATAGTTATGGGAATATCATGACCTCTCCTCTTAGAGAGCTCTTTACCGGCGAAAAAGCGAATGCCTTCCGCCGCGCTGCATATCGTCAAACCCCATTAATCTGTCAAGAATGTTGGAAATAAAATCCTTTGTCTTCGGGCCTTTTCAGACGAATACCTACGTCGTTAGCGATGGGCATCATGTATTGCTCATCGATCCGGCGTGCAGTAACCAATACGAGCAGCATCAATTGTACCAATATATCAATTCTCAATTGTCAATTGTCAATTCTCAATTCTCAATCATCGCCACTCATGGTCATCTGGATCATTTATGGGGCGCCAATTGGGCAACGGAGCAATGGCATACACCGGTGTTGATGCACGAGGCGGATATTCCTATGGCGAAAGCTATGCAATCGCAGTATGAATTATTCGGCATACAGATGAAAGCAGTGCCGTTTGAGATAAAAGATATCCAATCTGAAATCTTGAATCTCAAAACTCAAATGGGCCATTTCGAATTACTGGAGACTCCGGGACACACGCGGGGCAGTATCTCTCTCTATTTTCCTGAAGAAAAAACACTCTTTTCGGGCGATACACTTTTTAGAATGGGTTATGGCAGAACGGACCTTCCGGGCGGCAATATGGGGCAGTTAATCAACTCGTTAGACAGGCTTTTTGAACTGCCTTCGGATGTGCGTGTTTATCCCGGTCATGGCGATCCCACAACGATTGGAGCGGAAAGAAGATAAAAGAAAAAAGAGAAAAAAATTTGCATATTTGCAATTTTTGTAGTAAATTTGCAGCCGATTTCGAATCTTATGAAAAATAATAATGAACATCAACCCCCTCGTTCATGGTCCAGTTTCTGGATCTTGCTGGTAGCTGCGGCCTTGCTGGAAGGAATAGCATGCGTGCAGTATTTCGCGAGTCACGAGGCGGTGGAGCGGGAAGCGGTACAGCGTGCCCGGAATGAGTTGCGCAAGGTCGAACTGGAGATAGAAAACCGTACTATTGAGATGGAGACCACGGCGAAATTGCTCGCCAAGCTGGCGGAGCAGTGTCTTGATCACCCGGATTCTATTTACGGCGTCACCAGATTGGCAGCGGGTACGCTGCGTAGAAATACCAGCCTGGCTGTTGCTTTTATTCCGGATTATTTCCCTGAGAAAGGACGTTATTACGAGGTATGCAGTACCCTCTCGGACGATGGTATCTATACCCGCCAGATCGGTAGCGAAGAGCATGATTATACCCGGATGGAATGGTTCCGGAACGGCTTGGCTATTGATAGTTGCTGGTGGTGCGAACCCTATCTGGATGACTCCGGTTCGCAAACCTGGGTGGTCAGTTGTTCCTGCCCGGTACATGACAGAAATGGAATGGTAGTGGCGGTTGTATGCGTTGATTTGTCGCTCGATTATCTGGAGCAGTTGTCTGAATACCTGCAAGTTTTCCCGAATAGTTATTATTCCATCAGTTCCGGAAACGGACACTTGATTGTGCCTGCGCCGGATACGATCCCGGGTCGCAAATACTATACGTTCAGCGAAGATATCGATGCAACGGGTTGGCATATGGAGATCATCATCCCGGACGATGTGCTCTATGCCGATTTGCGCCGCTTGGGTTTGATTATCACGCTGATGATGGTGCTGGGTCTGATTGTCTTGGCAGCTATGCTTTTCTATGCAGCGCGTACAACCAGAAAACTGATTCTCTCTACGGAAAAGAACGAGCGCATGGAGAGCGAGCTCTATATTGCCAACGCTATCCAGATGGCGATGCTGCCGAAGATTTTCCCGCCTTTTGCCGATCGGCCGGATCTGAATATACATGGTATTGTGAATCCTGCCAAAGAGGTAGGTGGAGACCTGTATGATTTCTACGTGCGGCATGATAAACTATTCTTCTGTATCGGTGACGTGAGCGGAAAAGGTGTACCGGCTTCGCTGGTGATGGCGATGACGCGTTCGCTTTTCCGGACTATCTCTTCACACGAGGATGAGGCGCAGACCATCGTCAAGGCGATGAATAACTCCCTTACCGAGCAGAATACGATGAATATGTTCCTCACTTTCTTTGTCGGAGTCATGGACTGCAAAACAGGCATGCTTGATTATTGCAATGCGGGACATAATGCTCCGGTATTGATGACAGGCGGCGAATGTAGTATGCTGCCGGTTATTCCGAATATACCGTTGGGCGTCGTAGCCGATTATCCGTTTGAGGCGCAGAAAGTTCAAATCAAACCTAACGATTTGCTCTTCCTCTATACCGATGGTTTGACCGAAGCGGAGAATGGCGCTCATCATTTGTTCGGCGACGAGAGGATGATAAAATCGCTGCAGACGATATCGGAATCTTGTCCGCGCAAAGTGATAGAACATGTGCAAAACGATGTCAACTTATTTGTGGCTGGAGCAGAGCAGAGCGATGATCTCACCATGCTCGCTATCCGCTATCAATATCCCGCTCTCTACATGCGCAACGATATACAGCAGATTCCGACGCTTGCTGAATGGCTGGAGGGAATAGGATTGCCGGTAGAACTGCTGATGCCCGTTAATCTGGCTATCGAAGAGGCGGTGACGAACGTCATGCTCTATGCGTATCCCGGACATCATGGTTCGGTGCTGGTGGAGTTCGCAAAAATGATTGACCCTCAGACGGCTGATTCCCGTGCGGTATTCACAATCACCGACAGCGGTATTCCGTTTGATCCCACCCAAAAACCCGAAGTGGATATCTCATTATCCGCAGAGGAACGCGAGATAGGAGGATTGGGAATTCACCTTGTGCGCCAGATTATGTCCGAGGTGCAGTATGAACGCAAAGAGGAGAAGAATATCCTTACCCTCGTCAAAAACCTATAAATAAATTGCAAAAATAAATCATATCTATATGAATACAATCATTCAATCAAATGGCAATCAATTGATTGCGTCTTTCGTTGGCCGTTTGGACACCGCTGCGGCTATTCCTACCGCAGAAGCCGTTAAGCCTTTGATGGAGGCTTCGGACCGTGAGATTATTCTGGATTGCAGCCAACTGGAATATATCTCTTCATCGGGTCTGCGTATCTTCCTTGGCATCCGCAAGGAAGCAGCCGCGCATGGCAGCAAAGTGATCGTGCGTAATATCAGCGCCGATATCCGTCAGGTGTTCATGATGACCGGATTCATCAGTCTTTTTGAGATACAATAATGGAAGCGCTGGACTTACATTGCGAGTTAATCATGGATGAGTACCGCGAGGCATTGCCTGTTTTTGAGGCGATGCGGAAAGAGGTGCTCGCTGTGTTGCGCGACGCTTTGGATCGAAATGGGTTAGTGGTGACGGCGGTAGAAGCGCGTGTCAAGACCGAAGAGAGTCTGGCGGGTAAATTAGCGCTCAAGGGTGCCAAATATGATTCGCTTAGCGATATCACGGATGTCCTTGGTGCGCGTATCGTCACTTTTTATACGGATGATGTGGACCGTATTGCGGCCATGGCGGAGCAGCTCTTTGAGATCGATTGGAATAACTCCGTGGATAAGCGCAAACTGCATCAGCTCGACAGCTTCGGCTATAACTCACTGCATTATATCTGCCGTTTGCCGAATTATCCGTACCGTTTCGAACTGCAACTCCGTACTACTCTGCAACATGCGTGGGCGGCGATCAATCATGATACCGGATATAAGTCCGGTGTGGAGATCCCGCGTGTGTATATGCGTCAAATGAACAGGTTGGCAGGAATGTTGGAGATGGTGGACGATGAGTTCAGCCGCATTCGTACGGAGCTCAATGACTATCGGCGTCGTGTGCAGCAACTCGTCCAAAACGGCAAACTGGACGATGTGCTCTTGGATGGCGATACGTTCCGCAGTTATCTCCAGGCGCGTCCGCTCGATGCCCTCAATAAACGCATTGCCGCGATTAATCAGGCGGAGATACAGGAAGCACCCCTTATCCGCTATCTGCCTGTCCTCAAAGCGCTGGGCTGTAACACCCTCGGCGATGTGAGCAGGCTCATCAAGAAATACGAGGATGACGCTTATCGTCTGGCTCGCCATCAACTCGGTAATACCGACTTCGATATCATCTCTTCGGCGGTAGGATTGCAGAATATATGTATCGTATGTATTCTCAGATCAGGTGGCGGAAAAATAGGACTGGTGCGTCTTTTCGATGCTCTGAACGGCCATAATAGTCAGAATGAGGCAATTGCCGAGCTGACATTCGAACAAGCCTCCGCGCTTCCGTTTATGCATCAATCATAAATCTTTAATCATAAATCTGTAACGTCAATTATTATGATAAACATTGATCTCAACGATTATATCCGTACCGGCGAAGGAGCCAACGGAGCCAGTTATAACCATAAGCAGGACCCGTCTATCATGCTCAAACTCTACTTCCGTAATTTCGAGGCGGCAGAGTTGGAACTGGATGTGGCGCGCAAAGTGTATGAGTTGGGAATACCTACGCCTGAACCCGGAGACCTTGTAACGGACGGTAAGCAGGTAGGTATCCGTTTCAAGCGAATAGATGGTAAGAAATCCTATGCCCGTGCCTGCGGTGACGATCCGGAGCATACGGAGGACTACGCGAGGGAGTTTGCGCGGATGTGTAAGGACTTGCATGCAACCCATGTGCCTACCGATCGTTTCCAGTCCGTGAAGGAGCGACTCTATGATATGTTAGAGAAGAATCCTGACTTTACCCCCGAGCAGAAAACCAAGCTGCGCGATTTCATAGCTGCGGCGCCGGAGGCTGACACGGCTATTCATGGAGACTTGCAGTTCGGAAATGGTATCTTTGCCATCCAAGACGGCGTTAAAAAGCAGTATTTCATCGATTTGGGTGATTTCTGCTATGGTTATTATATGTTTGACCTGGGAATGGTTTATCTCTGTTGTTGCCTCAATAACGAGGAGTGGACCCGTGAGGTGAACCATATGTCCAATGCGACCGCGCGACGTTTCTGGGATGCGTTCGCACGCGAGTATTTCGGACCCGATGCAGACCTCGAGCAGATTGAGAAAGAGGTGCGTATCTATGCGGGCTTGAAGACCATCATGGTGGAGCGGGACACGCATTGCCCGATGCCTCAGTTCCGCGCAATGCTCGAAGGAACGATTTACTAATCTGAATTCTGATAACTGAATTCCGAATGCTGAATACTGATGGCCAATAAATATCTTGATACAGAGCTTTTGGACCGCGCGATTATCTTCGCCGTCAAGGCGCATCATAATACCGAGCGGCGCGGTAAGGGTTTTCCTTATATCGTTCATCCCTTGGAGGCGATGGAGATTGTAGCTACTATCACGCCCGATCAGGAACTGTTAGCGGCAGCGGCATTGCATGACGTGATTGAAGATACGGAAGTCACGGTAGATGAGTTGCGTGAGATGTTTGGGGAGCGGATCGCCCGCCTCGTGCATGCCGAGAGTGACCAGATTGACGGAGTGCTGTTTGACGGTCAGAATGAGGAAGAGACATGGCATGCCCGCAAGCAAGCGGCGATAGACCGGCTCGCAGCGGCGCCCCATGACGCGAAAGTAGTAGCGATGGGGGATAAACTCAGTAACATGCGCGCCATTGCGCGCGATTATAAGGAGAAAGGGGACGCGCTCTGGTCAATCTTCCATGTGAAGGACAAAGCCTCGCATGAATGGCATTACCGCGGACTCGCTGATTCGCTGAGTGAACTCTCCGGCACTTTCGCATACCAAGAGTTCGTGCGGCTGATCGATGAGGTCTTTGCGTAATCATCTATTCTCAACATTGTGGATATAATCTTTGAAAATATAATTAACGCCCGCGACCTTGGAGGTATCGTCGGTGCAGGAGGAAGACCTATTCGTCCGGGGCGTCTGTTGCGTACTGCCCATCTGCATGATGCAACGGATGCGGACGTGGCGCGCCTGAAGAGCGAGTTTAACCTCTGCCGTATTTTTGATTTCCGTTCGTTAGGTGAGTTTGAAGCTGTGCCGGATCGTGAGATAGAGGGTGTACAGCATCATCTGCTGCCTACTATCGACATGCGGGCAGAGCAGCAAACCGGTAAACCTATTCCCGACGAGGCGTTTCTGGAACTGGACAAACATATTGTCAATTATTCCTTCTATCCGGAGGTGCAGATGATGGCGGCGAATATGTACCCGTCGTTAATCTGCTCGGAGTTCTCCCAACTCCAGTATGCTGCTTTCCTGCGGCTGATTATTGAGGCTCCGGAAGATGGAGGTATCCTCTGGCATTGCGCGCAGGGAAAAGACAGGACGGGATGGGGTGCAGCCTTCCTGATGTTCGCCTTGGGCGTGGATAGAGATACCGTGATAGCCGATTTTGAATTGTCCAATACGGCCTATCGCCCGTTGGTTAATAAACTCAATGCGGATGTGATTGCACGTGGCGGAGGAGAAGCGGAAATGGCAGTCATACAGGCGTTTATGGGTGTCTCGACCCCTAATTTTATCAAAACTTTGAATCTCATTGATAGTGAGTTTGGCGGCATGACGGAGTATCTCCATACGATTCTTTGTCTCTCGTCTGCCGACCTGAATATTCTTCGAAATCGCTATTTGGCGTAATTCGCTTGTTATCTTGTATTTATAAAGTACTTGTTCGGAAGCAAAACAGAAGCAAAACGGAAGCAAATCGGAAGCAAGTCGGAAGCAAGTCAAGGTCAATTTGCGTGTTGCTTACCGTTTGACCTTCTGTTTGAACCCGATTAAAAACGGAATTTTGATGACAAATGAAATTTATTTGTTCAAACACTTGCATATATAAATTTTTTTTTGTACCTTTGCCGCAGATTTTGAAAAAAACAGAAGTACCAACGGTTAAGACACTACTTTTGTATGAAGCAAACTACTACATATCAGTATTTTACCCCCGGGCTGATGTCCGTAGACGGGAAATATGCGCTTTAGAAACAGAACGATTATATGGTTTTGTTTCTTTTTGTTTGTTAAAGAGGGAAATGAAATGGAGTGGCTTAGGCTCATAAGAAAAGAAGACAAATGCCAAATGAAATAGCGACATATAATAGCACGGAAAACGTGGTGGTGTATAGCAGCGCCGACAATGCCGTCCATTTGGATGTGCAACTCGCTGATGAAACGGTTTGGCTGACGCAGCAACAAATAGCTACGCTGTTTGGAGTGCAGATACCCGCTATTTCTAAACATCTTGCAAATATATTCCGAGAGGGGGAACTTGATAAAAATTCAGTTATTTCCATTTTGGAAAATACTGCCACAGATGGAAAGAAGTACCGCACGATGTTTTATAATCTGGATGCCATATTATCAGTGGGCTACAGAGTGAATAGTGCTAATGCAACGCGCTTCCGTCAATGGGCGACACGGGTGCTGAAAGATTATCTGTTGCGTGGTTATGCCCTCAATCCGCATATCCGGTACATGGAACAACGGATAGATAACAAATTACAAGAGCACACGGAACAAATACATGAACTGCAAAACAAAGTAGATTTCTTTATTCGTACTTCGTTGCCTCCTCGTGAAGGGATCTTTGTGGACGGGCAGATATATGATGCCTATGAGTTGGTTGAACGGTTAATAAAGTCGGCTAAAAAGTCTATCCTGTTGATTGATAATTACGTGGATGAATCGGTTTTGACGATGATGAGTCCGAAACAGGAAGGAGTACAAGTAGATATTTACACGAAGGACATTTCGAGTGCATTACAGTTGGCAGAGAAGAATTTCAACGCGCAGTATAAAGGTTTGGCGCTCCATACGACATCCATTTGCCACGACAGATTTTTGATAATCGACGAAGAAACGATTTATTTAATAGGCGCATCGCTCAAAGATGCAGGCAAACGCCTTTTCGCCTTTACGCAAATGGATTCCTCGCAGATTAAAACGATCCAAGCCAGATTGTAACAAATCAATAATATAATTAACTTTGTTTAACTTTAAAATTTTAACATTATGAGTATAGTAGAAAGACGGGAAAATAAGATGATAGAAAAAATGGTGGGTAAACCATCATCTGGTTATCTCTCGGCTCGACGTGCGAATATCCCGGTAACTGTGGTTCGCGGAGAAACAATATACAGAGTGACTAAAGAGGGAAAAACGGCTATTGGTTCTGTTGCTCCAAAAGTTAAAGTCAATTTAAGAACGGTGGTTCTAAAATAAATTATGGCGAAGCGTCTGCGTATAATAGCAGGGCCTAATGGCTCAGGAAAGTCTTCGGTATATGCCGATCTCCTGAAAACAAAAACTTTTCACTGGGGTGTTTTTGTGAATGCAGATGAGATTGAAAAGCAATTGAGAGAGAAGAAGTTTTTGAATGTTACTACCTATGGGATTGATAATTTGAATTGGGATGATTTTTTGTCTGAATATGTGCCATTTGTGGAACAAAAAAAAGGTATATGCAAAGCTGATAATTTACTTTATAGAGACCATTCGATTATCGTGATAGATGGAGAAAAAGTAGATTCCTATTTGGCATGTCATGTGGCTGATTTTATTAGAAGAAAATTATTGGATAAAAAAGGGAATGTGACTTTTACTATAGAAACGGTTATGTCACACGAAAGCAAGTTGAATTTAATGCGTGCAGCCAAGGAGAAAGGTTTTAAAGTGTATTTGTACTATGTCTCTACTTCTTCTCCTGAGATTAATGTGGGGCGTGTGGCTACGCGAGTGCAAGAGGGAGGACATGATGTGCCGTTAGATAAGATTCGATCACGTTATTATCGTTCGTTAAAGCAATTACGAGATGCTATTCTTTTATCAGATAGAGCCTATATTTTTGACAATAGCGAAAATAAGTATCAATGGGTAGCGGAATATGATGCTGAAAGCGGACAAATGATTTATAAGAGTGACGAAGTCCCGTCATGGGTGATAGAATATGTTAATAAGCCAAAACTATCAAAACTTTAGCAACAAATCAATAATATAATTAACTTTTTGTTTAACTTTAAAATTTTAACATTATGAGAGGCAATCTGCCTCGTAGGGCTAAGACGAATTAAACTATTTCTCTCCCTGCTGATGGTGATGCTCAGCATCGGATAGTGGAGATAGTTTGAATCTCATAAAACCAGCGATTTTGGTGACAAAATGAAAATAACCGCAAAAGAATTTGCAAATATCAAAGATATTTTGTAACTTTGCCGCGAATTAATGAAATAAGAAGTAATGAACCTATCAAGTCTCATAAAACAATACTTTCCTGCAGCAGAGGAGGACGTGACGATAGATGTGTTCGATGAGAAGACCATTGATGCTGTCTATCGACATGTGGTGCAAATCCTGATGCGACATATGGATATTGAGAAAACGGTATTGGATGCATTTAGTTATTGCTTCTATGAGATGTTAGATAATGTTATTATACACACAGACAAACAACTGGGCACGGTGTTAACGCATTATAATCAAAAGGCTCATACACTGAGTATTCTGATTGCAGACGATGGAATAGGGGTACAGGCATCCTTGGCAAAAAATGAGAAATATCGTACTTTATCAGAAGCAGAAGCATTAAAACTTTGCATTGAAGACAACGTAACAGATGGCGCGGGGATGGGCTTTGGTTTATATGCCACCTCATTGCTTGATCAAAAAGTAGGCCTGAAGTTTGAGGTTCGTTCCGGAAACCACGCAATGCAAGTAATCGATGGGGTCATATCAACAAAAGAAAGTGATTTTTGGCAGGGTACAATCGTTTATATGCAACTTCAAACCGATAAGGAAATAGATCCGCAAGAAGTGGTTGCTTATCGTACCGATGTGACGGATGAATTTGATACATTATTTTTAAACGACAACGAATTAGAGCAGCTATGGTAACATTTGTTTTTAGAGAATATGGAGAGAATTTGGGTACGCGCCAATTAGGGGCAGTCGTACGAGAAAGATTATTGCCGCTTTTGCAACAAGATGAGCGCGTGGTATTGGATTTTACGGGAGTAAATGTAGTAAGTAATTCTTTTGCTGATGAGTGCATCGCTAAGGTGTTATTGGAAATGCCTCTTGAGGAATTGAAACGCCGTACTACTTTTCGTGGACTAAATCCTATGGCTTCGGCATGTGTGCTTGCCGCTCTTAAGCGTCGCCATTTGGCAGTAGCATGATTAAGCAATCAAACTAATATAATTAACTTTTTATTAACTAAAAAACTCAACATTATGAGTAGCAATCGTGCCTCGTAGGGGCTAAGACGATTAAAACTATTTCTCTCCCTGCTGATGGTCATGCTCCTCAGCGTGGGAATATAAATGGAATGGTTTAGGCTCATAAGAAAAGAAGACAAATGCCAAATGAAATAGCGACATATAATAGCACGGAAAACGTGGTGGTGTATAGCAGCGCCGACAATGCCGTCCATCTGGATGTGCAACTTGCTGATGAAACGGTTTGGCTGACGCAGCAACAAATGGCATTATTGTTTGACTCGACGATACCGAATATTAGCATGCACATCCGTAACATCTTCAAAGAAGAGGAGCTCACCAAAGAGGCAACTGTTAAGAATTTCTTAATAGTTCAACATGAAGGAGGCAGAAAGGTTACCCGTCAAGTGCAATGTTACAATTTGGATGTGATAATCTCAGTAGGCTATCGGGTAAAAAGCAAACGTGGTACACAATTCCGTCAGTGGGCGACAAAAGTACTTAATCAATATTTGCGACAAGGTTATGCCGTTAGCAACCGATTCGAACGTTTAGAACAAAGGATGACTAAAGCGGAGCAGCAGATAGAATATTTTGTACACGCGGCTTTGCCACCTCGTGAAGGAATCTTTGTGGACGGGCAGATATATGATGCCTATGAGTTGGTTGAACGGTTAATCAAGTCGGCTAAAAAGTCTATCCTGCTGATTGACAACTATGTGGACGAATCGGTTTTGACGATGATGAGTCCGAAACAGGAAGGAGTACAAGTAGATATTTACACGAAGGACATTTCGAGTGCATTACAGTTGGCAGAGAAGAATTTCAACGCGCAGTATAAAGGTTTGGCGCTCCATACGACATCCATTTGCCACGACAGATTTTTGATAATCGACGAAGAAACGATTTATTTAATAGGCGCATCGCTCAAAGATGCAGGCAAACGCCTTTTCGCCTTTACGCAAATGGATCCCTCGCAGATTAAAACGATCAAAGCCAGATTATAACAAATCAATCAATATTAATTAACTTTTTGTTTAACTTTAAAATTTTTAACATTATGAGAAAATTAAAACTATTTCTCTCCATGTTGATGCTGATAGCATTCAGCGTGGGAAATGTGTGGGCGGCTGAAGAAACGTACACATTAGGATGGGGAGCAGCTACTGGTGATGCAGGCACTTTCAGTAACTTTACTGCTGTATCTGGTAATGTGCAAGATGTCGTTTCGTTTAGTAGTGCAAAGAATTCTTCTAGCTCAAATCCTGCTTACAATGCAAATGCTAAGGAACTACGATTGTACTATAATTCCGGAGGAAATGGAGGGTCAGTCACATTAACACCTGCCACGAATGTTACGATTACGGGATTTGTGATGACGACGTCCACAGCTCCCTCTGTGAAATATTCTGTTGATGGAGGAACTGCCACTTCTGTTTCTCAAACTAGTAATGTGTACACGGTGACAGGAATTTCTGCTTCTTCTTCGTTGACGATTCAAAACGTCAATACAAGTAATACGCAACTTCGTATTAAAACGATTCAAATTACATATGAAACTTCTGGTGACACTCCGACTCCTAAAACATTGGAGAGTGTTTCTGTTTCCGGAACCCCGGATAAGACAGAATATTTTGCCGGACAAAAATTTGACCCGAAAGGTTTGACTGTAACCGGTTACTATTCTGATGACACAAATGCAGAAATCACTACAGGTATTACTTGGTCGTATAATCCCGCACAAGAGCTTGCAGAGAATCAAACTTCCATCAAAGTTAAAGCTACAGTAAGCGATATTACGAGTGAAGATTGGTTTACGGTAAGTGGCTTGACCGTTGCTGCGGGTCCGGACGTATTCATAGATCTTGTGGATGCTGGATGGGGTTTTCCTACAGAATACGTAGTTAATGAAACATCATATACAAACGGTGACATTACTATTAAACTTGCGGGTTCTACCGGTAATGGATTCAAGGTATTCACCAATTCTAATATCATCCTTGGTAAAGAAGGTGCTTATTTGGAATTGCCTGCTTTTGACTCTCCAATTGAAAGAATTGTAGTTGCAGGTAATAGCACTGGTTCGGGAAAAGTAACATGGAATATCTTCAAGGGTAATGCTGCTGTAAGTACAGCTGTTACCGGATGTAAAGAAGATGCTTATACATTCAACATTGATCCGTTGGAGGCGAATGTAGTATATCGTGTAAAAGTAACGAATGAAAACAATCTCCAAATCAAGAATATCCAAATATTCTTCGGAGTAGCTCCGGCTGTTACAAAACCGAGTATCTCCGGTGAAACTCCTTTCTTGAATTCTACGAATGTATCTATTTCTATTCCTGAAGGTACAACGGTATATTATACTACCGATGGTTCTGATCCTAAAACGGAAGGTACACTGTATTCGGCTGCATTTGATTTGAATAATAGCGCTACAGTAAAAGCAATTGCTACAGATGGCGTAAATTGGAGTGAGGTGGCTGAGAAGGCTTTCACCAAAGCAACTATCATGACCGTTGCTCAGGCTCGTGCAGCTATTGATGCTAATCCTTCGGGAATTGCTAATCAATATGTAGCCGGTACCATCAGCAAAATTGATTCTTATAACAGCACGTATAAATCAATTACCTATTGGATTTCGGATGATGGTACTACAACTAATCAATTGCAAGTCTATAGCGGTTTAGCGGGTGTGGTAAAAGATCATTTTGAGTCGAAAGATGATCTTAATGTAGGCGATGATGTTACTGTGAAAGGTACTCTTAAACTACATAATAACTCAGTTTATGAGTTTGACTACAATAACACAATCGTTATTTACAAAACAACCGCACAACTTGCTTGGAGCGCAAGTTCGTACAATGCTTCTCTCGAAGGTGAAAATACCTTCCCGACGCTGACCAATACGAATGATGTAACGGTTACTTATAGCAGTAGTGATCCGGAAAAAGCAGAGATTAATGAAACAACCGGTGCTATCACGCTTAAAGCAGTTGGTTCAACAACTATTACCGCTTCGTTCGCAGGTAATGAGACCTACAAGGCAAATAGCGTATCCTATACGCTGAATGTGGCTTCTTCGTTAGTAACATTGACTTATAATGTAGATGGCGGTGAGGCTATTGATCCTGTTAATGTAAGTGCTCTGCCGAATCCGCTGCCGACGACCACCAAGGCTGGTTATAACTTCGGCGGCTGGTTCACAGATCCTGAGAAGACGGTTGACGCTGTAGCTGGTGCAGCAATTACTGAGAATGCCACGCTCTATGCTAAATGGCTTGATCCGTACACGGTAGCTGAGGCTAAGACAGTTATTGACGCTAATCCTGATGGTATAGCAAATCAGTATGTAACTGGTGTTATTAGCCAAATTGATAGTTACAACAACACGTATCATTCCATTACCTATTGGATTTCTGCTGATGGTGCAACAACGAATCAATTGCAGGTATATGGCGGTTTGATTGGTAATGCTGCAACTGCTCTTGAAAAAGAACAATTCACTGCGAAAGAAGATTTGGAACTTGGTGACGAAGTTGTTGTAACCGGTACGCTCAAACTGCACAATAGTAGTGTCTACGAGTTCGATAAGAACAATACCATCTACACCTTCAGCCGTAAGGCAAGTGCTGGTCTGGAATATGCAGTAACGGCTGTTAATAAAGTTGTTGGAGATGCTGATTTCGTCAATGAGCTGACTAATCCGAATAGTGTTGCTGTAACTTATGCAACCAGTGACGACCAAGTAGCAGAAGTGGCTAATGATGGTACTGTAACAATCGTTGGCGAAGGTTCTGCAACTATCACTGCTTCTTTTGCCGGTACTGCTCAATACAAAGCAGCACAGGTTTCGTACACTCTGACTGTTAGTGCAACGGTTGATAATCGCAAGGTGGCTAATAGTGCAGCATCTGGCTTTACCGCTACCAGTGGTAATTTGGAGCCCGCTGACATCGCTTTCGAATCATTTAGAGGTGGAAACTCAAACAATGATCCTATTGTGTATAACAACACGAAAGGCATTCGTTTGTACCAACGTAGCGGTACCAATGCGTATGGTAACTTTGTAACATTGACAGCTACTCATGGCTTTAAGATTGACCAAGTAGTAATTACAACTACAAGTTCTTTCTCTACAACGGTTGCTTATAGCATTGATGGCAATGAAACTTTATCTGAAAGTGAAAACGTTTCAGCTTCTAGCACATATAGCACTCCGACTGGTTTGAACGTTGAGAGCATAAACATTTTGAACACAGGAACTGGTAGCAGTGGTCGTTTGGAAATCGCTTCTATCAAGGTTTATTATACCGGTGAAGCTCTTACAATTGACCACTATGAGTTAGGTGGAACATATACTACTGAGTTTGAGACCGGAGATGAGTTTAACCATGATGGTTTGATTGTTTACGCTGCATATGATGCGCAAGGTGATGACAAAGAAGACATTACTGCTTCTTGTACATTCTCTGAACCGGACATGAGTGTAGCTGGCGAAAAGACCATTGAGATTACTTATAAGGAAGCTGTTGTTAAGAGCTATACTATTAATGTAACCGAGGCAACTCCGGACACTCGCAAAGTTGCAAATGGTCCGGCTACGTTCACAACTATTAAGGGTGATTTGACTCCTTCCGACATTGCATTTGAGGCATTCAAGGGAGGGTCAAGTACTAATCCTGCAAACTATAACGATGGTATTCGTTTATATCAAATAGGTGGTTCAAATGCCTTCGGTGGTTATCTGGCGTTAACTGCTGTTAAGGGTTGTGCGATTGACCAAGTAGCGATAACTACGACAAGTAAATATGCAACAACCGTAGCTTACAGCATTGACGGTAATGAGAATCTGTTAGGCGAAGAGGCTGTGGCTAAATCCGGTGAATATACTACTCCGGCTGGTCTGAACGCAAAAAATGTAAATATTCTTAACTTAGGAACAGGTAGCGAAGGTCGTTTGGAGATTGCTTCTATCAAGGTTTGGTACACTGGTGATGCTATAGCTATTGACCACTATGAGTTAGGCGGTACTTATGCAACTGAGTTTGGTCAGTATGATGAGTTTAACCACGAAGGTTTGATAGTTTACGCTGCTTATGATGCTCAAGGAGATGACAAGGAAGACATTACTGCTGCTTGTACATTCTCTGAGCCGGATATGAGTGAAGCAGGTGAAAAGACTATTGAGATTACTTATAAAGAGGCAGTTGTTAAGAGCTATACCATTACAGTAAATGCATCTGCAAAGGAAGATCCTGCATTTGAGTATAGCCCTGCTTCTGCAACGATTACCGCCGGTGACGAGTGGAATGCTCCGACTTTGAATAAGGCATTCGAAGTAAGCCCGATTAGTTTCGTGAGTGACAAACCGGCAGTCGCAACCGTTGATGAGAATGGTGTAATCACTCTTGCAGGTGGTTATGGTACAGCAGTCATTACTGCTTCCTTCGAAGGTGATGATGATTATCTTGCAAGTGAGGCTACTTATACCATTACGGTAAACAAACCTGCTCCGACTCCGACAAGTACCATTTACCGCAAAGTAACTGCAACAGCAGACATTACTGATGGCGAATACCTGATTGTATATGAGGGCGACGCTACGCATGATGCAGCTGTATTTGACGGCTCGCTTGACAATGATAATATCGACGTAGCAAAGAAGGTTCTTGCTGTTGAAATCGAAAACGACGAAATCGCAGGTAATACGGAATTGGATGCTGCGGTATTTACCATTGATGTAACAGCCGGTTCGCTGCAATCTGCAAGTGGCTTGTATATTGGAAAAACCGATTTTTCCAATGGTATGGATAAGAGCGCTACTGAGGCTTATGTAAATACCTTCGCAATTACAGACGGTGCAGCTGTCATCACCGGTGTTGGAGGTTGCACATTGCGTTACAACTATGCAGTTGACCAATTACGCTTCCGTTACTACAAGAGCGGTCAGCAAGCAATCCAACTCTATAAGAAAGTTGTTGTAGAGCCGGAATGGGAGACCGTTCGCGAAAATCTTGAGGCTAACCGCTACTACACCGTTTGTCTGCCTAAGAAGATGATGGAGGTTCGTGGCGCAAGCTTCTGGACACTCAGCAGCCGCAATGAGGCAGGTAGTATGGCTTATCTGGAGGAGGTTGATCCGACTACCGCTGAGGCTGGTACGCCGTTCATCATCCAGGCTACCGATACCAAACTGGAGGTTGTTTACACCGGCGCTGCTACTACCACTGCCGGCACCAACGGCGCATTGCGCGGAACACTTAACGGCATTGATGCTGAGGCGTTTGCAGCATTACCGGGCAACCCGTACTTGCTGATCAACAATGCCATCCGCCCGAGAACAACCGGAAACTTCTTGGCTGCTAACCGTGCATACATTGAATATAGTGCATTGGAGGTTAACACTCCGCAACCTGCTCCGGGTCGTCGCGTACGCGCCGTTCCGATGCAGCAGAACACTGCTACCGGCATCGATGAACTGAACGGTAGCGAGGCTCCGGCTAAGGTCCTGATCAATGGTCAGCTCTTCATCCTCCGTGGCGAGAAGATGTATGACGCTAAGGGTCAACTCGTAAAATAAGAAGCCTGCTAGTCAACTAGTCTACTAGAAAACTAACGCGAGAAATCGCAGGCAAGTCAACTAGTAGACTAGTCAACTAGAAATAATCAACGCAAAAATATCAATCATTATGAAAAAGATTTATAATCAACCGGAGGTAGAAACTACCGAAGTACAAGCAGCATCGATGCTTTTAGATGCAAGTCCTGCAGGCTTGCCAGTTGGCGATCCATTGCCGGGTGAAGGCGGCGATTAATGTCCCATAATCCATACGCCTTTGCGGCGAAATGAACATAACAACCCTGCCAATCGGCGGGGTTGTTGGTTTCTATTGGAGGTGGTATAAGTATAGTTTTAGTCAAAAAACCTACTAGACGTACGTAATGGTCACGATATGGTCACGATATGGTCCCGATATGGTCACGGGAGTCCCTGCTATAACTCATCAAAGGCAGCTTTATCGGCTGCCTTTGATGGGGTTATGTTCTGAATGATCACCTTCGTAAAAAAATAAATTAATTTTCGTTTAATTCGTTAAATTAGTGAACAAAAATTTGCGTAATTAAAAAAAATGTTGTACCTTTGCGGCGTCAAAGGTAAAAGATAATATACAATGAAAGATTCAGAGCAATTCATAAGACGTTTGTCAATGCTTGGAAAGAAAGTCCTTCCAAGGACGGCTTCTTTGTGGTTGTACGGATCTCGTGCCAGAGGGACTGCGCGTAATGACTCAGATTGGGATTTGCTGATCTTATTGGACGAAGAGAAGCAAAAGACTACCGATTTCGTTCAATATGCGTATCCGTTTACGTTGATGGCCTCGGAAGACGACCAAATGGTTATTCCCCAGATTTATACCAAAAATCAATGGAGGCAGATGCAGTTTACGCCGTTTGTCAAGAATGTTGAACAGGATAAAATCGTCTTAGTATGAGTTTGACAGATGAAGAGCGCCGCGTTATGGTGGAGTTGGAAATTGAACGCGCTCAGAAAATAACTGAGCAGTTTGAGACCTTGCGAGAACAACAATATTGGGATACTCTCGTTAATCGTATGTATTATGCGGCTTTTCATGCGGTTAGTGCGTTGCTTATTCATAATGGGTTACATGTGCATACGCATAGGGGCGCGCTTAATATATTTAACAAGGAGTTTGTGCGTGCAGGAGTCTTTTCTGTTGAGGAAGGGCACTTGTTCTCTAAATTAGAAGGCTTGCGCGAACGTGGCGACTATAACTGTTTTGTGGATGCAACGGAAGATGAAATAGTCCCGCTTATTGTGCCTCTTAAAGCGCTTATCGAAAAAATAAAGGGACTATTATAATATTTCTTTCCCTTGAGGTGAATAGACATAACAACCCTGCCAACCGGCGGGGTTGTTTGGTTAGAGACCTATATGGAGACGGAAGCGGAGCGCCCAATGCACTTCTGGGGTGATCGACCAAACGGAATAGAGATCGCAGATACGAAGCAGGTTGCCTAAGCCGATTCCTATTTCTGAATAGAACTCATGCGGCGATTTGCCTTCTTCCAAACGGTAGCGATACCGAGGAGAGATATATCCGTAGGCGATCTTGGTCTCTACCAGTTCGCGCAGATGCAACCAACGGATGCCGGGAATGAGATTGAAAAGTATGCCTTGACCATTCCATTCCGCTTGTAACGCCAAGTACTTATCCGGAAAGAAATTGCTATTAAAGGACAAAGTCATACGATAGGGGTCATAGGCGTAGCCCTGGTTTCTGTTCGCCTGACGCGTGAGGGTGCTTGGTACATGTCCGAAGACAGCTCCTACGCGTAGCACGTATGTCAGTTTGCCCGCCATTCCGAGGTTGGCATGCTGGGTGAGCATGGCGCGTACATGCGCATAAACAGCACTATTGGCAGGGAAATTTTCCGGTAGTTCGTTATATGACCAGTGACCGGTTTCCAAACCGAGGAAAAGGACCGGGTAGATGGTGGAGTAGGTATAGCGGCGCATGAAGAAACCCTGATGCTTCTGTTCACCCCAACTGATACGGCCAATCGTAGATAAGAGTTGATAGGAATAGCCGTCTTGCCATCCTACCCGTAAATACGCGTGCGTCTCCACTTTGTTCGTCCAATCGGCAAACCAGTGGACTTGTAATTGTTTCTGATGGGTGACGGTGCTGACGAACGAATCGAGATGTAACGCCTCAAACGCATAGGAAGTGAAGTCAAAATTACCCATACCGATGGAGTTCTCACGCATCAGACGATCGAAATCATCAACCTCAGACCAAACATAATGATCATTGTACTCTATCTGTAAGATGTTTTTTCGTAAGGTAGGCAGGTTGAAAGAAGCCCGCCCTAAACCCTTGAACCGACGATCCTTGAAACCATAACCTAATGCGACCTCAAGGGATATATTCTTGGAGAATTTCTCATTTGTGCGGAAGGGAAGACCCATATGGACTCCTTCGTGACTATTGACTTGCAGGAGTTCCTCTATATGTCCTATATCAATCGGCGTGCCGGTAGGTATATATCCGGTGGTCACGATGTCCGCTATCCATTTGGCGGTACGGATGATGGGGAGGGAATCGACCTTATTGAAATACGCATCCATCTTCTCTCCCACCAGCGGAATGGACCTCAACGCGCTTTGACCCTTCGCAGGCTCCGCTGCCAAAAGACTGTCGTTGACCATGAGATCGGCATGTTGGTTATAGAGCGAATTGGTGATTAATATTGTCGGGAAGCGTACCTCTTTGGTTTGGATAGCTACATCCAAGATGACGCTGATATGTTCTTCGGCTAACGCGCCGTCGGGCGACAGCACTTGTTTGATATTAATATTATTCACGTAGTTGACCGCCACCTCGGATGGTACGTATGCATTAATAGCGCGCACGGCATAGGTGGCCGTGTCAATGAGCATGTCGCCGTTGAACGTGGTGTAAAAAGGGTTACGCGTGCGGAAGGCTACACGTACCAGCGTTCGGTCTTTCTCACCGCGGTGCATGATGTCGGTCAATTCGTCAATATAATAGCGGTAGTACAAGTTGCCGCTGGCAGACAAAGGCGAGAGGAAAGAATGGTTCATGATAGGAACCGTGCTGGAGTAGAAATTGAGGTTGCCTTCTTTGCTGAGATACATCGAGTATTCCGTCTCGCTGAGTATCATTGCGCGTGTCTCGGGTTCGCTGGTGGCAATCATTTCATTGCCGCTTACCCGAAAGGACTGTTTCTCGTGGTAAAGAGGGATAACATAGGTAGAGTCCTCCTGCTCAATCATACCGCTGCGCAGGCTGCGCCATAGCGCGCGGCGAAGCGTACGTTTGTTGATATGCGAGACAAAGAGCGATTGCTCGCGAATCATATCTTCCGATCCCTGTTTGAGGGTGCGGTCGTTTTCCGCCCTGTGTTCCCGCACTTGGCGGATGATAGCCAGCGCGGGGTTCTCGGTAGGCGACACCACTACTTCCGTGATCGTCGCCGCCCGCTCTTTGAGCGTCACTTGGAGACCCGCCATTGCGCCCGGCTCGACCTCATAGCGCTGGGAATAATAACCGATGGCTGAGAAAACGAGTTGCGCCTTCGATTTCATGTCCACGCGCAGGACGTATGAACCGGTCTCATCGGTGGTCGTGCCGATCTTCGTGCCTCGGAAATGAATATTCACATTGGGAATAGGCTCGCCTGTCGCCTCGTTGACTACCTCACCGACGACGATGGTCTCGACCGCCTTGAGAATTGAAAATTGAAAAATGAAAATTGAAAGGAGAGTCAATTTCCACATGATCCTATGCGCCCGTCTTCCTTTCATTTTTCACCTTTCCTTTTATTCGCCGGGTGGCATTGAAGAATTGCTTTTCGTAGATCCTGCACATCAACATGTGTATATATCTCGGTGGTGGCGAGATCTTCGTGCCCGAGCAGTTGCTGTATGATCCGTAAATCAGCACCGTTTTGCAGCAAGTGTGTGGCGAACGAATGGCGGAGGGTGTGTGGCGAGACGGTCTTGGTGATGCCCGCTTCGGCGCACAAGCGGCGAACGATCGTAAAGACCATCGCGCGAGTGAGCGGACGACCGTATCGGTTAACAAATGCGATATCTTTTGATTCGGGTTTGAGAGGCCATGTGGCGCGGTCCTGCATCCAGTATCCGAACCATTCTTCCGCTACCGGCGAGAGAGGAACAAGGCGTTGTTTGGACCCTTTCCCCTGAATAAGCATATAATGTTCATTGAGATAAATCTGGCTAAGACGCAGCCCGACTAGTTCGCTGACGCGCAGTCCGCTACCGTAGAGCATCTCCATCATTGCCCGATTGCGATGACCCTCATTACTGCTCAGATCAATCGCCGCCATCATCCGGTTAATCTCCTCCAACGACAGCACCGTAGGCAGATGTTTGGATTTACGCGGACCTTCCAGCAATTCGGAAGGATCCTGCTCTATATAATTCTTATAAAGAAGAAAGCGGTACCATGAGTGAATACCGGCGAGAATGCGTGCTTGCGTAGCTTCCGAGCGGATGTCTTTGAATTGCTCAAAGACAAACTCCTGCAATGCGTCAAAATCCAGATGGACGGGGTCTAATTGATGCTCCTCGCAGAACGTACGCAGTTTGTCGAGGTCCATTTCGTAGCCCTCGATCGTATTGGACGAATACCCGCGTTCGAGTCGAAGCCATGTATGATATTCGCGCAACAGTTCCGTATCGGTGTTGGCGGCTCGAGTCATTGCTTCTCTTGCAATTCGCCTTGGAAATGCGTTCTATAGGTGGCGCGTCCTCCGTAGGAATTGCGGAAATAGAGTGTAAACTGAAGGTCAAGGAGATTATTCGTGGTATCCTTCACAACGAGTGTGCCAGAGTCCAGCAGTTGGATGGATTGCAGTTTGTTTTCCTCAACATAGAGCAGGTACAGCCCGTTAGGCGTGCCCTCGAAGTCTCGTCCGGGAAGAAAGGTAAAGGGTTCTGCGGATTCGGAAGAACGATAGGTGCCCGGCTCAAGGGTTGAACCGGCGATGAAGATATCCGAGAGATAGAGATTATAACCGGTACCTGTCATCACATTGGCGCTGTCATCCAGCGAGAGTTTGTCGGAATAGAGGTCGAGCGAGACAACATTATAGGGTACCGAGTCGTAGCACCGGCCGTATGATTGTATATACGCCGTGTGATACTCGCGGGGGATACTGCCGCGGGATGAACCGGAACTGACGGGGCGGCATGCCATCGTGACGAGCGCTATTGCAGCTAATATGAGATAATGATTTTTCATAACTTTCAACTTTCAATTCTCAATTTTCGGGTCGGATACCAGGCTGCGGCTATGCCCAAAGCAATCACAACGAGCCCGACCGTTATAATATCCGGCACCTGTACCTGCACGGGGTACGCGGAGATGATATATTCGTTTCCGGAGCCCAATGAGAGCCATCCGTAGTGTTGCTGTCCGAGACATAAAAGGACACCAATAATCAGTCCTCCTATGGCGCCAAGGAAAGATATAAACCATCCTTCAAGCAGGAAGATGCGGCGAATAGTACGTTCGTCCGCGCCTAAATGTGAAAGGATACGTATATCCTCGCGTTTGTCGATTATCAGCATCGAGAGTGAGCCGATGATATTGAAACTGGCAATGAGAAGGATGAAAACCAACAGTAGCACCGTCAGTAGCTTCTCAATCCTGAGAATGCGGAAGAAATCCGCTTGCTGCTCATAGCGGTCCAAAACGCGATAGCCCGCGCCGAGGGCATTTGAGATTTGAGATTTGAAATAGGAGATTTTTATGCCTTCTTTTGGTTGGATCCGCAGGGCGGTGCAGCTACAGGAGTCGTAGTCAAAGAGTCGGCGCGCAAGAGGAAGGGAGACGAGCAGGAGTTGGTCGTCATATTCCATTTGGTTCACCGCAAACGTACCGGCGATGAAAGCATGCTCATGCCGCAATGATTGGTCTGGCCGCAACATATTAATGCGCTTGGTGCGCTCGGGTGCATAGAGATGCAGCGCGCCCGTGAAATGCGCGTTCATGCCTATCTGCGCCGCCAGTCCACGCCCGAGTACCGTGCGGTCGAAAGCACCGTCCCAAACCGAATAGAAACCATCGGTGATGATAGAGTCAATATGCGCGGTGCGGGTGAAAAGACTATCCACACCTAATACGCGCGCCGGCACTTGATGGTCTTTGTACCGGATGAGAGCTGTCTGCTCCAATTGGAGAGAGATAGCCTCGATGTCCTCGCGCGCGTATAAAGAAGCGATAGGCATCGTGTCAGTGCGCAGCATCTGCCCCTCGGCAGGAACAACCATAAGAACGGGATCGAACTCGGAGAACATACGCTCCACGAGTGCGCCGAAACCGTTCATCACACTCAGCACACAAATCATCGCCGCCGTAACAACCATTACAGCAGCCGCACTAATACCGGAAACGATATTGATGGCATTATGCCCTTTCTTGGAGAAAAGATAACGCCAGGCTATTTTATTTTCTAAGAAGTTCATCAATGCGCTCCATTCGATCTATCGTTTCATCCAGGTGGAAGATAATTTCAGGGATTATGCGCAGTTGATGGCGCTCGAGCGAGCCCAATTCACCGCGAAAACGGTGAGTGTTCTCTTCAATCAGCGCCATCGTATCCGCTACCTTGTTTTGAGGATAGATAGAAAGATAGATATGCGCAATAGAGAGGTCAGGCGAAACGCGCACCTCACTCACGGAAATCAATGTTCCATGTAGCGTGCGCGCGTATCGCAAAAGAATATCGCTCATGTCCTTTTGAATGAGACGAGCGATCTTGTGTTGTCTAGTTGACTCCATTAAAATTTGTGGCGTCCCTCGTCGGCAACGGTCAGTTTTTTACGACCTTTAGCACGGCGTGCAGCCAATACACGGCGACCATTAGCGGTAGCCATTCTCTCCAAGAAGCCGTGTTTGTTACGACGCTTGCGTTGGGAAGGTTGGAATGTACGTTTCATTGTCTTAAATTATTTTTTAGGCCTTTCACAAGGCGGGTTTATACACAAAATGGACTGCAAAGGTACTGCTTTTTTTTGATATGACCAAATTTTTTTGTATTTTTTTTGCTTTTTATGTGCGTTTTTAGTCAAAAACCTCCATAAGTACGTCCATTGAGCGTGGATTTTGCCATGTATCCACATGTTCTGCAAAATACGAACAGAGTGTGCGAAGGGTGTCCTGTCTCTCCTTCCGGGTTGTAGGAATAGCCGGTTCTTTCTCCATTGCAAAACCGAGTTTGGAGGCAAAGGAAACGAGAAACTGTATATGAAAATTCTCGGCATTTTCCATTAAGTCCAGTTCTCTAATTGCCTGTTCGATGAAGTCGAACATAGGTTCATCGGTCATCGGGTGACGAAGCACATGATGCATCACTTCGCTTAAGAAGAGTGCGATAGTGCGTTTGTATGGGTCTGTAATGAGGGTCGATGGCACGTACATCAGTTGAGCGGTACGTACGGAGCGTTCATCTGTGGTCAGTTGCACAATCGACAGCGGACTGTATTTGCCGGCAGTGTTTTTGCGTCCGAGACCATACACCATATAATTAACGCGCCCGCTTGCACGCGTATACGTGTGTAATATATGCGCTTTGTCCGAATGCGGTTGGAGTGACAGCACTATCGCGTCAGTCGTGGTTAACATAGAGAGAGTCGATTGGTGCTCCGTCGCTCATGCGATGTATTGTAAACAGCAGCTCGGACTGTTTCGCAGTAAGAATTCCATAGACGGGAACGGTGTCCGTCTTTTCGGGATCAAAGAGCGGCTGTTGTGGTTTGATTTTACCGGCGGAATTGAGAATGACGAATGGCGTATAGCGCATATAACTATGGTCGTGTCCTGCAATCACGAGATCTGCATCTCCCAGCGCATGGCGGAAGGCGGAATAGATAAGCAGGTTATAGCGTCCTTTGCCTACGGAGAGTACCGGATGATGCATCATCACAACGACGAAACGGCGTTCGGCAGTTCTCATTGCCCCGCGCAGCCATGTGAGGGTACGGGTGAAATCAACGAGTCGCACGAGCGGGTTGGTATCAATCACGATGAAGCGGATATTCGGAATATCCAAGAAGTAACTGACTCCTGGCACTCCTTCTGGACCGTTATCGGGATGAGTGAACGTATGCTCCCATACAGGAGAGAGGGATTTAATAATCCCTTTTGAGTACTCATGATTGCCCGGACACGCGATAACCGGCAGTCCCATGAGGGCGCTGTGGGTCCATTCGCGCAGTAGTTCCTGGCGGTAGTATTCTTGTCCGCGTTCCATCCAGTCGCCTATCTGAGCTACGGCATTTACTTCGGGCACACGCGCAGCAAGAGTGTCATAGTCTGCTTGCATGAGCCGATTATGGATGTCGCCAAGTACCAAAACAGTAGATCCGTCGGTAGGATAGGGGAATACATAATCTATTGTGTCTCCCGTCCAATGTGGCTCAGGAGGCATGCCGAACCATGCCTGCCAGCGGATGGCGCAAAGCACTGCACCACCCGCTAACATCAGCACGAATAATATGAATTTAATCCACTTGCGCATCAAAAGGGAAGATCGCTGGTTCCGTCTCCTGCGGAGGCATCAAACGGATCAATATTCGCCGGTATACCCTCAGCCGGAGCTGCTTGTGCCGGAGCTGCTTGTGCCGGAGCTGCTTGTGCCGGAGCAGCAGCCACTGGTGCCTCAGCCGGAGCTGCAACGGGAGCTGCTGCAGGTGTTGCAGCAGCGGCTTGAGTGGTGTCGCCCTGCTGGATTCTCCATGCACGGATAGAGGTGTACCAACGACCGTTGAACTCGCGGCTCTCAATATCGAAACTAACCGTTACCAATTGGTCAATCTCACAAGGATTCTGTTTGATACGTTCCTCGCCGAACACCTCGAAATGTACCTTACGGGGGTATTGATCAAGCGTTTCTAATACATACGGCTGCACCTTCCAAGGATTGCCGTTACGTCCGACACCTTCTTGAGCCGGCAGGACTTGAATGATTTTGCCTACTACTTCCATAACTTATTCTCCTTTAATAGCTGCTACACCCGGAAGAATTTTGCCTTCGATAGCCTCGAGGAGGGCACCGCCGCCGGTAGAGATATATGAAACTTTGTCAGCCAGACCGAACTTGTTCACGCAAGCAACGGAGTCGCCACCACCGATGAGAGAGAAAGCTCCTTCGGCTGTTGCCTCTGCAATCGCCTCGCCGATAGCGCGGCTGCCATCACAGAAGTTATCGAACTCAAACACACCTGCAGGACCATTCCAGAGGATGGTCTTGGCACCTTTGATGGCTTTACGGAAATTTTCCTGTGCTTTTGGACCTGCGTCCAAACCTTCCCAACCCTCTGGGATAGCGTTCGAGGGGAATACTTTCTTGTTGGCATCATTGCTGAAGTTGTCTGCGCAGATAGCATCCGGAGCCAGAACGAGTTCAACACCATTCTTCTTGGCGAGTTCTTCTACACCGAGAGCGACATCCAGTTTGTCGAGCTCCACGATAGAACCGCCAATCTCGCCGCCGTGTGCCTTAGCGAAGGTATAGGTCATACCGCCGCAGAGGATGAGTTTGTCCACTTTGCCAAGGAGGTTCTCAATGATACCGATCTTGGAGCTCACTTTCGAACCACCCATGATCGCTACGAACGGACGTTTGATATCTTTAAGTATCGCATCTACTGCGGCTACCTCTTTCTCCATAAGGAAACCAAGCATTTTGTTGTCTGCATCAAAATAGTCTGCGATGACAGCGGTAGATGCATGTTTGCGGTGTGCGGTACCGAAAGCGTCCATAACATAGCAGTCTGCGTAGGAAGCAAGAGTCTTGGCGAACTCTTTCTGGCGTGCTTTCATCTCTTTCTTTGCGGGTTCGTAAGCCGGATCTTCTTTCTCGATGTCTACCGGTTTGCCTTCCTCTTCGGGATAGAAACGGAGGTTCTCGAGCAGGAGTACCTCGCCCGGTTGGAGGGCTGCAGCTTGATCCTGTGCTTTCGCGCAATCCTTAGCGAACTGAACGGGACGACCGAGCGCTGCGGAAACAGCATCTACAATCTGGCTGAGGCTGTACTTAGCCGATACCTTGCCTTTGGGTTTGCCCATATGGCTCATAATGATAAGTGCACCTCCTTCGTCGAGAATGTACTTGAGGGTAGGCAGCGCACCGCGGATACGGGTGTCGTCTGTGATCTTGCCATTTTCATCCAAAGGTACGTTGAAATCTACACGTACGATCGCTTTTTTACCAGCGAATTTGTAATCTTTGATAATCATAATGTTAATATTTTAAAGTTGTTAGTTTTATTTCCAATCAATGGAGTTGAGCCGTCCTTTGCATCCATCGCTATAGACATTTTGCTCTTTTTGTCCTCCGAAAAGGTAAATATTATTATTGTATTTGATGGCGGACTGATACTGCCGTTCGCGGAAGATCTCCGGCAGCCTGTTTTTTGATGAGTCCGCTTTGACCCAGTTGAGTCCTTCATCGGCAGAAGTCATGATGTCTGAATAGCGGAAGAGCAGCAGTAAATTCTTATACGCTACGGCAGCAGCACCGGAGACGGGGGCGAAATTATCCCGTCCTTCCGAGAAATTTTGCAAACGATAGGTGCCGTTCAAGTTTGTGGGATGGGAGGAGTACTCCATACACCACCTTCCGTCGCATTCATCTCCGTTCGTATTGATACCTCCGATAATCATTGCGCGTTGGCGCAGACTGGAACTCTCGAAACAAACTGTTGCAAAATCCCGAACGGGGAAATCATTGTCGGGACGAAGGGCTAAAGTGTCCAGTGTGCCATTAGCGTAGTAAGCTAACTGAAAGCCGTTATTATTTATCAGCGCCCAGGTGCGTTTGTTCCAATAGAGCAGCATTGAGACGATGGAATAATCCACCGGAGTGGCACTCCAATCGATGGCATTGGTACTGGTATAAAGCATTTTCTCTGCGCCATAGTACATGCGTTCTCCGTCGCTGATGATTTGACGTACCCGTACATCATCGGGAAGGCCGGTCACATCGCCCAGATCATTCCATACTGCGCCATCTGTAGATTGATAGGCATACGTTTCCGTTCCGTTACTCTTGAGGAGAATGAAGGAGTTGCCGAGCATGACGGCGCGTTGCTCATCGTTGTCCGATGGGTAGATGCCTTCAGTAAGGGTAGTCCATGTATATAAGTCCGGATCCTGTTGATGTACAGTGGCCCGTATCTCATATGTTTTCGTGTTTGACTTGTCGGACGAGCGGATGGTGAGATAAATTGGATTCTTGGTGAAATTCAAGGTATCGTAGCCGGTGAGGTTGCAGACCGTGTCCGGCGTGGTGATCCATGCTGCACTGGGAGTAGCGGCAAATGTCAAACGAGGTACGACACAATCCAAACGTGTACCATAGAGTATGGAGTCTTTATTCCATATCAGACCGGTATCATTCAATTCTTCTACGGAAAAAACAGCGGCTCGCAGACCCGGCATAGAATCGTTCTTGGCGAACGCAAACGCAGATAAACGTGCTACAGATGCGGATGGGTTATAACTATAACTGCCTCCCTCGCATCCTGTTATAATAACCGTTAGCACACTTAATGTTATGTATAAAAAACGCTTCATTCTATATAAAAATACTTTTTCTCTTGCATATTTCGGAAAAAAGCAGTAATTTTGCAGCCGAAACATAAAATCAATCTATTAATTATTTTAAATCATCAATTTTACTATGTTATTTGATTCGCAAATACACGATATTCTTGCATGGCTTCCGTGGGTACGTATTCATCGAGAGCAGTCGGCCTTGCGTGCTATTGTGGAGCAGCGTCGTCGTATCTTGACGAAAGAGGAAGTGGCTGCCGATTCAGCGCTTATTATCTCTCAAATCGAGCAGATGTCCGTCTTCCGCAATGCGAAGGTGGTACTGATGTATTACCCGGTGCATAACGAAGTGGATTTGCGTCCGTTGCTCGAGAAATACAAGGATCAAAAAACATTTCTTTTACCTGTTACCCATCGTCACTCGATGGAGGTGCGTCCCTACGATGGAGAGGATATGATGCGCAAGGGTCGTTTGGGTGTCCCTGAACCTCAGACTCCAACTTATACTGGTTCTATTGATTTGATGCTGGTGCCCGGTGTGGTTTTTGACCTGCATTGTCATCGTATTGGTCGCGGTGGCGGGTATTATGACAAGTTCCTTGCCAAATATCCTTCTTCCAAAAAGATAGGTGTATGCTATGCGTTCCAGCTCAAGAAGCATGATGTGCCGCATTTGATGCATGACCATAAGATGGATCGCGTCGTTACTCCTCAGCAGACCATTGGAAAGTAGGCTGACTATCCATTATTCGTTTGAGCTCACGGTCACTATCGGCCGTGAGTTTTCTTTCGCCTTTACGGTAGTAATAGATGACGCCGTATAACTGGCATTTCATCATACGGGCGTATGGCAAAAGATCCTTGTAATAGTCTTCGATGATGTTCCATAGATTCAGTATGATCTCATCCGCTTGTGCGCGGAGCGGTCCCAAATCGCCTTGTACACGCTCCGTGTTCTGCATGTGGAACGTATGCTGGCGTTGGTGTTCGCAGAAGATATCGTAGTGTACCTTCACTTTGTTGATAGCCGGATTATAGATCGGGAATCCGCCATTGGCCATACGTTTCTGTTCACCATCAATGATCTTCTTTCCCCATTCGAGGATGTATTCTTCGGTGGATAAATCCGGTACTACATGTTGGTGAGGATCGAGGCCGTAAAGCAGTTTCTGCTCTCTCTTGATCTCTCCGCGAATGACAGCCAGGTTGAGGACCTGAATGAAATGGGAGATATACATACGCGCATTCTGCACGATATGACGGTACTGCTTATTGGCATTGACGGTGGATTTATAGTTATCTTTCGATTGCATCACTACGTTCTCGAAAGGCACTAAAAACCGCTGCACCTCACTTAGCACTTTGTACGGAATAACTTGTTCCGTATAATCAGCAGACTGCGCCTGTTGAATAGCATTCTGTAAGGCGTGAAGACGGGCTAAATCCGTATTGGGTAAACGTCTGTAGGGCATAACACTATTTACTATTTAGTCATTTACTATTTGTTCCTTTATTTCTTTCGTGTGGCAAGACGCTCCGCGAGGGATCGCAGTTGTGCGGTTGCCTCATTCTGTGGCAAAGTGTCCAATTGCGCCAAGGCGAGCGTAGTATGTTCCTCCATCGCAGTTTCTCCGGCAGCGCGTACGCCCAAGTGATCGTAGATGGCGGTGATAGCGGCTATCTTCTCCTGATTTCTGTTGCTAATAGCTAACCATTGTTGCAACTCTGCCTTGCTTTGCGGGTCCGCTTTCTCCAAGGCGGTGAGAAGAAGAAACGTCTTTTTGTTGCAGCAGATATCTCCTCCGATGGCTTTTCCGAAAGTCTCGGGGTTACCATAGACATCCAGTATATCATCTTGTATCTGGAATGCCAGACCTATATGCAGTCCGAACTGATAGAGGCTCTCCAATTGGGCGGGATTTGCACCGGCGATGTACCCGCCAATCTTCAGCGCATAGGCTAATAGCACAGAGGTTTTGAGCTCAATCATCTTCATATACTCGGCGATGGAGACCTCATTCTTCTGCTCAAAATCCACATCGTATTGCTGTCCTTCGCATATGCCGGTTGCCATGGTGTTGAACCATTGGAGAACCTGCGGCAGTTTGTCGGTGGGGACATGGCTGAGCAGTTTGTATGCTTCAATAAGCATCTGGTCGCCGGAAAGGATGGCGGTGTTGTCATTCCATTTCACATGTACGGTAGGTCGGCCGCGACGCACTTCAGCGCGGTCCATCACATCATCGTGCAGTAGTGTGAAGTTATGGAATACCTCCAATGCCAATGCTGCAGGTAATACCTCTTCCTCTTTGCCGCCAAACAGGGATGAGGCAATCATCGCCAAGGTAGGACGGATACGTTTGCCGCCCGAAGCCAAGGTGTACCCGATGGGCTCGTATAGACCTTTCGGATCCTTGCTCCAATCCAACGATTCTATGACTTGGTTTACATCAATCATTCTATGTACGATTTAGTTTATGTACGATTTAACGACCTTTTTCCTTAGACACCTTCGTAAATCCTTCGTACATGGTACATTTGTCCTTCGTTCATTTTTTAAACTTGTTCTCAATGATATCTGTCAATACATCTTTCATTTCCAATCCGGCGGCACGAACCTGCTGCGGAATAAAACTCGTCGGTGTCATTCCGGGGGTGGTGTTTACCTCCAGAAGGTTCAGTTTGTCTCCGTCCGTGATAATCCAATCGACGCGGATGATACCGTTAGCGCCGATGATGTCGTACAGGCGCAGGGTCTCCGCTTGTATCTTGTCGCGCAAGGCGTCAGGGATGCGTGCCGGAGTGATCTCGTCCACCTGGCCTTTGTATTTGGCATCATAATCAAAGAACTCGTTATGGGTAACGACTTCCGTGATGGGGAAAGCCGTAGCTTTGTCCTTTGTCTTATATACGCCGCAAGTCACTTCCGTACCCTTCATAAACGATTCGCAGATAACCTCATTGCCTTCTTGGAATGCTCGCTCAATAGCCGGATGGATATCCTCGACGGTCTTCACTTTGGTACACCCGAAAGAAGAGCCGCCGACGTTTGATTTGATGAAACACGGCAGTCCGAGTATGTCCGCTATCTTCTGTGCATTCGGCCATTTCTGTCCGGCACGGAGCATCATACTGTCGGCGATATGAAAACCAAAATAGGAGAGGTAATGGTTGCAGGCGTATTTGTTGAACGTCAGTGCTGCGGCGAGTACTCCGCAACAACTGTAGGGCATCCCGATCATATCCAAATATCCCTGTAGAATACCGTTCTCGCCCGGAGTACCATGAATAGTGATGTACGCAAAATCGAAGGTGTGTTTCACGCCCCCGCGCGTAAAAGAAAAGTCATTCTTGTCAATGGTACACCCGTCTTCGGTATGCCAATTTTTACCATCAAAGATGACGATGGTTACATCATACCGCTCCTTGTCCATGAAGGAGTAAATACCCGCCGCGGAACGAAGCGATACGTCATGTTCGCTGCTGTCACCTCCGGCAATAATAGCTATTTTACGTTTCATTATATTGTGTCAATAAAATATTTCTGTTTCCTATTAAACATCGCGATGCCGATAAAGAGCAATACGATGATGATGATTGCGCTGTATCCGAGTGATGTCCATGAGAACTCTCCGGCTCCGTATGCTCCGTATTTGAAGGACTCGATGATAGCGGTCATGGGGTTGAATAGCATGATCTTATGCAAGGTTGGGTTTGTTACATAACTCAGCGGATAAACGATTGGCGTCGCGTACATCCATAGGGATACGAAGACTCCGAAGAAATTGATTAGGTCACGGTATTTGGTGGTCAACGACGAGATGATCAGTCCCAACCCCAAAGCCAGACATTGAATCATGAAGATTAGCACAGGGAAGAGTAATAGGTATGCGTTCGGACGGAGATGGACTCCTTTCCAGACAAAGATCAGATAGACGATGATGAATGTGCCTAACTGCAATGTAAAACGGAAGAGTTTGGATATCACTTTGGATACCGGCATGACCAAACGGGGGAAATAGACTTTTCCGAACAGATTTGCATTGGTCTGGAAGGTGCTTGCCGCCTCCGTCAGACAGGTGGAGAAATACTCCCAAAGACAGATACCGCTCAGGTAGAAGACAGGCTGAGGGATATCATCGGTCGGGATGCCGGCTATACGGCCGAACACCACGATATACATGAACATCGTGAATAGCGGAGAGATGAAATACCACCCCATGCCGAAAATAGTCTGCTTGTATTGTACGGTAATATCCCGTTTGATAAACAACCAGATGAGATATTTCTTCTGCCAGAGTTCTTTCAGTCCCAAACCCTTTGCAAAAGTAGTCGGAGAGATCTCCGTTGTCCAATATGTATCTTTTTCTTCTTTCACTCTTTCACTCTTTCACTCTTTCACTCCTTATACGGTATCCATAAAGCTTTTTTGTACCTTATTGAAGAGCATAAGTCCGAATATCAACAATACCGCCGTGAATGCGGCGCTATATGCCAACCATAGCCAACTGAACTGACCCTGACCGAGCAACGAATACTTGATTGCTTCCATCACCGGCGTCACGGGATTCAGACTCATGGCCATATGCAGTTTCTCGTTCGTTACCATGCTCAGCGGATAAATGACCGGCGTTATATATACCCAAAGGGAGATGATTTTCGCCAGCATAATCTGCAAATCTCTGTATTTGGTTGTCATTGACGAGAAAATCATTCCGAAGCCCACCGCCATCAGTGCCAGCAGCACAATCAACAGGGGGAATAGCAAAATCTGCCAATGAATGGTCATGTGCGTTCCGGTAGCGGCATAATAGATATAAAAGACAGTGAAGATAGCTAACTGAATGGCAAACGACAGCAGGTTCGTTGTGACCGCCACCAGCGGCATAATAATACGCGGAAAATAGACTTTTCCGAATATATCCGCATTGCTAACGAATGAATTGGAGGTTGCGCTCAGGCAACTTGAAAAATAGCCCCAAACGGATATGCCGAGCAAGTAGAACAGGATTGGCGGAACACCATCCGTCGGTATGTTTGCGATGCCGCCAAATACCGTCACGTACACTATCACACTCAGCACGGGAGTGATGATGAACCATAGCGGACCTAAAATCGTCTGCTTGTAAGCCACGCGGAAAGCGCGCTCTACAAACAGCACAAACATATCCCGATAGCGCCATAACTCACCCCAATCGATGGTCAGCAAGCGATCCTTTGGCGTGATGGTCAAGTCCCAATGTGTATCCTCTTGTTGCATATATTTTCAAAAACAGCGTGCAAAGGTACAAAAAAAAAATCATATATGCAAGCGCGCGCGCATTTTTCCTATATTTTTTTTATTTAGGCTTGCATATTTGCAAAATTTGTTGTATCTTTGCGCCCAAACAATGGATGATAGTATGAAAAAAGTGCTTCTTTGTATCTGCGTAGCGGTAGTGCTAACGGGGTGTTATCACAAGACGGACAGCCCGAGAAGGGCATGGGCAAAAGGGGCTGACCTGAGTTGGCTCAGTGAGATGGAACATGATGGCGTGAAGTTTTATGAGCCGTCAGTTGTCGCCAGTCAGCCTTCGGACTGTATTGAGTTGCTGCGCGGGATGGGGATGAATGCCGTGCGGCTGCGTGTATGGGTGAACCATAGCACCGGGTGGAGTAACAAAGAGGACATGCTTTATCTGGCGAAGCGGGCAGCCAAGGCAGGTCAGCGTATCATGATCGATATCCATTATTCGGATTTCTTTGCCGATCCAAGCCATCAAACTATCCCTGCGGCATGGCAGAACTATGATTACTCCACGATGCTTGAGGCAGTACGCGAACACACGCTGGACGTGCTCTATGCGCTCAAAGAGGAGGGTATCCGACCCGAATGGGTGCAAATAGGCAACGAGACGCCGAACGGGATGCTTTGGCCGATGGGGAAAGTGAAAGAGTTGACGGATGAAGGAATGAAGGAATTGACGGATGAGGGATGGGCGCATTATGCGGGGTTCACGGCGATGGGGTACAAGGCTGCCAAGGAGGCTTTCCCTGATATTACGGTCATTGTACATGTGGATAATGCGTACGAACGCCGCGATTGGTTCTGGGAGTCGATGCAGGCATATGGCGGCAAATGGGATATGATCGGACTGAGCCATTACCCGATGATGAGTGCATGGAATGGAGGAAAGAGTTGGCTGGAAATGAATGAGTTGGCTGAAGAGAACATCAAGCGTCTTATTCATGATTGGCATTGCCCGGTGATGATTGCAGAGGTGGGAATGTTTGCTAACGATACTCTCTCGCCTGTTGTGATGGAGGATTTTATCCGCCGCATCACTGCGATTGATTCCTGCGCGGGTGTTTTCTATTGGGAACCCGAAGTGTACGGCGGTTGGCGTCCGTCGGAATACATCCCTTTGGGATGGGGTAGTTACGATATGGGTGCTTTCACGCCCGAAGGGAAACCATCAGAGGTGATGACGATCATGCTTTCCTCCAAGTAAATCGTAGTACATGCCGTCCCGTGAGATAAGGACTTGGCCGTTCACCATCACTTTCTTGACCTTCTTTTCGGTAGAAGGGGTCTGTTCTACCGCGGTCGGGATGGAACGAACGTATTTGTAAATCTTATCGTCATTCTTGGCGTCACTGGTGGTGTAGAACGTCGTGGCATCCAGCCATGCCAGGGATTCGCCTTGGGTCTCCTCAGAGTAGGCAGCAATCTGCACAGGAGTCCTCTTGACGGTTTCGCTGAGGCTCTCGGAGCCGTTACGCTCCCATAGCAATATGAATTTCTTACTCTTGATAGCCATCCAATGACCATCCGGCGTGATATCTCCGGCGGTAAGGAAATTGAATTTCGTACCATTGCCCAATTCGGTCACTTTGGTCACCGTCTGCACGTTTGTACCGTAATTGGTACGGAAGGGCAAACTATAGAGCGTGCAAATGCCATCTTTCACTTTATCAGCGATATAGAAGGCCTGCTCAATATTATCGTAAAGGAGCGTCTCGGTGTTATGCGCTTTGTTATCCGGATAACCGAAACGGATATAATTGACGGCTATCTCCTTGGTGCCGGACGTGATGGCCGGTTCTTCGAAATAATAGATGTAATAGTTATCTTTGAATTCTCCGTCATTGTCACCGAAAGCCCCGATAAAAACATAGTTTTTCCCGTTATAGACACCGGTGGCGATATCTTCCCAATCGTCCCGACCCGGGTCTCCGGTGATCTTGACGGTCATGGCGAGCGTGCCGTCCGGTTTGATGGCTACGATCTTTTTGTTGCTGCCTGTGTTCTCATCGCCGTGTGCCCAAAGGTATCCCGTCGTAGTGCGCGAACAAGCCAGACCGCTAATCTCTGGCATCACACTCTTGTAGGCGGTACCGCATTGGCTACGGGTGAACTCATTATTTAGCGTCAGGTTCGTGCCGTTATAATTGATTCCGGCGGCACAAACGCCAAGGGATATTACTAATCCGATGGTCAGAATACTCATTTTCTTTTTCATATGAGGGATGTTTTTCATTTTGCAAATGCAAAATTACTGCAAATTTCTGATATACGCAAATAAAAGACAAAATATCCACAAAAAAACGCAAAAATTTGCGTATGTCGTAAAAAAGCAGTAATTTTGTCGGCTGAATGAATACAAAGATAGTTAGATTGTTTCATAAGGCCTGCGCGGATTATGGTCTCATTGAGGACGGCGACCATATATTAGTGGGCTTGAGCGGCGGGAAAGACTCCTTGGCGCTGACGGAGTTGTTAGGGGCGAGGGCGAAGATCTACAAACCCCGTTTCCGTGTTACGGCATTGCATGTGCGGGTCAAAGAGCGGGATTATCACTCGGATATCAGTTATCTGGAGCGTTTCTGCGAAGAAGCAGGTGTGCCGCTGATCGTGAGGGATGTGGAGATAGGGAATGAAGGAGTGAAAGAGTTAAATCCCTGTTTCCTTTGTTCATGGTACAGGCGGAAGACGCTTTTTAATGTAGCGCAGGAGATAGGATGCAATAAGATTGCCTTCGGGCATCATCGGGACGACCTCATCGAGACCATGCTAATGAACCTCATTTATCAGGGTACGTTCGCTACCATGCCGCCGATGTTGCAAATGGACAAAATGCCGCTGCGGATTATCCGTCCTCTGTGCATGATTGACGAACAGGCACTTATTGCCCTTGCTGCCGAGCGGGGATATGAGAAACAAACGGTTCTCTGTCCATTTGAGCATGTCAGTTCGCGCGAGAAAGCAAAAGAACTGTTACGACAGATCAAAGCGATGACCCCCGAAGCCATGGATAGTATGTACGGAGCTCTGTCGAATGTCAAAACGGACTACCTGCCCCATAAAATATGAAAATGTAAAAATGTAAAAATACAATGAATGGACTTTATACCATAGGATTATTATTGGCAGCGAATGTGTTTATGACGCTCGCGTGGTACGGACATCTGAAACTGCAATCTCTACATGTGATCGGCAATACGACACCGCTTATATTGGTTATTCTGATGTCATGGGGCATCGCGTTCTTTGAGTACTGCCTGCAAATACCGGCTAACCGTATCGGTTTTGAAGGAAACGGCGGACCCTTCAGTCTGATGCAACTGAAGGTGATTCAGGAGGTAATCACCCTGCTGGTGTTTATCCTTTTCTCGGCAATCGCTTTCCATATGCCTCTGCGGTGGAATCATGCAGTAGCCTGCCTCCTCCTCATCGGGGCGGTTTATTTTGTTTTTGGTTTCAAATGAATCCGTATATTCAATCTTTACGTTTGCGGACCTTACCGCTCTCTGTATCGGGTATCATTCTCGGTACGGGGCTCGCCGGTTGGTGTAACTGGATGGTCTTCGGCCTGGCCGTCGCTACTACCCTCTGCCTGCAGATTCTCAGTAATGTATGCAATGAGTTAGGCGATGCGATCAAAGGAACGGACGCGGACCAGCACGGACGCGAAGCGTACGGACTGCAGGCCGGCACGATCACGATGCAGCAGATGAAGCATATGATCCTGCTTTTCATCGCCCTATCAATCCTTTTCGGAACTGCGTTGGTCTGGACCGCTTTCGGTTCACTCACCGGCGAAGCAAGTTGGGTCTTCTTGGGACTTGGTGCCTTGGCGATTATCGGTGCCATCAAATATACGCTCGGCAAACACAGTTACGGCTATATGGGACTCGGTGATCTGGGTGTCTTCCTTTTCTTCGGTTTGCTCAGTACGCTTGGTGCTTATTACCTGCAAGTGCAGGCACTGACGGAGGAAGTGGTATGGAGCGGCGTAGCGATCGGTTTGCCTTGTGTGGGGGTACTTAACCTCAATAACATACGCGATATGAATAATGACCGCGCACACGCTAAGCGCACGCTCGCGAGTATGCTCGGATATACGGGCGCAAAGATCTATCATACCGGCTTGCTTGTCGGTTGCCTGGTGATATTCCTTTGCTATGGTCATTTCTGGGTGCTTTGCGTCACGCCGATCTGGGCATGGCATCTATGGTTTGTATGGACGCACGAAGGAAGTGCTTTGGACCTCCAAATGCCCGTTTTGATGCTCTCTACAGGGGTCATTTCGTGCCTTGGATGGTTATAAATGCATTTTTTTTGCATTTTTTTGCCAAAAAATTTGCGTATATCAAAAAAAAGCAGTACCTTTGCACCCGCTTTTGAAAAACAAAGTTAATCGTACCTCGCAAGAGGTTAAGAAATCGAAGCGAAATGATCTAAGTTTTGGAGTAAAGAAAGTATGCGGAAATAGCTCAGTTGGTAGAGCACAACCTTGCCAAGGTTGGGGTCGCGAGTTCGAGTCTCGTTTTCCGCTCTTTTTTTTTGCCGTTAGGCAATAGGGTCCGGTAAACCTCGGGATGTAAAACGCAGTTTTGCAGACCGAAAAAGCGTAGCACAATACGTAGGCGTAATCGAGCGGCTTGCCGCGAGTCACGCGAAGTATTGATGCCAGCGAGCCCAGATGGCGGAATTGGTAGACGCGTGCGTTTCAGGTGCGCATGCCGCGAGGTGTGCAGGTTCGAGTCCTGTTCTGGGCACAACAAGTCGCTGCGCATTAGCGCAGCTCCGCGCAGGTGGTGAAATTGGTATACACGCTACTTTGAGGGGGTAGTGGTCGCAAGATCGTGTGAGTTCGAGTCTCATCCTGCGCACAGAAAAAGACATCTTCTTTCGAGGATGTCTTTTTTGTACGCTAATGTCGTGTCAATCAGCTATTTTCTGTCAAACCTTTCGTTTTTTTGATGTTTTTTGTGACATCAATCCGTTATAAAATACAAAAATACAAAAAAATGGCATATAAATTTGCGTATGTGCAAAATTTGTAGTATCTTTGCAGCGCAAAATGTAATAACCAACACTATGCCAGAGATCAGTTCATTTTACGGAATTGCTATTTACATGTACATGAGCGAACATAATCCTCCTCATTTCCATGTTAAATATCAAGGTTACGAAGCTATTATTACTATTAAAGATGGCGTTATAACCGGCTCGTTACCGCGTCGTGCTCTGCGCATGGTATATGAATGGCTTGACCAGCACGAAGAAGAATTATTAGCCAATTGGGAACGGCTTGGTAGGTCGGAAGAACCAATAAAAATAGATCCATTACAATAGTGAAAGGAGGTAATTATGAATCCTATTTTAAAAGTAACGAATGCCGATTATGTCCATGACCATGTTTTGCGTCTTTCGTTCAACAATGGAGCCACTAAACTTGTGGACTTTTGGCCTTTAGCGCAAAAAGGTATTTGCACTAAATTGCAGGACTTGGATTACTTCCGCAATTATACATTAGACCCGTTTACTGTGGATTGGTCTAATGAAATCGGCTTTGCCCCAGAGTATCTCTATGAGATAGGAGTAGCCGCATAAAATCATCGTCACTCGATGACGTTAAACGGATCTCAGGTCTGACCTCACCGACACCGTAAAAAAACGGTGAGAAATATATTAAGATATGACATATAGGTGCAAGCGTGCGCCTAAAAATAGCGTAATAAGCCGAAAGCTTGATACTTTGAAACCCTAGACAAGTTTACAAAGATCATTTATTCTTCAAGTACGGTTTATGCACGCTCACGTATCAGCGTGAGTTTTCCGTGCATTTATTTGAAGAATAAAGGTAAGTCTAGGACCTCAAAGTATCAAATGAAGCGAACGAAAGCCCGCGCTTTTTCGTATCCATATTAGAAAAAACTACTTACAAATCCATTATACTAATTAAATTTACATACGCTTATGAAAAAGAAACTCTTCTTCGTATTAGGACTGCTGGTGGCGGTCGTAGTACAGGCACAGACGTACTGGAACGGTACGAGTAACAAAGTGTTCAGCGGTTCAGGTACACAGACCGATCCGTATTTGATTGGTACGCCGGAACAGTTAGCCGGTCTGGCGGAACTATGTAACGACGCTGAAGCTCCCAACGATTTTGCCGGACAGTACATCAAACTGACGGCGGACATCTACCTCACCAACTTCAACGACCCTGACACAGCGAATTGGAAAGAGTGGACGGCTCCAATTGCACGAACAGACAGGCACTCTCAATCAGGGGGAGGTTCGGTAACAATTCTCTATTATTTCCGCGGTCATTTCGACGGTGATGGTCACACGATTTATAACATGTACTACAACGGCGGTGCCGGTTGGGGTAATGATTGGGATCCGAGTGACCCGCTCTTTGACCCGGCTGCCTTTCTCGGTGATTTGGATTTCAATGCGATGAATAACGCGTTGTTCGGCAATGTGGAAGGCGGTACTGTCGAGAACCTGAATATGGCGAACGCCAGATTGTGCGGCATAAACAAGACATCCTTTTTGGCAAACAAAACCACGGATAATGCCGTTATCCGCAACTGTCATGTGCAAGGTGAGTTCAGAGGCGCGACAATGGATCCAGCTGGTTTGGTGGCTCTTAACGGCGGTTTGATAGAGAACTGCTCTGCCAATATCAATATGGATATTACAAGTACTCCCGGAATAGGCAGTTCCATAGGTGCAGGTCTCGTTTTTGAAAATCAGCATGACGGTATTATCCGTAATTGTACGGCTACAGGTATCATCAATGCTTTCGGAACTTCCTATGGTGTTGCAGCTTGCGGTTTTGTACAGGATAATTACGGATTGGTTGAAAAAAGCCAAGCCTCATTTACTATTACCGGCGGTAGAGGAAGAGGAAGCGTAATCAGCGGTTTCTGTGCAAGAAACTTTCAGAGCGGAGTTATTCGCGAATGTTCGTCTGCAGGAAGCATCAGTACTTCATTAGGAGACCGTTCTGCCGGTTTCTGTTCTATCAACCTCGGATTGATTGAATCCAGTTATAGTACAACAGACATGATTCATATAGATGCTTCCAATGGTCCCGCTGTTGCTATGTTTGTGAGCTATAATGGAATGCATGATACCGGTTCGCATTTAGAGGGTCTCAATGGAGCAGGTACTATTGTGAACTGCTATGCCGCCGGCCATCATATCTATAATGCAGAAGGTACTGAATCCTTAGCAGCAAGTTTTTTATTAAGCAATCTTGATTTTGATTATTCCTGGCTTTATGAGAGTCCTTTAATTAGTCGGGATGCTTTCTGCTGGTACAATGATGACGAGTTGTCTGCTACCACCACGATTAATGATATCCGTCCTTACGGTGAAGCGCGCAGTAGTGCGTTCCTTCACAGCCAGGCGTTTGTGGATACGCTGAACATGTGTGCATCGTTCCTCGGAACCAGCCAATGGGAGTTGCGCAACGGCTTACCCCAACCGACAGGTGTATATGTCAAAAACACCTCTGTCTTCTTTGCAGGCGGCGATGGAACCAAAGAGAATCCGTACCTCATCTCCAACAAGGCGCAGTTGGAGAACTTCCGTTGGATGATCAACCACGGTTGCTATGATTTCTGCGGCGAGTATATCAAACAGACAGCAGATATTGCGCTCAACGCACCGATGTCTCAATGGGAATACCAGATGCCGGAAGAATGGATTCCTATCGGTGGGTTTGTACACTCCCACCCGCATTTCAAACGCACAGGTGATGTGGAAACTGCTTTCCGCGGTGTCTATGACGGAGATTTCCATGAGGTCCGGAACATGTATATTGATAATAACCGTACTTGTCAGGGTTTCTTTGGCGCTATTGGAGGTAGTTGGTATAATGGAACTACGAATATGGTTGCTATCCGTAACCTCAAAATAACCGATGCTTACGTAGTAGCATGCGGAACGTCCGGTATCTTGGCAGGTGGAGTTAGCCCATCTATCGGCCGCCCTCAGGTACTCTTCTCACAGTGTCATACCTCCGGTAAAATCTCTGCTGCTTCCGGCTCTTATGATGCAAACTGTTCTTTGGGTGCAATAGTAGGATATGGTAGTCAGTGCTTGTGGTTAAACTGTACAACGTCTGCACAGGTGGATGGGCATAAAACGCTTATAGGAAATATATGGTCAAGTCATGCATCTTTATATGAAGATACGATTGTCAACTATCTCTTTACCGGTCGACTTACGGAAGAATCCGGAGGTTATTGCCATGCGTATGGTTATAACGAGAATGTATTTACGGATGGCAACGTAGCAAATATTACATATGACTTCAGTGGCGAAGATCTTAACGGAGTACGTCCTACAGCGTATTTGCAATCGAAGGAATATGTAAACAAACTTAACTATGCTGTTTCTAAATGGAATGCTTCGCACAGAGAGGAACTGCAAATGGATTACTGGGAGTGGCAGGAAGGTAACTATCCGAAACTGACCAAGAATCCGAGTTATACACCGGTCGTTGTGACCTTTAATAGTAATGGCGGTAGTGCAGTAGTTTCCAAAACGGTTGTTCCGGGCAGCCGTATTGAGATGCCCGTTCGTCCGTTAAAGGACGGACAACTCTTTGTTGCTTGGTACAAAGATGCGGGCTTGACGCAAATCTTTGATTTCTATAGCGACATCGTAGAAAACGACATGACGCTTTACGCACGTTGGATTAACGATGAGCGGGAAGATATAGATATCACGCCGTTCAATAACAAGTTCACCAGCACTTATCATATCCAGACGGCTGCACAACTGCGCGGTTTTGCTGCCCTGCAGAACGGTCTCTACGACTGGAGCAGTGGAAGTCCCGTACAAACAGCTGCTCCGCGTGATTTCACAGGTAAGACTATCGTTCTCGACAACGATATTCTCCTTTGCGATACCACCGACTGGCAGTACTGGGGACGCGGCGCGTACGGTCTGCCGTGGAAATCTATCGGTTCCGGGTACAGCGGAGAGATTGTTACCTTTAACGGTACATTTGACGGTCAAGGACATGTTATCTATGGTCTGTACGTAGAGTTAGGTGGTATGCGTGGTACAGAAATCGGAGGTCTGTTCGGTACTACGGGTGATGATGCTGTCATCCAAAACGTAGGTATTGAGGCAGCTGTTCTTGATGCACAATGGCATAATACGCCCGGAGTGAAGAATGACCATACGTGGTATTACCCTGGTTTTCAGAATGCAAACTATTTGGGAATGTTGTCCGGTGGTTACGCCAAAGCGGAAATCAAACAATGCTACGCTATAGGTCGCATTTACAATGTGTATAATGGCGGATTTCCCGGTTTTGTCAATGCTTCGGATTCTGTTGTAAACTGCTACGCCCGTATTGATATTTATCAAGACAATTATTTACAGCGCGACTCGCTGGATCCGGCAGGTGCATTTAACTTCTACAATAATAGCGGCAACAAGATGGTTAACTGCTATAACGCCGGTAACACCCAAAAGGTGGGTATGTCGGGTACTACCAGTTATTACAACAAGGAATTGGTTGCTAAACCGGAAACCACCAGAGGAGCGACGTCCACTTTCAGTATGAAGACGATGAGCAATTATACCGGTTGGGACTTCGATAACGTCTGGGTTCGCAACGATGCTGTCAACGACGGCTATCCTGTTCTTCGTATCTTCCATCCGGGCTTGCAAAACAGCCCTGATCCTATCACCGTAACAGGTATCACGCTGCAAGAGACCAATGTGGATGTCGTTGTTGGTGATTCGATCCAACTGCACGCGTCAGTTGTTCCGGCTAACGCTGCCAACCAAAAGATTCATTGGGACTTGGCTAATGCCGTCTCAAAGATAATTGCGACCGTGGACGAGAACGGTTTAGTCCATATCAAAGATACAACCCTCAGTTATAAATGGACTGTGGTTGTTTCTGCAACTACCGATGACGGCGGCTTCGTAAAGAAATGTACGCTCAATGTATATACGCCGAGTGTTACGGTGTATAGTACGATCAAAAACAAACGCAAGATCGGAACCACGGCATGGCAAGCTATTAACACAACAGCGGCGACACCTGTTCTTGATAATGGATGGGAATATATGGTAGCAGCCTACCTCTCTCCGGCAGCAGCTCAATCGCCTATCTCGTGGCAAAGCAATGATGAAACGATTGTGAAGGCAGTGCCCTACGCAGATGATAGCACACTGGTATTAAATTCTGTCACCTACCATGCGGCATATGCTGTCCTTCAAGGTTTAGGCGAAGGCACTACCAAAGTAACGGCTACTGCTACCAAATATAATGTATCTGGAAATAGAAACTTCAAGGTTAATCAGGTACAAGAGCCTACTTACTACACCATCCGCTTCCTCAATTACAATGGTGCGGTACTGCAAAGCAGTCAGGTAGCGCAAGGCAGCATGCCTTCATACACGGGTGCCACGCCGACCAAACCGGAAGATGACAACTACACCTATACGTTCAGCGGTTGGAGTCCGACTGTCGTTGCCGCTACTGCCAACGCCGATTACACGGCGCAGTTTACTGCTACGCCGAAGACTCCGGTGGTCGGTGGCGACTGCGACCCATTCGTCTGTGACTTTACCAAGAAAACCACTACGCACACTGCCTATAACGATAAATGGACGTACGATAGCGATTGGGAAGTCTTCGGTGGTGCAAACAACGGTGGACAATGGGATTACGTTAAGATGGGTGGTAAGAGTGCTACGCTTACTACGGCTAATCCGGTCTATGTAGTTAACAAGACTGCGTTCGAATGTGAGATAGCGTCCGTCAAGGTAACTTTCCCTGCCGGATCGTTCTCCAAGAGCGGCATGAGTTGCAACGACTGGGGCGTCAAGGTATATAGCGATCTCGCTTGCAACAATCTGCTCTACACCGTCAACGGTGGTACGATCGCCAAGACTGCGCAAGAGTTGACTATCAATGCCGAAAGCGGTAAACCATGGAGCGCAGGCTATGCGATCCAAGTTTATTGGGATCTCGCCAATACAAGTACCACCAACGGTATCGTGCTCGTAAGCAAGATCGAGTATATCCCTGCTCAATCATCCACTCCGGTCGATCCGACCTATTATACCATCCGCTTCCTCAACTGGGATGGCGAGGAGTTGCAGAACACCTTGGTTCTCGAAGGCGCGATGCCGTCTTATACCAGCGCTACGCCGACCAAGCCGGAAGATGACAACTACACCTATACGTTCAGCGGTTGGAGTCCGGCTGTCGTGGCTGCTACTGCCAATGCCGACTACACCGCCCAGTTTACTGCTACAGCCAAACCGCAGGGCGGCGGTGACTGTGATCCGTACGTCTGTGACTTCACCAAGAAAACCACTACGCACACTGCCTATAACGATAAATGGACGTACGATAGCGATTGGGAAGTCTTCGGTGGTGCAAACAACGGTGGACAATGGGATTACGTTAAGATGGGTGGTAAGAGTGCTACGCTTACTACGGCTAATCCGGTCTATGTAGTTAACAAGACTGCGTTCGAATGTGAGATAGTGTCCGTCAAGGTAACTTTCCCTGCCGGATCGTTCTCCAAGAGTGGCATGTCGTGTAACAACTGGGGCGTCAAGGTATATAGCGATCTCGCTTGCAACAATCTGCTCTATACCGTCAATGGTGGTACGATCGCTAAGACCGCGCAAGAGTTGACTATCAATGCTGAAAGCAGCAAATCATGGTCTGCAGGCTATGCGATCCAAGTCTATTGGGATCTCGCCAATACAAGTACCACCAACGGTATCGTGCTCGTAAGCAAGATCGAGTATATACCTACTCAGTCAACATTACCGACAGATATACAAAATGTATCTGACAGCGCGAACAATGTCGCACGCAAAGTGCTCATCAACGGCCAAATCTTCATCCTCCGCGGAGACAAGGTGTACAATGCGCAAGGTGCGCTGGTAAAGTGACCAAGTACGCCAAGTGGGCAGTACAAAGTACAAAGGAACAAAGCGGGCGGCTCAATGATTGAGTCGCCCGTGTGTTGTATTAACAGTAAATATACTTAATATTTTTGCAAGTGAATTTGCATATTTCAGAAATATGAGATTATTGGATTCGGGTTCCTTGCGCGTTGTATTTCGCACCGTTCTTGATGATGTAGAGAACGCCGTTCTCGATGACCTTTGTACATTGTACATCATCCCTTTGTACATTCTCTACGCCTTCCTCTGACGGGTCGAAAGCCATACCTTCGATACGGACATTACGGAGACCGATATACTTGCTGTCTTTCACATCTCCATAATCATGCCATGGGAGAATACGTACATGGAGTGTCTCGGATGCAGGAATAGTGAGGGTCGGGGTCAGATCCACATGCTCAATCACGCGGGAAGGCATGTTGCGTCTCTCATAGATGGTTGTCACGCCGGTGAACTCATCGCCGAAACCGGTATTGAGGTGGTAGCACATGGTAGAAGTACCATCCGAAGCAATCTCCATAGCGATGCGGGTGACGCGTATATCCATGGCAGCCGGGGCAGTGACAGCGAAATCGAGGTATCGGTTAGCGTTCTCGTCTATCTCGCCTGCGGGCCAGGGGGTACGTGCAGAGCCATCCGCAGAGTTATGGAAACGCGCAAGAATAATCGCAGTCTCATCGCCGTCCACGAAATAGTTCTTGGAGGCATTATAATCGATACAAGCCATCTGACTCATGGTGAACTCGGCACTGATAGGTCCTTCCACCACCGGAGTCGGAACAGGCTTGGCACCGATAGCCCAGAAGGCGCTGACGGCTGCTCCTCCTTCCAAAGAGATAGCATTAGCTGCTACCGGCACGGCTACAACATGCTCACCCGAAGTGACATAGACGGTATCGTAATGGAGGCCGCCGGTAGTGTAGTTAGCGCGGACATAAACTCTCTGGAACATCGAACCGCCGTCATACGAAGCCTGCGCTGTCGAAGCGTAGTTGGTTTTATCAACCGACACTTGGAGGTTAGCCGTTGCAGTAATGGTCACATTTCCCGCTGCCGGCTCAAGACCATAACCGGTGAGCAGGAACTCTTTGTTCTGCGGTACACCGCAATAGGTCTCTCCGATAGCGATAGAAGAGGGGTTAGCAGAGATGTCCGTCGGGATATTGATGTGCTCTGCAAGGATACCTGCGTTCTTGAGCAGCTGGGCTGCGGTACGGGCTACGAGATTACCGCCCATGGCGTTGGTGTGGGTCTTGTCGCCTTCGCAGAAGAGCAGACTCATACACTGTGTCTCGCCGTACGAGAGGTAGAGTTGGCGAGTAGCCTCGGTGAGGTTGATGAACGGTACGTTCTTCGCTTTTCCTACCTCACGCATAGCGTGTACATAACTCATCGTAGAGTCACCGGCAGGCAGGCTTTGGTTCTCATAGAGAACGCCATTCTCGATCTTGGAGAACTTATCACCGAGGTCGTGCTGACCATTACGGCGGATGTCATTGCCTTGAAAATAGGCACGGCAGATCGGACCTACCAAGATCGGTGTCACACCCAACGCACGTGCCTCATCGATGAAATGACCCAACATCTCACGATAGGTGGTCTGCGGGTTCGTACCGCGTGCATCGGAAGGAGCAGGGAGACTGTGGTCAGCGCAATAAGCAGCGTACTCCAAGTTGTCCATACCATATGTCACGGTACCTTCGTCGTTGTGAGCAAACTGGATGATGAGGTAGTCTCCTGCGCTCATCTGGCTCTTGACGGAAGGCCAATAAGCAGATCCGGTGTAGAAGCCACGGGTGTCGGCTCCGGACTTACCACGGTTATTAACTGTAACGAAAGCCGGATCGAAGAACGAACCGAGGTACATACCCCAACCTCGTTTATCCGTCGTATTCTCATCATACTCCGCCATCGTTGAATCGCCGATGGTGTGTACTTTGATGGCTCCCTGCAGCATCGGCAGGCAAAGCATCATGGCTACGAAAATCGATAAGATTTTTTTCATGGTGAATAAAAGTATTAAATTGTTATACTGTTTTCAAATTGCGAGGCAAAAGTACGATAATTTATCGTTCGAGCGTAGCGAGATAAGAACCCTGGTGCGAGTCCCCCTTGGCACAAAAAAGAGACCTGAAATAGTCTCTTTTTTTGTGTGGTGCCAACGGGA
>Ga0310695_10001152_pt1 | contig 64003 bp, 54 predicted proteins | sample RumenRJG_04DNA_FD_203882 | JGI IMG/M metagenome (GOLD analysis project Ga0310695, IMG submission 203882) | Bovine rumen microbial communities from Lethbridge, Alberta, Canada - RJG_04 (v2) (version 2) | ecosystem: Host-associated > Mammals > Digestive system > Stomach > Rumen | place: Canada... | reverse complement strand
GAGAATCGTCAGAATCTCATAGTAGAAGGTGGCTATATCCCTTTCAATTGGAGGAAAAGCTTCGATGAACTTTATTTGGGTTCTATCCGCTTTATTTGTCTCGCCTTCTCAGATGAATTCATTGACACTCACTTCGATGAAATAAGAGAACATCGTTCTGATATCGAGGCTCGGCAAGATGACGGCAATTGCACCATAGTGAGTCTGAAGGATGACAATAGGAGGTACATCGATGGTTTTAAGACTGCAAGAGAAAAGGTCTTTTTAATAAAAACTGACTATGAACAAATGATACAGTCTATTTTAGACTTATAAATTCCAATTTATTGAACTGATACAAATATGGATTTCAAAAATAAAATAGTAATCGTAACAGGTGGTGCACAAGGCATCGGAAGATGTATAGCAGAAGAATTCGAGAAACTTGGAGCAACTGTTTGCGTAATCGATAAACAGCAGGGTGACCACTTTGTTGGCGACCTTGCTGACAAACAGGTGCTGGAGCAGTTTGTGAAGGATGTGATTGCCCAGCATGGGCATGTGGATTATCTCATCAACAATGCCCTGCCGTTGATGAAGGGCATCGACGAGTGCAGTTACGAGGAGTTCCAATATGCCCTGAGTGTTGGCGTTACAGCTCCGTTCTATCTCACAAAACTCTTTGCACCACATTTCGCCAAAGGAGCGGCCGTAGTCAATATATCTTCTTCACGCGACCGTATGAGTCAGCCACAGACGGAAAGCTATACGGCAGCAAAAGGTGGCATTGCGGCTCTTACTCACGCCTTGGCAGTCAGTCTTGCCGGAAAGGTTCGTGTAAACAGCATCTCGCCTGGTTGGATTGACACAGCCTATACCGTCTATGAAGGCCCTGATGCCATTCAACAACCCGCAGGACGTGTTGGAAATCCATTGGATATTGCCAATATGGTGCTCTATCTATGCTCTGACAAGGCTGGTTTCATCACGGGCGAGAACATCTGTATCGATGGCGGCATGACCAGACAGATGATATATCATGGCGATAATGGTTGGACATTAAAATAAATAGACAATGAATAAAAGAGAATATGCACAGGCCAACAAGGATTGGTTGGAGGCGAAAGCCAAGGAAGAAGGAGTCAAGGCTCTTCCGAAGGGAATATACTATAAGGTGTTGGCAGAGGGTAATCAGTTAAGTCCTCAACCTTCTGTCAGGAGTATTATCACTGTCCACTACACAGGGAAGACCGTTGATGGCAAACAATTCGACAGCAGCCGTGGCGGTGTTCCTTTGGCTTGCAGACTCTGTGACCTCATTGAGGGTTGGATTATTGCCATGCAGCAGATGCATATCGGCGACAAATGGGAGTTGTATATACCTGCGGAGATGGGTTATGGCAAGTTCTCTCAACCAGGCATCCCAGGTGGCTCAACACTTATTTTTGAAATAGAACTTTTAGGCATCGCATAACAATGACTCAAGGTCAACTGAAAGAACTATTATGCAGTCAGCAGGGCGAACTAAATGCAGTGCTGATGTATCAGAGACTTGCAAAAGTCGTCAAGACAGAAAAGGAGCGTGAGGCTTTCCTGCAACTTGCAAAAGAAGAAGGCCGTCATGCAAGTGTTTTTCATGCCTACACGAAACAGGCATTAAAGCCCAAGAAGACGATGGCAGTCATCATGCCGTTCCTTTATCGGTTGTTGGGAAAGAAGCGTCTATATAAGCTGATAGCAAAAGGTGAATACGCTGCTGCTGTTGGCTATGAGCATCTGATTGCAGATTTCCCAGAGGTGGAAAGTGTAAAGAACGACGAAAAACGTCATGGAGATATAGTATCAGGATTGCTGTGAAATCGGCCATTGGCTGTTAGAATTGAAACTTGAAACCAGAAACTAAGATTATCGCAAGAAATGTTTGACATAATAGATGCCACTGGGTCGGGCTACAAAAGCGACCCTCGTATGCGCAACGTGGAAGCAGAGATGATTCGGAGTCATGAATTATGTCTGAAAATATCCTCTAAGAAACCTACTGACCCTGATTACAAGGCTCTGTTGGAAGAATTATTCCAATGTAAAATTGATGATAGTGTCGCAATTGTTTCTCCTTTTTACTGCGACTGTGGATGTCGGATAACTATCGGAAAGAATGTGACAATCAACAAAGGAGCCACTATACTCTCTCCCGGAAAGGTAGTGATAGAGGACAATGTCTTGATTGGTCCGGAGGTTAAGATTACAACAGTCGATCACGACTTTTACGACAGACACAACCTCTTCCACTTCGGAAAGGTTACAATAAAAGAGAATGCATGGATAGGTATTGGTGCCATTATCTGTCCGGGTGTAACCATTGGCAAGAATGCCGTTGTTGCCGCAGGCGCTGTAGTAACGAAAGATGTACCTGACAATGTGGTGGTTGGTGGCGTTCCAGCCAAGGTGATTAAAAAGATAGTGATAAAAGACAGATAAATCGGAATTTATTGATATCACATAATACAAATTACGATATGAAAAAATTATTAGTATTGATGGCAGCAATGCTGCTGGCAACAACGAGTATGGCACAGACATTAGAAAGAATGCAGTGGTTCATCGACCTGTTGCAGCAAGGGCTCATCCGCCAGCATCGCACAGTAGAGTATTACGCTTCGCGCCTGAATATCACACCCAATTACCTCACGGAATGCTGCATCAAGACGAGCCGTCATAATGCCAGTTTCTTCATCGAGCACTTCACTGCCGAAGAAATTGCCCGCCTGCTGAAACGCGAAGACCTGTCGATTACGGATGTAGCCTATCAACTGGATTTCAACACCACCAACTACTTCACCCGCTACATCCGATGAATCGCATGGGCGAGGTGCAGGACATTGCCCTGGCTATCTATTATCTGGCTAGTCCCGACAACAAATTCCTGACAGGTACCATCCTCAACGTTGACGGCGGTTATAATTGTAGATAATATGGAACTGATTGACTATACCAACAAATGGTTGACTGGCGAAATTCAGGAGGATCTGGCAATGGTTGCAGGAGGCGTGGTATGCCTCCTGCTGGCCCTTGTGGCATGGCGTTGGGGCTCGTCGGAGTCGGCTCGCGCCATCATTCTGCCATTGACGGTGGTGGCGGTAATCTTTATCGGAGGAGGAGCTGCATTAGCCTATAATAATCATCAGCGGAGCTTCTCCCGCCTGTTCAAAAAGCAGACCGGCCAGACCCCGCAGGAGTTCAGGGCTCAGGCGTAATGGTGGAATTAAATCGACAGAAATCTACTGTTGTGACAGCCAATGTTTAATGACGTTTAAATAATTGTCAGCATCAATTAATCGAGTTTAAAATCGGTGCCATCCTGACCGAATCCGAGTGCCATTTTGACAATCGGCATGCAAGTTGCTTTTAGGTGAGTGAAAGCCGACGCTAAATAGGCCGAGGCAATCAACAACATACGTTAAACTAAAAGTATAATTAGGAGGTATTGATTATGTTACCAGTGATGTTTAAAAACAGTTGGTTCCCAACAGTATTTGACGATTTCTTGAACACTGATTTTATGCCTCGTGCCAACACTACAGCACCCGCAGTCAATGTCAAGGAGGATGAGAAAGCCTACACGATGGAGCTTGCAGCCCCTGGCATTAAGAAAGAATATTGCCGTGTGGCCATCAACGACGAAGGCAACCTCACCATCGCCATTGAGAACAAACAGGAACACAAGCATGAGGACAAGCACCATCACTATCTGCGCCGTGAGTTCAGCTACTCAAACTACGAGCAGAAGTACGTGCTGCCAGACGATGTGGTGAAAGACCAGATCTCTGCCAAGGTCGAGGACGGCATCTTGACCATCACCATGCCGAAGACCGAGCCGAAGCTGAAGGTCACCAAGGCCATTGAGGTCTCGTAACGGACATTGATTAACCGCATAAGTTGAAGTCCCGACCTGCAATCGTGCAAGCCGGGACTTCTTGACCTACGGTCGAGCCTGCTCACGCTCGGCAATTCAAACAAGTTTGATTGCACTCGCTTACTCGCAGCCTTGGATATATATGGTATGGCAAACATTTATTATTCTGACAGAAAATTCGTACCTTTGCTGACAGTTAAATCGGAATTTATATGATTGAATTATACATAACACGACCGACGGTCTTCCCGATGGTATAGAACAAGACCCTTTATAAAGCCATGCTAAACCTGAACAAAGTACATCACATCGCTATCATTTGTTCCGACTATCAGCGGAGTCTCCACTTCTATACTCATGTGCTCGGCATGCGTGTCCTTGCTGAACATTATCGTGAGGAAAGGCTGTCGTACAAGACTGACCTCGCCTTGGGCAATGACTATGTAATTGAACTATTCTCGTTCCCCTCCCCACCATCGCGGCTGACGCACCCGGAAGCGGCAGGTCTGCGACACTTGGCTTTTGAGGTTGAGCATTTTGACGAGTCTGTCAGTGAACTTGATGCCCTTGGAATTCATCATGAGCCGATGAGAACAGATGAATATACAGGCAAAAGGTTCCTCTTCTTCCAAGACCCCGACGGCTTGCCGATAGAATTGTATGAACAGTAAATTCCAATTTATGTGCGAGCCGAGAGCAGAGCCAAACTTGTTTGAGCTATGCCGAGGCGATGCCATCAATCGGATAAAATCCAATTTATCGGATAGTATAAAAGCGAGGCCAATGGCTTCGCTTTTATAATTGGCTACAAATAATTCATTGTACGAAAATATTGTGTTGTTGTATGGGAATGGCTCATAACTGTCATGTTGTTGCCGTCAAAAGTATCACGTTATCAACAATAGTGGAGATAAAATTTTGCCGGTTGCCGTAATTTTATTATTTTTGTCGTCAAGAGTGGAGTGAATTATATTAATTCAGGAAAAATATCAACAAATTATACTAATTGAATATCTTATGAACATTAAGCGTAAACTTTTTGCCATGCTCCTACTGATTTTAGGAGCAGCAGTACAGTTGAGTGCCCAAACAGCAGTCACTGTAGGAAGCCAGGTGACGAATGTCAATGACATCGTCAGCGGAAAACCCTATGTGCTCAGATTGGAAGGACTAACAGGAGCACCTTTCATTCTTGACACGGGTTTGGATTACTATGGTTTGGCCAACAACAATACCGCCAGCCAGGCTGCCGTTTATTACCTTATCAGCGATGGTAACGGCGGTTACAAAATAGAGAATGCATTTACCGGCAAGTATTGGAAAACTCCTACTTCTAACGGAGAATACATGGCACCTGCAGATGCATCAAATGCCGGAACGTGGACAATTGCAGCAAGCGCAACGGCCAATCGATTTACATTTACATGTTCGGGCTATCACACCAACCGTAGCAGCAGTAAGCTGGTTGCCCATACCAGTGATTCTCCAGTGAGTATTTTCGAGGTTACTGGTACGGTTTCCACCGCTTCTACATATACCGATTTTTCCGGTAAGGACATCTCAGTCAGTTCTACAGCAGCTTCCAACCTTGTTGAAAATCAGTGGTACGTTATGTCTCAGCGTTCCCGTACCAGCTATGTGTTCGAGAACACATCTGACCACAAACTCAAGCATACCCGCACCATGCCTTCCGGTTCAGCAATGGATAAGGCTGGTTTCCTGGTACGTTTGCTCAAGGCAGCCGACGGTAAGTATTATCTGCAAAACGGTTATGGCAACTATATGGGTGCCATTGCTGCATCTACAAATGTACCGACCACTGCTTTGGGTGCCGAAGCCGTTACCGTTGCTAAGATAGCAAGTACTGACGGCCATTTCTATCTTCAGGGCACAATCAATGGTGTCGTTCTTGACGGCAATGATTTCTCGGCAGGTGATCCGTCCACGGTTGTAGGATGGGGTACAACAGCTCCTACATCAACCGGCGGTAACAACGACTGGGCATTCTATCCAGTAGATTTGGTTGAGTCATGGGTACCTGCCATTACCGAGGTTTATACGATCAACAACACCAATACTAATCGTGGTGCAATGATATATAATCCGAGTGGTAGTACAAAATATGTTTGGTCAAGTGGTAAGAGCGGAACATTTGCCCCCACAGAAGCTAATAGCCAGTGGGTAATCATTCCGACTTCGACAGCCAAACAGTACTATCTTTACAATGTAGGTGCAGGAAAGTTTGCCATACCTTCAAGTACAGCAGGTTCTTCTTCTTGGATATTCTCATCAAACGCTGTTGCAATTACATTTATTTTGCAAAGCGACGGTACTTACAAGATCAAGACTGCTACAACAGATACCTATGCTGCTGTCAGCAACGGTTTTAATGGTCCTATCATCAACTATAATGACGAAGGCGGTAAATTTACCATTACAAAGGTTGATGGTGATCAGAGTGAAGCTGCCATTGCCGCTGTTGATAAACTGGTAGATAACGTAACACCACTCTCTGCTATACCTGCTGCCGGTACATCTGACTGGTATATTATCCGAATCAAGACCCATGGAACGTATGCCGACAAGTATGTTTACCCCGTGGACCCAGAGATTGATTACAATGGTACAAATTACCCATTGACATTCGAGCATGGTATGAATGTCCGTCCTGCAATTGACGAGACAACATACTATACACGTATCATTCGAGTGGATAACTTGGCATATTGGCAGATGCCTAATGGTAAGTATCTCTATGGCAATGAATCTGGCAAAAAATTCCCTGTATCAACATTCAACAAGACGACGTTCTCTATTAACTATGTCAACGGAAATGGAATTACACTTAAAGGTGCTGAACGATATGCAGTTCCATATTTGTTGAATAGTAAGTATTTCATCGGCGAAACTTCAAGTAGTGGCAACGCCTACTATGACGTTTATCCTATTAATCTGACTACTGCTGGTCTTACTGCTTGGCAGGCTATCTGTGACAATGCACCGGACAATGCACAGATTACCTGTTCACGCAATGATGTACGCGGTTTGAGTGCCGTATATAAGAATGGTTACTTCTTCCTGCCGTCAGACGTTACGCCGGAGGCAAGCGACTTCGCTCTGGAAGGTGCCAGTGAGATAACAGTAGACGCTACAAACAAGACAATCTCAGTTACCTACGATCCAAATCTGGCACTTGTTGAAGGTAGCGTTACCGTAGAGCAGGGATGGCAGACCGTTGGCCGTGACAACGAGGTTATGCTTCTGCGCGTTACAGCTTCGCCATTCAAGGCTGCAACCAATGTATCCATGAAGGTCAACCTGAAGGACGGTGCCGAGTCAAATATCTCCGAGATGAAGCTTTACGAAGCTTCGACCAGTTCGCCTGAGATTTATTCGACAGGCGACGGTGCTCCTGTCAAGACCGAGCTTTCTACTGCAACTATTTCTGGTTCTACGGCAACATTCAATATCGGTAATCTCTCGGTAGGTACACACTACTACTGGATCGGTGCTACTGCAAGCAGCAATGCTACAATCGGTGCAATCCTTGATGCTGCAGTTACAGACATCGTATATACGTGTAACGACCATGTTACAGACCTTGACCTGACAAATGTAGGTGATCCTGCCGACCGCGGTGCAATGGTATTCAATGCACACTCCTATCCATTCCTGCCTCGTGACAACGGCAGCCGCGTATATCGTATTCCTGCTATGGTTGTAGCAGATGACGGCAGCATTATCGTAGCTTGCGACAAGCGTTATGGCAGTCACACCGATATTGGTGGCGGTCACGTTATTGACATCGTAGTTCGTCGTTCTACCGATGGTGGTAAGACTTGGAGTGACCCGATTACAATTGCAAAGGGCCTCGGTACAGCCGATGACTCCAAGTGCGGTTATGGCGACCCAAGCCTTGTCAAGGGCAAGGACGGAAAGATCTACTGTCTGTTTGTTGCCGGCAATATCGGTTATTGGTACGGTGAACAGCGCATAGGAATGTCAACCAGTACTGACAACGGTGTCACATGGAGCAGCAACGAGACGACGCCACCTGTTGACCTTTGGGAATCAGGTCGTCTCAAGAACTGGAATACTGTAGGTGGCTATGGACTCTTTGATTATTTTGTAACCTCCGGCCGTGGTCTCTATATCCCCGAGGACGACATCCTGATGTACCTGATTCCTGCACAGACAATGACAAGTTCAACCGAACATACAAAAGATTCGCAGGATTACATATTCTATTCTACCGATGGTGGCGAAAGCTGGTATTTCAGCGAAAATATCATGTACCAGGGTGGTGACGAGGCCAAGATAATCAAGATGAACGACGGTTCATTACTTGGTTCTGTTCGTTCAGGTAATCGTGGTTTCAATACAGCTACCTATACCAAGAACAACGACGGTACCCTGTCATTTACAATGGGTACACAGTGGACCAATTCTCACCTGAAGACAGGGGCTGTTAACAATCAGGATATCTACTACTACCAGCGTGAATCAGTTACAGGCAAGAAGGATATCATTATCCATTCTATGACAACAGGCAACCACGCTAATTTCAAGCTTTACTACAGCACCGACCAGGGTGCTAACTGGACGGAGTTCCTGACCGTACAGACCAAGGGTACACGTTATGTTACTATGGAAAGAAGCGGTTCGGAAGAGAATCCCGGCAGCCTGTACCTCTTCTTCGAGGATCAGTCCCTGAACAGCTCAGGCGGCGATACCGAGTTCAACCACTATCCATTGAATTTCCTTGAAATCACACGTGAACAACTCGAGAGCCTTATCAAAGGTCTTAACGACTATAATATTCCAGAATATCTTAATACGAAAGTTGTTAAGAACACTGTTTATGGAACCAGCACAGGTTGTGACTCTTACGGAGCCCTCACTGGCACCGGTTCTGGGCACTGGGCACGCACCTGGACATCGAATGCGACTTCCGGTATGGCAGGACTGACAGTTTCTACAGAAAGTGGTTACGGCTTCGACAAGGCAACGCTTCTCGGTACACGTGTAATGACTATTAAGCCAAGTGCTGATGGAGCTACTGATACTTACACTATTACAGCACCTGCAGGTTATGTTATAACCGGTTATACCATAGGCGGTGCTGTGTATACAGGCGGCACATATAGAATTACTGCAGAGGATGGAACTACTACCGGTGACATTACATCTACTACGACTCCTACTAATATAGAGGTAAACAATGTAAATGCAACATCAACGACATTCACCTTCTATGGCGCTAGTCAGAGTAACTGGTTTGCAGTAACCAACTTCAGCATTTCACTTGCCAAGCCGCTCGAACTCAATGTAGTTGGCAGTTCAAGCTATGCAACAATCTATCTGCCTGTCGATGTAACAACCTCCGGTTCAACAAAGGCATACTACATCCAGACAGCCGAGAATGGTTCTGCCCAGCTGACAGAAACCGCCAACGATGGCACCGAGATTCCTGCCAACACAGCAGTTGTTCTCGTCAACGAGGATGCAGATGCAACCACATTCCTGCACATGACTACAGGACTTGATCCAGTTGTCGATGAGGATGTAAACCTGTTGAAGGGTACTTTGGTTCCCCGCACTCTTGACCTTAGTGACAACACCACATACTACTCACTGGGCAAGAAGAACGACAAGATTGGCTTCTACAAGTTCGAGAAGGGCGGTTCGTCCGTAATCACCCTCGGAGCCAACAAGGCATACCTGGATACACCTGCTGCAGCTTCGTCAGCACGCGGCTTCGTATTTGACTACGACGACCCAACAGGCATTAATTCAATTCAGGATTCAGAATTCATAATGCAGAATGGCGGCGCAGTATACGACCTGAGCGGTCGCCGCGTCGAGACGCTGAAGCGCGGAATCTATATCGTTAACGGAAGGAAGATTATAAAATAACAAAAATATGGCTATGAAAAAGAATTTTCAAAAACCACAGGCACGTGTTTACGAGGTAATCGAAGAGAGTGCATTGCTTACTCCATCAATTGAAGTCGTAGGCGGCTCTGATGAAAAGATCGAGGACACCGAGGATATCGGCTTCTCGAGAGAGAACAATTCCCAGAATCAAATCTGGAATAACTGATAATGATGCAACGGCTGGTCATAAACCAGCCGTTGTTTCTCTGGAAACAAATTAATCCATACTTAATATGAACCCCCTTAAACTAACCAGACGAATTGGGATGACATTTCTGCTGGTATCACTTTCATTTGGAGTGAATGCACAGGTAATCATCGAGATACCGCACAACCGTACGGTAAGTAACACCGAGCGTACGATGTACTATAACATCACGGCCAAGAATGCAGGAACGCTTTCTGTATCTGTAGCCGGCGATGCTTCTTCGTGGCTCAAGGCTTCTGTTTCAGGCACACGTCTCAGTGTTCATGTTACTAAGAACTCAACGTCCTCTACACGTTATGGCAACATCACAATTTCCGGCTCTGCCGATGCCGGCGTGACACAGACCTTTGCCATTGCCCAGAGCGGTGTCGAGTACAACGGTTCCGCACTTTCCTCTTTCGAGGACACAAAGTACACCATCTCGTCAGGTACGGCCACATCAAGTGCATCCGAATCGGCATTCACAAAATCCTACGACGGTGATAACTCCACATACTGGCATTCCTCCTATAGCAGCGGCCAGGCCCTGGCAAACGGAGGAACAGTTACCGCAAAGTGGGACCTCGGTTCGTCAAAGAGTGTGGATTTCGTAACCTATGTACCGCGTCGTGACGGAAACTCAAATGGTAACTGGGGGGCGTTTACCTTGCAATATTCTACAAACAACAGCACCTGGACAACCATTGGCAGCTATAACTTTGAAAAGAAGTCTTCGGCCTCCTCTGTTTACTTCAATGCAGTTACCGCACGCTATATTCGGGTCGTTGTCTCCTCGGGTTACAATAACCATGCCAGTTGTGCCGAGTTCATCATAGGAAAGCGTAACAACTCGGCAAGCACGGTTGCAGAAAACCTGTTCGAGGATGATTTGTGGACCGAGCTCAAAAGCAGTGTGACGCAGACAACCATCAATAATGTCAGCAACAGCTTTATCAAGAGTTTGGCACAGGCAATCAGGGATGGAGGCTATAGCACAACATACCGTGTGCATACAGCCAAATGTTTGAAGTCTCCGCAGACTATTAGCGACGAATGGAATGCACCGGGCAAATACTACGACCGTTTTGGAAACGTTACAGGTATTAGCGTAAAGAAGAACTCGAAGATAGCCATCTGGATTCCCAGTATTCCCTCCGGCGCTACCCTTGGCCTTACAATTGTTTCGTGGTTCCCCGGCAAGTACCCGAGCGACACCTACGGCACATACCTAAATGATGCCAGCTATGACCCCATCATAAACTCATACGGTCTGCACGAGGGTCTGAATGTTATCGAATACGCTCCCGCCACACCATCCGGCGCTACGGCATCCGAGGTATCCGACGGTTTGGCATACGTAACGTACTTTGCCGATACAGACAATAAATATGCAGATGTATCCATGCACTTTCTCAATGGTATAGAGAACGGCTACCTCAGCCTTAACCTTACCAATGACGAGATGCACAACCTCTGCAGGAATGCAGCCAACAAGAATATGGATGTAGTCACCGACCACGCCCACATAATCTGGGAATCAAACGCCCTGTACAATTACTGCAAATACTTTACTGCCGACAGCAGGTCCGGTAAGGCCAAGGGCTATCGCCAGTACATCAGGATGATCGAGTATATCATCAGCTCGGAGCACGAAGCACTTGGTCTGATCAAGTACAATCAGGTTCCCAATACGCGCGCACTCGCGTACGTTAATTATAAGTACTTTATGTTCCAGGGTGATCTCGGCGTCAGTTTCTGCTATGACACACAGGAAGACCAGCTCAACTGCTATACCGTGCTGAAAGGCAGCGGTGCCAGCGTATGGGGCATGAGTCACGAGTGGGGACACCAGCACCAGATGCGTCCGTATTTCAACTGGGCAGGATGCGACGAGGCGACCAATAACTACAACTCGTACTGGAACACCGTGCGCTGCGGACTTACTGATACAGGTCATGGATGTCATCCGGCCTTCGGTACAGAACTGTATAACGGTACTGTCACAAGCAATCTGACAGCGAATGACAAGACCGTTTATACCACAATCGCCAATGCGCGCGACAATGCATATTCCAATAAGTCAGATGTCAGCTGGAATACCTATTTCACCACTTTAGTAAATGACACATACAACAATCACCGTGACTGGACGGCAGAGTCAAACCAGAGTGTCTATTCCTTTGACTTTACCAACTATTGCACGGCACGTCCGTTCATAGCAATCTCCTTCTATGCAATCAGCAATCTCGGTAAGACTGATTTCAGCTATGACCTCTTCGAGGCCCTGCGACAGACCGACCGCACCAGCGGCAATACCATAGTAGGCTCCAGCATAGAGAAGAACACCGGAGTTGACAAATACGAACTGCTTGCAGCCGCACAGAAAGGCAACACTACAGCATGCAGCACGTTCCGCTCTACCTATGGCAGCAGCGTATGGACGACCAAGAACTACATCAATTCCAGCCATCTCGGATGGAGCGTAAACTCCGTACCGTTCATCCTGAACTATATCCGCAAGGCAAGCCGCCTGTGCGGTTATAACCTGTTCCCGTATTTCGAGAAGTGCGGCCTCCTGCGCCAGGTTGCATACCGCACCTTCGGCGGAGCATGGTACCTGATGACTGCCGATATGTACAACGAGTTCCGTACGGACATGAATGCACTGGGACTGTCCACCTGTGACGACGACCGCGTCAAGGCAATCCTTCAGGTAGCAAATCCCGACTGGACATTACCGTCATATATCAATAACGACTAAAGCAAGTAGGACATAACTATGAAAAAGATATTTTCCATATTCATTCTCGCTGTTACCTGCATCCTCTCTGCTGCCGCTTCGCAAAGCTTTAGCGTAACATCGGTCAATAACACGCAGACAATCTATTTCCGCATCAACAAGACCAGCGGAAACGTAACAAGAAGCAAGACAACCGCCAGCGGCTCCGCTGCTACAGTCGCATTGACCGAGAACGATACATATTGGCAGACATTTGCCGTAACCACAGGCAGCGGTGACTACAAGACCATAACATTCACCCTGCCGGATGACGTCACATACCTCGAGATCTATAGCAACAAGGGCAACGTAGCCGTCATCAACGTCAGCAGTATGTCTGCATACCTTGCTTCGCTCAACCTCAGCGGCTGTACAAACCTTACGTCGCTGACCCTGGGTACTATGGCATCACTTACGGATGTCGACGTATCCAATACCAGCGCTGCTGTTGCCAATGCAGTCACGGAATCCAAATGCCCCGTTTTGGAGAACCTGAACGTAGCTAACTGCTCGCTCACGAGCCTTGCCTATACAGGCTCTACGCTGTATTCACTCGATGTCACTGGCAACACCATCCCTACGCTCAACATATCAGGCAACGCCAATCTCGACATCGTGCGCTGCGAGGGCAACGGCATGACATCGCTTACTGTTTCTCCAGCCGTAACCACAATCTCGGCACATACAAATAGCCTGATGAACCTGACGGGTTACGGTGAGCCTATCATGATTCTCGACGTAGCAAGTAACGGACTGACAACAATCAATATGGACGGCCTGAGCGCTTTGACCGACCTGGACATATCGTCCAACCACCTTACCTTCCGTTCCTTCCCGTCTGCCGATAACAAGCCAGTTCGCATGCTCTACACAGGTAACGACGGACAGTACGACCTGTCTGGCTCCATGAAGGCAGCTTTCGGTAGCTACAGCTATCCCTTGCAGTCAAAACTGCCCGAATACGCCTCGCGTAACGAGACATCCTTCACCGTCGACCTTACAGATGCACGTCTGGACGGAGACGGCGTACAAAGCGTAGTTCCCGTAATCAATAATTACAACGGTTCGGTGGACACCCCGCTTACGCTCTCGTCCAGCGACTCTGACGGCAAGGACTATACCACTAGCACCGACGGCAACCTCTATGGCTTTATGAAGGCACAGGACCGCGTCCGCTTCAGCTTTACAAACGCCAACTATCCCGGGTTAACTCTCTATTCCAACCAGTTTACCGTGCCCGAAGGTGTCAATGGCACATTGCAGATTGTAGACGAGGACGGATCCGAACTGTTTACAATTGCAAAGGTTGTCTTCTCCGATGCCACAGACGGCATTCCCGCCAAAGCAGTACGCGACTATACGAAGTACACCATTCCCGCAATGCCTACCAAGGCAGGGGAGACCTGGAGGATTATTGCCGGACCGTCCGACGACGCACCCTTTGCATGGGCCAGTACATACGGTTCTGCCACATGGTATTATATGAGTGTGGGTGTTGCAACCAACAAATGGGCAACGGCAGGCGAGTCCAATGGCAGTGCCGGAACGGCATACGGTGGTCACGCCCTGAAGAGCAGCTACAGCACTACCGACAACTATTACCAGTGGGCATTCGTCGGCAACCAGTACGACGGCTTCAAGATATACAACAAGGGCTGCGGTGAATCTCAGACCCTGCAGGACTACAGCGGCTATTCTGCACCATATTCCGGCGGTGCCTATCCGACCATGAGAAACGGATCATCACTGACCTGGATTGTACGCACGAACTCGTCGGGCACAGGATTCTCGCTCGAGAACAAGGGCGGCGGTACTGTCAGCGGTGTCAGCGCACCATGCTATCTTAACAACTACGCCGCATTGGGTTATCTGAACTACTGGATTACCAATGACGATGACGCCCAGAACGATCCCGGCAGCCGATTTACACTCGTTCAGGCAAGCGCTCCAGCCTACGCTACGGTTAAGTGGATTATTCTCGACGACAGCAACAATCCCGTCTACAATATCAGCCAGGATGTAACAAGCGGCTCTACAGTCAGCAGCTATCCCGAGGAACTTACCACTATTGCCTCACAGCGATTCGTCACACTGCCTGCACTCACACCTTTCGTAGCCAGCGGCGGTCAGGTTGTAAAGAATGTCAACTACACTTGGACAGGACCGTTTAACCTGACAACAGACGTTGCAGATCCGCATCTCTACTACTTCAAGTCTGCACGCTACGGATACTATGCCTATGCACCTGTCGAGTCTACAGGTACAGCCAAGCAGTCAATCCAGTCCAAGAGCGCCATTACACCGCGCGGACGTTGGTTCTTCACAGGTGATCCCTTCAATGGTATAGAAATACGTCCCTATTCGTATCCCGAAATGGGCTTGACAGGAACCGCACTCTCTACCATTCCGATGAAGTACATCCCCAGAGCCAATCCCGACATTACGACCAACTATTGGGACAATGCTCTCCCAAGCGCAGCCATATCCTTCGTCAATCCGACCAGTACAGCATATTGTCTCGCCGAACAGCTTGGCACTTGGTATTCATCTTCCATCAACTCGGACAAGGGCGTTTGCTTCGTTGTAGAGGATGCCGAGGATATATCCATGCTCATCACTCCTGGTCTTTACCAGGTACGATGTGTAGGCAATAACCTGACCTCGAAGTACTGGAAACTGGACAGCAGTGACCACAAGCTGTATAACAACGGAAATCCCGAAGACAAGAACACCGTGTTCCGCATCCAGGAGAATGCAAATGCCAGCAGTAACTACCCCGATTCGTACTATATTGCAGGATTCGATGGTGACGAAGCATGGTATTTCGATAATTCGCGTACAAGCTATTCGCAGCAGTTTACTACCACACAGAATCCTGATAACTACGTGGCTGCACAGATTGTCTACAATGCCAAGGTCGGTGACACACCGTACTACGCTATCAAGCTCAGCACACAGTCATCCTATTCGGGATACAGTTATGCCAATACAAATAGCAGTATAACCAGCGTAGTCACTTGGGCATACACATCTGGAACTGCCGACGGCTCAGCATGGGCCATCGAGCCAGTTGCATGCGTTAACCTCAATACCGTAGGCGATAATTCCTATGCAACATTCTATTTCAATCGCGACGTACAGACCGACGAAAATACCAAGGCATACTACGTCCTGACGACAGACAACGGTTCTGCCCAGCTCACCGAGGTAGAGAATGAAGGTCACGACATTCCTGCCTACACAGCAGTAGTGCTTGTAAACAGCGCAAAGAAGCCATACAGGATACTACCCGTGAAGATCGGGCTGGCCAGCGTTGTTGATGCAGAGACAAACCTGCTCAAGGGTACGCTCGTTGATATGGAGCTCGACCTCAGTGACAACACCACATACTACTCACTGGGCAAGAAGAACGACAAGATTGGCTTCTACAAGTTCGAGAAGAGCGGTTCGTCCGTAATCACCCTCGGAGCCAACAAGGCATACCTTGATACCCCCGCAGCTTCGTCAGCACGCGGCTTCGTCTTTGACGTTGACAACAACACTGGAATTAGTACGATGGATGATGTAAGATGTAAGACGGACAACATCTACGACCTCAGCGGTCGCCACGTCGATTCCATGAAGCACGGCATCTATATCATCAACGGAAAGAAGATTATTAAGTAATCAGGACACGATCCTATATACAATCAACGGCTGGTTTTGCGACCAGCCGTTGTTGTTTTTCAACTCTGTGTAAATTATACAGTCATGGACATAGGGGACTCCCAGATGACCACTCACGAACTGCTTGTTTCCAATCTGCTTGGCTGGGTATTGATACTCTATCCAACAGAAGCCCTTCGTCCCCGCTGGCTCACGTTGAAGAAAGCAATATGGCAGTTATTGCCCATATTTGTGTTTGTAGCAATCGATTATGCATTGTCCCTCAATATAGCCCCTGTCAGTATGCTCTATCCTTTTGTGCTATTGGCTCTGCTCATTACTCACATGCGTGCATATAGAATATGGTGCGAAGAAAACTTCTCGACGCTCGACGATATCGATGTACAGTGGATTATGCGCTATTTTATAATGATAATGCTGATAGCCATAGTTTTCCTATACATGTGCCTGACACATTATCACAGCAGCGCATTCACACAGTTATGGCTCACCATTTTCACATTCATCTACGGAACGGAACAGATTCTGTTCAGACATGATCCATGGGAAATTGTGAAACAACTCGAAAAGTCCAATCCAAATATGAACGAAAACAGTCCTATGGAATCAGGACAATCCGCATCCTCTACCGACTCCAACGCAGCATTCCGTGCCACGCTCGAGCAATGGATGCAAAGCAAAAAACCATACCTCAATCCAGATTTCCGACTACTCGATTTGGGTCAGGTACTGCCTTTGAACAGGACCTATCTCTCACATTTCATCCATTCCGAGTACGATTGCACGTTCTACCAGTTCGTCAACCGCTACCGTATTGAGGAGGCCAAACGCATGAAGATGGAGAATCCCGAAATGAAGAAATCCAAGTACTGGGTCAAGGAAACAAAGACCCGTTTTCTCTTCATGAAAAAGCCACAATGCTACGATGTCTGTTCCGGGCAATTATCCACACCTGCCAAGGACGAAATGCCATATCGCCTGACAATAGTCTATTTCTATAAGGGCTATTTGGTATGGTAGGGATTTTTGATTAGTCTGCCACTCGGCTTAAGCCTGAACTTCAATGGTCGAACGCTTCCTCTTTTCCCTTTAGCAACCCGTCTTGATGACGATGCCTGTATGGGATACATCTCAAGTAGATAATAGTTCAAAACTCCGAGGGAGCATTGTAGAGCAAAGACGTTTGATTCATAGGCCGAAGGATTGTTCTCCATCGGTAAGAGCGTTGTATAATCAAATCCCTGTGTGACACTGATTGTCCAAAATTCACCATACGTGTCATGTACAAAGACAATCTGGTCATCCCCGATCGTGATGTAATTCGTCTGGGCGTCTATCGTACCGATAATCGTCCTTCCATTATTGAAGAAGTTGGATATATATACAACCGATGGATTGTCATTGCTTACAGACATTCTTATTGTATAGTTATCGCTCTCTGACAAATTGCCGTTTCTATATTCGTATAGTGTTGCAGAGTAGTCGCCATCGATATTAGCGGATGGTGTCACCGCACTGTTGCTGACAGCACGGGCATGAGACTTGATATCCCTCGACGTACCTGTACCGCCGTAACTGTAATAATAACACATCTCCGTAGGATTGAACTGATTGTTGTTATATTGGTAGTAGACGGCATAGTTTTCGTAGAGACTGCCTTTCTGGTATGTCCTCCACTCGTTTTGTGTGATTGAATAGGTGGTGTAGGGGAAATACAGCTGATTGCCATTATTTCCAGTCACCAGAATACCTTTCTCATGTCCGTTACGGTCGTATATGACTTCGCGTGTGCAGTTGTTCAGTTCCTTGACCTCGTTTGATGTCGGCAGACGAGCGCCTGATCCGAATTCATCCTCCAGGTTGCTGTCACTGAACAGTCTGCCCACTGTGCCTGCGTCAAACGGGTCATAGGCACCCAGATTGTATGCAGCCCATTTGCAGCTGAGTCCCAGGTCGACAAAACCACTTTTCTGTGCAAGCTGCCGGGTAGTGACTTTAGACAGTGGTCCCATAATAAACTGTCCGCCCATTTCCAGGAAGGCACAGCAGACGATAGGCGAGCCGGAGTTATATGAAGTGCTGATTTCATGTTTGTCAAGCGTATGAACTCTGATAAAGCCCACTCCATTGTTAGCCCCTTCTTCCCATGCCAAGTTGTTGGACGAACTGGTAAAAGAGGTTGCCTTATAGCGCTCGTATAGGTTATTGTCAAGGTTCTCGACCATAGGTGAATAAGCATAGCCAAACGAATACTGTTCGCCATCGAGATCGCTGGCAGTCAAAGAGGCGCCGGTTTTCTTGTCGTATAGTACCGGTATACTGTTATCGCCGATTTCAACAAAATTGAAACCGATATTCGCCCATTCTACGTCGGCAAGCCTCAACTCATCAGCCAGCGAGCGCGAGCTTACAGACTTGATATCGCTGGTGAAGAGCTTACCGCCAAAACTGATCAGCGAAAGATAATAGACAGTAGTTTTTTCCAGGTCGCTCAGTTGGACCTTACCATTGTTGATGTTAGCTCCGTAATCCAAATAGAAACCCACACCGTCATTGCTGACATAAGGCTCATCCTCTTTACCGGCAATAGCTTTTTTGAAGCGTGTTTCCAGTCCGCTTTCCAACCTCAGACGGTCGTAGCTCCATGCCAGGTAGCGGATGTAGGTCTCCTTTGACGATAGGCCTGACACCGTACCAAATCCTATAGTCATCGACGCGTACGACTTCTCTGTCACATTGCCTGCTGTCACCGTACCATTATACGACAGGGCCTTGGTGGTAAAAGTCCCCAGCTCTGTGCCGAAGTACTCTACGTCGCTGCCGAAGTACTCTACGTCTCTGCCTCTGATGTAAGCCTTATAGTAGTATGTCGTATTGGGTTTCAGGTTCCTTACTGTTACGCTCACCTTACGTCCCGAGACACTGACCATAGGAGCCTCCTCGGTCAAGGCATCCTTGCTCAGTCCATATTTTACACCGACATAGCCATATTGACTGCTATGTATCTGTTTAACATAGCTTTCTGAGTTCTGGTCATTTTGAGAATTAACATATATGAGTACATCGGCATAAGTCATTCCGGAAGCCTGAGCGCCCCCCGTCACGATAAAGTCCGTTCTATTGTTTGCCCCCTGCTGCGGATCGCTACCGCCATAATTATCATCATCGCTGTTACATCCTGTGGTAATAACAACAGCCAGTAAAAGAAACCAGCACTTTACAATTTTACTCATCATACTATTCACTGTTTGTATATGTCTGTGGCACAAATATATAAATCATTTCCTGTAAATACCACATACACAACTATTTTTTTAATTGTTTGAGCCAATTTACTGAAAAACAAAGGAAAAGTTGTAGATTTGTATGGATGAAAAAGTTGATTGTAATGGAATTAAAGGAATTAGAAAATAGAATTGTCGAAATGGATTGGGGAAGTATTTACAATTTGAATCCTAGTGACCTCAGTAAGTTAACCGACAATTTTAGTGAGCCGTTAGTCAGGTTGTTGTTTTCAAAATCGAGAGTGATTGGAGCTCAGCGTGAACTATTTAAATTCATTAAGAAATCTTATTCTTTGTATCAAAAAAGAGTAAATCTTTTATGGAGAGAGAATTCTCCTATGTTCGGTAGGTATCCAGATTATTTTGACTCTATTGAAGCAAATCTTGAATGTAATAGAATAATTACTAAAAACGGCAGCACGTCAATTGAGTTTAAACAATATGTAAGTGATATTTCTGCAGTTTTTAGACAAAACATACCTGATAATAAAAGTCAGAAAGAAATTATCGAGCAAGAAAATGATGAATGTAAACAGCTTCTCAAGACAATTGATACATTGAAGAAACAGATAGAATCGTTGTCTAAAGAGAAAATGACATTAGAAGAGAAATTGAAGACGTGGGAAGATGATCAAGAGGAATTGTCCGAAGAGATCAAGTTTGCAGACAAAGTACGACTTAAACTGCTGCTTATGCTTATTAGGAAGGATGGAGCTAATTTAGAAAATTATGGTAATAAGAAGAAGGCTGCTTTTATTATGCATAAGATAGCCGATTTACCAATAACAACATGCAAGAATTTCTGTTCGGATGACACATTGAATAAGACATATCATGATGAAGAGATATTAAAGTTGAACTCAAAATTACAGGACTTAGGTATGGATATAAGACTATAGGTTAGTACAAACCCTAGTACAAAAAAATACTAGGTATAGAAAGACTTAGTATTCTTTATTATTCCAAGGTAGATTGATCTCCCTTCCGTAATTTTGCGACCAGGAACAGCACGTTCTTGGTCGTTTTCGTTTTATACGTTAGTAAACCCAGGACACTGTTTCATACGATTATATTAGATACATTGATTAATTAAATAATGGAAACAGATGTATAAATCTAACAAAAGTAAAAAAAACTTCAACACTTCAGATACAGTTTGTCCACCAAGATACCTGTACAATATCTATTTTAGAGCCATTTTTTGTTCTATTTTAGCTGTATTTTGGTTGCGACTTATTGCTAATATGCTGATTTCCAAACCAATGCGATATTTGCGCAATCTGTCTTTTCATTTTAGGATAATGCTGCCTACTTTTGCGCTTGAAAACAGCTGCGGATTCATGCCCTTGACTTCGGCGTTCAGATTTATTATTTTGCACGAAGGAACAACGAGGTAAACCTAAAAGCACTGTTTCGTTGGATAGTATGATAGTATAAAATGAATTATAAATACGACAAATTGTCAAAAGCATAATTGTACGACAGGTATCTTTGCACCGAAACAAACTATAAATAATATGAATAAGAACGATCTTCTCATCCGTGTCCTCAAAGCATCTGACAGAGGACTTGATATTATCACTGCTTGCTGTCCTACAGCAGCTGATGTAGTTAATAACCACAAGAAGGCATTTCGTCTTCGCTCTGACGAGCGTACTCCGTCTGCTTACCTCTATCCGCCAAAGGATAGTGATGACTGCTGGCACGTGAAGGACTATGGTATGGGCGACTGTGGTGGATATTTCTCACCGATTGATATTTACATGAGAGAGCAAGGCTACGCGCAGTCTCAGTTCTCGCTTGCCATTCACGAATTGGCCGAGCGTTATGGTGTAGCAGAAACGCTACAGAAGTCGGTGAACAAACCCGACATAGAGCAACGTCCGGCGTTGCCTGAAGAGATTGGGCGACCGCCGATTGTGGTTTGCCGCGATAGTTTCACAGACGAGGAACTACATACATGGGGGCCCTGTGTGAAACCGGAGCATCTCACGGAGCTTGGATGGCAGGCTGTGGTATCTGTCCAAAGCACCAAGGATGGAAAAACCACCATCAAGAAATCAACATCCACGTACCCCATCTTTGTTCAGAATTGTTCTTATACGAATGCCGATGGCACGTCATGCTCTTTCCGGAAGCTCTATGAAGCGAAAAACTTTGACCCGCGTTACCGTTTCAGTATTATAGGAGAAAAGCCTTCTGACTATGTGTTCGGACTGAATGCCCTGCGTAGCAAGTTCGTTGCTAACAATGAAGAGAAACTGGACATGGTGATACTCGTCAGTGGAGGCAGTGATGCTGTCAATTGCCGCAGTATGGGTTATCAACCCGTGTGGCTGAACAGCGAGACTGCCAACCTGTCGGAAGCAACGTTACGTACACTTCAATTGTATGCCAAGCGTGTGGTTCTGGTTGCCGATAATGACGAGACCGGCCGTGAGACAGCTCGCCGATTGGCTCTGCGCTATCCGCAACTCTATGTTGTTTGGTTTACTCCCGAGGATATGGGTGGCTTGCACGATTCACGCAGCAAGCCTCGCAAGGACTTGAAGGACTATATCCTGTTGCACCACAACAAGCGTGACATGGATAAACTGATAAAACGCGCCAAGAAGTCGCACTTCGCTGACTATCAGACGGACAAGAACGGTAAGGGAAGTTATACCATTTCCGAAACGGCACTGACCTATTTTCTGTGGTTGAATGGCTACAGCCAGATCCGGGATTCAAACGATCCCAAACCGCAATATATCTATGACCAAAATGGTATTGTCAGCCATGTAGCTGCCAAGGATATCCGCAACTTCCTTAATGAATGGTGTGAACATGAAGGGTTAAGCGAAGTACTTCAGAATACGTTGAAGAAAAGTATACGAATAATGATTACTGACAATAGCGGCAATCTTACCATGCGCGATGATCTGGACTTCAGCAGTGCCACGGCAACGTCGCAGACGATGTATTTCGAAAACTGTAAGGTGACAGTGACAGCCGACGGTATCAGCCATCAGCCTTACTCATCCTGTACAGACAATCATTATGTATGGGAGGACAATGTAATCAAACATACTTACCGTAAGCAAAAGGCTCAGTTCACATGGGCTAAAAACGAGGATGGCCGTTACGTCATCACTTTTGCCGAAGATGCACCGAGTAAAATGTTACATGTAGTACGAAACATGGCTCGTCTGCATTGGCGCAAGCAGGACGAATATGGGCTTCAACTGTCGGAAGAGGAAAAAGCTGAAGAAATGCAGGCACTGGTTGTTACCATGTTGACCATCGGTTATCTGCTGCACCGATACAAATCACCCTCGGCAGCCTACGCACCTTTACTTCTCGACTATGCCATCGGTAACAGTGCCAAGGAGCGTAACGGGCGCAGTGGAAAATCGTTTCTGCTGAATGCTGTGGGTTCCCTGCTTAATAAGGCTTATATAGACATGTCAAATCTTTCAAAGAAAAATAATCAGCAGTTTGGATTCTCGAGAGTGAAAGAAAGTACGGGACTTGTTATCGTTGACGAATGCCCGGAGAACTTTGCTTTCAACGAACTCTATGCCAAAATCAGTGATGACATGGAGGTTGAACGTAAGGGTAAAGATCCGGTTGTCATTCCATTCTGTAAGGCTCCGAAATTCGCTATTGCCACAAACCATACGTTTAAAGACCACAGCCCATCTACAGAAGGACGTATTGCATATGTTGTCGTAGCAGACTATTACCATGTCCAGACGCAGCTTAACGATTATCTCGAGACTCGTAAGATCTGTGATGAATACAATCAGAACCTGTTGGATTCGGAGTATGCAGAAACTGATTGGCAGGCAGACATCCACTTTATGCTGGAGTGTTTGCAGATGTATCTCAGTATGCCCGTTTCCGACCGTCGCCAGATGCCACCGATGGCTCGTATTGAACGTCGCGAACTGCAGTCGTCCATAAGCGAGAGTTTCCGTCAGTGGGCTGACGAAAATCTGGGCGAGGGTAGCGAATGGCTTGACAAGAAGGTTCGCGCAGACGAACTGCTCAATGCCTATAACCAGGACACCCGGTATAACAGTTCGCCGAAATCGTTTACCGAGCAACTGAAAAAATGGTGTCGGTATGCCGAACACATCAGTTGTTATAACCCAGCATCATGCACTGGGAAGAAGAACGACGGAGACCGTTGGCAGGATCGCGAAGGCAAAGCACGCTTCAACTACTATTATCTGCAAAGTAAATCTGCTGCAGAGTCATCAGACAAATCCGATGCGATTCAGGCAGATCTGTTCTCTTCTACCGAGGATGCCCCCTTCTGATGTTCTCTGTCACAGTGTCACGCAGTCACAAAGCGAATTTCATACAATTTCGCAGCAATACATATTAGTACTTGTGATTTCAACTTTATGAGATTTGTCTGTGACTGTGTGACAAGGATATTCTAATAGCATCTATCTATCAGAGTAACAAATATTTAGCATGTCTGGATTGTTGTCACACAGCGTGTCACAAACCTGTCACAAACCAGTCACGCAAGCTTTATTAAAGCATCACACACCACTTTTCTCTCCAGCACGGTCGGGAACTTTTTCCTCTTCGCTCAAGAAATTTTTTCCCTGTGGAGGAAAAATGGTGCTGTGGAGAGGGAAAAAAGTTCACGATTTAGTGAAGTTTTGTTTGTTTTTACTTTGCCATTTCGGATATATATTGTAATTTTACATCGAGAACAAAAGAACAGAAACATAATGAAGATATTGTTTCCAGAACGTATAGAAGAATTTTCTCGCAAACAAAACATATAGGCTATGACTATCAGGAATGAAAAGGAGTATAAGACTTATGAGGCTCGTGTCGAGAGACTGATGGAACGTGGTACAGAACTGGGTGATATGGAACTGCTCAGTCCTGAAGAGAAGACGGAGTTCACGATGCTGAGTGAGGCTTTGGACGAGTATGGTCGTGCCTATCATCCATTACCGGGAAGAATGAGTACGCTGCTTACCGATGCCATTCTGAATCAAGTAAAGGAGCGCAATCTAAAGCAGAAGGATGCTGCCCGTATGATTGGTATCAGCGCAACAACCTTTAGTGATCTGCTTCATGGTCGCAGACCGCTCAGCTTTGACATTGCACGTAATTTATACAAGGTGCTGGGTGTTCCGGCAGATGTGGTACTTGCATAATATTTAACATAAAAATCATTTAGTACAACAGGGGTGTAACGGTGTTTACATCCCTGTTATTTTTTTATTGTAAAATGCTGTAAATAAGTTGCTTAAAAGTTTGTTTTTCTCGATTATTTTTTGTAAATTTGCAGTTAGAAAATGAGAATAATTTTCGTCTGTGCTTGCTTAATCGCAACATTGTAACATAATAAGAAAGGGTAATTACCAAGCGGGATGCGGCCACCCGATGTAGCTGGTCGCAAGGTACTTAACAACTCAGTTAAAAGAAAAACACAAAATCCTTTAGGTATGAGTTTGAAAGTAAAAGCAAAGGAGAGACTGCAAAAGGTTGGCAAGTATGCTGGCACGTACAGGTACGTCATGCTGCCCGAGTTATACTCGTCTCTGAGCCAGGAGAAAGTGATCCGTGAGGCCGCACTCAGAAGCGGGGTTTCTGAGGGAGTTATGCACGCATGCTGGGACGCTGCGGGCGAAGTTATCAAGTCATGGGCTTGCGAGGGGCACGGCATTCCGATGCCCGGCCTGGGTTCGATGCGCTTCGGTCTGTCTGCTAAGAGTGTTGCCGACGTGAACGATGTGAAGTCCAGTCTTATCAAGACACGCCGTATCATCTTCACACCGGCTGTAGAACTGAAGCAGGAGTTGAAGAACACCAGCGTCATCATCACCTGCTACGATCGTGACGGTAACGAGGTGAAGCGTGTGACCAGTGCCGACGACGGTACCATCGAAGAGCCCGAGGGGGAGGGTACTGACCCGGGTACTGATCCAAACAGCGGCGAGAACACTGGCGGTGACAACGGCGGCGGTGGTGTGACACCTCCGGGTGGCAACACTGGGAATGATGATTAAGTTGCGGTTTTGGCCCTCTCCCCACGCGGGGAGGGGGATTTTTCAAACAGCATAGCTGCTTTCTCTTCTACGTTAATGTGTCGAGTTATTTCTCTCGCTATCCAAGCACAAGCTTCAGGCTTACTCATTCCTCTGATTTATCAGGTTCACTACCACCTTCACCATCACATCCTTTTCTTCAGTCTTGCTCTCAGCAATCATCAAAGTTAGAGCTACAAGGGTGTTATCTGCCAATCGCTTTGAACCATCTTTTCGATAGAGAATACCATTATTATTCAGGAACCACAAAAACAGAGTGGCAGCAATACGTTTGTTGCCATCACTAAAAGAATGGTTCTTTGTGACGAGATACAGCAGCATAGCTGCTTTCTCTTCTACGCTGGGATAGAGCTCTTCGGCTCCAAAGGTCTGATAAATCTGTCCGATGCTGCTTTTGAAGGAATCATCCTTCTCGTTGCCAAATAAGGCAGAACCACCAAACTTTTTGCGTAAACCGCTGATGGCTTCCATCGCGTTATCGTAGGTAGCATGGAATGGTTCTTCCTTGGTTGTCTTGTCGATGGACAGCCGCTCATAGTCGTAGTTGTCGAGGGTATCGAGGGCATAGGTATAATCTACCACAACTTTCAGCAAGTCCTGAGTTTCTATTGTATTGGACAGTTCCTGATGTTGCAGAGTACGTCCTATCACCTGAACCATCTGGCGTAATTCGCCAATCTGCTCCTTGCGGATGCGCTCGTTTACAGCATAGCCTTTGATAAGGTATTGCTTCAAAATACGGTTGGCCCACTTGCGGAATTGTACACCACGTTTACTCTTTACTCTGTAGCCTACGGAAGTCACCATTTCAAGATTAAAATATTCCTTCTCATGGGTTTGGGTCTTACCTTCTATAGCACCATGTTGAGTGGTGTTCGCAAATTTTGCGACTACCACTTCATCAGCAAGTTCCTCCTTGAGTGCATTGTTGATGTGTTTACTAATAGTCTTATAGTCTCTACCAAACAGCGTTGCTAACTGCTGACGTGTTAACCATATCATTTCACCATCCATCCTGACCTCAAGTTGAATGGCGTTGTTCTCATCTTTGTAGATTACAATCTGATCTTGTTTCATAACTTCTTTTTTTACAGTATCTCTCTCGCAATCCAGGCACAGGCCTCTGCGTCGGCAAGGGCGTGGTGATGGTTCTTTAACTCGTAGCCACATTCGGCGGCAACGGTGTGAAGCTGGTGGTTTGGCAAATAAGGGAACGTGCGACGAGAGACACAAAGCGTATCGTAGAACTCATAGTCAGGGTAGTCCATCTGATAAACTCTGAACACGGCTTTCAGACAGCCTTCGTCAAAAGGCTTGTTATGAGCCACAAGGGGAAGTCCTTCTATCAACGGCTCTATCTGTGCCCACACTTTGGGGAATACAGGGGCTTCCTCTGTATCTTCACGGCACAGACCATGAACCTGACTGCACCAGTAGTTATAGTAGTTTGGCTCTGGCTGAATAAGTGAATAGAAAGTATCAACAATCTCACCATTACGGACAATGACTATTCCAACGGAACAAACCGAAGAACGCTCATTGTTAGCCGTTTCAAAATCTATTGCTGCAAAATTTTGCATATTATTAATTCCACATTCTACAGCATTGCTTCGAGGGCTTTGCTGAGCTGGTCGGGGCAGCTGGTGGATTTGTAGCCGCAGGTGATGCCGCGGAGCTTGGCGATGACGTCCTGGACCTTCATGCCGCGTACGAGTGATGATATGCCCTTGGTATTGCCGTCGCAGCCGCCTATGAACTGTACGGAGTCGATGCGGTTGTCGTCGTCAACAGTGATTTCTATTGCCTGGGAGCATGTGCCCTGGGTCTTGTAGGTGTATTTCTTCATTATATCATTATTGGTTGTACAATGGTTTCGTCGGGCCATTGTGGCAGGTACAGCAGGGAATGGGGTGTGCCGCCAATGCCTGACCAGTCTATGCGTTTGACGTAGCTGAAATCGGGCGGGCCGAAATCGAAGGAGCGTCCGTACAGGAGTATGGCGTCACGGCTATGGTCTATCTTCCACAGGCCTCCGCCGTAGATGCATTTCTCGCCGTGCGAGAGGAGGTCCTTGTGCAGGTAGACGTTGCCGAACTTGAGTACACCGTCCTGGTTTATGATGAATTTCTGGTACATGTTATCCTATCAGTCTTCGTATCTGCTGATCCGTGGCGTCTGGCAGTATAGTCCTGAGGTGGTTGTATATGCGCTGGAATGACTGCTGGGGTGTATTGCTGCATTGCAGGGTATCGCGGCCGAAGAGTTCCTCGGGGGTGTTGAGCAGGGACCATCCCCAGCCGTACTGGCGGTTGTGCTTGTCACGGGGATATACAAAGTCTTCGGTTACGATATATGTTGCCATTTCGAGCCTGGTGATGTAGGAGTCGAACTTGCTGCGCATCTTGGGTCCGTTGAAGCCGCAGGCGGCCCGCAGCTCGCGTGTAATAAGGCTTCCGGTCATGCGCAGGGTGTCGAGTATGGCGCCTTCGATTGAGTCATCCGTAGGGTAGGGGTATTTGCTGCGCCTGTAGTTGCATAGGTCTGCAATCCATTGGTTGCTGACAAATCCTGCCTTGCGGTTGAAGACCTTGCCGTACAGGCAGTGTGTTTCCTTGACTATCTCGCCCTTCCATTGCCACAGGGGCCATACGAAGCCTTCGTCGGGATCGTTGTAGTAACGGCATTCCTCGGCTACGATGTCCTCGGCTGCAAAGCCTGGTATGCCGCTGTCAAGCAGTGGCAGGAACCCGACCTGGTCGATGAGTTCCATCATCTGGGCGCTGGTGTATATTTCGGAAAATTCCATCTACTGCTCTATGTATTGTATCATGTCCTTGCGGCGTGGCTTGGCTGGTTTCTCCTGGTCGGGATAGCCGAGTGCTATGCAGAAGAAGAGTTCGTGTCCCGGGCTGAAATTGAGCTTGTCGAGGCATGCCTTTGCCGAGGGGCTGGACTTGAGCCAGCGTGCCGAACTGCCCAGGCAGCAGCTTCCGATTCCCAGGGACTGTGCGCTGAGCATGATGTTCTGTGCAAGCAGGCCGCAGTCGACACTTGAGAGCTCGTACTTGTCGCTCTTGGCAATGAACAGTACCGTGGGCGCATCGACGAAGATGTTCTTGAAGCCCTCGCGCTGTGCAACCTCGGGATTGTCCTGCAGTACGGCTGCGGTAAACTGGTCAAGGAGCTGCTTGTTGTCTATGACCCTGATCTCGTAGGCTTGCCAGTTCATGCCGTTGGGGGCATTGATGCCGCAGTCGAGGATACGGTCAAGGGTTTTCCTGTCGACTGGCTGATCCTTGTACTTGCGGATGCTGCGCCGCTGCATGATAATCTGTTCTAAAACGTCTGCCTGGTTGTTCATATATATGTTTTGATTGTTACTTGACGCTAAAGGGGAATACGGTCCAGTCGCCCAGCTCGCCTATGGGCCGGGCGGTCATCCATGTAAAGATGTATTCGCCTGGCTGCAGGTCGGTGATGGGTGTTATGCGAAAGGCTTCCTCGCCGCTGGCCTCGATGCGGAAGTTGTTGAGGTCCACGAAGATACATTTGTTGTCATGAACATTTGGTTTAGGTATGCTGCGGTACTCGCGGCGTGCCTTCAGGCGGATGAGTACAAGGTCGCTGAGCAGCAGGGAATCGGTGTTGACGATGAAGCTGGGACGCGGTGTGTCGCAGTACTGTCGGGACTTGGCTCCCCACAGGTATCTGTTTATCTTGCTCTTGAGCTGTATGTCTACGATTTTCCAGCCGGGTTTCAGCTCGCTCTGTGTCAGCTGTGACTCGATCTGTACGGGTGCCGGTTCGGCATCAAGGTATATCGTCTGTGCATGCGAAATTGTCGCGGTAAGGATGGCTGCAAGACCGAGGATGATTGTTTTTGCTTTCATAATGGTTACAAAGTTAAGAAAAATGCCGAGGTTTGTGGCTCTCGGTTTTGTGTTTTAGTTTTTTTTAATTATTTTTGCACCGTTATATGTATATGTCTAACAATATTATAAATATAGTAGAAAAGTGACTCTGGCTATTGTTATAATCATCCTGCTTGGCTATGTGTTTATTGCCAGCGAGCATCTGACGCATGTGAACAAGGCTCTGGTGGCAGTGTTCTGTGCTTCTGTGGGTTGGGTGCTGTTTATCAGTTCGGGTACGTCGATGATTGACGTGCTGCATGCACAGGAGTTCCGTGATTTCCTGGCGGGCGGACCATATAGCCTGTACAAGAGCAAGGTGTTCATAGCGGACAGGATATTCCTGCGATATGTAGGCGAGGTGGGTGCGCTGGTGCTGTATCTGCTGGCTACGATGAACATAGTGCAGGTGTTGCTTAACAACGAGTGTTTCTGGTTTATCGAGAAATGGCTGCGCAGCAGGAATACGAACGTGGTTGTGTGGGTAGCGGTACTGGTGACGTTTGCCATGAGTACGTGTATCGATACGCTTACGCTGACGGTGATGATGCTGATGGTATTGAAGCGTCTGCTGCGCAACGGGAAGCAGAGGATGTACGTCGGTGCTGCCGTGGTGATTGCTGCGAATGCGGGCGGTTGCTGGACGGTAATAGGTGATGTGACGGGCCTGATGGTGTGGACGAGCAAGGCTGTGGCTGCAACGAACTTCAGCCTCATGCTGTTGTTGCCGGCCATGGTTGCGACGGCTGTTCCTGTCTCGCTGATATGCAGGAAACTGCCCGAGCATCTGGATCTGGAGCGTCCCGCGTATGTGTTCCGTGGTGATGACAGCGTACTGAAGGTGTGGCAGCGGCTGTTGCTGCTGGTATTCGGTTTCGGCGGCCTGTGGTTCATCCCTTCGTTTCACCGTATAACGCTGTTGCCTCCGTTCCTGGGTGCATTGTGTTGCCTGGGTGTAGTGTGGGTGCTGAACGAGATTATTAACAAGCGCAGGATTGGTACAGAGCAGCCGCTGAACATTACGTCGGGCCGTACCCTGCAGTACGAGTGCATACAGGCTGTGATGTATTGCGTTGGTATCTGCCTGTGCGTGGATGTGCTGATCGAGTGCGGTGCGCTGCATTATGCATCGACCTTGTGTGACAAATATCTGCACAGCATATATCTGATAAGCCTGTTGCTGGGCTTCGTGAGCAGCGTCATGGACAATATTCCGCTGGTTCTGACGAGCATGAACATGTACAATGTGCTGGAGCCTGATATGGTAAAGGCCGAATATATGAATGCCTTCCTGGTGAACGGCCAGTACTGGCACCTGATTATGCTGAGCGTGAGCGTTGGCGGCTGCCTGCTGCCGATTGGCAGTGTTGCCGGACTTGCGCTGATGAAGAGCGAGGGCGTGACGGTTTGGTGGTACTTGCGCAGGATTACGTTCTTCGTACTGCTTGGCTGGGTATGCTCACTGGGTACGTATTTCCTGGTTGATGCGTTCCTGCGTACGTGGTTCCCTAATTTCTAATTGCAGACGGTGATAGACTACGATTTGTCGCGGCTGGGCATTGAGTCTCTGAATGCCATGCAGGAGGAGATGCTTTCCTCGTGCCGCAAGTATGATAATGTTGTTTTGCTGAGTCCTACGGGAAGCGGCAAGACATTGGCGTATCTGCTGGCTCTCTCCGTGTGGAAGGATGTACTTGCCGGTAACGGTGCCTTCCCCTCGGTTCTGATTTTAGTGCCGAGCCGTGAGCTGGCTGTGCAGACAAGGGATGTGGCGGCAAGGCTGTATCGTGATGTGAAGGTATATGCCTGCTATGGCGGTCGTGCTGCTATGGAGGAGCACAGGGCAATACGTGAAATGCATCCGGATGTAATTGTAGGTACTCCTGGCAGGGTGCTTGACCATATCGGCAAGGGTAACTTTGCAACGGAGGGTATCGGTATGCTTGTTATTGACGAGTTTGACAAGTCGCTGGAGCTGGGCTTCCAGAAGCAGATGCAGGATATTCTGTCCCTGCTGCCTGATGTGCGTCGCCGTGTACTGCTGAGTGCTACGGATAATCCCAATATTCCTGATTTCGTGGGTATAGACAATGTCCACAAGCTGGATTTCACAGGGGGTAATGACTACGAGGGACGTATAAGGCAGTGGGTTGTAAGGAGTCCGCAGAAGGACAAGCTGCGTACCTTGTCGGACCTGCTGTGCTGTCATGGTCAGGAGACGAGCATGGTGTTCCTTGGATTCAGGGATGCCGTGGGGCGTGTGGCTGACTATCTGGGCGGCATGGGGTTTACGGTGAGTGCCTTTCACGGGGGTATGGAGCAGAAGGATCGCGAGAGGGCTTTGTTCAGGTTCGAGTGCGGTGCTGCAAACATTTTGGTATGCACGGACCTGGCCGGCAGGGGATTGGATATTGCGGGCGTTGACAACATAGTGCATTACCATCTGCCAGTGAACAGGGAGACATTGGTACACCGTAACGGCCGTACGGCGCGATGGGACAGGGAGGGTAATTCGTTCCTGATTGTAGGTCCCGGGGAATCTGTCCCCGATTTTGCCGGTGATGAATGGGAGGAGGCTGTCCTGCCCGGGCGCATAGCGGTTCCCGCCAAGTCGCGCTGGGAGGTACTGTATATCGGTCGCGGCAAGAAGGACAAGGTGAACAAGGTGGACGTAGTGGGATTCCTGAGCAAGATCGGCGGCCTGGAGCGTGAGCAGCTGGGCATGGTTAAGGTGTTCCCGTCGTGGAGCTTTGCAGCTGTCGAGCGCAGGGCTGTGCGCGATGTGCTGAACAAGGTGAGGGGGCAGAAGATAAAGGGACAGAAGACGATAATAGAACCAATAAAATAATTATATATGGCTACAGTGGATGACAAGAAGGTTATCTTCTCGATGGTGGGCGTAAGCAAGACGATTACGCAGAACCAGAAGCAGGTATTGAAGAATATATACTTGAGTTTCTTCTATGGTGCCAAGATAGGCATCATAGGTCTGAACGGTGCGGGTAAGTCTACGTTGATGAAGATTATCGCAGGGCTTGAGCAGCCTACGCAGGGCGATGTCGTATGGAGCCCGGGATATAGCGTGGGCTATCTGGAGCAGGACCCTCATCTGGACGATGACAAGACGGTGATAGAGGTCGTGCGCGAGGGTGCTCAGCATATCGTTGATGCACTGGACGAATATAACAGGATTAACGAGAACCTGGCTTTGCCCGAATATTACGAGGATGCCGACAAGATGCAGAAGTGCTTTGACCGTCTGGCTGAGCTTCAGGATGTGATTGATGCCACGGATGCATGGAACCTGGACAGCCGTCTGGAGCGTGCTATGTCGGCCTTGCGCTGTCCGCCTTCTGACCAGAAGTGCGGTATTCTGTCTGGTGGTGAGCGCCGCCGTGTGGCTCTTTGCCGCCTGCTGCTGCAGAAGCCTGACGTTCTGCTTCTGGACGAGCCTACGAACCATCTGGATGCGGAGAGCATCGACTGGCTGGAGCAGCATCTGCAGCAGTACGAGGGTACTGTCATCTGTGTAACGCATGACCGTTATTTCCTGGACGATGTTGCTGGTTGGATTCTGGAACTGGATCGCGGCGAGGGTATCCCATGGCAGGGTAACTACAGCAGCTGGCTGGAGCAGAAGACGAAGCGTATGGAGCAGGAGGAGAAGGTCGCAAGCAAGCGCCGCAAGACTCTGGAACGCGAGCTGGAATGGGTGCGCATGGCTCCCAAGGCCCGTCAGGCCAAGGGCAAGGCTCGTCTGAAGTCGTACGAGAGCATGCTGAACGAGGAGCAGAAGCAGCGTGAGGAGCGCCTGGAGATCTATATCCCGAACGGTCCCCGTCTGGGCAACAAGGTTATTGAGGCCAAGGGTGTATGCAAGTCGTATGGCGACAAGGTGCTGATTAAGGATCTGAACTTCATGCTACCGCCTAACGGTATTGTGGGTGTCATTGGTCCCAACGGTGCCGGCAAGACGACATTGTTCCGCATGATAATGGGCCTTGAGAAGCCTGATGCTGGTACGTTTGAGGTTGGAGAGACGGTTAAGATTGCCTACGTTGACCAGAGTCACAAGGATATAAAGGCTGATGAGAGTGTATTCCAGGTTGTGAGTCAGGGTACAGAGCTGATACGTATGGGCGGGCGTGACATAAATACACGTGCCTATCTGAGCCGTTTCAACTTTACCGGTGCTGACCAGGAGAAGAAATGCGGTGTGCTGAGCGGCGGTGAGCGTAACCGCCTGCATCTGGCAATTGCGCTGAAGGAGGAGGGCAATGTGCTGCTTCTGGACGAGCCAACGAATGATATCGATGTGAATACATTACGTGCATTGGAGGAGGGTCTGGAGGCATTTGCCGGCTGTGCTGTGGTTATCAGCCACGACCGCTGGTTCCTGGATCGTATATGTACGCATATACTGGCTTACGAGGGTGACGGCGAGGTTTACTGGTTCGAGGGCTCGTACAGCGACTATGAGCTGAACAAGTGCAAGCGCCTGGGAATCGAGGAGCCCAAGCGTATACGTTACAGAAAACTGGAGGAATAGGTCTTATTGGACGATAAGGCTGATGGAGATCATCAGTGCGAAAAGGAATATGGAAAGGGCAGTCGTGGCGAGTACGCCGTTGAGTGCCTTTCCTTTTTTTATGCTTATCATACGTGCCACGCACTGGAAATGCAGGGGCAGGAACGCGAGTACGGGCAGCATGTGCCTGTTGAGTGTCACGTCGAACATATCACCGTGCAGGGTTATGTTGACGGTAACAAGGTATGTGGATATGATGCCGATCAGGAAATAGAGCCACAGGGCTGCCTTGGGGCCTATGATGGTGACGAGTGTTATCTTGCCGTGCTTGGCATCGGTATATCGGTCACGGAAGTTGTTTACAATCAGCAGGCAGTCGGCAACAAGTCCCTGTGCGAGTGCCAGCATCCATATCTGCATGGTGAGCTGTCCCGTCTGTATGTAGTATGTGCAGGATACGGGTATGAGCCCGAAGAACATGACGACAAGTATGTCGCCCATTGCTATGCGCGAGAAGAGGGTGGTGTAGAGGAAGGTGAACAGGATGCATGCCGCGCCTATCAGGATACAGTACATATCCGTGAATAGGAGCAGCGGCAGTCCCGTGACTGCCGACAATAGGGTGGTAACGAGGATTCCCTTGCGCATTGCGGGGAGTGTTATCCAGCCTTGTGAGCAGGCGCGTTCGGGACCCAGGCGGTCCTCGTGGTCAACGCCCTTGAGGCAGTCGTAGTAGTCGTTGATGAAATTTGCGTCGATCTGCATGAAGATGGCAAACAGGGCGCATAGCAATGCCGGAACGGCGTTGATGGCGTGTGTGTCGTTCCATGTGGCGGCAAGGGCTATCATGACAGGTGCAAGGGCGCATGTCAGGGTCTTGGGTCTTGCTGCCAGTATCCAGGATTGCAGGGCTGTGGGTTTGTCGTTCATGCCGTTGTGTTACGTTGACGCGCTATTTTATCTTGTCGTCGCTGAACTTGATTATCTCGCGTGCCTTGACACCTCCGATAGCTGCCTTTAACTTGGAATAGTATGTGCGGCGTATGCTCAGCTCCTTTTCGTCCTTGTTGAACTTGCTGGTCATGTATTCCTCGGCCTGAGCGGGGGTGAGCTTGCCTGCAAGGTCTGCAGAGTGGTACTTGTCCTTGACTGCCTCGTGGCGTTTCTTGTTGGCGCTGAGCTCTTCGAGGAAGGCCTCGAGGATTGGCATGACTTTCTTCTGCTGCTCGGATGTGAGCTTTGTCTGCTTCAGGATATATGCCTTGCGGGCTTCGCGCTTTGCTCCTGCCTGGATGGTTGTTGTAACGCAGAATGTGAACAGGAGTGCCATCAGTATGATCTTCTTCATAGCCTTAATGTTTTAACCTTTTAATGTTTTAACCTTTTAATATTTTAACCTTTTAATCTTTTAATCTTTTAATCTTTTAACCTTTTAATCTTTTAACCTCATCTCTCCTTGCCCACAAAGATAGATGTTTTTCAAATATGTTCCAATATTATTTAAGTTTCTTTGATACAAGTCGGTAATTTTAACTATCTTTGCAGGGCAAAAATTGATTGTTATGGCGAATACGAGGAAAAAGTCCAATACGAAGATCGTAGAGGTACCGCAGATGGATGCGCTGGGACACAAGCAACCGCAGAACCTGGAGATGGAGACTGCCGTGCTGGGTGCCCTGATGAATGAGCAGGATGCCTTTGGCGAGGTTGCGGAGATACTGAAGCCGGAGTGTTTCTACGATCATCGTAACCAGTTGGTGTATGATGCAATACGTGATCTGGCTGCGAAGCAACAGCCGGTTGATGTGATTACGGTTATCGATCAGCTGGAGAAGAAGGGTCAGCTGGAGGATGTCGGCGGAATGTCGTATGTGGCTCAGCTGAGTGATGCCGTAATAAGCAGCGCACATGTGGAATATCATGCGCGTATCATACAGCAGAAGTTTATCGCCAGGCAGATGATTACCTTTGCTTCGCATCTGCTGCAGGATGCCTTTGATCCGGGAACGGATGTGGGTGAGCTGATGCAGAGTGCCGAGGGGCAGCTGTTTGAAATGAGCCAGACGAACCTGAAGAAGGACTATACACAGATAAACCCTGTAATCAAGGAGGCTTATGACCAGCTGCAGCGTGCGGCTGCCAGGGACGACGGATTGTCGGGATTGCCTTCGGGATTCGAGCAGCTGGACAAGATTACGAACGGCTGGCAGGCTTCGGACCTGATTATCATTGCTGCGCGTCCTGCCATGGGTAAGACGGCTTTCGTTATATCGATGATGAGGAAGATGGCTGTGGATCACAAGATTCCGTGTGCCATGTTTACGCTCGAGATGAGTAACGTGCAGCTGGTGAACCGTCTGATGGTGAATGTCTGCGAGATTACGGGTGACAAGATCCGTAGCGGACAGCTTGCTCCATACGAGTGGGCTCAGCTGGACAGCCGTATCACGCAGTTGTATGATGCTCCGATATTCCTGGATGATTCGTCGGGACTGAGTGTATTTGAATTGCGTACGAAGGCAAGGAGGCTGGTTCGCGAGCATGGCGTGAAGATAATATTCATCGATTACCTGCAGCTGCTGAATGCGAGCGGTATGAACTGTAATTCGCGTCAGGAGGAGGTCGCTGTGATCTCGCGTTCGCTGAAGCAGTTGGCGAAGGAGCTGCAGATTCCGATTATTGCACTGAGCCAGCTGAACCGTGGTGTCGAGACGCGTGGTAAGGGCGAGGGCGACGAGAGCAAGCGTCCTGTATTGAGTGACTTGCGTGAATCGGGTGCCATAGAGCAGGATGCTGACATGGTGTGCATGATTCACCGTCCGGAGTATTACAAGCTGTATCAGGACAGTGACGGCCGTGACTGGCGTGGCAAGGCTATAATCATCATAGCGAAGCACCGTAATGGTAGCGTAGGTGATATTACGCTGGAGTTCCGTAACGAGTATGCGCGTTTTGCCGATCCGAGCGAGACGCAGTATATTCCTGCTCCTAACGATCAGGGTGGTACTATTGTGTCCCAGGCATTGAGCCCAGAGGAGCTGAACAGCATAAGCATAATGGATAAGGGTGCTTTTGAGCCTGCGAATGGTGTTGCTCCATTCTGATAATTGTGAAATAGGGGTTTTTGTTTCTCTTTTATACAAGGAGCGAGTATAATTTGATGTTATATTCGCTTTTTTGTGTTTTCTTTTGTATCTTTGCATCCAAATTGGATAAAATATTATAAGGTATGAATATTTCATATAAATGGCTTAAGGACTATGTTGATTTCGACCTGACTGCCGACGAGGTTGCATCGGCTCTGACGAGTATCGGCCTGGAGGTGGGCAGTGTTGAGGAGGTTCAGACAATCAAGGGTGGTCTTGAGGGCCTGTGGGTTGCCGAGGTTCTGACTTGTGACGTGCATCCCAATAGCGACCACATGCATATATGTAGTGTGAATGTGGGTCAGGGCGACCCTTTGCAGATTGTCTGCGGTGCTCCGAATGTCGCAGCCGGCCAGAAGGTTATCGCAGCCGTAGTGGGTACCAAACTTTATGACGGTGACGAGGAATTCGTGATAAAGCGCAGCAAGTTGCGAGGCGTCGAGTCCATGGGTATGCTGTGTGCCGAGGATGAGATTGGCATAGGTACCAGTCATGACGGTATTATTGTATTGCCTGAGGATGCCGTAGTGGGTACTCCTGCAAAGGAATATTACAATCTGGAGAGTGACTATCTGATAGAGGTTGACATTACTCCTAACCGTGCTGATGCGTGCAGTCATTACGGTGTTGCCCGTGACCTGTATGCATGGCTGCTGCAGAACGGCTACAAGACAAGTCTGCACCGTCCGTCGTGTGACGGCTTCAGTATCGATAACGAGGATCTGGTGATTCCCGTAGAGGTGGAGGCCGAGGAGGCTTGTCCGCGCTACTGTGCCGTGACGCTGACCGACTGTGAGGTGAAGGAGAGTCCGGATTGGCTGAAGGACAGGCTGAATATCATAGGTCTGAGGCCGATAAACAACATTGTAGATATCACTAACTATATAATGATGGCCTATGGCCAGCCCCTGCATTGCTTTGATGCTGATATGATAGAGGGTGGCAAGGTTGTCGTGAAGACCATGCCCGAGGGTACTGCGTTTGTTACCCTGGACGGTGAGGAGCACAAGCTGAGTGACCGTGACCTGGCTATCTGCAATGCCAGGGAGCCTATGTGTATTGCCGGTGTATTTGGCGGAAAGGGTAGTGGTACGTACGAGAATACGAGGAACGTTCTGTTGGAGAGTGCTTACTTCAACCCGACGTGGATACGTAAGAGCAGCAGGCGTCATGCCTTGCAGACGGATGCTTCGTTCCGTTTCGAGCGCGGCATTGATCCGAATGGTCAGATATATGCCTTGAAGCAGGCTGCCATCATGGCGAAGGAACTGGCAGGTGCCAAGGTGAGCATGCAGATTGTGGATGTGAATCCACGGCCTGCAAAGCCGTTTGAGGTTGAGGTGAAGTATGCGTATGTTGATTCGCTGATTGGCAAGCATATTCCTGCCGGGACAGTGAAGAGTATCGTGACGTCGCTGGAGATGGTGATAGAGAGCGAGGATGCCGAGGGCCTGAAGCTGTCGGTTCCTGCATATCGCGTAGATGTCCAGCGTCCTTGTGATGTGGTCGAGGATATCCTGCGTATCTATGGCTACAACAATATCGAGATACCGACGACCCTGCATTCGTCGCTTTCCGTAAAGGGTGATGCAGACAGGAGTCACAAGTTGCAGAATATTGTTGCAGAGCAGCTGGTGGGCTGTGGTTTCCACGAGATATTGAACAACTCGCTGCAGAAGGGTGCCTATCTGGATGGTTTGACGAGCTATAAATCGGAGAACAGCGTCGTATTGATGAATGCTTTGTCTCAGGATTTGAATGCAATGCGTCAGACTTTGCTGTTCGGCGGCCTTGAGTGCATTGCACGTAATACGGCTTACCGTAATCCTGACCAGCGACTGTTCGAGTTCGGTAACTGCTATTATTACAATGCAGACAGGAAATGTCCGGATATCATTCCGGGTGTGAGCAGCAGCCGTGACCCTGAGGTGATAAAGCATGTGCTGGATGCATATAGTGAGGACTATCACATGGGATTGTGGGTTACCGGTCGTCGTGTGAACGGAAACTGGGCTCATGCGAACGAGGATACTTCGTATGCCGAGTTGAAGGCTTATGTGATGAATATCCTGGAGCGTCTGGGCGTACCTATGGGTATGCTGGTGTTTGCCGAGGGTGCCGAGGATATCTTTGACAAGAGCCAGGAGATAAGGAACCGTGGCGGCAAGGTACTGGTCAAGATGGGTATCGTGAGCCGTGCAATCCTAAAGAAATTCGACATAGAGAATCCGGTTTACTTTGCTGATATCAATTGGAAATCTGTCCTGAAGGCTGTCAAGAACCAGAGTGTCAAGTATCATGACATCAGCAAGTTCCCTGCTGTAAGCCGTGATCTGGCATTACTCCTGGATGAAGGTGTCGAGTTTGCAAGGATTGAGGAGATTGCCTACAAGACGGAGAAGAAGCTGCTGAAGAGCGTATCGCTGTTTGACGTCTACGAGGGCAAGAACCTGCCTGCCGGCAAGAAGTCGTATGCTGTCAACTTTGTCCTGCAGGATGAAACGAAGACATTGAACGACAAGGCTATCGAGGCTGTGATGAATAACCTGATAAGGCAGCTGAAGGCTAACCTGAATGCAGAATTGAGGTAAGAAGGGAAAGTATTAATATAAAAAATATAGGAGATTAATCCAATGGGAAGAGCATTTGAATACCGCAAGGCTACTAAATTGAAGAGATGGGGTCACATGGCAAAGACTTTCACCCGTCTGGGAAAACAGATTGCAATTGCTGTAAAGGCCGGTGGTCCTGAGCCGGAGAATAATCCTTCGTTGCGTTCTGTAATTGCTGTGTGCAAGCGTGAGAACATGCCCAAGGACAATATTGAGCGTGCTATCAAGAATGCAATGGGCAAGGATACAAGTGATTATAAGACCGTTACCTACGAGGGATATGGTCCTCACGGAGTTGCTGTGTTTGTTGACACGCTGACTGATAATACAACCCGTACCGTGGCTGATGTCCGCAGCGTATTCAACAAGTTCAACGGTAACATGGGTACGACTGGTTCCCTGTCTTTCCTGTTTGACCACAAGTGTGTGTTCACTTTCAAGAAGAAGGCTGACATGGATATGGATGATTTCATCCTGGAGATGATTGACTACGGAATCGACGAGGACTATGACGAGGAGTACGACGAGGAAAAGGATGAAACCACAATCACCATATACGGCGAGCCTACGAGCTACAGCGAGATCCAGAAGGCTCTGGAGGCTCAGGGCTTTGAAGAGGTTGGCGGTGAATTTACCTATATCCCGAACGACCTGAAGGAGGTTACTGCTGAGCAGCGCGAGACTATTAACAAGATGGTTGAGCGTCTTGAGGAGTTTGATGACGTCCAGACGGTTTATACAAACATGAAGCCCGAGGAGTAAAATCCGTACTGTAGGATTTGATGATTAGGATTCTGTTACCGGTCATTGCGATATTAACGCTTGTTGGTTGCGGGCGTGAAAGTCTTGACGAGAAGATTGCGCGTGAAATGTCCGAGTACTCTTTGAGGCAATGTCCCCGCAGAATTGATCCGTACACGATTCTGGACAGTATTGTGTACCGGGGTGACAGCAAGGAGATGCGTCATTACTATACGGTACAGGATACCCTGGATAACGGGGATGTATATACTGATGAGCTATGCAATGAGTTCCGTAGTAAACTGCTTGCCAATATCCGCAACAGCGTGGGTATGAAAACGTATAAGGCACATGGTGTTACGTTTGCGTATCAGTATCGGTCGGGTAGGACGAAGAAGGTTTATCTGGATATAAAATTCACAAGTTCGGATTACAGGGAATAATCATTTTATCCTTAGAAATATCATAAAATGCAGTAAAATATGTTATATAGCATAATTTTGCCGCTTATTTATTTGGTCGTATCAGAAAAACTGATTAATTTTGCAATGCAAAACGCAAGATAGAGGTTTTTGCAAAGATTAGGTTTAGATTATTTATAAAGGTAAAAAATTATGTGTGAAAAGATTGGTTGCGTTGCAGGTGCAATTTGGGTTGCTCTGAACGAGAATGGTGCTATGTCATCAAAGGACCTGAAGAAGGTTGCAAAGATTAAGTCTGACAAGGAGCTCTACCTGGCTATGGGTTGGCTGTGCCGTGAGGACAAGCTGAACGTAGTTGAGGAGGGTAAGGAGATTACTCTTTCTTTGAAGTAATTCCACTTCCGAAACAGGTTATTTCCGAATAACCGTATTATACAGTAAACCCTGCAGAAATCTGCAGGGTTTACTAGTTGTATATATTAAAGGATAATCTAATCTTCCTCGGCACAGCGCATAATCAGGGTCGTCGCTCCTATGGTTATGATGTCTCCGTCCTGTAATGTGACGCGTTCGTTGTTGCCCAGTATGCTGTTCATGTAGAATGTGCCTGTTCCGCTGGGGCCGTCACGCAGGATGTACTGAAGCTTGCCGTTCTTGTCCTGTTTGACCTGTATTATGCAATGGAGTGTATCGATGCTGGGGTCTACGGTCTCTATAGGCTGGTTGATAGATGTTCCCTGAACGTAGCGCCCAATCCTGTTCTCGCCGAGCTGGAGGGACAGAATCTGCTTGAAGTGGAATACGTTTTCGACAACGACTATGCTGCCGTATTTCCTTGATGCTTCCTCTTCTTCTGCCTGGAGACGTATATGCTCGTTCTTCTGTGTCTCGCGTGTTGGAGAGGTGCCGAGCCTGATACCGAACTGCTTGGAGCACCCGGTACATTGGAACACCAAGGTCTGACCAGCCTGATATCTGGTCTCGTCAAAAGTTATGTAGGTGTTACATTTGGGGCAACGGACACGTTTCATAATGCCATTACCCAGATCTGTGCAAACAGAGGATCCTTGTCGCGGATTTCGTTAACCTTGGCATATGCCTTGGCCGAATCGTCGCCATATCCAGCAAGTACGACACGTACCATCTTGCCGCTTACAACTTTGACGGCGTTATCAAGTCCCATGTCTTTCAGCTTCAGGACGTATGCGTCTGCCATTTCACTGCTGATGGCACTTGCCATTACAACGCAGTAACCGCTTGGCGTGACCGTTTCGCTTTCCTTCACAGGGGACTGAATCTCAGCATCCTGCTTATGTGGAGCTGTTGCTTCCTCGGCAATAACAGGCTGTTTGCCATGTTGTGCCCTGATCTGTGCGATAACGGATTCGATATTGCTCCAGGAGAACAGGTGTGCAGCTTCCCTGGTATTTATGTTCTGCAGCTGCGGTACGAACAGGATGAATGCTATGAGCAGGATAGCTGCTGCCGATAGTACGCTCTGGACGGTAGAACGCTTGACACTGAAAGTAATACGTGGTGTATCAGCGTCGTTGTTGGTGCGCTCTGCTTCGGGAAGCTTGGCAAAAAGGAATGAGTCTAGTCCGTATAGGACGGGGGAATTGATGCCTGCATCACATACGTTGAACATGAAACCGGAACCGTGATGACTGAGTTCTCCGATGGAACCGATCTCGACAGAACCTTGTTCGATAATTGTCGAACGGATGTCTGCGGTGTAGTCCTCGATCCACTGTGCTGCAATATTGCGGCGAACGTGGTTCATCTGCATAATGCAGTCTTCGAGAAGGGTGTCTTCGGGGTTAATCCTGTTGTCGACAAAAACGCTTCTGTAAGGGGGCAGAAAGGTTTGTTCGCTATGTATATAGCGAGCACTCTTGTTATCGGTAACAAATGTGCATAACCCGGGCACCGAAACAGCGTCGTGTGTCGCCAGAAGATACTCTATATGTCTACTCAAGTCTTTCACCTTTGCAAAGATATGATAATTTTGCAAAAGTGACAAGTCCATCTGCAATATTTTTTGCCTTCTTGAGCAACATTTTATTTGTGCTTTACCTTCCGGTTTCAGGCTTTCTTTTGAGTATCAGAGCTTTGCGCAGAAGAATTGTCAAAATTCTTCTTTTTATGGCTTCGGCCATGTCCGCCGCCTTTGTACTTTCCCTTGTGTCCACGGGTGCCTTTTGTGGCATGGTTACCACGGGATGACTTGTGTCCGCGAAATTTGCCGTCATATTCCGGACCGGGACCTTCACTCTTGGGTATTGGGAGTTTCTCTACGCTGTATCCGAGGAAATTCTCTATCTTCATGAAATCGTTCTGGTCCTTCTCGCTGACAAGGGTGATGGCATTACCTCCTGCTCCAGCCCTGGCAGTACGTCCTATGCGGTGTACGTAGTCCTCGGCATCATGGGGTACGTCGAAATTGATGACAAGAGTGATATCGTCAATATCGATACCGCGTGAAACGATGTCCGTTGCTATAAGTATATCGATCTTTGCTGCACGGAAAAGGTACATTACCTCGTCCCTTTCCTTCTGTTCGAGGTCGCTATGAATAGCCCTGCAGTTGAAACCTTTTCTTAAGAGTGTTAGGGATAACTCCTTGGTTTTCTGTTTGCTGCCGCTGAATATTATAACTCGCTCCGGTTTGCTGTTCTTGAAAATATCGTTCAGGATTCCTATTTTCTGGCTCTCGTAGCAGATGTATGCCATCTGGTGTATACGGTCGGCAGGTTTGCTGACGGCAAGCTTTATCTCGACGGGATTGTCAAGGAGATTGTGGGCGAGCTGGCGTATCTTGTCGGGCATGGTCGCGCTGAACATTATTGTCTGACGCTTTTTGGGAAGATACCTGGCAATCTGCAGTATGTCATCGCTGAATCCCATGTCCAGCATCCTGTCCGCCTCGTCCAATATGAAAAAGGATACGCGTGAAAGGTCTATGTTACCCAGGGACAGATGGCTGATAAGACGGCCGGGGGTTGCAATAATAACGTCTGCACCGTGCTGCATACCGCGTTTTTCCTGTTCGTAGCGTATGCCGTCGTTTCCTCCGTATACGGCAACGCTGCTGACATCGGGAAGATGATAGGCGAACCCCTGCATTGCCTGGTCTATCTGCTGGGCAAGTTCCCGCGTGGGTGACATGATTACGCAGTTGATTGCGTCCTTGGGGTAGTCGCCGTAGCTGAGTTCGCTGAGTATGGGTAGAAGATATGCGGCTGTCTTTCCTGTGCCTGTCTGTGCTATGCCCAGTACGTCGCGTCCTTCGAGAATCGGGGGAATGGCATGTTCCTGGATTGGTGTGCACTGCGTAAAGTTCATGTCGTCCAGGGCATCAAGTACGGGGTCGCTGAGATTTGTTTCGTAGAAATCCACAATTATATAAATATAAATAGGTAATTAGCGCGGAGCACGTTTGTACAGTGCTATTGCGATGGGTATATATATTATATTAGGTAACCAGGCTGCAAGCCATGGTGCCATGCCTGCCTGGGTGCTGAAGCTGGAGCATATTCCCTGTAGCAGGATGTATATGGCGCTGAGGGCAAGGCCGAGTCCCAGCGCAAAGCCCATGCCTCCCTTGCGCTTGCGGCTGGAGAGTGTTGCGCCTATGATACTGAGTATGAATGCTGCAAAGGGTGCTGCTATACGTTTGTGATACTCCACCTCGAAATCCTGCAGTCCTGCAGTACCGCGGATGCGCTGGCGGCTTATATAGTCTTCCAGCTGTTCGGACGTCATGGTTTCCTGCATCTTGTTCGTCGTCAGGAAATCCTGCGGCTCGAGCTTTATAATGCTGTCAATCTGATTGATAAACGTTATCTTTTCGCGTAAACCTTTCAGTTCGCGTATGTTGACGTTTCGCAGAGTCCATTTGAACCTGACGTCCGAGATTGTGTCGTACTCGGCAGTCATTGCAGTAAGGTGCGAGACAAGTTTCTTGTGCTCGAACTTGTCAAGGGAGAAATGGTAGCCTGTATGCGAGGGGCCGTCGTAATGTTCCATGTAGGCTATGACGCCTGTGTCTACCTGTAATTGTACGTTGTCTGCCCAGGTCGGTACCTTAAGCTGTCTTTTGTACTGGTTCTCGAAGGCAAGGCGTTTGACGCTGCCGCGGGGGATGACGTCTGTGCCAAGGTAGTATGTGATGCCTGCTATGATGCATGCGCTGAACATATATGGAACCATCAAACGGCGAAAGCTGACGCCTGCTGCAAGCATGGCAATGATCTCGCTGTTGTCCGCAAGTTTTGATGTAAAGAATATGACTGAGATGAATACGAACAGCGAGGAAAAGAGATTGGCGTAGTATTGTACGAAATTCAGGTAGTAGTCATATATTATGCCATGCAGCGGTGCATTGTTCGTCGTGAATTTGTCGACATTCTCGTTAAAGTCAAAGACGACGGATATGCTGATGATGAGAACTATACTGAAAAAGTATGTTCCCAGGAATTTCTTGATTATGTACCAGTCTAACTTTCGCAAGGTCGGAAAATGCGTATGTTGTGTTATAGACGATTAGTGACTCTTCTCATCATCATGCTCTTCCATGTGCTGAAATCACCTGCAATGATGTGTTTGCGTGCATTCTGGACCAGCCACAGATAGAATGCAAGGTTGTGGATGGATGCAATTTCCAGTGCAAGCAGTTCCTGTGCCTTGAAGAGATGATGAAGGTATGCCTTTGTGTAGAAGCGGTCGCATTCGGCTGTTCCTTTGGGATCGATTGGTGTAAAGTCGTCCTCCCACTTCTTGTTTCGCATGTTCATGATGCCTTCACTGGTGAAAAGGCATGCATTGCGGCCGTTACGTGTCGGCATGACGCAGTCGAACATATCTACGCCGCGCTCGATGCTTTCCAACAGGTTTGCAGGTGTGCCGACTCCCATCAGGTAACGTGGACGGTCTTTGGGCAGGATTTCGTTCACCACCTCTATCATCTCGTACATGACCTCTGCAGGTTCTCCTACGGCCAAACCTCCGATTGCATTACCGTCTGCATTCTTGGATGCCACGAACTCGGCGCTCTTCTGGCGCAGGTCGCGGTATGTACATCCCTGTACGATGGGGAAGAGGCTCTGGTGGTAACCGTACAGTGGTTCAGTCTCGTTGAACCGGTTGATGCAGCGGTCCAGCCATCGGTGTGTCAGCCCCAATGATTTCTCGGCATACGCACGGTCGCTTGTCCCAGGGGGGCATTCGTCAAGTGCCATGATGATGTCTGCGCCGATACTCCGTTCGATATCCATTACCTTTTCGGGAGTAAACATGTGCTTTGAGCCGTCCAGATGACTGCTGAAAGTGCATCCCTCCTCGGTAAGCTTGCGTATTCCCGTTAGAGAGAACACCTGAAAACCGCCTGAGTCGGTCAATATGGGCCTGTCCCAACCATTGAACTTGTGTAGGCCGCCGGCCTTCTCCAGGATTTCAGTACCTGGTCGTAAATAGAGGTGATATGTGTTGCCCAGGATGATCTGTGCCTTAACCTCCTCCTTCAGGTCACGTACCGTAAGTCCCTTGACGCTGCCAACCGTACCTACCGGCATGAATATGGGTGTCTCTATCGGGCCGTGGTCCGTCTGGATAAGTCCCGCACGTGCATTGGTCTTGCCGTCGGTATATTGTAGTTCGAAAGTCATTTCTCGTCCTTATCTTCTTTAGGAAGTATAAATTCTATGGGATTCCCGACTTTCTGGTCGAGCAAAGCATAGTCAAGTACATCCATGACCGTCTCTACGTAGTGGAAATCAAGTCCTTGTATATACATGTCCGGTATTTCATCGATATCCTTGCGGTTGTCCTTACACAGGATGAGGTGCTTGATGCCTGCACGTTTGGCAGCCAGTATCTTTTCTCGGATTCCGCCTACGGGCAGTACTTTGCCACGAAGGGTAATCTCGCCGGTCATTGCAAGTTCGCTGCGTACCTTGCGCTGGGTAAGTGCCGATGCCAGGGCTGTTGCCATTGTTATGCCTGCCGACGGACCGTCCTTCGGGGTTGCACCCTCGGGTACATGGACATGTATGTTGTAGTAGTTGAAAATCCGTGGTTCTATATTCAGCTCACGTGCATGGCTTCGGATATACTCCAGGGCAATGCTTGCACTTTCCTTCATAACGTCGCCCAGATTGCCTGTAAGTGTAAGTCCGCCGCCCTTGTGCTCGGAAAGGCTGGTCTCGATGAAGAGAATCTCGCCGCCTACGCTGGTCCAAGCAAGACCTGTAACGACACCGGCGTATTTGTTTCCCTGGTAGATGTCACGGGTAAACATGGGCTTACCGAGCAGGCGCTCTACCTCGGCGGTGTCTATATTGCGCTCTACGCTGATCTGTGCAACGCCTTTTTCGTCTGCTTCACGTGCAGTTTCCAAGGCTACCTTGCGCAGAAGCTTGTTGATCTGTTTCTGCAAGCCGCGCACACCGCTCTCACGGGTATAGCGTTCGATAATCATCTCTACTGCATTCTTGCGGATCTTCAGCTTGCTCTGTCCCGACAGGCCGTTGTTGTCCTTTTCCTTGGGGAACAGGTGCTTACGTGCTATCTCTATCTTCTCTTCAGTTATGTAGCCGCCTACCTCTATCAGCTCCATGCGGTCCAGAAGAGGGCGGGGGATACTTTGTACGTCGTTGGCCGTGGCTATGAACATCACTCTGCTCAGGTCGTAATCCATGTCCAGGAAATTGTCATGGAAGGTCTTGTTCTGCTCGGGATCAAGGACTTCGAGCAGGGCGCTTGAGGGATCTCCGTGCACGGTTGCCTGTGTTACCTTGTCAATCTCGTCCAGGATAAACACCGGATTGCTGCTGCCAGCCTTCTGGATATTCTTGATAATACGTCCTGGCATTGCTCCTATGTATGTACGACGATGACCGCGAATCTCGCTTTCGTCATGCATACCGCCAAGGCTTACACGTACATATTTGCGCTTCAGGGCCTTGGCAATGCTTCGTCCAAGGCTGGTCTTGCCAACTCCCGGAGGTCCGTACAGGCACAGTATTGGGCTTCGCTTGTCTGACTTTAGCCTCAAGACAGCAAGATGTTCCAGAATGCGTTCCTTGACCTTTTCCATGCCGTAGTGGTCTTCGTCCAGGATTTTCTGGGCACGCTTCAGGTCCATACAGTCCTGCGTACAGTCGTCCCATGGCAACTGTAGGATTGTCTGAAGGTAATTAAGCTGGACATTATAGTCGGGGCTTTGGGCATTGATGCGTGAGAGCTTCTGGAGTTCCTTCTCGAAAATCCCGGCCTGTTTCTCTCCCCAATGCTTTTTCTCTGCATCCTGACGTAGGGTCTGGATATCCTCGAACTTGTTGGTATTCTCGTCGCTGTTGCCAAGTTCTGCCTGAAGGTTCTTGATCTCCTGGTTTACGAAATATTCACGTTGCTGGCGGTTGAGGTCCATCTGTGTCTTGGCTTCCACGTCACGACGCAGGGTTGCAACTTCGATTTCATGGTTAAGATATCGCAGTAAAAGCGTGGCCCTGTTCAGGTCTGTGTCCTCGCTCATCAGGCTTGCTTTCTGTGATATGCTGAACTGGTAGTTTGTGGCAACAAAATTGACGAAGAACAGATTTAACGGCATCTTGGAAAGAAAGTCGCCAATCTCCTCCGGCATGCTGTCCGACATGTTGTTGAGCGTAAAGATACGCTCCTTTATCAGGTTCAGCGTAACGCGATACTCGTTGTCACTTTCGTTGGTCTGGGTTTCGGGAATTGCAGAAACATGACAGGCATAGCCGTCGCTGGTTTCTTCCATCGAGTCAAGGCCGACACGGTTAAGGGCCTGGAGCAGTGCACTGTGATTGCCGTCAGGTAATTTTACCAGATGTACTACACGGCAGACAGTACCGATGTGAAAAAGGTCGTCCATTACAGGATCCTCGATATCCGGGACTTTCTGTGTAAAAACGGCAAGGGGCTGCTTGGTCTTTTCTGCTTTCCTAAGCGCCTTAAGGCTCTTTGTACGTCCGACGGTAATAGGGGTTACCGTTCCTGGAAACAAAAGGTTGTCCCTTAAGGCAAGCATTCCCATTGAGCCTTCCAATCGGGCCCTGACTTGACTCTCTATATTGGCATCAATCTCTGTTACAAACGAAATCGAAGTGTTTTTCCTCATAAAATTATTTATTGTTGGCGTGCAAAGTTACAAAAAACTCTTTGATATTCAAAATTGTGAATTGCGATTTATTGAGTTAGAATAAATTTTACTATCTTTGCATCGCAATTTTTACGTATAGTTATTGGAGTAATATAGGCTAGATGAATTACTACATAAGATATTTTGATAACGAGGAGGTCTTTAACAATGTTGATGACCTGACTAATTTTCTTTCTGAGATCCTGAATGGGGATTTGACACAGGAACTTACTGACGAGGTTGTCGGTTTTTGCCTTGACAAGACAAATTTCCCACGTCATTTCCGTTTGCCTAACAAGACGACTTTTATTATTATCAAGACAAATTCGCAAACCCTCGAGGAATTCAAGACGCGTGGTGCAAACGGAGGTGCTTTTCCGAGCGGCACACAGGCAAAGGAGGAACAGAAGTCAACTTATGACGAGGTTGCTCCCGGCATGTATGATGTAACGATTACATTCAGGCGTGCAATTGTCAATCCGGATACAAGAAAGTGCCTGTATACGGATGAGGTATTTCAGGTTCAGATGCTTGCAGAGAGCCAGCGCCATTGCTATGATGTTGTAGTTGATTATCTGCGCAATAATCCCGAGGTTGATGCCCGAAGCCAGTATCCAAGTATCCGTAGTAATAATTTTCAGGCAACGCTCATACAGCAGTAATGAAAAATAGGAATTTATTACTAATACTCATAATATTGTTTCTGGTGCCGGCCATTGTTGTTCAGGCCAAACCCAGGAAACGCGTATCAAAGCAGAATGTAGCTGCTCCTGATGTCTTGCCTAAGCCATGTAAGCCAGAGCGTGTTATGCAGCTTACAGCAGAAATGGGCAGGATTCAGGCGCGTCCTGTACGTCACATCGGGAATTCGTATACCGGCATAGATGTAAGCCACTATCAGGGACATATCGATTGGAAGCAGGTCGCTGCGGACAACCGTGTAGCATTTGTATACCTGAAGGCTACAGAGAATGTAGGTCTGGTTGACAATACTTATAAAAGAAATCTGGAGGGTGCACGTTCGGAAGGTATTCCCGTGGGTGTATATCATTTCTTTAATCCAATGTCTGCAGCAGCTGCACAATTACAGAATTTCTGTTCGGTTGTTGATCCGCGTACCCAGGACCTTATTCCCATTGTTGATGTGGAAACACCGCCAAGGGGCGATATAGCTAGCTTCCAATCGCGTCTACGTGCATTTATAGAGGGAGTGGAGAAGCATTTCGGGTGCAAGCCTTTGATATATACCGGCATGCACTATTACAACAAATACCTTCAGGGTAAATTCCTTGACTGTCCTTTTATGTTCGCCCGTTATGCCGAGGAGGCACCTTCGGTCAGCGATGAGGTCCGTTTCGTTATTTGGCAGTTTACGGCAAGCGGCAGCATTAATGGTATAAGGGGTAATGTCGACCGATCGCGCTTCATGGATAATTACAGTGTAAAGGATATTATGATCCGACACAAATAATGCTAAAAAAACTCCCTGACATTTGCCAGGGAGTTTTTTGTTTATTCTGATGCAGACAGGATTATTTCACTTAACGAAGGATGGGCATGTATCGTTTTGGCGATATCATGTACTGTTCCTTCCTTGCTCATAAGTATAGCAAGTTCATGGATCAGGTCGCTGGCATGGGCTCCAAGGATGTGGGCTCCAAGCAGCTTTCCGTCTGGATTTGCCAGTATTTTTACAATACCTTCTTCTGCATCCATACTGAGTGCCTTGCCATTTGCACGGTAGAATGATTTATAGGCTTTGTATTCAACACCTTGCTCTGTAAGCTGTTCCTCTGTTTTGCCTACCATGGCTGCCTCGGGGACGGTAAATACTGCGGCAGGTACGATGCCAAGGTCTATTGAAGACTTGTCGGCAGCTGTGCCTTGCAGTATATGCTCCAATGCAATAATGCCCTGTGCCTTTGCTGCATGTGCAAGTTGCAGAAGTCCGTTTACGTCTCCGATTGCATATATTCCGGGAACTGATGTCTGCATATTCCCGTCTACTTCGATACCCTTTGGTGTATATGCAATATTCAGGTCGTCGAGATTGAGCGAACCGACATTTGCAGCACGGCCGACAGCCATTAGTACAAGATCTGCCTCAACGCTTTTCTCCTTGCCTTTCTCTTCGTAGGCAACGGTCATGGTCTCGCCGGATGAAATGCTTTTTGCTGCAGCACCTGTACAGAATGTTATACCACGCTTTTTGAGTGAAGTACGCAGACGCTTTGCCAGATCGCGGTCAAAGTTGGGCAGTATTTCCTTGCAGAATTCAACTACCGTTACTTCTGAACCGAAGCTGTTATATATGCTTGCAAACTCAAGACCGATGACGCCACCGCCTATTATGCACAGGCGCTTGGGTATGCTGGTGAGGTTGAGCATCTCGGTGCTTGTAACAACACCTTGTGCATGTGCTCCTTCAATGGGCAGGAATTTGGTTATGGAACCAGTTGCAATGATTATGTTCTGGCCCTTGATAGTCCCAACAACATCCTTTGTTCCATTTGAATCATCTGCAAGTACATTTACCGTGTTTGTATCTACAAGCTGTGCTTCTCCCCGATATAGGGTGATACCTGGTATTTTCATCAGGGCATCAATTCCTGACTGTAATTGGCTTACAACTTGGTTTTTGCGTTCGATTGCATTCTGGATATCAAATTGAACGTCATTGGTGGAAATGCCATGAGAAGCGGATTCCTTGACCAATTCCAATACCTCGGCAGTATGGCAAAGGCATTTGGTGGGTATGCAACCGCAATTGAGGCATGTGCCGCCAAGGTCTGATTTCTCGACTATTGCAACACTCAGTCCTTTCTTTGCTGCTGCTACGGCGGTCTCATAGCCGCCAGGACCAGCACCGATAATTATAATGTTAAACTCCATAATCTAATATACGAATCTTGGCTCCTTGACAGCCTTTACATCATCCAGACGGCGAATAGGAGTGGAGTGGGGTGCTGTCTTGAGCAATTCGGGATCAGCCTTGGCTTCTTCGGCAATCTGCTTCATTACGGTGATGAACTCGTCCAACGTATCCTTGCTTTCTGTTTCTGTAGGTTCAATCATCATTGCCTCATGGAACAGAAGAGGGAAGTATATTGTCGGTGCGTGGAAACCATAATCCAGCAGTCGCTTGGCAACGTCAAGTGTCGTAATATGGTTTGGGCTGTGATGGTCACCGGCATATTCTTCCTTCAGTCCATCAAAGACGAACTCGTGCTTGCATAGTCCGTCGATAGGCAGGTTGTAATGCGAACGCAGGCATTCCTTGATGTAGTTGGCGTTGAGTACGCTCAATTTTCCTGCCATTGCAATATTTTCCCTGCCAAGACTTAGCAAGTATGCGTATGCACGTATTATAATAGCGTAATTGCCTAACCAGCTGCTTACCCTGCCAAGCGAATTGTCGCCCGACGTAATTGCATAGGTGCCGTCTTCGTTTCGTATAACCTGCGGATTAGGCAGACAGTTCTCGAGTCCTGCCCTGACACCTACCGGACCGCTGCCGGGACCACCGCCTCCGTGTGGTGTGGAGAATGTCTTGTGCAGATTGATGTGCATTACGTCAAAACCCATATCACCCGGACGACAGACACCGAGCATTGGATTAAGGTTGGCGCCGTCATAATACATAAGACCGCCGCATTCGTGTATAAGCTGTGCAATCTCAGGTATCTTACGCTCAAATATACCCAATGTATTGGGATTTGTCATCATCATGCCGGCAATATCGGGTCCAAGTAATGGCTTAAGGTCTTCGACATCCACAGTTCCGTCGGCAGTACTTTTGACCTGTACGATTTGTAAACCGCATACAGCTGCGCTGGCAGGATTTGTACCATGTGCAGAATCCGGCACGATAATCTTGGTACGTGCAACATCGCCGCGTTGCATATGGTATGTACGGATGACCATAAGGCCGGTAAGTTCGCCATGTGCTCCGGCGTATGGATTGAGTGTGAAGCGGCTGAGGCCTGCAATCTCGCTTAGAATCTTCTGTACCTCATCGTATAATTCAAGGGCTCCTTGTGCCATTGCATCCGGTGTTGAAGGATGAATGTTGAATCCAGGGAGTGCAGCCATTTCCTCGTTGACTTTTGGATTATACTTCATGGTACAGCTTCCCAGCGGATAGAAACCGGTATCTACACCGAAATTGTTATTTGACATATTCGTGTAGTGCCGTGCTACAGTTAATTCGTCGGCCTCGGGAAGATCCGGCTGACTCTTTCTGATGACACTTTCCGGAAGGTCACCTAAGCAATATCCGTTAATGTCGCTTGATGGTAATGAGTAACCGATTCGTCCAGGCTTGGAAAGCTCGAAAATCAGCTTTCCGTAATATACATTATTCATTCTTCTTACGTATTAAAGCTGATTAATTACTGATTCTATTTGTTCGCGTGTATTCTTTTCCGTGCATGCTATTGTTATGCATTTGTCCATATCCTGTGTAGGAACTCCGAATAGGATTCCTGCTTCTGCCATTTTTGAACGGATATCATCATTGCCTGTGTAGCGGAGCGTGAATTCGTTAAGGAAGGGCTTGTTGGGGAATACTTCTGCAAATTTGCCGCTCTTAATAAGTTCGTCATGCATATAATGTGCTGCGTTATAGCTCTGCTGGTTGACTTGCTTGAGTCCGGTTGGTCCCATGAGGCTCAGATAACATGCAATATACAGGCACATGAAGCCTTGTGCTGTACAGATATTGCTCGTTGCCTTCTCGCGACGGATATGTTGCTCACGAGCCTGCATTGTAAGTACGAAGGCACGTTTGCCATCAGCATCTGTAGTTGCTCCTACAAGACGACCGGGCATCTTGCGGACAAGAGTATTCCTGGTGCACAGATAGCCTATATACGGACCTCCGTATCCCATAGGTACACCAAGGCTCTGTGCATCACCGCATGCTATGTCGGCTCCCCATTCACCCGGTGATTTAAGAACGCCAAGCGCCGAAGCAACGGTGTTGATTGCAAGCAAGGTATTATGTTCATGGCAAAAATCTGCAAGGCCGGTGAAATCCTCTATCAAACCATATCGGTTGGGCTGTGCAACGATAAGTCCTGCAACATCGTCTGATTCAATTAGTTCTTTTGCAGCTTGCTGATCCATTACACCATCCTTGTGTGGTACTTCTACGAGATCTACTCCATGGAATTTTGCGTATGTGCGGACTACCTGCAGGATATTTTCGTTGAATGTACCGGAAATTAGTACACGGTTGCGTTTCTTGGCAGCAGAAACACACATCATCATTGCTTCTGCCGTGGCTGTAGAACCATCATACATGGATGCATTGCTGAGGTCCATGCCTGTAAGGCGTGCCATCATTGTCTGATATTCAAAGATATATAGCAATGTACCCTGACTTATTTCAGCCTGATAAGGTGTGTAGCTTGTGCTGAACTCACTGCGTGATGCAAGGTATGGTACAAGACTTGGAGTGTAGTGGTCATAGACACCCGAACCTGCAAAGCATGTAAGCCGGCAGTTCTTTTCTGCCAATCCCTGAATCATGTTGCGAACTTCTATCTCACTCTTTTGCAATGGTATATCCAACTGACGGTGAAGCTTTAGCTCTTCGGGGATTTCTGCATACAGATCGTCTAACGACTTTACACCGATGACACCAAGCATCTGCTGAATATCATCGGTTGTATGTGGAAAATACTTGAACATGGTATTATAGTTCAAAAATGATTCCTGATTACTTAGTCACAGATGGCTTCGTAGGCCTTGGCATCCATAAGGTTGTCCAACTCGGATGGATCGCTCAGCTGAACCTTCATGATCCAGTTTTCGAAAGCATCCTGATTGATGAGCTCGGGCGAATCTTCGAGTGCCTCGTTAATTTCAACGACGGTACCGCTAACCGGGGAAAACAGGTCACTGGCTGCCTTGACGCTCTCGACTGCACCGAATTCCTCGCCAGCAACAACCTCGTCATCAACTTCGGGCATGTCAACATATACTACATTACCCAGCTGTCCCTGTGCATAGTCGGTAATACCTACATAACCGAATTCGCCTTCAACTTTAACATACTCATGACTCTCACTGTAGTAGAGTCCTTCAATAACTTTAGCCATAGCATTAAGACCCTTTTATAGAAAGGGATTTTTTTTAGGTTAATATGTTGTTTGATTATTTCTTATAGCTTTTCTCGTAAAAGCGTTTCTTTATTACAGTACCGGGGAATACTTTCTTGCGGATCTGTATGCCGACACGAGTACCGAGTTTTGCGTAGTCAATATCTACGAGTGCCATGCATACGCTCTTTCCTGTCGAAATGCTGTTATAGCCGGTCGTTACTTCTCCTACTTCACGGTCGTTTGCTACAACCTTGTATCCATGACGCGGAATAGCCTTGTCATCAAGTTCTATGCCGACAATCTTACGTGTAACACCCTCGGCCTTCTGTCGTGCAACGACCTCTTTGCCTATGAAATTCTGTTTTTCTACCTTGACAAACATTCCAAGACCTGCCTCGATGGGAGTAAGGTCGTCTGTAAGTTCGTCTCCGTACAATGGCAGGCCAACTTCGAAACGTAATGTGTCGCGACATCCAAGACCACATGGTTTGACAGAACCGCTATCGATCAATTTATCCCAATTCTTCTGGATAAATGCATGTGAGCCATAGATTTCAAATCCGTCCTCACCAGTATAACCGGTGCGGCTGATGATGATTGTTTCACCTTCAATCTCCATTTCCTTGAAGGTATAGAAAACGAGCTCCTTGCACTCTAAGCCCAAAATATTCTCGACAACATCTTCGCTCTTAGGACCTTGGATAGCAAGTTGTCCGTAATAATCACTCTTGTTTTCGGTTACTACATTAAATGACTTGGCCTGTTCGCTGATCCACGCGTAATCCTTTTCGATATTGGCAGCATTGATTACAAGGAAGAAACGATCATCGCCTTCCTTGTATACAAGCAGATCGTCAATGGTTCCACCTGTTGGGTGTAGCATCATTCCGTAATAGATTTTGCCAATGGGAGCGCCGGATATGTCGTTTGTAAAAATATACTGTACGAAATCCTCCGCCTGAGGACCGGTTACAAGTACTTCGCCCATGTGGCTTACATCAAATACGCCGCATGCCGTACGAACTGCCATATGCTCGTCAACGATATCGGTGTATTGTATCGGCATATTGAAACCGCCGAAACTCACCATCTTTGCACCAAGTGCATTGTGTCTCTCCCAGAGACAGGTTTTCTTGTCTTCCATAATATCTTTAAGTTGTTTTATTTATTTTTCCTTTATTCCGCTGATATTGTATTTTTTTGAATCCTGGATGATAATTATCTGTTTGCCGTCAAAGAATTTACCGTTTTTCTTTTTCCCGGATGGCTCATCTGCTAAATTATCTATTCCAGTTGCGGAAGATGAAGGTTCAATTATAAATTTTGTCGCAGACTTGTTACAGTAAAAGTTTACGTCGTTTGTATCAATGCCAAGATAGCCTATATAGGTTGCCTCCTTCTGATAGAAAACATAACTGTCATCTACCTTGGTAATTGTCCAGCATACCGGATCTGCACTCTTCGTTGCATTCCATGTCCAGGCGCCTAAATAGGATCCGCTCATGTTCTGCCGGGCGTTGATATAATAATATCCCTTGGCCTGATATGCAATATAGTTGTCAATGGGAGTCGTGCTGCGCAGGGCATGTGGAGCAGCAGAACCGGTTATGTCAAGATATGCTCCGTATGTATTGTCCGGAACATTCTTGAGTGCAATGACATATGCTGTTTCCGGATCAAAGAGTTTTTCAAAATAATCGACTTCTATACTTTGTTCCTTGAGATGTATCTCTCCAGGTTCGTAACCGAACACATCATCTGCCGTGAGCTCGGATTTCTCGATCTCAGTCGTAACAGTTATCGTTTCTCCATTCCTGTAGTGTATTCCTTTATAGATGACGGATCCGTCTGCAAGATTGCTCCTTACGGAATAGTCTATCGTAGGTTGTTCAACCGAATATGCAAGATTGATTATATTGCCGGTAGCGAGTGTCGTTTTTGTATATAGTGAACCAACGGACTTTGCTGTAAGCTGTTCTTCGCTAACCGTAGAATTAACAGTGAACGTGTCACCGTTTCTATATTCGTTGCCGTCAAACATTATAGCTCCTTCGTCACTTCCTGCTATATTGACGGTATAAGTCAGCAAATCTGCTTTCTGTGTTGTACGTCTTAAGACGTAAGGCTTGATAGGATCTGCAATAGTCGGCGAAACGGCTGTATATTGAAGATGTCCTGTCTGACCATAGTTCTTCATATCCAAGACAATGCTGTCATTGTATACACGAACTATAAGCGCCTGAACTATCTGGGGTTCACTTGTGCCTGGACTTTCGTTTGTGTTAAGGTCATTATAGCGCATGGATCCCATGAAGCATGATTTGAAACTCATGCTCCAGTTTTTCTCCAATGTCCACTGAATTGATGTATTGACCTTAATATGCAGGGTATCACTTGCCTGCTTGGTGTTAGCGGATAAACCGTAATACGACGGGCCTGTATTGCCACTGTAGTAACTGGTTTTCATTGCATATAGCGTGGAATCCTTTGCACTGTGAGCAATGTATAGATAGTTTTTGCCGTACTTTATGTTACTAATATCGGTTATTTTAGCAACTGTTGTATCAGAGATTATCTCATATATATAACCGTATTTGTATGCTTCGTTACCAGATTCCTTGTTCGTAGAGAACCTGTTTGTCGTTCCGCAAAATATGTAATATCCGCTGTCGTCCTTGAATGCAAAGTGTCCAGGGCGGCTGGTTCCGCCGCTGACTAATGTCCAGCTGTATCCTCTGGCAGTCGGATTGATTGTACTGCCGCCTGTGATATATTTGTTGGTATTGATGCCCTTAATGAAGCATGTACTTACAAGATTTGAATCATTTATGATCTTGCCGTTGTTGTCATATTCCGTAACACGCTGAGAAACCGAATCGGTAATATAGCTCATTTTGGTAATACTGCTATGGTCATGACCATATAAATAGACAACACCGGGGTGTTTGGCTAATGCCCTGGTCAGTATCTGGGTGGCATTGTTATCCAAAAGTGTCTTGTTTGTTGTAGTTCCCCTGCTACCAGGTAGTGGCAAATGGTTGATGTAGAAAATGGTCTTGTTTCCTTTTGGATCAATCTCGTCCAGCTTTGCGGCAACCCATTCGCATGATGTCTGACTGTCGCGGTAATCCCATGCATCCTTGAAGAAATATTTACCGCAATTGTGTACTACAAAATCAAAACCTCCGATCTGATAATGGTATGCTGCCAGAAGTTTAACGGAATCCTGCAGGGCATTTGCTGCCATTTCATAGAAACATTCATCAGATGTCAGGAAACCGGTTTGGCTACGCATAGGGTACGAATAGAAATCTCCTGCAACATACCCCTTGGGAAGTCTGTCGTGGTTTGCAACCTCAAAGTCGTGGTTTCCAACAGCGTAGATTACTGGAGTACGTGCAGCATCGGATGGAAATGCATTTATTGTATGTGTAGCCATCAATTCACGCACTTTCTTCCAACTTGCTTCTGAAATTGTGGCATCGCTGGAATAATCTCCGCCAAGAACAAGTGCGTCAATTTTTTCTGTTTCCCTTATTTTATCAATGGAGTTGATGAATGAAGAGCGTAATCTTATGTTGCTCACATTACTCGAATTAATCATACCTCCCTGGGCATGGGAGTCGCTAAGGCATGCAAATGTAAAGACTGGTTCTGTTTTCTGTGCAAACAAACTCATTTGAAATGCCATGATGATGACAATCAAAACTAAATTTCTTTGTAATACCATTGCTCAATCCTTTCTATTTCCAAAACATCTGTTTCATTTAATTCAAGCACGTTGCTTGTCAAGTATCCCTCAATCTTATTTTTAAGCTCTTCTACACCAAACGTCAAATAATCCTTCAGTAGAGCAACTCTTTGCCTGACACTCTCTACGCCATGTCTTTTTAGTTTCTCTGTAGGAGGGATCAATGCTCCCATCATCATCTCAAAGTCAGTATCATACAGCATAGTTCCGTGTACGATATTACTGTTCGCAAGGTGATAGAATGCATTGCCGCATACTTTGCCTGCGGATTTGGAACCCATGATATCGGGGGACTGTGGTTCCACTATAATATCGTTGCGTCCTGTTGCGTTTGCCGGAGCTCCAAAGCTGGTAAGCATCTCGGCAATCTTTTGGGAATATTCCTGAAATAAAGGTTCGACAGGACCACCTTCTGTAACCAGGCTGATCATAATATTGCCGCCGTCGGCATAAATTGCACCGCCACCGCTCTTACGTCGTATCACATCAATATTATGATCCCTGCAAAATTCAAGGTTTATTTCATTCTGTAATACCTGGTTGCGTCCGTAAACTACAGTCGGTGATAAAATCCACGTAAAAAGAAAACATCCTGTATTACATTTTTGAATCGTTTCTGCCAGATATTCCTCTGCAGCAAGATAGAATGCAGCACGACGTGCATTACATCCCTCGGGGAAAACAACAAGTGTTGCCGGAAAATGATTTGCTTGCACCATGGCGAACGATATATATACTTATAATTTGAATACGTGCATACAAATATACACATTTATATAAAATGTTTTAAATAAAAGTGTGATTTTTGAAGAGAAATTAGCGGATAAATATGTTTGACCAGAGATTTTTATCCCCGCAAGGTTATATACATACCTCCAATAAGTATTGACAAACCGATTACAGCCATTATTGTTATAGGTTCGTCAAGAGTGAAAAATGCAGCTACAAGGGTAACAAAACTTTGAAAGAAAATATAGTTTGTGGCTCGGAATGTTCCGATAGTATTCAAAGTCCAGTTCCATGCTACGTAGCACATTGTACTTGCAACAAGGCCAAGAAATATAATATTGCCAAGGATAATAGGGTGGGATAGGCTGCTGATGCCTATTGTGTGCTGTTCTCTTGCTAAAACGAACGGTAGGATTGTGAGTATCCCGTAGAAGAAAACCTTCCTTGTAATAAAGTCGGTTGGATATTTGCCATTAACGTATGTAATTAACAAGGAATATGTAGCCCATGTAATTGCAGCCAGAATAGCGAGAGTGTCACCTAATGGGTTTAAGTGCAGGACCAATTGACCGTTGAGAACAACCAGGGTCATACCGGCAAAGGCTATAAATGCTCCGATAATCTGTTTGGCGGTTGGGCGCATCTCATGTCTGATACAGCCAACTAAGAGCATAGTAAGTAATGGGCATGAACCTACCAGGATACTTACATTGGATGATGTATCATATACAAGTGCATGATTCTCAGCAAGAAAATACAGACTTCCGCCTGTTGCTCCAAGTCCGAGCATAATAAGCTCGTCTTTAAGGCTATTGCTAAATATTTTCCTGTGCGAGATAATTAACAGCGAGAAATATGCTATCAAAAAACGGGAAAGGAATATTTCATCTGGAGATATACCATAATTGAGCAATACCTTACTGCTAACGAAAGTAGTGCCCCAAACTGTTATAACCAGTATTGCAATGATATGTCCCAGCCAGTTTGCCAATCTTATCTATTTTTATATATTTATTTTATTAACGAATTCCATCCGTCCTCGCTAGAGATAATCTCAACAAGAACAGATGGAATATATGTTTGACGGGATTGCCAGGCCTATGAAGTCTTGCAAATTCTCAGCATCTCATTGACAGAGAAGACTCCTTTATAAGACACGATTTAATTTCCTGCCATAATTGTCAAAATCGTAGTTACATCACCTATCTCAATCTCGCCGTTGCAGTTGGCATCTGCTGCTTTGTTATTGTAGCCAGTAGTATCTGGCGTTGCCATCAGCGTCAGCACGGATGTAACGTCACCTATTTCTACCTCGCCATTACCATTGGCGTCGCCTACGACAAATGTACCAGCAGGAATGTCTGTTACCTCCATTTCGGCATCAGTTTCAGGAGCAACGCCGCCTAAATCATCCATGCAGAAATATGCAGGTGTGGTCAGGCCTTTCTCGTTGGTTTTGGTTCCGACCATCTTTGTGTCAATTGCAGACACAACTCCAAGATCGGAAAGATCTACCCAACGCCAAGCCTTGACATAGTAGATTTTGTCGTCCTTAGCCTCAGCCATAGTATATTCTACAGAACCGGTCTCGTTGCCCAAAGCGTCGTAACCTGTAATTATAAGCTTAAAGTAATCACCGTTCTGGAATCCGCCGGCTACTGTACTCATACCGTCGCCATTGATGATTGCGTCAACTGCAGAAGTGGTGTTTGTAACATAAAAACCTGTGATTGCTGATGGAACATCCAAGGTTACTTTGCTTCCTCCGTTCCACGAGTTGTCACACCAAACTGCATAATTTTTTCCGCTCATAGCCTTTCCGCAGGCACTCTCTAAAGCATAGTCGGCCAACTTACCTTCGGTTGTGGTCTTGTCGCTCATGGCGTATGAGAAATAGTATTTGCCGTATTCGCCATAGTCGGCAGTATATGTCGTAAATGTGTAACCGCCTGATGTCCATGGGGTGCTTGGTGTTTCACTTTCTACATAAAGAACACTTTCCGGCTCGAGGATATATTCTTCGAATGTAGCACATGCCATAGCTGATGTCTCGTTTGTAATCTTGATTTCGCCAAGAGCTACGTTACCAACAGTCTTTGTGACGTATGTATATCTTATGTAGCGTGTGTCAGCTTTTAGCTCAACATTGTTAACGGCAAACTGACCATTAATATTACTATAGCTCTTCAAAGAAGTATAAGTCTCGCCATCAGCTGATTCCTCGACATTGAATTCACCTGCCTGAGGATCACTGCCGCTACCATTACCTTTGATAACATAGTTAAGATATTTGGCTTCGGATGCTATGTTGATAATCAGTTTATCTCCATTACTGTCAAACTTAAGTTTTGGAGATTTTGTATAATCAGTTCCCAGGCCTGTTGCAGTCATTCCCTTTCCTGGTGTAATATCAGCCTTACCACCGTCAAACTCGAAAGGAATTACGGCTGGAACGAATTTCTCGCTGACATTCAATTTGTACGAGAATGTCTTTGCCTGATAATTATCGGTCTCGTCTGTTGAGATTGTGATTGTTGTTGTACCTACCTTCAAAGCTGTTACTGTAAACTCAAGGTCTTCTTCGTTAAACTCGATAGTAGCTACAGTCTCGTCCGAGGATGTGAAATGGTATTCCTGTGCGTCACCTGTGTAGTTGATTTCGTACACATCTGCATCGCCTACTTCAAGATTTGTCTTGACTTCTGCAATCAGTGTTGGCTCTGGCTTGGTTGGTGGTGTATAGCTGACAAGCCAGTTGTTTTTATCCATCTCGTATGTTGAGTTATACTTCTTGATAAGACCATAAACTACAACATCGGCTCCTGTTTTAACACCATTGATGTCAGCGAATTTCTCACCATTATTATCTAAACCTGAATACACCTCGAATGCATCACTGTCCAGCCAATATGTAATTGAACCATAGGATGGATTGAAAGACTCAACTTTGCTTACCTGTCCCTTTACGTAAACCATGACAGTCTTCAGTTGTTCGCTATTAGCATCAATCAGGGCTTTTGCCTGAGCTGTAGTATAGGCGGTCTCCAAGGTGTTGGCTATTGACTCCTCGTAGGTGTATGTTGCGCTTGCAACAGAACTGTTTTCCTTGCCTGCAATTACAGCCATAGCCTTGATTGTCGTTGTCGCATTAATCTCAACTTCCTTGCTTTCACCAGTGAAACTTGAACTTTCGGTAGTTGGGTTTGTGCCGTCCAACGTGTAATAGACGGTTGCGCCTTCCTCGTTGTTCGTGATTGTAACAATGTATGGGGTTGTTGTGAAGATACCTCCGTCAGTTAAACCTGGTTTTGTAGCTGTATCTTCGGAAGCGGCTTTGGTAAGTGTGATACCGGAAATCTGTGTTGTACCGTTTGAGGTTACTTTTTCATTTTCAATTATCAAATGATATGTTGCGCTTTTGGTTCCTGTAAGAGCTACCTTAATTGTACCAGCAGCTAAAGTGACATCTTTTGATTCTATTATTGAACCAGCAGAAATCACTTCCAGCTTACAACTGGTTACATTTGATGTTTTGTCCACAACAATAGCATATTCTATTACTGCTTCGTCAATTTCTGGCGATGTAATTTCTGCTGTTGTAACATCTTTATTCCATCCACATTTAATACAAGTCCATTTGTTGTTGTTGTTGTTAAATTTGCTAAATGTCCATGTATCTCCATTAGTGTCCTTTCCGGTAAATGATGATGAGTAGCTACCAATGCTAACCTGCTCTGTCATAGGAAAGGTGATACTTAGCTCTGTCTGAGCAAAGGTAATGGTGCTCAACAGGATTGCAAGTAAGAAGAGTAGGGGTTTCTTCATAATGATTTGTTTTTAGTTTGAATTAATATTTAGATTTACTTAAAATTCAAAAACACGTTCACAAATTTAGCATAATGTTGTAAAACAACAAAGTAAAATTTAAAAAAGTTTTTAAAAAACGAAAAAGTACATCTCCTAAAATCCGCAGATAATTTTTCGAGTGTCAGATTTAGCCCTTGCTTGTGACGATTGTGTCTGACTCTAGGCTTAGAAACGCTTGACATGACTTGTATGCAGACACCTTCCCCTTACCCCGTAAG
>Ga0310695_10001151_pt1 | contig 64061 bp, 60 predicted proteins | sample RumenRJG_04DNA_FD_203882 | JGI IMG/M metagenome (GOLD analysis project Ga0310695, IMG submission 203882) | Bovine rumen microbial communities from Lethbridge, Alberta, Canada - RJG_04 (v2) (version 2) | ecosystem: Host-associated > Mammals > Digestive system > Stomach > Rumen | place: Canada... | reverse complement strand
GTGTTCCGTCTTGGTGTGGCTGTGGCAGACAAGCCAGAAGGTCCATTCAAACCACGTCAGTTCGCCATTCGTGGTTCATTCTCCATCGACCCATGCGTGTTCAAGGATGATGATGGCACCATCTACACCTACTTTGGTGGACTTTGGGGCGGTCAGCTCCAGTGGTGGCAGCCACTTTATCATGGCTTCGAGACCATTCCAGGCAAGTATGGCGATGACAACGGACTCATCGACCTCGGTCCTGCTCCAGATCACAAGACGCAGCTCTTTGCAAAGCCAGACGCTCCTGCACTCCCAAGCTGGGTGGTGAAGATGAGCGACGACATGGAATTTGCTGAGGCTCCTCGTTGCGTACTCATTCTCGACAAGGACGGCAAACCCCTGCAGGCAGGTGACCCACACCGTTTCTTTGAGGCATCTTGGATGCACAAGTACAACGGCAAATACTACTTCTCATACTCTACTGGTGACAGCCACTACCTCTGCTATGCCATTGGTGACAACCCATACGGTCCATTCACCTATCAGGGTGTCCTCATGACTCCTGTTGTGGGTTGGACAACTCACCACGCAATCGCAGAGTACAAGGGCAAGTGGTATCTCTTCCACCACGACTGTGTGCCATCAAACGATAAGACATGGCTCCGTTCTCTGAAGGTGTGCGAGCTGCACTACAATGCAGACGGCACCATCCAGCAGATTGAGGGATTGGACAAATAAACACAACAACTACTTTTAACTTTCAATATTATTATGTTACTTTTAGGTTATGACATAGGCACTTCTTCTGTCAAGGCAGCGCTGGTTGATGCGCAGACAGGTCAGACAGTGGCAAGTGCACAGTATCCGGACAGTGAAGCTCCTATCATGGCGAAGCAGCCAGGATGGGCAGAGCAAGACCCTGAAATGTGGTGGGAAGAACTCAAGCAGGCAACGGCACGTGCTGCTGCTAAGGCTGGTGGTTCGTTGGCTGATGTGAAGGCTATCGGTATCTCTTACCAGATGCACGGACTCGTGTGTGTTGGTAAAGACGGCAAGCCTCTCCGTCCTTCCATCATTTGGTGTGATGGTCGTGCTGTTCCTTATGGCAACAAGGCATTCGAAGCCATTGGTGGTGAGAAGTGTCTCCAGCATCTGCTCAACTCTCCAGGTAACTTCACCGCTGCCAAGCTGGCATGGGTGAAGGAGAACGAGCCTGAACTCTTCGCGAAGATTGACAAGATCATGCTCCCTGGTGACTATATCGCCATGAAGCTCTCAGGTGGTGACAAGAAGACCACCGTTTCAGGTCTTTCTGAGGGCATGTTTTGGGACTTCAAGAACAACGAGGTGAGCAAGGATGTGATGAACTACTACGGTTTCTCCAACGACCTCATCGCTGAGATTGTTCCAACCTTCTCCGTTCAGAGCACCGTTTGTCAGGCTATCGCTGACGAGCTCGGTATTCCTGCTGGCACACCTATCTCTTATCGTGGTGGTGACCAGCCTAACAATGCCCTCTCGCTCAACGTGATGAAGCCAGGTGAGATTGCTGCCACTGGTGGTACATCTGGTGTGGTGTATGGCGTGCTTGGAGAAGTCAACTACGACAAGCTCTCTCGTGTGAACACCTTCGCTCATGTGAATCATGGTGAGGGTGGGGCAACTCGTCTGGGTGTCCTCCTTTGCATCAACGGTACTGGTATCTGCAATGCTTGGATGCGCCGCACGGTGGCTCCAGAGGGCATGAGCTATCCAGAAATGAATGATTTGGCAGAGTCTGTGCCTGTAGGTGCAGAAGGCTTGTCTGTCATCCCATTTGGTAATGGTGCAGAACGTGTGCTCCAGAATGAAAACGTGGGCGCATCTGTGCTTGGCATCAACTTCAACATCCACAAGAAAGCACACCTCGTTCGTGCTGCTCACGAAGGTATTGCTTTCTCATTTGCTTATGGCATGGAAATCATGAAGGGCATGGGTATGGAAATCAGCACCATCAAGGCTGGTCATGCCAATATGTTCCTCAATCCACTCTTCTGCCGCACTTTGGCAACTGTCACAGGAGCCACCATCGAGCTTTACGAGACGGACGGTTCTGTGGGTGCAGCATACGGCGCAGGTATCGGTGCAGGCATCTACAAGGACAGCGACGATGCCTTCAAGACGCTCAAGCACAAAGCTACTATCAAGCCTGAAGCTGATGCGGCACCTTACAAGGCAGCGTATGACCTGTGGGTGAAGAGACTGGGCAAGTAATCGCTTGGAACATCTGATTTATAAGGTGAGAGTTGAGGGTGGATAGCCCTTGACTCTCCTTTTTTTCATGTTATCTATCATAATCTAAAGATTAAGTATCATCAGTGACAATCTCATTCCCCAATTTCTGCTACCTTTGCATCATTAAACCAAAATGAAAAGAATCGAACACTCACCTATGGAGAAAAACAAACCTTTAGGCGCGTCACGCCTTGGCACACTGATGAGTCGTGCCGCAATGATGGCATGTTTGATGGGCATCGCAACAGCCAATGCCCAAACAGGTAAAGAATGGGATGATGTCGCTGTGACCAGCGTCAACCGTGAGGAAGCGCATACGATTGCTATTCCTATGGCAAAAGAAGCTGATGTGGCAAAGAACGATATGGCCGCATCGCCTTACTACCAGTCGTTGGATGGTACATGGAAATTCTATTGGGTGTCCAACCCCAGTAAGGTGAATGCCAAAATGTGTGAGAAGGATTATAATGATGCTGCTTGGAGCGACATCGATGTGCCTTCCAGCTGGCAGATCTATGGCATTCATCATGGCAAGAATTGGGACAAGCCCCTGTATTGTAATGTGGCATATCCATTCTCTTTTGACAAGAACACCTACAGCGTGATGGCTGAACGTCCAAGTTGGTTTACCTACAAGGGTGACATGACCAACCCTGTGGGTACGTATCGTCGCAAGTTCACCATTCCTTCTGATTGGAAGGATAGGGAAATCTACGTGCGTTTCAATGGTGTGGGACACGGCTACTACCTCTGGGTGAATGGTCAGCGTGTTGGCTATAGCGAAGACTCCTATCTTCCTTCTGAATTCAATATCACGGACTATTTGACGAAAGGCGAGAACACCATCGCTTTGCAGGTCTATCGTTTCACCAGCGGTTCTTTCCTTGAGTGCCAGGACTATTGGCGATTGACCGGTATTCAGCGTCATTGCTTCCTCTGGGCAGCCCCCAAGAGCCAGATACGTGACTACTTCTTCACGACAGACCTCGATGCCACTTACACGAATGCGAAGGCAAACGTGAAAGTGAGCCTTACGGGTGTTAGTTCCGTAGAAGGAGGAAGCGTGGAAGTGAAGATAGAAGAAGATGGAAAGACCATTGCGCAATCTTCTAAAGCGGTGGAAACTGCCACAGAACTGAGCCTTGACATGGATGTGACGAATCCTAAGAAGTGGAGTGCCGAGACTCCCAACCTTTATGACTTGGTGTTGACGTTGAAGGACAAGAAAGGTAAGGCCATTGATATTCGTGGTGGTAAGGTGGGCTTCCGTGAGGTGAGTGTCCGCAATGATGGTGCCCTCCTGATTAACGGCAAACGTATGGTCTTTCATGGTGTGAACCGTCACGACTTCTCTCCTGTCAACGGTCGTGCTATCACGGCAGAAGAGATTGAGGAGGATATCAAGACGATGAAGCGCCTCAATATCAATGCCATTCGTACCTCGCACTATCCTAATGACCCTGTCTTTTACGACTTGTGCGATAAATATGGTATGTATGTGTTGGCTGAGGCCAATGTGGAGTGTCATGCAGATTGGAGCTTGTCATCGAAGACTCAGTTCAAGGCAGCGATGGTGGAGCGCTCGCAGAACCACGTGAAGTGGATGCGTAACCATGTTTGTATTTTCATGTGGTCGTTTGGTAACGAGAGCGGTAGTGGTAACAACTTCGAGGCTGTGCAGAAGAGCATCAAGGCACTGGATAAGACCCGTCTGACGCACTACGAGGGTGCTAGCCAGTATGCAGACGTGACCTCTTCGATGTATTGGGACTATAATGGTATCGAGGGCAAAGGAAAAAGTCAGCACGACCGTCCTCACATCCAGTGTGAGAACAGCCACTCGATGGGTAACTCGATGGGTAATGTACGTGAAATGTTTGACCTCTACGAAAAGTATCCTTGTCTGACGGGTGAGTTCATTTGGGATTTCAAGGATCAAGGCTTGCTTACGAAGAGTTCTACTGGTGTAGAATATTGGGCGTATGGTGGTGACTTTGGTGACAATCCCAATGATGGCAACTTCTGCATCAATGGTTTGGTGCGTCCTGACTGGAGTTTGACAGCCAAGTCCTACAATACCAAGAAGGTGTATCAGCCTTTGGAGTTCAAGGCGGTCAAAAACAAGAAGAATGCCTTCCTGATGAAGAACAAACTTGCTTTCCTGCCCAGCACGACCTATGATGTGTCTTACGAGATTCTTGATGAAGAAGGAAAACAATTGGCAACTGGTACCATCGATACAGAAGTGGCTGCTGCTGATAGCACGACCATCACCATTGACTTGTCTTCTGTGGATGCTTTGGCTGCCGATGAAGAGGCATTTATTCACTTCGTTGCTAAGCAGAAAGCACAAACCCTCTGGGCTGATGCCGGTTATGTGGTGGCTGAGGAGAAACTCCCTGTGAAGACGGCCACAAAAGGTATGTACGACCTCAATCAGTTGGTTGACCTTGAGGACATCGCCGTTGAGGACAATACTTCTATGTTGACACTTTCCAACGCCAAGTTCAAGGCCGTCTTCAATAAGACAACTGGCACACTCAATAGCTACACTTATGATGGTGTGCAATTAATTAGCAAGCCTTTGAGACTGAACGTGTTCCGTTTGCCAACTGACAACGACGGTTCTAAGCGTGAGAGTTGGGACAATATGGGACTGAGAAGTCTGAATGCAAGCGGAAAGGGTGTTGAGTTCGAGAAGGGTGCTGATGGTAAGACAGTGAATGTCACGCTGAACACTCGCTACATAGGTAAGAACAGCACGACTTTCAATGTTCAGATGAACTTCCTGGTGTGTGCCAACGGTGTGATGATGGTGAACTCGTTCATCACTCCTTCCAACGCTGGTGCCATCATCCCAAAGATGGGTTTCCGTCTGGAGATGCCTGCTGAGATGGAGCAGTTGTCTTGGTTTGGTAGAGGTCCTTGGGACAGCTATCGTGACCGTAAGGAGGCTTGCCTGCCTGCTATCTACAAGAGCACGGTCACCGATCAGTATGAGGGGTATATCATGCCACAGGAGCATGGAACCAAGCAGGAAGTGCGTTGGATATCACTCACGAATACAACGGGCGATGGACTCCTTTTCGTGGCTCCTGACCAAATGGCAGCATCTGCCGTTCATTTCCGTCCAGAAGACAATTACACAGATCGAAATAATCGCAGCCGCCACACCTATGAGTTCAAGAAGTGTGCCAACACGGTGGTGTCGTTGGATGCTGTTACCCGTGGATTGGGCAATAACAGCTGTGGTCCTGATGTGATGGCAAAGTATGAGTTGAAGGCAGCCAATACGGCTTTCCGCTTCTTCATCATGCCGCTCACCCAAGGTGCGAATGTGGCAAAGATGGCACGTGCCGATATGCCTGTGTGTCAGCCTGTCGATTGCAAGCGTGCTTCCACAGGTCGTATCAGCATGACTACTTCTACCCCCAAGGCTACTATATATTATAGTATTAATGATGGAGAATGGCAGAAATACACGACTGCATTCACCCACAACGATGCCTGCACCATCAAGACCTACTGCACGGCTGATGGTTTGATGGATAGTCCTCTGATGTCCTACGACTTTGACCTTTTCATCAGCAAGAGTGCATGGAAATTGGTGAGTGTGGACAGTTATCAAGGTGGTAACGAGGCCGCGAAGGCGTTTGACAACAATACTTCTACCTTCTGGCATACAGCATGGGGGGCAAGTGAACCCAAATGCCCTCATACCATTGTCATAGATATGAACAGGATTTATGAGGTGACGGCATTTACCTATACGGCACGTACTGATGGCAATGCCAATGGTATGGTGAAGGCATACGAGGTGTATCTGAGTTTGGATGGAAAGACGTGGGGAAGTGCTGTTGTATCAGGTGAGTTCAAGAACACCACAGCGATGCAGATTGCCAAACTTTCTACTGCCAAGAAGGGACGTTACCTCAAGTTTGTCGCAAAGTCTGAGATCAACAACAACGCTTGGACTTCTGCTTCAGAGATTGGTATTCAGGCAAAGGCTGATGTCACGGCTGTGGATGAGGTGCGTAACGAGGTGTTTCCTGATGACGGACTCTATTACACGCTGCAAGGTGTGGCAACTGCCGCACCCACGCGTGGCGTGTTTGTTTATCAGGGAAAGAAAGTAATCTTTTAATCATTGCTAATCAATATGGAAGAAATCATTGATGCGGTACTCAAGCTGTTGCTGAGTATGGTGTTGGGTGCGATGGTCGGATTGGAGCGTCGCCACAAGGGACAGATTGCAGGTATGCGCACTTTTGCGTTGATAAGCATGGGTGCGACGTTGGCGATGCTGGTGTCCATTTACATCCCTGAGAAGCTCTTGGGGTTGACGGAGAACGGTGATCCTGGACGCATCGCTGCACAAGTTATCTCTGGTATCGGTTTCTTGGGTGCTGGTGCCATCATCCAGATGAAGGGATCAGTACGCGGCTTGACCACAGCTGCTGGCATGTGGATGACTGCCTCGATAGGTTTGGCTGTGGGTGCAGGCATGTATGTGGTGGCAGTGATAGCAAGTTTGCTCATCATTCTGGTGTTGACCTTGCTTGAACTCTGCGAAAAGCATCTCTTCAAGGGGAAAGAACAAAAGATTGTCCGGCTGAAGGTGAATTACATTGTCACAGATGCCTCCAAGTACCGTCAATGTTTCTCAGATGCGCAGGTGCATATCTCTGACGAGTTCTTCCGTTATGACTACACGTTGGGCACTACCACCATCAATTTTATGGTGCGTAGTCAGGACAAGACAGACTTCATTGGCTTGTTCGACAAGATTCATGCGACGGGCGATGTTCTTTCCCTCACATTGACGAACGAAGTGAACAATTAGTTATTATAGAATGTAAGAAAGTTGATGTTTCATAAAAAGTTTGTGAAAAAAAACAAAAAACTTCCTTATTCCTTTGGCGATTTAAAATAAAGGTATAACTTTGCAACCCCTAATTGTATATCAGCAATTTGCAAAACTTTTATAAACAAACAATCATTAACAACTTAAAATTATGGCTAAAGAATTTTTCCCAGAGATTGGTAAAATCAAGTTCGAAGGCAAGGATTCAAAGAATCCAATGGCATTCCATTACTATGACGCAGAAAAGGTAATCATGGGCAAGCCTATGAAGGACTGGCTCCGTTTCGCTATGGCATGGTGGCACACACTCTGTGCAGAGGGTGGCGACCAGTTTGGTGGCGGTACTAAGAAGTTCCCTTGGAACGAAGGCGCTAATGCAGTAGAAATCGCTAAGCAGAAGGCTGACGCTGGTTTCGAAATCATGCAGAAGCTCGGCATCCCATATTTCTGCTTCCACGATGTTGACCTCGTTTCTGAGGGTGCATCTGTTGAGGAGTATGAGGCTAACCTCAAGGCTATCACAGACTATCTCGCTGAGAAGATGAAGGAGACAGGCATCAAGCTGTTGTGGTCTACTGCTAACGTATTCGGCAATGGTCGTTACATGAACGGTGCTTCTACTAACCCTGACTTTGACGTTGTTGCTCGTGCTATCGTTCAGATCAAGAACGCTATCGATGCAGGTATCAAGCTCGGCGCTGAGAACTATGTATTCTGGGGCGGTCGTGAAGGTTACATGAGCCTCTTGAACACAGACCAGAAGCGTGAGAAGGAGCACATGGCTACTATGCTCACTATGGCTCGCGACTATGCACGCGGCAAGGGCTTCAAGGGTACATTCCTTATCGAGCCAAAGCCAATGGAACCATCTAAGCACCAGTATGATGTTGACACTGAGACCGTGATCGGCTTCTTGAAGGCTCACAACCTTGACAAGGACTTCAAGGTGAATATCGAGGTGAACCACGCTACTCTCGCAGGTCACACATTCGAGCACGAACTCGCTTGCGCTGTTGACGCTGGTATGCTCGGTTCTATCGATGCTAACCGCGGTGACTACCAGAATGGTTGGGATACTGACCAGTTCCCAATTGACCAGTACGAGCTCGTTCAGGCATGGATGGAAATCATCCGTGGTGGTGGTCTCGGCACAGGTGGTACAAACTTCGATGCTAAGACTCGTCGTAACTCTACTGACCTTGAGGACATCTTTATCGCTCACATCGCTGGTATGGACGCTATGGCTCGTGCACTTGAGTCAGCTGCTAAGCTCCTTGAGGAGTCTCCATACAAGAAGATGAAGGCTGAGCGTTACGCTTCCTTCGATAGCGGTCTTGGTAAGGACTTCGAAGATGGCAAGCTCACTCTCGAGCAGGTTTACGAGTACGGTAAGAAGGTTGGCGAGCCTAAGCAGACTTCTGGCAAGCAGGAGCTCTTCGAGGCTATCGTTGCTATGTACGCATAATTCTGCAAGGATTCAATAAAAGAATGGCGGAAGACCCGAAAGGTTTTCCGCCATTTGTTTTGTGCCGCTAAAGAAGCGTCTTGTGGCTATTCCTTGCCGAAGCTGACAGTGACGCTGGCTGGCTTGTCTGCTGGTTGTCCGTTAGTGAGACCTGGGCGCCAGCGTGGCATACCTGTGACGATGTTGAAGGCGGCTGTGTCGAGGGTGCTGCCTGCAGACTTGGTCACTTCGGCACCATAGATGTTCCCCTTTTTATCAACCTTGAAGCTGATGACCACATCGCCCTTACCGCTCACGTCAGAGTGGAGGAGCTTCTTTTTCAGATATGCCTGCAAGAAAATCTCGCCACCAGGGAATTCGGGGTCGGTGTCCCCTTCCACCTTGGCTGTTTGTTCAGCTGTTGCCTTGGCGATGCTGTCCGCTTTTGCGCCTTGCAGGATGGCTTCCTTGTTTTTGGAGCCGAAACCTGACATCTGCGCAGCTTTCAGCCTTGCAGGTACTTCTGTAACTTCATCTTGTGCGTTGGCTGAAAGTGCCAAAATGCTCAGTGCGAGCATCAGATAGAATTTGTTCAGTTTCATATTCATCCCTTTTTTAAGTTTCTTTACGGGTGCAAAGTTAAGGATTTATTAAGAATTAGGAACGAGGGAAAGGGATTTATTTGATAGGGAATGAGGAATTTGGGATAGGGATTTGCCACTTTTCGTGAAAAAGTACGTTCTGGATTGCAAAATTATCATGGTCAATGGCCGATTGTCAATTATTTTCCGTACCTTTGTACGCTTATTGTATCTATTCATCATTAAAAATAAAGAAAAAACTATGAGACTTGACGGAAGAAGAGAAAGTTCCAATGTGGACGACCGCCGTGGTAGTGGTGGCTTTAGGCTGGGTGGCAAGGGTGGTCTTGGCATCGGCGCAGCGATAGTGATTGGCCTTATTGTCTATTGCACGACAGGTGACTTGAACCAGGCTTTTCAGGTGGCAAGCACTACGGGCGACATGACAAGTGTTGTCACGGGTCAGAATGGTTCGAACGAAGAATACCAGCCCACAGCTGAAGAGCAGGAGTTGGCGTCATTTGCCAAGAAGGTGCTTGCTTCGACTGAGGATGTTTGGACGGCTGAGTTCCAGAAGATGGGCAAGACCTATGAACCTCCCACATTGGTGCTGTTCAGCGGTTCTGTGCAGTCAGGCTGTGGTGGTGCCAATGCCAGCACGGGTCCTTTCTACTGTTCTGCCGACCAATGCGTATATATTGACCTTTCCTTCTTCACGAGCATGAAATCGCAATTGGGTTCTGATGGCGACTTTGCCTATGCCTATGTGATTGCACATGAGGTGGGTCACCACGTGCAGTATCTGTTGGGTACGTTGGGTAAGGCTCATGCACAGATGTCAAAACTCTCACAGAGCGAGGCGAACAAAATCAGTGTGCAACTGGAGTTGCAAGCCGACAATTATGCTGGCGTCTGGGCGCATCATGAGCAGAAGATGTTTGGTTCGTTGGAGGATGGCGACTTGGAGGAGGCGCTGGGTACAGCTCAGGTGATAGGTGACGACTATTTGCAGAAAAAGGCACAGGGATATGTGGTGCCTGAGTCGTTCAATCACGGTACGAGCCAGCAGCGCATGAAGTGGTTCAAGCGTGGTTTCACTACGGGTGACATCGCACAGGGAAACACCTTTGCCTATAGCTACGACAACTTATAACTATAAACTAATAACTAAATACTAACAATTTAATTCAAAGATTATGGCAAATTTTTCATTAGAAATTGGTGGTGCGCTTAGCACTGCATGGGAATATGCAAAGAAGTATGGTCTGCTCATCGCTGTGGTGTATCTGTTGGTGGGTATCTTGACAAATGGCTTGCAGTCAATAGGAGGTCCAAGTTTTCAGGATTCTCAGGCTATTGGTGAGGCGATTGGCCGTGGTGACTGGGAAAGTGTAGGAAGCATTGCGCAGGCATATAGCGGTAGTATTGGTTCAAATATTGGCACCATGTTTGGAGGTATTCTGAGCACTATTGTGAGTGTAGGTCTTTACAACCAGGCATTGGGCTTGATGAGTGGCCGTTTCAATGAGGTGACTTTCGATGCTTTCAAACTTCCATTCGCAACGTATTTGAAGGTGTTTGTGGTGAGCTTCATCGTGGGCCTCATTAGTATTGTTGCTTTCTTCTGCTGCGTTATCCCTGCACTCTTTGTGGTTCCTCGTCTTATCTTGGCACCCGTTTATCAGGTGGAGCATCCAGAGGCAGGCATCTTTGAGTCTATCGGCGCTGCGTGGAACATGACTTCTGACAACACCTTCTCTATGTTGGGTCTTGGCATCGTCATATTCGGCATCATCATCCTGGGTTTCTGCTGCTGCTGCATTGGTGTTTATTTCGCTCAGGCTATCGAATTGTTTGCGCTGATTGCTGCTTACAACCAGTTGAAGGGCAATCTGCAATAATCCTAAATACAGACAAGATTGACAGTATCAGAATTGATTAATAAGACCGACAGAACTGCCTTCTCCTTCGAGGTGTTACCACCAGTGAAGGGGACAGGCACTTCTGCTCTTTTCAGCACAATTGACGCGTTGAAGGAGTTCGGTCCTGAATATATCAACATCACGACCCACCGTAGTGAGTACGTGTATGTGGAACAACCTGACGGTACTTACCTGCGCCACTTTGTGCGTCGCCGTCCAGGCACGGTGGCTGTGGCGAGTGCCATCATGCACCAGTATGACATCAAGGTGGTGCCTCATGTGGTGGTGAGCGGCATGACCAAGGAAGACATCGAGTACATGTTGCTCGACCTTCAGTTCTTGGGCATTCAAGACCTTCTCATCCTGCGAGGTGACAAAGCGAAAGACGAGGCTCGTTTCCAGCCCGTGAAGGACGGTTACAGTCATGCCACAGAACTGATTGAGCAGGTCAACCTTTTCAATCAGGGGAAGTTCATCGATGGCACCCCCATCAAGAACCCGGGTGCACCATTCTCATATGGTGTGGCTGCCTATCCTGAGAAGCATGAGGAAGCTCCTAACTTGGAGTTCGACCTGCAAGTGCTCAAACAGAAGCAGGATATGGGTGCTGACTATGCTGTGACTCAGATATTCTACGATAACGAGAAATATTTCCAGTTTGTAGAACGAGCCCGTGAAGCTGGCGTCACAATACCCATCATCCCAGGCATCAAGCCGATGGCTAAGCTCAGCCAGTTCAATGTGCTGCCTAAGACCTTCCATCTCGACCTGCCAGAAACCCTCTCGAAAGAGATGGAGAAGTGCACCACCGATGCGGAGGTCAAGCAATTAGGTATCGAATGGGGCATCAGCCAGTGCCGCGAACTGATGCAGCACCATGTGCCCAGCATCCACTTTTACTCAATGGGTGCAACGGAAAGCATCAGGGAGATTGCAAAGGCAATCTATTAGCTCCAAGCTCTAAACTCTCAACAAACATGACCTTTGACCAAATCATAGCACAGGACACCGTGAAGCAACACCTGCTCGAAGAACTTCAGCAGGGGAGGGTGCCACATGCCCTGATGTTGTATGGCCCTGAAGGTTGTGGTGCCTTACCTATTGCAGTGGCATACGCTCAGCGATTGCTGGGTGGAGGCCCGATGGCTGAGAAGTTACAGCATCCTGATCTGCATTTCGCTTTTCCCATCTATAAGAAAAACAGCGGTAAGGACTCTTATTGCGATGAGTTCTTGAAGGAGTGGAGGGAGCAGCTGTTGACCCGTCCCTATTTCGGCATGTCTGAATGGATGGAGATGTCGGGTGCAGAGAACCAGCAGCTGGTCATCTACGCCAACGAGAGTGAGGCGATTCTGCGGAAGCTCAGTTTGAAATCCAGTCAGGGAGGCTATAAGGTCATGCTTATCTGGCTGCCTGAGAAGATGAACACGGAATGTGCCAACAAACTCCTCAAACTGTTGGAAGAGCCTCCTGCACAGACACTGTTCCTGCTGGTCAGCGAACAACCCGACAAAGTGCTGCAGACGGTACGTAGCCGTACACAGATGATGGCTGTGCCAAGACTGACAGAACAGGAGGTTGAACAGGCACTTATCGAACGTTACAGCATCCTGCCTGCTGAAGCCAAGCGCATTGCCCGTTCTTGCAACGGCAATATGGCACAAGCCCTGCGCACCATCACGTCCGATGCGGAAGGGGAATATTTCTTTGACTTGTTCGTGGAACTGATGCGACTCTCGTATGCACGTAGAGTGAAGGAGATGAAGCTGTGGAGTGAACGTGTGGCAGGAATGGGGCGTGAACGCATCAAAGCTTTTCTTGACTACTGCCAGAAGATGGTACGTGAGAACTTCATCTACAACTTCGGACGTCAGTCGGAACTGAACTATATGACCGAGCAGGAGTCACAGTTTGCCGTCAAGTTTGCCCCGTTCATCAACGAGCGCAACGTCATTGGCATCATGGACGAACTCTCGCTTGCTCAACGCGATATCGGCCAGAACACCAGTCCTAAGATTGTGTTCTTCGATTTCGCTCTAAAAATGATAGTACTGATAAAAAATAGATAAATGACAGAATTCAAATGTGGAAATTGCTGCGGCGACATCAGTGTGAAGGGATGTAGCCGTCATGCAGATAAGCTCAATACATACGATTGGCTGGCCGACCTGCCCGACAATGCAGCGGCTTGCGAAGTTGTAGAGGTGCAGTTCAAGCCACCTCGTAAGGGATATTTCTTGAATGTGAACAAACTTCCTTTGGAGAAGGGTGATGTGGTGGCTGTGGAAGCAAGTCCTGGTCACGACATCGGCACCGTCACGATGACGGGGCGTCTTGTTCCCTTGCAGGTAAGGAAGGCCAACCTCAAACCGGGTACAGAGTTGAAGAAGATTTACCGCAAGGCACGTCAGGCGGACATCGACAAGTGGGAGGATGCCAAGAAGCGTGAGCACGAGACCATGATTGAGAGCCGTCAGATAGCTCTCCATTTGGGTTTGCAGATGAAGATAGGTGATGTAGAGTATCAGGGTGATGGCAACAAGGCGATTTTCTACTATATCGCTGATGAACGTGTCGATTTCCGTCAACTCATCAAGGTGTTGGCTGACCGTTTCCGTGTACGCATCGAGATGAAGCAGATTGGTGCACGTCAGGAGGCTGGTCGCATTGGTGGTATCGGCCCTTGTGGACGTGAACTCTGCTGTGCTACTTGGATGACCAACTTCTCGTCTGTCAGCACTGCCGCTGCACGTTTCCAAGACCTTTCGCTCAATCCACAAAAGTTGGCAGGTCAATGTGCGAAGCTCAAATGCTGCATGAACTACGAGGTGGATCAATATATGGAGTCACTCAAGCGTTTGCCGTCTCGTGAAATCTCGCTCCACACGCAGGACAACGAGTATTTCTTTGTGAAGGCAGACATCCTTGCCCACATGGTGACTTATTCAACTGACAAGAAGATGCTGGTCAACGAGAAGACCATCTCTGCCCGTCGTGCTTTCGATATCATCCAAATGAATCGTAATGGTCAGAAACCTGTATCCCTCGATGAGAAGGAAAGACAGGAAGTTCCTGTTTCTGCAGATTTGCTTGACCAGGAGAACATCAACCGTTTCGACAGCCAGAACAAGCGTCACAAAAAGAAGAAAAAGAAGCGCAGCGGCAACGGAGGAGGTGCGAAGGAATGAAACGCTTTCATACATTATATATATTATGTATAGGGATGCTTTGCCTTACCCTCCTTATGGCATGTCAGGACAACCTCTACTACGCGCTCTATCAAGACATGCCTAAGCATCAGTGGGACAGCAACGACTCTCTCTGTTTCAGCATTCCGCCAACGGAACAAGATCTGGATGTGGCGGTCACATTGGGTGTGCGCACCACCACATCGTTCCAATATAAGGACATTGTGGTACGTGCAGAACTGTTGGATGGCGATTCCGTTATCTCTACCACCCCCATGACCCTCACGCTCTACAACAACAAAGACGAGAGCAGTTCTCAGGGTGTCTTCGTGACTGAAAACTACTCCAAGCCACAGTCACTTCATATGCGGGCGAACCATAACTATACCCTGCGTGTCGCGCACCTCATGCGCCTCAATCCGTTGGAGGAAGTGCAGAGCGTTGGCATTATTGTGGAACGCTGATGGTCTTACTCTCCCCACAACGGCTCGTCCAACCTTTGCGAGAGAAAAGGCTCAAGTGCTTGGGCAAACATGTCGGATAGATGAACCATTCTTCCCTTGCCGTTCAGGTAAGGGTTGATGTATCGTCTCTTCGACAGCACCGTCTTGGCTCCAGCGTGGTTCCCTCTGTGGATATGGCGCAATGCCCTGAATCTTTCCCAATCCTGTCGTGCCTCTTCATCTTGTTGGAGTAGGGCGATGGCTTCACTTTCCGTCCTATACAGGTCATTCTTACTGAGCACGCCTCTGGCAATGTGCTTGCACAGCAGTTCTGACAACGTCTGCATGGCAAACCTGTCTTCGTCTGCCACGTATATTTTCGAGGTTTCGAGTGCTGACAGACAAAATGCTTCAGCTATCTGGAAGTCATCAAACATCAGTTCATCTTCCCCCTCTTCATTCTTGCCCACCATCAGATGGTCGTACCACTCTTTGATCTTCTCTGTTGGAGTGATGCGATAATTCACAAGGTTCGACAACGTGTATTCCAAGCGGTCTGCTGACAGTTTGGGAGAGTCATTGTCGGCAATAGGGTACACGTGATAGTCTGCCACCTCTTCCAATTCGATGTTCCATTCCTTTAAGCGGGTCATGATTTCGGGCGATGAGGCGATGATGTTCACCGTTCCGTTTTCTGTCGATTCCTGTTTCAAGTGGTCACCATTCAGGAAATCCACCACATGGGCAAACGTAGGTGTGGCGATGTCGTGCAGCAATGCCGCAATCGTCTGTCGCCTGTCTTGTGTGAAGTGCCACACAATCAATGCACAGCCTACGCTATGTTTGTATCTCGAATAGTTGTCCAACCCTACAAACATCGGGAATGACGTGTATTCACACCCACAGTGCATGCCCACATCTTTCAATCGCTGCATGGCAGGTGCTTCAACCAGTGGTTTGATGAACTCAGGAATTGAGGGGTTATATATCTTCCACATATCATTTCGTTTTTGGGGCTACAAAGGTACGGAAAATTCCCCACTTTTTTGTGAGTTTGACGAAAAAGATGTACCTTTGCACATTATGAAGCGACTTCATCCCATCATGTTGGCTGGTACAGGCAGTGATGTGGGCAAGAGCATCCTTGCCACAGCCTTGTGCCGTATCTTTTTGCAGGATGGCTATACACCTGCTCCGTTCAAGGCACAGAATATGGCATTGAACTCCTACGCCACGCCTGAGGGACTGGAGATTGGACGTGCACAGGCTGTGCAGGCAGAGGCAGCAGGTATCCCTTGCCATACGGATATGAACCCGTTGCTGTTGAAGCCTCAAAGTGATCACACCAGTCAGGTGGTGCTCAACGGCATCCCCATCGGCAATCGTGATGCTTATGACTTTTGGCGAAGAGAAGGGAAAACAGTCAACAGTCAACAATCGACTGTCAACGATATCGACTTCCCTCAAGAAGTCCATGCAGCTTTCGATCGCCTCAATGCCCGATACAACCCCATCGTCATGGAAGGGGCTGGCTCCATCTCTGAAATCAACCTTCGTGACCACGATTTGGTGAATATGCCGATGGCGCGTCATGCGAATGCTGATGTGGTGTTGGTGGGCGACATCGATAGGGGAGGGGTGTTTGCCTCTGTCTATGGAAGCATTGCCTTGCAGACTCCAGAGGGCAGGAAACGCATCAAGGGCATCATTATCAATAAGTTCAGAGGGGATTTGCGGTTATTCGAAGACGGCAGGAAGATGCTCGAAGATCTCTGTGGCGTGCCTGTCTTGGGCGTGGTGCCATACTACAAAGACATCCATATCGAGGAAGAGGACAGCGTGGATCTTGCCATGAAGTCCTTCACGGCAGAGAAAGGACGTGTGAACATCGCAGTCGTGCTTCTCCGTCATCTCTCCAACTTTACGGATTTCAATGTGCTGGAACGTGATCCCCGTGTACATCTCTTCTATACCAACAATACTGATGATCTTCTGAAGAGTGATATCATCCTCATCCCTGGCTCAAAATCAACCCTTAGTGACCTTTACGAATTGCGTCGCAATGGGGCGGCACAAGCCATTATCCGTGCGCATCGTGAGGGTGCCACTGTCATGGGCATCTGTGGTGGTTACCAGATGATGGGTATGGAAGTGTGCGACCCACAACATTTCGAGGGTGATATGGAGCGCTTGCCAGGATTGGGACTCCTGCCTGTCACCACCACCATCACACCTGAGAAGACCACACGTCAGGTCACTTTCCAATTCGATGGTCATGACTGCCAAGGTTATGAAATCCATCAGGGTGTAAGTTCTGCTCAAACTCCTATCGTTGAGGCTGATCGCTGTATGGGTACTTACATTCACGGCATCCTTGACAATGCCCCCGTCATTGACTACCTGCTTGCACCTTTCGCAGAGAAAATCAAACAGCGCAGCCAGTCTTTCGACTACCATACTTTCAAGGAACAGCAGTACAACCTCCTGGCTGACCATGTGCGTCAACATCTCGACATGGACAAACTCTACCAAATCCTACAGGGCAATGATTAAGGGACACGGAGACGACATCTACAGTTATTCGGGTATCCGTATGAACTTCAGTTCTAACATCTATGCCCATGCCGACCTTCAACAGTTGGAGGAACACTTGTGCAGCCACATGGATGTCATCCGTTCCTATCCAGAACCCTCTCCCCGTTCCTTGGGGGTGCTCATTGCCGAGAAACATGGGGTGTCTCCTGACGAAGTGCTGGTGACGAGTGGTGCCACCGATGCCATCTACCTCATCGCGCAAGCCTTCCGAGAAAGACTTACCTTCCGTGTTTTCCCTCCCACCTTCTCCGAATATGGAGATGCGTGTCGTCTCTTTGGCTACGAAGAAGCAGACGATGCCGCTCTCTGCTGGCTTTGCAATCCCAACAATCCCACAGGCGAAGCCTTTTCTGTTCCCTACATCAAAGACTTGGCTACCCAGCACGAGTTGCTTGTCATCGACCAATCTTACGAGGACTACACCCTTGCTCCCATGCTCTCTCCTCAAGAAGCCGTGCACATGGGCAATGTCCTGCAACTCCACTCCATGACCAAGCAATACGCCGTTCCAGGTCTCCGTATCGGCTATGTGGTGGCATCTGCAAAGTTGATTGCCACCCTTCGCAGCAACTACCGTCCTTGGGCAGTCAATGCCCTTGCTGTCGAGGCAGGAAAATATCTGTTACGCCTCAATCCTCCCCTTATCCCCTCTCTCGACACCTGTCTCCAAGAGACCCAACGTCTTCGTCAGGCTCTTTCCTGTCTTGCAGGTATCGATTGTACCGATACCCAAACCAACTTCTTCCTCTGCACCATCCATCCTCAAACCGCTGCCGAACTGAAGGACTATCTCGCTCGTGAGCATCGCATCCTCATTCGTGATGCCTCCAACTTCCGAAGACTCACCCCTCATCATTTCCGCATCGCCACCCAGTCACCCGAGGAGAATGACTTGCTGGTGGATGCCATCAACCAATTCATCCAGCTACAAAGATGATTGCGCTGACCTACATATTGCCACTTCTCATGGGTTGGGTGCTTGACCTTATTCTGGGCGACCCACAATGGATGCCACACCCTGTCGTAGGTTTTGGCAAGATGATTGCGTTGGGCGAGAAACAACTCAATAAAGGCTCCCATCGCAAGCTGAAGGGTGCACTTCTGGCCATCTTCTTGGTCGCGCTTGTCTTTGTCGTCATCTTCATACTTGACCAGCAACTCTCAAATCTCAACGCTCTGCTCTCAATAACCTTTCGTACCCTCATCATCTTCTGGTGTCTTGCTGGCACCACCCTCATTCGTGAGGTGCGTCAGACCTTCTTGGCGGTTGACCGTTCCCTTGAAGAGGGACGCAAGCAAGTGGCTCGCATTGTGGGGCGCGACACCACCCAACTCTCTGCCCAAGAGATTCGTACGGCAGCCCTGGAAACCCTCGCTGAGAACCTGAGCGATGGGGTCATTGCTCCACTCTTTTGGCTTGCCATTGGTGGTGTACCTGGCATGTTGACCTACAAGATGGTCAACACCCTCGATTCCATGATTGGCTACAAGACCGACCGCTATCGTGACTTCGGCTGCTTTGCTGCCCGTCTCGACGATGTGGCTAACTACCTTCCTGCTCGCCTCACCGCCTTCCTGATGATTGTACCAAAGTTGATGACGATTAACACTCATCACGGTAGCAAACTTTTCACTTTTCACTTTTCACTTTTCACTTTCGTCCATGAAAATGGACGACGTCATGCATCCCCCAACAGTGGCTACCCAGAAGCTGCCCTTGCCGGCATCCTCAATTGCCGCTTTGGTGGTCCTCATACCTACTTCGGTCAGCTCTTCGATAAACCCAACATCGGCGAGAACGACCGATTGCTCACCACTGACGACATGCACGTGGCTATCCGCATCAACCGCATGGCCGAATGCAGCGCCCTCTTTTTCATTGTTTTCATCTATCTTATTCTTCCCATCATCATCACCATATGAAGAAAATTATCCTCATCACAGGTGGCCAACGCTCTGGCAAAAGCCAATATGCAGAGCGCCTTGCCCTTTCCCTCAGTCCCCATCCCGTCTATGTGGCGACAGCCCATGTGTGGGACGAGGAGTTTCGTCAACGTGTCCTCCATCATCAGGCACGACGAGGGGCAGAGTGGACCAATATCGAAGAAGAGAAATACCTCAGTCGCCACGACCTCACAGGACGTGTCGCTGTCATCGACTGCATCACCCTCTGGTGTACCAACTTCCATTACGAACTGCAGGATGTTGACAAAACCCTTGATGCTCTCAAGGCTGAGTTCGACCGCTTCACCGCTCAAGATGCCACCTTCATCTTCGTGACCAACGAGATTGGTTCTGGAGGTGTGAGCACCAACGCCCTTCAACGCCAGTTCACCGACCTGCAAGGTTGGATGAATCAATACGTTGCCCAACATGCCGACGAAGTCATCCTCATGGTCAGCGGCATCCCCGTCAAAATCAAATAAAACCTCTATACCCATGCAAACCTTCCACATCACTCCTCCTGACGAAACCCTTCGCCCCCTTATCCAGGAAAAGATAGACAACCTCAACAAACCCAAAGGCTCGTTAGGTCGTCTCGAGACCCTTGCCATGCAGATCTGCCTTGCCCAACAAACCCTCACCCCCTCCTTGGCACATCCTTGTCATCTCCTTTTGGGAGGCGATCATGGCATCGAACGTGAGGGAGTCAGCGTCTCGCCACGCGAAGTCACTTGGCAACAGATGATCAACTTCACCAGGGGTGGGGGAGGCGTCAACATGTTCTGCCGTCAGCATGGTTTCCACCTGCGCATTGTCGATGTGGGCGTTGATTACGACCTCTCCCAAGTGCCAGGCATCCTCAACCGCAAGATAGCCCCAGGCACACGTAACTTCCTCCATGAGCCAGCCATGTCGCTCGACGAATACGACCGCACCCTTCGTGTAGGAATCGATTTAGTCAATGCTTGCCACGCCGAAGGTTGCCAAGTGATCTGTCTGGGTGAGATGGGCATTGCCAACACCTCTCCTTCCTCCATCTGGATGCACCTCTTCTGCCACATCCCCCTCGATGAGTGCATTGGTGCAGGCGCCGGTTTGAACGCAGCAGGCATCAACCATAAGCGCGACATCCTCCACCAAGCCCTCGACAACTTCCAATTTTCAATTTTCAATTTTCAATTTTCAATTGAAGACATCATTCGTTACTTTGGTGGTTTCGAGATGGTTGCAGCCATTGGTGCCATGCTTCGCGCCGCTGAACTGAAGATGCTCATTCTTGTCGATGGCTTCATCATGACAGCCTGTGCCTTGGCAGCTTGTCAGCTTCATCCGGCAGCCAAAGCCTATATGATTTTCGGACATTGTGGTGATGAGAGTGGTCATCGTCGTATGCTCGAAGCCCTTGGTGCCGAGCCTCTCCTCTCCTTGGGTATGCGATTGGGTGAGGGAACGGGTGCCCTCTGTGCCTTCCCTATCGTCGATTCTGCTGTTCGTATGATGAACGAAATGAATAACTTCTCCAATGCAAACATCACCAAATATTTTTAACCAGCCACGCGCTGTGCAATTCTCGTTGCTTATGAAACTCTTTCATTCTCTCTTCGCATCTTTCATCTTCTTCACCCGACTTCCTTTCTGGCGACTTCATCAGCCACCCAAGGAAGCCTATGCCACCGTTGTTGAACACTGGCCCTTGACGGGTTGGCTCACAGGAGGCATCATGGCTGCCACCCTCTTTGGAGCATCTCACATCCTGCCATTCCCCATCGCCGTCATTTGTGCCGTCATCGTACGTCTCTTTGTGACGGGCGCCTTTCACGAAGACGGACTGGCAGACTTCTTCGATGGCTTTGGTGGAGGCACCGACCGTCAGCGCATCCTGACCATCATGAAAGACTCCCACATCGGCACTTATGGTGTCCTTGCCCTCATCTTCTACTTCGCCCTCCTCTGTGGCATCCTCATGTCCTTACCCCCCATGACCGCCGTGTTCGCCATCCTTGCCGCAGACCCCTTGGCAAAGATGTTCTCCTCTCAGATTGTCAACTTCATGCCCTATGCCCGTCGTGAAGAAGAAGCCAAGAACAAGACCATCTACCGTCCCATCAGCATGGGCGCCACCATCAGTCTTGCCCTGCAGGGACTCCTTCCCTCTCTTCCCCTCATCCTCCTGACCGACACCATCTGGTGGCTTGCCGTCCTGGCACCCATCCTCACCGTCACCCTCCTCTTCCTCCTCATCTGGCGCAAACTCCAAGGCTACACAGGCGATTGCTGTGGTGCCGTCTGCCTCCTCGCCGAACTCTCCTTCTATCTGGCAGTTTCCTTGTTTTCTTAAAAGGTTAATTCCCCAAATTGTCTATTATATACTGTAAATTGCCATTTCTGCCAAGTTGAAAGAATAATGTAACTTATTGATTCACCACCAAATAAATCCTCCATTTTTTTGAATTGGTTAAAAGGTTAAAAGGTTAAAAGGTTAATTTTTTGTTTTCAATTGGGGGAAGATAGGGGTTCTTTCCTTTTAGGTATATATTATATATTATATATATAATATATACCTAATATATAATATATATATAATAAGGTACACTCACGGCTCAAAAATGAAAAATTAACCAATTAACCAATTAACCTTTTAACCTTTTTGTTGCGTGAGATTCGCCTGACTATAGTCAGTGAGTGGGGCTTTGTCTGCTGACTGATCGGGGGGATGTCTGCTGACATTGCGAGCCTTTGTGGGTGTCGGATGCCCATGCGTTTCCAAAAAATTAAAAAGATTGGAAACGGTTTCCAAAAAAGCAGATAGTTTGGAAACGGATTTGCAGGAGCATTCCCTAGTCCGTAACTTTGCAGCATCAAAGGTTATTGGTTATTGGTTATAGGTTATAGAAGCCAACCAGCCCTAAACGCTAACCCCTAACCTCTAACCGCTAAACGCTAAAATACTCATAACTCAAAATTCAAAAACAAACTATGGGACTTTCTTATCAACCCAAAGCGATCACGCTTTCCTTCAAGGAGGGCAAGCCTGTGACCTACAAGGCTCAGCAGGTGACCTACCCAACCATCAAGTCGAAGGACTTGCTCGCCTATGCGGCCAATGCGGCCAACGTGCCTCTGGCGAACATCGAGTGCTGCGTGCAGGGACTCATCGAGGCCATCAACTACTTTGTCCTCAATGGCCATGCCGTGCAGCTCGAAGGACTCGGCTCGTTCAGCCCGCGCATCAATTCGAAGACTACCCAGAACCCCGACGAGGTGGGTGCGGAACCCTCTCGCCAATGCCATTCGCCTACGTGGCGCCATCGACAAGATGAAGGCACTGCTCAAACAGAAGGACAACAACCCCCAAAGTTAAGGTTATTCGTAATTCCTCGTTGAACTGTGAAGCTCAACGAGGAATTCTTCATTTACCAGCCCACGCGCTGGGCGGAGGCTCCAACTTCAAAACAATCACGACCTCTTTTCAGGGGTCGTGATTGTTGTTTGGTATGATGGGGTGAATATTACAATCTCACACCTACCGATGCATTGATGTACCAGTCGTTCAGGTGACCATGCATGGCCTTATGCTTGTAGTTGAAATTGTTGAACTGTCCGTTGGCGTTGATGAAATAGCGTTTCCAGTTGTAGGTGACAGAAATACGTGTCGTGTAGTTCAGGGCAAGGCGGTTGTTGCGCGAGTGCACGCCTGTGCCTTCCATTGTATATTCGTCTGTAAAGTCATAGTCGATATTATCAAGGTCTACATCCTCTAAGCCTTCTATTTCACCAGCATCTCTCATCTCTTTCATCGATTCTATGAGTATATACGCTAAAAGATTTTCTTTCGCAACATCTTTGAAATTGCTGGAGTAAGTGTTGATGCGAGTGCGGTTCACCACGGTCAACATCGGCATTGCCATGGCACTGATGAGCCATCCCTTGGCTGGAACGAAGTTGTAGGCATAGCCGGCGCCCACACCCAGCTGATACTGGCGCAAACGTCCAATTCCGTCCATCCAATAGATCAATTCGGCATTACGTTGGTCGTTGTATTTGAAATCCGCATAGTAGCCCATCACGCCGGCGATAGGTGAACCAGCCGAACGAGCCTGAATGGTCTTCTGGTTGTAGGCTGCTGCATAAGAGAATTTCTTGTGGTTGAAGATGTAGAAAGCGTCGAAAATCAAGGTCTTGATGGACATGTCAGAGGGTAATTTTTCCTTATCTGTCTCATCCCATCCGTAGGTTTCTCCCCAAGGATTGAACTTGATTTCCTCAGTGTCTTCATCGTAACTCTCGATATCTCTGCCTTGCACAGCTCCAGCATAGTGCGTTCTCAAGGTTTTCGTCTTGAACTTGTGCCAGCGGAAGTTCACTGCATACCAGCGACCCGTGCTCCTCAACGAAATGTTCTGACTCTTGTCGCCACCTATAGGGAAGGAGTAACTGGCGCTCAAGCCCTTGTAGCCTACTTTCACACCCAGCGATGTGGACACTTTGGTCATGATGCGAGGGTCGGTTTCCATGTCACCCACACCCCTGATAAAGGGCATCATGCCTTCTCCATCGAATAATTCACCTCCATCGACGACGGAGTGCATCTGCAGGTCTGTTTGCGACACACGGCTCTTGACGCTGACTTGCCAAGGATGTGAGGGTGTCTTCACATAGTTCGTGTCCACTCCATGCACTACGCTTCTTTCAACAAAAGATTTGGCTTTCGTAATGATGTTCCCTTTTCCCGACTCTGTTTGCGCCGCACTGGAGGATGCCGCCAATGCCGCAAAGAGATAAATAAAGAGTTTCTTGTTCATATAATAGAATTAGGTTATAAAATGATTATCGGCCACAAATATACGGCTTTATTTTTTAATTCAAGCACAAAACATCACTTTTTTTTCAAAAACGGAGCAGAATTATATCGAAATCCGCTTCCAAACCGATGAATGGCTTTCACGTTTTGGCTTGGTGATGGTGGAGGTCGGGGCAATATGCTAATACTCCTCCTCATCCCACAGAAAGTCTTCTTTCGATGGGTAGTCAGGCCAGATCTCCTCGATGGATTCGTAGATGTCGCCTTCATCCTCGATTTCTTCGAGGTTCTCAATCACTTCGAGTGGTGCGCCAGAACGGGTGGCGTAGTCAATCAACTCTTCCTTGGTTGCTGGCCAAGGAGCGTCTTCCAGTTTAGATGCTAATTCAAGTGTCCAATACATGATATTTGTTTTTTTAGTTTAATTGGGCTGCAAAGATAGTACAAATGTATAGAATGACAAAATAAATGGGCAATTATTTTCACAAATTGATCTCAGGATGATTCTCGTCGGCATTCAGTTTTCTTGCCAAGACGAAGAGGTAGTCGCTGAGGCGGTTGACATAGGAAATGACGTGTGCATCGACTTCTGCGCCTTCTTCGGCAAGGGCAAGGATGCGTCGTTCTGCTCGTCGGCAGACGGTGCGGCAGACGTGTGCGATGGCTGCGGCTCTGCATCCTCCTGGCAGGATGAAGCAGCGGAAGCGGGGCAGGATGGCGTTGATGGCGTCAATCTCCTGCTCGATGCCTGTCACCATCTCGTCGGTCACGATGGGTCTGTTTGCCTTCTGACGTGTGGGGTTGTGGTCGGGGTTGTTGTCTGTGGCAAGATAGCCTCCCACCACAAAAAGATGCCGTTGCACGTCGGTGAGGAACTGGCTGTCGTGCTCGTTGGTGCAATAGGTGACGAGCAGTCCGATGTGGGAGCAGAGTTCGTCGATGGTGCCATAAGATTCCAGTCGGGTGCAGGTCTTGCTGACCCGTTGTCCGCTTGCGAGGGATGTGATCCCTTGGTCGCCTGTACGTGTGTAGATTTTCATAATATATAATTTTGTTTGATGCGTTTTTTGTCGAAGATGACCATTCCACGTTTCCTCATGTCGAAGGTGATGATGGCACGTGGATCGTCAACGGTGTGTGTCCAGAGGGTGGCGTTCTCGTCATGGATGTGTTCGATGATGAGGACGGTGTCTGGTGTGGCTTTCTGCAAGACCTCCTCGCATTGTGCTGCGGCACTGGCCCCTTTCTGGTCGATGACGACGATGGGTTGTCCTTGGAAGTGGTTCTTGATGCGGAAGAGTTGTCGTTGCATGGGTGTGGAGAGCTGCTGCTCGTCGTAGGCATAGTAGTGCAATGGCTCGAAGAGGACATCGCGGATGAGTTCGTACGCCCAAGGTGACTGAACACCAAACCCGCGTCGATGGATAGCGCGGGGGAGTGCAGTGAGTATCAGATGTATGGTGCGTCGCAGATTCATTCCTTATTCTTTAATATTCCTCTAATGCCAGTATCTCTTCATCGATGAGCTCTTCTTCCTCTTGCGGTGGGGTGTAGTTGGGAACGGTGAAGACGAATTGTGCTCCGCCTGTGTGTTCCGTGTTGAGGTAGATGTCTCCTCCCAATGCCCTTGCGATGAGGCGGCACACGTAGAGTCCCAATCCGAGTCCTGGACTGTAGTGGTCGATTTTCTCGAAATGTTCGAAGATGACCTCCGCCTTCTCTGGTGGCACGCCTGTGCCTGTGTCGGTCACCACGAATTGCAGTTTCTCTCTATCTATATAATGTGCCACGTCAAGGGTGATTGTGCCGCTGGTGGTGTTCTTGCAGGCATTGGAGATGAGGTTGTCGAGCACCTGACCGATGCGCTTCTTGTCTGAGCAGAGTGTGATGCCTTTCTCTTTGGGCTTGTAGAGGATTTGCACATCGGGTGAGAGCAATCCCCTGTTTTCCTCTATGTGCTCATGGCAGAGTTCATCGATGTTCATCTCTTCAAACTTGAAGTTGAACGCACCAATCTCCATGTTGCTGACGTCGATGATGTCGTCCAGCGTGGAGAGCAGTTGATCGTTGCTTTCCCGTATGTAGCCGTTGTAGGCGGCACGTTCCTCGTCGGAGAGGTCGTTCGACATCAGTTGTGCGAATCCCATGATGGCGTTCAGCGGCGTACGGATTTCGTGTCTCATGTTTTGGATGAACACCGTCTTGACGCGGTCGGCAATTTCTGCCTGATCCAAAGCCTTCTGCAGTTGGTTGGCTCGTCTCCTTTCTTCTGCAGCCTTGGTCTGTCTCCATCCGAGGAAGAAGGCGAAGCCCAATGCCAGTGCCATCAGCGTGAAGATGATGATGAGCGAGTTGCGCTTCATCTGCTCGTTGTGGGAGAGGTATGCCTTGTGCGAACGGTAGGAGGAGTTGATGAGGGGGAAGTATTTCGATACGCCCAATGCCAATCGTCTGGAGGGATAGGTGTTGGCATCCTCCATCGTACACATCAGGTAGTTGTAGGCTCGGTCGATGTCGCCTGCTTCATAGAGGGCATGTACGAGATAGGGGAGCGCCTCGTAGGTCGTGTAGCCACTCTTCAGGTTGCACAATGCTGTGGAGGCCAAATAATAGATGTAGTTCTGGCGATTGTTCAGCCGTTCGTTGGCGAATGCCTGCACCATGCCCATTCTGCAACGTTCCATTCCCTCGGTCTTGGGGTATTTCTCCGCAAGAACCTCCAGGGCTTTCTGGGGGTTGTTGAGGTAGAGTTCCTTGTTGGCAGTCATGATGTCTCTCTCATAACCATCGGGCAAGAGTCCGATGATGTGGTTGTAGAGTCCTATCATCTCTTGCTCCTCGTGCGGCTTGACGTTGAGCTCGTCCATGTATTCGGCAACTCGCTCGGAGTTGTATCGGCAGGTGAGGAAGTAGTGCAGTTGCTCCTCCTTTGACAGCACGGATGGGTCGATGCTGGCTGTGAGGTTGTCGGCGCTATGATACATGCCCATGACCCCATACGTGATGGATGCGTTGAGTTTGGTCCATGCCTGCAGGTCGGGGTCGTTCGCATATTCCTCTGTTTGCTCGATGCGCCTCAAGACCTTCAGCGATCCTCTTCCGTCGAAATGGGAAAGGGTGCGATAGAGTTCTTTGCATTTCTCCACATAATCAGTTATGCTGCATGAATTGACGATTTGTTCCAGGCTGTCTGCACGCTGTTGGCGTAAAGCCTGATAATGTTTTTTATTGGCGATGACGTGATCCAGCTCAGTTAACACGTCCTCTATCTCCTTTTTGCTTCGCTGCTCATTCTGAGCGAAGATAGAGAGGGGAATGCTTAACAATAGTAATAATATGACAATACGGGCTTTCCGCATAATTTTTTAATGGATAGGTTAGATTGAAATAGGTTTGTTCCCTTTGCCTTCGTGGTTTGACGGGACAAATGTAGGGAATACTTTGGTAAAAATGCAAGAAAAATAGGGCTTTTTTCAGTATTTCGGGAAAAATAATCATTTATGAGGATTTTTTTATCACTTTTTGTGCTAACTTTGCATGAAAATTGTAGCACATGGTAAGCATTTCACGCATCAATCTTCCCACCGTCGATTCGACCAATTCCTTTGTTCGTGCGATGTTGCAGGAAGAGGGGACAGGGCACGTGACTTCTGCAAATTCATTGCCTGGTTTCACCTTGGTGGTGGCAGACGACCAGACGAAAGGTCGAGGACAGCAAGGCAATGCGTGGGAGACGGAGAAGGGCAAGAATTTGACCTTTTCCCTGCTCTGCCATCCAGACTTTATCTTGGCATCCCGTCAGTGGCTGCTTTCCCAATGCATGGCGGTGTCGATTCAGCAGACCCTCGCCCAGTATGTGGAAGGTGTGGAGGTGAAGTGGCCCAATGACATTTATGTGGGTGCACAGAAAATCAGTGGAACGTTGATTGAGTGCGACCTGCAAGGCAAGCACATCTCCAACTGCATCATGGGCGTGGGCATCAACATCAACCAGACCGTTTTCCGTAGCGACGCACCCAACCCCACCTCGTTGCAGCTGCTCACAGGCAAGGAACACGACCGTGAGGAAATCCTCTCTTCGCTTCTCAACCACTTCCAGCATTACTATGCCCAGTTGCAGGAGGGACGGGAAGATGCCATCCGCCAGCTGTATATGCAGCACCTCTATCGTCGTGAGGGTTTCCATCGTTATCGGGATGTGCGTGGCGAGTTTATGGCTGAGATTGCAGAGGTTGAGTCGACAGGGCATCTGCGCCTCCGTTTCGAGGATGGCAATGTGGTGCGCTATGAGTTGAAGGAAGTACAATTCATTAAAGACTAAAATGCAGAAAGATTTGAATCCAAAGAACATACATATTGCTGATTACAACTACGACTTGCCCGACGAGCGCATTGCCAAGTTTCCTTTGGCAGAGCGTGATGCCAGCAAGTTGCTCATCTATAATCAGGGTAAGGTGAGCGAGGACGTCTTTTCCTCCTTGCCCAAATACTTGCCCACAGGTGCTCTGATGGTCTTCAACAACACGAAGGTCATCCAGGCACGTTTACACTTCAGAAAAAGCCCCTCCGTCTCCAACGGGGTCGAGGTACAGGGTGCCCTCATCGAGGTGTTCTGTCTCGAACCAGCCCTTCCCAACGACTATCAGCTGAATTTCTCCCAGAAGGGGAGCGTGCAGTGGTACTGCTTGGTGGGCAATCTGAAAAAATGGAAAGAGGGCAAACTCTTTCGTGAGATTGAGATGCCCAATGGTGAGCAGGTGACTTTGGCTTGTGAACGGAAAGGGCTTCATGGCACTTCCCACATCATTGAGTTCTCGTGGAATGGTAACTACACCTGGGCAGAACTCTTGGATGCAGTAGGTGAACTGCCCATTCCTCCTTACCTCAATCGTGAAACGCAGGAGAGCGACAAGACGACCTACCAAACGGTCTATTCCAAAATCAAGGGCTCTGTTGCTGCTCCTACTGCTGGTCTTCATTTCACGGAGCGTGTGCTGAAAGCGCTCGATGAGGCAGGCATTGATCGTGAGGAACTGACCCTTCATGTGGGTGCCGGCACCTTCAAACCCGTGAAGAGTGAAGAGATTGGAGGTCATGACATGCACACAGAGCACATCGCCGTTCGTCGCCAGACGATTGAGAAGCTCATTGCCCACGGAGGTGAAGCCATCGCCGTCGGCACCACCAGTGTGCGCACCCTCGAAAGCCTCTACTACATGGGCATCCTCGCCGCCCAAGGCAAAGAGGATCTCCACGTCCCCCAATGGATGCCCTACGAAGAAAAGACAACTGCCGACGGACAACAGTCAACAGAAATCGCCCAGCGCGTGGGCTGGTCAACTGTCAACTCCCTCACCTCTCTCCTCTCCTACATGGACCAGCATCATCTTGATGTCCTCCATTCCTCCACGCAAATCATTATCGCCCCTGGCTATGACTACCATATCGTGCGACGCATGATCACCAACTTCCACCAGCCTCAATCCACCCTTCTCTTGTTGGTTTCTGCCTTCCTGAAGGGCGACTGGCGTAAGGTCTATGACTATGCCCTCAGCCACGATTTCCGTTTCCTCAGCTATGGCGATTCATCACTTTTAATACCCTGATGCAATGAAAGATAACAGCGAAGAACTCTTCCCCATAGTCGATGAAGACGGAAACATCACAGGTGCAGCCACTCGTGGTGAATGCCACAGCGGCAGCAAACTTTTGCATCCTGTGGTGCATTTGCATGTGTTCAACAGCAAGGGCGAACTCTACTTGCAGAAGCGTCCTGAGTGGAAGGACATCCAGCCAGGCAAGTGGGATACCGCTGTGGGTGGACATGTAGATCTTGGCGAGTGCATCGAGGATGCCTTGAAGCGTGAGGTGCGTGAGGAACTGGGCATTACCGACTTCACACCCGAGCAGCTTACTCAGTATGTATTCGAGAGTGTTCGCGAACGTGAACTGGTGTTTGTTCACAAGACCGTCTATGATGGTGAGATTGTTCCTTCTGATGAACTCGATGGCGGTCGTTTCTGGACACCTTCTGAAATCAAAGAAAACCTCGGAAAGGGCATTTTTACGCCTAACTTCGAGAGTGAACTGAAGCGAGTGTCACTACTGGGTGATTCCTCTTCCAATCCGACAAACGAATTAAAGCAATGAACGATATGAAAAAGTTACTTACATTATCATTTCTCATTTTTCATTTCTCATTTTTCGCATCCTATGCCCAGAATGACATCTGGATAGACATCAATGGTGTGCGTGACCTCACGGCCGACTCCATCGACATCGCCAATCAGGCACGTCCCGTTCCTGGCAGCAATCGTATAGGCAGCAATCCTGTGCTCTTCCTTGTGGGCAATAGCACCATGCGTACAGGCACGCTGGGTAATGGCAACAACGGACAGTGGGGGTGGGGATTCTATGCTCACGAGTATTATGATGAGAATAAGATAACGGTTGAGAATCATGCTTTGGGGGGCACTTCACCACGCACCTTCTACACGCTGTTGTGGAAACCCGTGCTCGAGGCGGTTCGCAAGGGCGATTACGTCTTTCTTGAACTGGGACACAACGACAATGGTCCCATTGACTCTATCCGTGCCCGTTCCTCCTATCGTCCAGACGGCAAACTTGAGGTGCGTGAAGATTCCATCTCCATCTATAATAAGGTGACCAAGCAGCAGGAGACCGTCTATACCTTTGGTGGTTACATGCGCCGTTTCATCCGTGAGGTGCGTGCCAAAGGTGCTACGCCTGTCCTCTTCACCCTCACGCCTCGCAACGACTACGAGCCTGATAATCCCAAGCGCATCCAGCGTAAACTCGCTGATTTCACGCCTGCCATCTTTGCTATCGGCAAGGAGACCAACACACCCGTCATCGACCTCAATGACATCTCTGCCACCAAGCTGGAGCAGTATGGCCCTTGGAAGACCAACTACCACTTCTACCTCGATAAAATCCACTCATCCGCTTATGGTGCCCGCATGAATGCAGCCAGTGCAGCTGAGGGCATTCTGGCTTCTGATGACCCTCAACTCGCTTTCCTCAAGACTTGTCTCAACGACAAAGTGATTCCCAAGCGATGTGACCAGCGTCGTCAGGCAGGCAAGCCGATGGTCTTCCTCTGTGGCGACTCCACAGGCAAGAACGAGGACAACAAACCCGACGGCATGTGGGGGTGGGGCAGTCAAGCCTATACGGTCTTCGACTCCACCAAGTGTGTCTTCCAGAATCAGGCGAAGGCAGGACGTTCCACACGCACCTATATCGACGAAGATCGTTGGGAGGAAGTCTATAATTCCCTGGAAAAGGGTGATGTGGTGCTTATCCAATTTGGTCATAATGATATTGGTGGCATCAAGGACGGCAAGAAACGGGGTGTGCTCGCCACAGCCAAAGACTCCAGCGCCGTCTATTGTATGGAGAACAGCGGCGTGTACAAAGTCATCTACTCCTATGGCTGGTATCTCAAGAAGATGATTCGTGATGCGCAGGAGAAAGGTGCTGTCCCAGTCCTCCTCTCCCTCACTCCACGTAACGAATGGCATGAAGGTAATGGTCACAGTCGTGGCTTCATCTATCCCGTTCAAGAAAAGAAAGGCAAACTCTACATCGAGCGTCGCAACGAGACCTATGGCTCATGGTGCCGTGCTGTGGCACGTGAGACAGGTTGCGAGTTTGTCGATGTCCACAACATCACAGCTGATGCCCTCGACAAACTGGGACCTGCAAAATCCGCTTCCTACTTCAAGAACGACCACACCCACACCTCCCTCAAGGGTGCCCAGCTCAATGCCAAGAGTCTCGCCAAAGGGCTGCGTGACATCCAAAGTCCTGTTGCCTGGTTGCTGAAGTAAGGAGATGCTATATTTCAACATCGAAAACCCAACGTTGATGACAACAGACGAACGATATATGAGAATGGCGCTGGAAGAGGCGCGAGCAGCGATGGCACAGGAGGAGATTCCTGTGGGTGCTGTGGTGGTGGCGAACGGGCAGGTGATTGGCAGAGGTCATAACCTGACGGAGACGTTGCACGATGTGACGGCACATGCGGAGATGCAGGCGATCACGGCGGCTGCGGAGTCGCTGGGGGGGAAGTACCTGACAGGATGTGCGCTGTATGTGACGGTGGAGCCGTGTGTGATGTGTGCCGGGGCGATTGGATGGAGCCAACTGGGTCGTCTGGTCTATGGGGCGAGTGATGAGAAACGAGGTTTCAGGCGCTTTGCACCAGAGGCGCTGCATCCGAAGACGGAGGTGGTGAACGGGGTGCTGGAAGAGGAGTGCGCCCAACTGATGAAGGATTTCTTCAAGAAGAAAAGATAGAAAAATCCGTCCCTGTCAGCAGACAAGGACGGATTATTTTATTTGTAGAGGTAACGGCGAATGCTCCGCTTGGGTGTCTTCTCAAATTCCTGTTCCAGCACTTCGATGCCTGAGATGTTGGCGAAGGCAGGCAGGTAGGAGTTGATTTGCCGTTTGTATGTGTCGAGCTTCTGAAGCAAGGTCTCGTGGGTGAGTCCGTGCCGTTCGAGGGCAGGTTCGCTCACATAGACCAGTGCCACCAGTTTTTCGCCTCGTTGCACCACCAGACTTTCTTCGAAGAGGGTGTGGGTCATGATGGCATCTTCTATTTCCTCTGGATAGACGTTCTGTCCGTTGGCACCCAGGAGCATGGTCTTCTTGCGACCACGAATGAAGAGGTTGCCATTCTTGTCCATCGTGCCGAGGTCGCCCGTGTGGAGCCACCCTGTCTCGTCGATGGTCTCAAGGGTTTCCTGTTCATTCTTATAATAGCCCAGCATGGTGTTGGTGCCCTTGGTGAGAATCTCGCCTGGGATGTTCTCTGGGTCAGGAGAATCTATCTTTACCTCCATGCGTGGTGCAGATTTTCCGCAGGAACCTTTGGCGAAAAGGTGCCAGTCTTCGTAGCCGATGATGGGTCCACATTCCGTCATGCCATAGCCGACGGTGTAGGGGAAGCGAATCTGACGGAGAAAGTCCTCGACCTCCTTGTTGAAGGCGGCACCACCAATGATGCACTCGTAGAAGTTTCCACCCAGTGCGGAGTAGAGCTTGTTGCGAATCTGCCGATAGACCACCCGCTTGAGGATGGGGATGGCTGTGAGGGCACGAATGCGGCGTGTGCGCAAAATGGGGAAGATTTGCTTCTGCACGATTTTCTCCAAGATGAGGGGCACGACGATGACCACCACGGGCTTGATGTCGCCGAATGCCTTGATGACGATGTGGGGCGACGGGGTCTTGGTGAGGAAATGGATGTGGCAGCCGATGCAGAACGCAAAGAAGAAGTCGTAGGCAAATCCGTACATGTGTGCCAAGGGCAATATGGAGAGCGTGTGGTCACCAGGTCTGAAGTCCAGCACCTCGTCAGCGAAATGACAATTGGACCAGATGGAACGGTAGGGCAGCATCACACCCTTGCTTCGCCCTGTGGAGCCACTGGTGTAGCTGAGCAGGGCAAGGTCATCCGGATTCTCACGGAAGAAATGCACGTCGGCTGGCTGGAGGTCGGTGAAGGCATGCATGTCGATGGATAGCGGTTCGTCGTGCATGGAGAAGTCGGCCATGTTGAGGATGCGTGCCTTGAGCCCCTCGGCGTACTTTTGTCCGCAAATGATGAGGCTGGATTCAGAGTGGTTATAGATGTTCTGTATCTGCTCGATGCTGAACTCGGAGAGAATAGGTACGACGACTGCTCCATAGCTGAAGGCCGCAAAGAACGAGATGCCCCAATGAGCGTTGTTCTTGTCGCACAGGGCAATCTTGCTGCCAGGCTCGATGCCTAATTGCTTGAACAATTGATGAAGGCGGGCGATCATCTTTGCCACATCGCCATAGGTGTAACTCTCACCCGTGCCGTAGTTGGTGACACATGGGCGCTCCCAGTTCCGCTTGAGGGTGTTTTCCATCATACCGATGATGGAGGTGTCGGTGGGTTGGAATATTCTAATCTTTGCTTTAGCCAAAACTCTGCTTGTTTTTAGGTGTTAATCCATGTGGAACATCTCTGGTAAGGGGATGGACACGGGGCTGTTGTCTGGGTTGGTTTCCATGATGTCAGCCATATATGCCCACCATTTCTGGCAGATTTCTGTGCTGCCAAGGTCTTGACTTCCGTTTTCGCCCTCCAGTTCTTGATAGGCAAAAAGGATGTTGGTGTCCTCGTCGAGGTAAATGCTGTAATTGCGGACACCACTCTCGCTGAGCAGTCGCTTCAGCTCAGGGAAGAGATTGGCGTGTCGCCGCTTGTATTCTTCTTTGCATCCTGGTTTCAGGAACATCTTGAATGCTTCTCTTTTCATGTAAGGTTAGGTATGTTAGATGGTTAAAGTATTTGCAGGTCTCCCAATGTGGTGGGTTTGTCGGATTGCGGCTTGCTCTTGGGCTTTGCCTGACGTGCCTGCTGCTGTTCGTTCTTGCGCAGGTTGTTTTCTGCTTCGAGTCGGGCAATACGTGCCTCGAGCTTCTGGATGGTCATCTCGAGACGTACGATGCGTGCTTCGAGCTGTTCGTCCATCACTGCCTCCTGTGCCTTGTCGGGTTCTTCGTCGGCAGGAGCCACCGTCTTGGACTTGAGGTATTCCTTTCCGTTGAGGGTGTCAGGCTCTGGCTTCTCCGCTTTCTTGGGCTCTGGCTTCTCTCCTTTTTTGGCCTCAAACTTCTCCTCCTTGGATGAGGCAGCCTTTCTCTCCACCTTGGAAGGGGCTTCCTGGATCACTACCACCTCGTTCTGGTGGACAGGCATTTCAAAACCATCTGCATCTTCGACCAGCACAATGCCTCCTGGACGGAATGCGGTGATTTTTCCACCTCCCACCTCGTTCAGAAATCTTACTTTATCGCCTATTTTCATTGTTGAAGTTATTTTTTGATATGCAAAAGTAAGAAAAATGTGGGAAGAATGAAAAAAATATGATAACTTTGCACCGTTTTTCATCCATAAAATGGATTTGAGAGCGTTTTTTGACTTTTATGCACACATATATATAATAATGTGTAATGAAAAAGAATTATTATAGCATTGCCATCGAACGGTATTTCAGCACCCCCGTACCTTATTTCCTGATAGGGACGGTGCCGTTGCTGGTGTATGGCTACTTTGAGAGCGATCTCTGGTTCTGGGTGGGCATGGTGCTGACCATTGCCGTGTTTGCGGTCAACCATCTCATGATGAACTCGCTGACCAGCACCTTTGGCCTATATGCCACCAAGAAGCAGGTGGACTATGTGAGTCATTTCTGCGTGGGCAAGAATGAGGTGTTCTCGGAACAGGAGAGCAACGCACTGCTGAACATGATTGCGAATCAGTCGGGCAATGCCCACATCAACATTGATGACTACATCAACTACATCAATCATCAGTTGGAGGAGAAGTCGAACAAGGGGAGTGCTGAAGCGATGTATTGGTTGGGTATTTATCATCGCATTTTGGGTGAGGCAGACAACCATAATAAGGTGGCGCGTGAATTCATTGAAAAATCTGCCAATTTGGGATTTGAACGTGCCAAAAAGCTACAAGAGAGAGCACGAAAATGGGTATAATTGCCTGTTTTTGTGAAAAAAATGCTCTAAAGTTTTGTGTTTAAAGAAATTTGCCGTAATTTTGCCGACCGTTGGGAAAATCCCAGCGGTTTTTAATGTGTTTTTATAAATAATTTATTAAAAAGAATTGTAATGATTATTGTACCTGTAAAAGAGGGCGAAAACATTGAGAGAGCTCTCAAAAAGTTCAAGAGAAAGGCCGAGAAAACTGGCATCATCAAGGAAGTTCGCAGCCGTAAGCAGTTTAACAAGCCATCTGTTGTGAAGCGCGAGAAGATGCAGCACGCCATCTACGTGAACAAACTCCATCAAGAAGAGGAGTAAAAAGGCCTTTGAGAGCATAAAATTCTCAAAAAAATCGAAAAAAAAGGAAGATTAACAAAGTTTTCGGTCGAAAATTTTGTCGTTTGACTAAAATGTCCTAAATTAGTCGCAGAAAACGATGAAACATGGAACTGTGGACTGATTCTTTCCTGAAATATCTGGCGGCAGAACGGAATTATTCGTCGGCAACCATCAGGTCTTATGCGAAAGACTTGTCAATGTTTCAGGAGTTCCTCGAGGAGCAGAACCCAAACGCTTCATGGACAGCCGTCGAGGCTGAAGATGTGAGGGAATGGGTGATTTATCTGATGGATGAACAGAAGATGGCTGCTTCCTCGGTCAATCGGAGGCTGAGTGCCATGCGCTCTTTCTACAAATATCTGCGTAGAGTGGGGCGAGTGAGCATCAATCCGATGGAAAAAGTGGTCGCGCCCAAGAAGAAACGCCCTTTACCTTATTATGTAAGGGAATCGGAAATGGACAGACTGCTCGAACTGACCGCAGAGGACAGGAGCTTCAAGGGCATCAGGGACAGGCTTGTTCTCATGATGTTCTATGAAACAGGGATCAGACGCGCTGAGTTGCTCGGCATGACGGATGCAAGTGTGGATCTGGTGACCAAGCAAATCAAGGTGACGGGAAAGCGCAACAAACAGCGCATCATCCCGTTTGGCGAAGAACTGGAAAGCGAAATCAAAGCCTATCAGATAGCTCGTGAAGAGACATTGGGGCAAAGAACTTTTCCAGCATTGTTCGTGACTGAAAAGGGAACGGCAATGAATGAGAAACAAGTTTCTAAGATTGTGAAGGAAAACCTTTCGAAGGTGACCACCATCAAGAAGAGGAGTCCTCACGTGCTTCGCCACTCGTTCGCTACGGCTATGCTGAACAACAAGGCGGACTTGACCTCCATCCAAAAGTTGCTGGGACATGAAAGTGTCTCCACAACGGAAATCTACACGCATGTTTCTTTCGAAGAACTGAAAAGTGAGTATAAAAATGCGCATCCGCGCAAGTAAAAATATTGTTCAACTTAAATATCAGTGACTATGGACATTAATGTAAAGACAATCAAATTCGACGCGACAGACAAGTTGCAGGAGTTCATTCAGAAGAAAGTTGGAAAACTGGATAAGTATTGCAACGATATAAGAAAGGTTGAGGTGTCATTGAAGGTCGTGAAGCCTGAGACGGCGATGAATAAGCAGGCAAGCCTCACTGTAGTGCTGCCAAAATCGGAATTATTTGCCGAAAAGATTTGCGACACATTTGAAGAAGCAGTAATGGAATCACTGGCTGCAATTGAAAAACAGCTAGGTAAATACAAAGAAAAACAGACAAATATTTAAAAAAGTCTGTAAAAAAGTTTTCCATTTGGAAAATAATACCTAAATTTGCACCCGTTTCGCATGGATTCGTCTGTGCGAACGGTTTTATAAGCCTCTTTAGCTCAGTTGGCCAGAGCACGTGATTTGTAATCTCGGGGTCGTTGGTTCGAATCCGACAAGAGGCTCTAAAGGAGAGAAATTGGCGGAAAGACGCAAGTCAATCCGACAAGAGGCTCAAAAGGAGGGTGGAAGAAGTAGGGAAGGTCGGTAAACCGACATACACATTATTAATATATATAAGGAGAAAAGTGCTAGATGCACGAAATGCTGTTATAGCTCAGCGGTAGAGCACTTCCTTGGTAAGGAAGAGGTCCTGAGTTCAAGTCTCAGTAACAGCTCTCCGAACGATATAAGAGATCAATAAAAACAAATTAATAACTCTAATAGAATATTTTTTAGCTATGGCAAAAGAAACATTCGTTCGTACCAAACCACACGTTAACATCGGTACGATTGGTCACGTTGACCATGGTAAGACTACTCTTACTGCTGCGATTTCTAAGGTTCTTCATGAGAAGGGCTTCGGTTCTGAGGAAGTTAAATCTTTCGACCAGATTGACAATGCTCCAGAAGAGAAGGAGCGTGGTATCACTATCAACACTGCTCACATCGAGTATGAGACAGCAAAGCGTCACTATGCTCATGTGGACTGCCCTGGACACGCCGACTATGTGAAGAACATGGTAACTGGTGCTGCTCAGATGGACGGTGCAATCATCGTGGTTGCTGCAACTGACGGTCCTATGCCTCAGACTCGTGAGCACATCCTGCTCGCTCGTCAGGTGAACGTGCCTCGTCTGGTTGTGTTCATGAACAAGTGTGACATGGTTGACGATGAGGAAATGCTTGAACTCGTTGAGATGGATATGCAGGACCTCCTCGCTCAGTATGACTTCGAAGCAGAGACTCCTATCATTCGTGGTTCAGCTCTTGGTGCACTCAACGGCGTTAAGGAGTGGGAAGACAAGATAATGGAGCTGATGGATGCTTGCGACACTTGGATTCAGGAGCCTGTTCGTGATATCGATAAGCCATTCTTGATGCCTGTCGAGGACGTGTTCTCAATCACAGGTCGTGGTACAGTGGCTACTGGTCGTATCGAGACTGGTGTTGTGAAGGTTGGTGACGACGTTCAGCTCCTCGGTCTTGGTGAAGACGCTAAGTCAGTTGTAACTGGTGTGGAAATGTTCCGCAAGATCTTGGATCAGGGTCAGGCTGGTGATAACGTAGGTCTGCTCCTCCGCGGTATCGACAAGAAGGAAGTGAAGCGTGGTATGGTGATCACTCACCCAGGTGCTATCACTCCTCACCAGGGCTTCAAGGCTTCTATCTACGTTCTGAAGAAGGAAGAAGGTGGTCGTCACACTCCATTCAAGAACCACTATCGTCCACAGTTCTACCTCCGCACAATGGACTGCACCGGTGAAATCTCTCTCCCAGACGGAATCGAGATGGTTATGCCAGGTGACAACGTTGAGATCAAGGTTGAACTCATCTACCCAGTTGCTATCAACGTAGGTCTTCGTTTCGCTATCCGCGAAGGTGGCCGCACCGTTGGTTCTGGTCAGATCACAGAGGTTTTTGATTAATCGATTGATTAACAATACTCAAGATATGGTGTCAAGAGGCATTCGTGTCGCTTGACACCTAATCTACGGGAATAGCTCAGTTGGCAGAGCACTGGTCTCCAAAACCAGGTGTCGGGAGTTCGAGCCTCTCTTCCCGTGCTAAAAACGTGTAAGAATATGAATAGTATAATCACATATTGCAAAGAATCCTACGATGAACTTGTTCACAAGGTGACTTGGCCAACCAACAAAGAGTTGACCGCGCAGGCGATACTTGTATTATCTGCTTCCATCATTATCGCGCTGCTGGTCTTTGTCGTAGACACTGCTTTCGAGGAGCTCATGAAGCTCGTGTATTCACTCTTTAATTAATCATTAGGAGTAATATGGCAGAATCTGATGTTAGAATTGATGAGAAAACAGGCCTTAAGATTTGGGCGAACAAATCTAAGGACGCACCTGTTTTGAGATGGTATGTCCTCAAGGCTATCAGTGGTAAAGAGGCTTCAGTCAAGGAGTACATTGAGCTTGACATGAAGAACCACGGGTATGAGGACAGGGTGTCTCAGGTTCTCATCCCTCAGGAGAACATCATCAAGGTGGGCGCTAACAATAAGCGCATCCCTGCCAAGAGGAATCTTCTTCCTGGCTATGTTCTCGTAGAGGCTGCTCTCGATGGCGAGATTACGCACATGCTTCGCAACACGCCTAATGTGCTCGGATTCCTTGGCGGCACTGACAAGCCTTCTCCTGTTCGTCAGGCAGAGGTGAACAGAATGCTGGGTCTTGGAGTTGAGTCAGAGGAAGGTATTGCAGAGGCTATTGTCAATGTTGACTTCCTGGTGGGTGAGTCTGTCAAAGTGAATGACGGACCTTTCACTGGTTTTGATGGCATCATCGAAGAGGTCAATGCGGACAAGCAAAAGCTCAAGGTGTCGGTTAAGATCTTCGGAAGGGTAACACCTCTCGAATTGGCCTTTACACAAGTTTCAAAGGAACTTGCCTGATGTTACGCGGGCATGTCCTTTTTATCGTTAAATTATTAAATACAGAATTAAAAAATGGCTAAAGAAGTTGCTGGATTAATCAAATTGCAGATTAAGGGCGGTGCAGCTAATCCATCCCCTCCAGTAGGACCTGCATTGGGTTCTAAGGGAATCAACATCATGGATTTCTGTAAAGCATTCAACGCCAGAACTCAGGATAAGGCGGGAAAAGTTCTTCCTGTTGTTATCACTTACTATGCAGATAAGTCTTATGATTTCGTTGTCAAGACTCCACCTGCTGCAATTCAGCTGATGGAGGCTGCCAAGGTGAAGAAGGGTTCTGCTGAGCCTAACCGTAAGAAGGTTGCCGAGGTGACATGGGATCAGATTCGCACTATCGCAGAAGATAAGATGCCTGATTTGAATTGCTTTACAATCGAGTCTGCAATGTCAATGATTGCAGGTACAGCAAGAAGTATGGGTATTAAAGTTAAAGGAGAATTCCCTGGTAAATAATTAAAAATTCAATCAAATGAGTAAACTTACAAAAAATCAGAAAGCAGTTGCTGACAAGGTTGAAGCAGGGAAGGAATACACGCTGGCTGAGGCATCACAGCTGGTGAAGGACATCACTTTCACCAAGTTTGACGCTTCTCTTGACATCGACATCCGTCTTGGTGTTGACCCTCGTAAGGCAAACCAGATGGTTCGTGGTGTTGTGTCTCTCCCTAACGGAACAGGTAAGGAAGTTCGTGTCCTTGCACTCGTTACTTCTGATCAGGCTGCTGCTGCTACAGAAGCCGGTGCTGACTATGTAGGTCTTGAAGAGTACATCGACAAGATCAAGGGTGGTTGGACTGATATCGATGTCATCATCACTATGCCTTCTTGCATGGGTAAGATTGGTGCTCTCGGTCGTGTCCTCGGTCCTCGTGGATTGATGCCAAACCCAAAGAGTGGCACTGTGACTATGGACGTTGCAAAGGCTATCCGTGAGGTGAAGCAGGGTAAGATTGATTTCAAGGTGGACAAGACTGGTATCGTTCACGCTTCTATCGGTAAGGTTTCTTTCCCTGCCGAGAAGATTGCACAGAACGCTCAGGAGTTCATCAATACGATCATCAAGCTCAAGCCTGCTACAGCGAAGGGTACCTACATCAAGAGCATTTATCTTTCAAGTACTATGAGTAAGGGTATCAAGGTTGACCCTAAGTCTGTTGAATCATAAATTTAGATCAGAATCATGAAGAAAGAAGATAAAGCTTTACTTATCGATAGTCTTGTTGAACAACTCAACAACTATCCTCACTTCTACGTTGTAGATGTAACAGCTCTTGACTCTCAGACTACAAGCGACCTTCGTCGTGCATGTTTCAAGAATGACATAAAGCTTCAGGTTGTGAAGAACACACTCTTCATCAAGGCTCTTGAGAGAGTGGGTAACGAAGAATTTGAGGCTTTGAAGCCAATCCTCAAGAATACGACTGGTATCATGTTCTGTCAGGTTGCTAACCAGCCTGCTAAGTTGATCAAGTCTTTCGGCAAGGATCATGGTGACATGCCTGCACTGAAGGGTGCATATGCAGAAGAAAGTGTTTATATCGGAGCCGATCAGCTTAGCGCTCTGGCATCTATCAAGAGCAAGAACGAACTCATTGCAGAGGTTGTTTCTATGCTCGAGGGTCCTGTCAACAGCGTGCTGTCAGCACTCGATGGTGGCACTACTATTCACGGATTGCTTGATGCAATTGAGAAGAAGGGTGAATAATAATAAAAAATAATAGTAACACATAAAAAACATTTAAGAAAAATGGCAGATGTTAAAGCTATCGCTGAAGAGTTGGTTAACTTGACAGTGAAAGAAGTAAGTGAACTTAAGACTATCCTCAAGGATGAGTACGGAATTGAGCCTGCTGCTGCAGCTGTTGCTGTTGCTGCTGGTCCTGCAGCTGAAGGTGGTGCTGCTGCTGAAGAGAAGACTTCATTCGACGTTGTTCTCAAGAGCGCAGGTGCTGCTAAGCTCCAGGTTGTAAAGGCTGCTAAGGAAGCTCTTGGTCTCGGTCTTAAGGAGGCTAAGGATCTTGTTGACGGTGCTCCTTGCAATGTTAAGGAAGGCGTTGATAAGGCAACAGCTGAGGCAGTTAAGGCAGCCCTCGAGGCAGCTGGTGCTGAGGTTGAGATTAAGTAATTTATCATCTTAGAATACGATGGTTAAGAATCCTCAGGTTGAGGGTTCTTAACCTTTTTGTGTCTTTTAGGCCTCTCCTCCACTCATTAGATGTCTCATGCTTCGGCATAGGCGCATCTTTCTTTTTAATCTGAATTATCATTCAAATCAAAATATACAAGATGTCTCAAATCATCAACAACCGAGTAAACTTTGCAACCGTAAAGAACCCGATGCCATATCCTGACTTCTTGGACGTTCAGCTCAAGTCGTTCAGGGATTTTCTTCAGTTGGACACACCACCTGAGAAGCGCAAGAAGGATGGACTTTACAAGGTTTTCGCAGAGAATTTCCCCATTGCTGACACTCGCAATAACTTTGTGCTTGAGTTCTTGGACTACTACATTGATGCGCCACGCTACTCTATCGAAGAGTGCTTGGAGCGCGGTCTGACTTATAGTGTCCCATTGAAGGCCAAGCTGAAGCTGTATTGCTCTGACCCAGACCATGAGGATTTCGACACCGTCATTCAGGATGTGTTCCTGGGTTCGATTCCATACATGACAGACAACGGAACGTTCGTGATCAATGGTGCCGAACGTGTCGTCGTATCTCAGTTGCACCGTTCTCCTGGCGTGTTCTTTGGTTCAAGTGTACATGCCAACGGTACTCCTCTTTTCTCTGCTCGTATCATCCCATTCAAGGGTTCATGGATTGAGTTCGCTACTGACATCAACAATGTCATGTATGCGTACATTGACCGTAAGAAGAAGTTGCCAGTGACAACACTTCTGCGTGCTATCGGATTCGAGAATGATAAGGACATCCTTGACATTTTCAATCTTTCTGATGAAATCAAAGTGAACGCCACTAACCTGAAGAAGGCAAAGGGTCGCAAGCTTGCTGCTCGTATTCTCCAGTCATGGAATGAGGACTTCGTGGATGAAGATACTGGTGAAGTCGTTTCTATCGAGCGTAACGAGATTGTGGTGGACCGTGACAATGTCATCGACGACGATGTCATTGAGAAGATTCTTGATTCTGGTGTTGAGACCATTCTTGTTCAGCGTGAAGATGCCAATACGGCAGACTTCTCCATCATTTTCAACACTCTTCAGAAAGACCCAAGTAACTCTGAGAAGGAAGCTATCACCTATGTGTATCGCCAGCTCCGTAATGCTGACCCTGCCGATGATGCATCTGCTCGTGAAGTCATTAACGGTCTGTTCTTCTCAGACAAGCGTTATGACCTCGGTGATGTGGGTCGTTACCGTATCAACAGAAAGCTCAATCTTTCTATTGACCCAGAGATTCGTGTCTTGACGAAGGAGGACATCATCGAGATTATCAAGTATCTTGTCGAGTTGGCTAACTCTAAGGCTGTAGTCGATGATATCGACCACCTTTCCAATCGTCGTGTTCGTACGGTGGGTGAGCAGCTCTCCAACCAGTTCGCCAGTGGTCTTGCTCGTATGAGCCGCACCATTCGTGAACGTATGAACGTTCGTGACAATGAGGTGTTCTCTCCAACAGACTTGATCAATGCGAAGACTATTTCCAGCGTTATCAACTCATTCTTCGGAACGAACCCATTGTCTCAGTTCATGGATCAGACCAACCCATTGGCCGAGGTGACACACAAGCGTCGTCTTTCAGCCCTTGGTCCTGGCGGTCTTTCTCGTGAGCGTGCAGGTTTCGAGGTTCGTGACGTGCACTATACACACTATGGCCGTTTGTGTCCTATCGAATCTCCTGAAGGTCCAAACATCGGTCTGATTTCTTCTCTTTGTGTCTATGCAAAGATTAATAACCTCGGCTTCATCGAGACTCCTTATCGTAAGGTGATTGATGGTGTTGCCGACATCAATATTGACCACATTGTTTATCTCTCCGCTGAGGAAGAAGAGAACAAGATCATTGGTCAGGGTAATGCTCCTTTGAAGGAGGACGGTCACTTCATCCGTAAGGTCGTTAAGTGCCGTAAGGATGCCGACTATCCAGTCGTTCCTCCAACAGAAGTGGATTATATGGACGTGGCTCCACAGCAGATTGCTTCTATCGCAGCAGCCCTCATCCCATTCTTGGAGCACGACGATGCTCACCGTGCGCTCATGGGATCTAACATGATGCGTCAGGCTGTTCCATTGATTCGTACAGAGGCTCCTATCGTGGGTACTGGTATTGAGAAGCAGGTGTGTGAGGATTCACGTACCATGATTGTTGCAGAAGGTGATGGTGTGGTTGAATATGTGGATGCAACAACAATCCGTATTCTCTATAACCGTACTGAGGATGAAGAGTTCGTCAGCTTTGAGCCTGCACTGAAGGAATATAAGATTCCTAAGTTCCGTCGTACCAACCAGAACATGACTATTGACCTCCGTCCTATTTGTGATCGTGGTCAACATGTGAAGAAAGGTGACATCCTCACTGAAGGATATGCGACAGAGAATGGTGAGTTGGCACTGGGTCGTAACCTCCTTGTGGCTTACATGCCTTGGAAGGGTTACAACTATGAGGATGCTATTGTGCTGAATGAGCGTGTTGTTCGTGAAGACCTCCTCACTTCTGTTCACGTGGACGAGTACTCGCTCGAGGTGCGTGAGACCAAACGTGGTGTTGAGGAACTTACAGCCGACATTCCAAATGTCAGCGAGGAGGCAACGAAAGACCTTGATGAAAATGGTATCGTTCGTGTGGGTGCTCGTATCGAGCCAGGCGACATCCTCATTGGTAAGATTACGCCAAAGGGCGAGTCTGACCCAACGCCAGAAGAGAAACTCCTTCGTGCCATCTTCGGTGATAAGGCTGGTGACGTGAAGGATGCTTCGCTCAAAGCTACTCCATCTCTTGCTGGTGTCGTGATTGACAAGAAACTCTTCTCTAAGGCTATCAAGACTCGTGCTTCGAAGGCTGAGGACAAGAAGATTCTGCCTAAGTACGACCAGGAATATCAGGACAAGATGGATGGCCTCAAGGAAATCCTCATTGATAAGATTCTCACACTCACGAAGGGTAAGGTTTCTAAGGGTGTGAAGGATTATATGGGTGCTGACATCATTCCAGCGGGTGCTAAGTTCATTGCTGGTGCACTTCATAACATCGACTACACAGCTGTTCAGCTCAGTGGATGGACGAAGGATGAGCATACCAACGAACTTATCCGTCAGTTGGTTATCAACTACCTCAAGCAGTACAAGATTCTTGCTGCTGAACTCCATCGTAAGAAGTTTGCCCTCACGATTGGTGATGAACTCCCATCAGGCATCATCCAGATGGCAAAGGTTTACATTGCCAAGAAGCGTAAGATGGGTGTGGGTGACAAGATGGCAGGTCGTCACGGTAACAAGGGTATCGTGTCAAAGATTGTTCGTCAGGAGGATATGCCATTCCTCGAAGATGGTACTCCTGTAGATATCGTGCTCAACCCACTGGGTGTGCCTTCACGTATGAACATCGGTCAGATCTTCGAAACCGTGTTGGGTGCAGCTGGTAAGAAACTCAATGTGAAGTTCGCTACGCCAATCTTCGATGGTGCTCGTCTGGAGGACCTTTGCGAATGGACTGACAAAGCCGGACTTCCACGCTACGGACGTACTTACCTCTACAATGGTGAGACAGGTCTTCGCTTCGACCAGCCTGCAACAGTGGGTGTGACCTACATGCTGAAGCTCGGTCACATGGTTGAGGATAAGATGCACGCACGTTCCATCGGTCCTTACTCTCTCATCACTCAGCAGCCACTTGGTGGTAAGGCACAGTTTGGTGGTCAGCGTTTCGGAGAGATGGAGGTATGGGCACTCGAGGCATTCGGTGCAGCACATGTTCTTCAAGAGATCCTTACGATTAAGTCAGATGATGTCAACGGCCGCAGCAAGGCTTATGAAGCAATCGTTAAGGGCGACCCAATGCCAACTCCAGGCATCCCAGAGTCACTTAACGTGCTTCTCCACGAGCTTCGTGGTCTCGGTCTCAGCATCTCATTGGATTAACTTATATAAAGACACTCATATAACATGGCTTTTAAGAAAGAATCAAAAATCAAAAATAATTTCACCAAGATTACCATCAGCTTGGCTTCTCCAGAGGAAATCCTCGAGAATAGCTGTGGTGAGGTGCTGAAGCCAGAAACCATCAACTACCGCACTTATAAGCCCGAGCGCGATGGTCTCTTCTGCGAACGTATCTTTGGTCCTACCAAGGACTATGAGTGCCATTGCGGCAAGTACAAGCGCATTCGCTATAAGGGTATCGTCTGCGACCGATGTGGTGTAGAGGTGACAGAGAAGAAGGTACGTCGTGAGCGCACTGGTCACATCGCTTTAGTGGTGCCAGTAGCACACATTTGGTATTTCCGTTCTTTGCCTAACAAGATTGGTTATCTTCTTGGTCTTCCAACTAAGAAACTCGACGCTGTCATCTACTATGAACGTTACCTCATCATTCAGGCTGGTGTTGCTGAGGATGCTGATAAGAATATCCTCAACGGTGAACTCCTTTCTGAGGAAGACTATTACGACATCGTTGACAATCTCGATCCCAATAATGAGTTGCTCCCAGACGATGATCCTAACAAATTCATCGCGATGATGGGTGCTGAGGCCTTAGAGTATATGCTCAAGCGCATCGACCTCGACCACCTTGCTAATGAGTTGCGTGCTGCAGCCGACAAGGATGGTTCCGTTCAGCGTAAGACTGAGGCCCTCAAGCGCCTGCAGGTGGTTGAATCTTTCCGTGCAAGTAAGGGCAAAAGCCGTCCTGAATGGATGATTATGCACAATATCCCTGTGACACCTCCAGACCTTCGTCCGCTCGTGCCACTGGATGGTGGTCGTTTCGCCACTTCCGACCTCAACGACCTCTATCGTCGTGTCATCATCCGTAACAACCGACTCAAGAGACTCATTGAAATCAAGGCTCCTGATGTGATTCTCCGTAACGAGAAGCGTATGCTTCAAGAGGCAGTCGATTCTCTCTTTGACAACTCTCGTAAGAGCAGTGCAGTGAAGAGCGAGAGCAACCGTCCATTGAAGTCTCTCTCTGATGCCCTCAAGGGTAAGCAGGGACGTTTCCGTCAGAACCTCCTCGGTAAGCGTGTTGACTACTCAGCACGTTCTGTGATTGTCGTAGGTCCTGAGCTGAACATGGGTGAGTGCGGTCTGCCAAAACTCATGGCTGCAGAATTGTACAAGCCATTCGTGATTCGTAAGCTCATTGAGCGTGGTATCGTGAAGACTGTCAAGTCTGCTAAGAAGATTGTTGACCGTCGTGATCCTGTGGTTTGGGACATCCTCGAATATGTGATGAAGGGTCATCCTGTGCTCCTCAACCGTGCACCTACACTGCACCGTCTGGGTATTCAGGCATTCCAGCCACGTATGATTGAGGGTAAGGCTATCCAGTTGCATCCACTCGCATGTACAGCGTTCAACGCCGACTTCGATGGTGACCAGATGGCTGTTCACCTTCCACTCTCTAATGAGGCAATCCTTGAAGCTCAGTTGCTAATGCTTCAGTCACACAATATCCTTTCTCCTGCCAGCGGTGAACCGATCACGGTTCCTTCTCAGGATATGGTGCTTGGACTTTACTATATTTCAAAGGTACGTCCAGGTGCAAAGGGAGAAGGTCTTACATTCTATGGTCCAGAAGAAGCCATTATTGCCTTCAATGAAGGTAAGGTGGATGTGCACGCCCTCATCAAGTGTGTTGTTCGTGATATCGATGAGAATGGCAATCCATACAAGCACTTGGTGGAGACCACAGTTGGTCGTATCATCATCAACGATGTGATTCCAGAGGAGATTGGCTTCGTCAATGAGGTCATTGGTAAGAAGGCGCTGAAGAAAGTCATCACCCGCGTCATCAAGGGTGTGGGTATGGCACGTGCCTGCGAATTCCTCGATGGTATCAAGAACCTCGGTTATCGCAAGGCATACGAAGGTGGTCTGTCTTTCGTGCTTGACGATATCATCATTCCTGCTGAGAAGGAGAAGATTGTTCAGGACGGTCACGATGCCGTTGACCAGATCACGATGAACTATCAGATGGGTCTTATCACTGATAAGGACCGTTACCAGCAGGTGGTGGAAACTTGGACGAAGGTGAATGACTCGCTCAAGAAGACTTTGATGAAGCAGATGACTGAGGCCGACCAAGGTTTCAACGCTGTCTTCATGATGCTTGACTCTGGTGCCCGTGGTTCTGCCGACCAGATTTCTCAGCTGGCTGGTATGCGTGGTCTGATGGCAAAGCCTCAGAAGGCTGGTGCTTCTGACAATAACATCATTGAAAACCCAATCCTTTCTAACTTTAAGGAAGGTATGTCTGTGTTGGAGTACTTTATCTCTACACACGGTGCTCGTAAGGGTCTTGCCGATACAGCCCTCAAGACAGCCGACGCAGGTTACTTGACTCGTCGTTTGGTCGATGTTTCTCACGATGTCATTGTCAACGAAGAGGACTGTGGTACACTTCGTGGTTTGATTTGTACAGCCCTCAAGGATGGCGACCGCGTGGTGGCATCTTTGGCTGACCGCATCCTCGGACGTGTATCAGTTCACGATATTGTCAATCCAAAGACCAACGAACTCATCGTTGCAAGTGGTGAGGAAATCACTGACCGCATTGCAGCAGAGATTGAAGGTTGTGGCATTGAAAGCGTCGAGATCCGTTCTGTCCTCACTTGTGAGAGCAAGAAGGGTGTCTGCATGAAATGTTACGGACGTAACCTCGCCACCCAGCGTATGGTACAGAAGGGTGAGGCTGTTGGTGTCATTGCAGCACAGGCTATTGGTGAGCCTGGTACGCAGTTGACCCTCCGTACGTTCCACGCCGGTGGTGTCGCAGGTAACGCTGCTGCTAATGCACAGATCAAGGCGAAGAATAAGTCTAAGATAGAAATCGATGAATTGCGCACTGTCGCACGTCCTACTGCTGATCATCCTGAAGGTCAGGTGGTTGTAGGCCGTCTGGCTGAACTCCGCTTCCTCGACCTCAATACAGGCATCATTCTGTCAACCGTTCCAGTGCCATACGGTGCTAACCTCTACGCAAAGTCTGGTGACACCGTTGAGGCTGGTCAGATTATCGCTGACTGGGATCCATTCAACTCTGTCATTGTGACTGAGTTTGATGGTGTGGCTGAGTTCGAAGGTGTGAAGGAAGGTCTTACCTACCGTGTCGATGTCGATGAAACGACAGGTCTTCGTGACCTCATCGTTACTGAGGCGAAAGACCGTGCCGCTGTGCCATATTGCCACATCCTCAACAAGAAGGGTGGCGAATTGCTCCGTACCTACTCATTCCCTATCAATGGTCACATCATTGTGGAAGATGGTCAGAAGCTCAAGGCCGGTGACATCCTCGTGAAGATTCCACGTTCTGTTGCTAAGGCAGGTGATATCACGGGTGGTCTTCCACGTGTTACTGAGCTCTTTGAGGCACGTAACCCATCTAACCCTGCAATTGTGGCAGAAATCGATGGTGAGGTGACAATGGGTAAGGTGAAGCGTGGTAACCGCGAGATCATCCTCACTTCTAAGGTGGGTGACGTTCGCAAGTACCTCGTGCCACTGTCCAAGCAGATTCTGGTGCAGGAGAACGACTACGTACGTGCAGGTACGCCACTTTCTGATGGTGCCATCACGCCAGCCGACATCCTTGCCATCAAGGGTCCAACGGCCGTGCAGGAGTACATCGTCAACCAGGTACAGGATGTGTATCGTATGCAGGGTGTGTCCATCAACGATAAGCACTTCGAGATTATCGTGCGTCAGATGATGCGCAAGGTGAAGATTGAAGATGCTGGTGATACGCGCTTCCTTGAAGAGGGTATTGTCGATAAGCTCGACTTCCTCGAGGAGAACGACCGCATCTGGGGCAAGAAGTTCGTGACCGACGCCGGTGACTCTGAGACCCTCGAACCAGGTATGATCATCACGGCACGTAAGCTTCGCGACGAGAACTCTATGCTCAAGCGTCGTGACCTCAAGCTCGTGCAGACACGCGATGCCATCCCTGCCACTTCTGTGCAGATTCTGCAGGGTATCACCCGTGCAGGTCTCGGCAGCAAGTCGTTCATGTCTTCTGCATCATTCCAGGAGACCACGAAGGTGCTCAACGAGGCTGCTATCTGTGGCAAGAGCGACTCGCTCGAGGGCATGAAGGAGAACGTGATTTCCGGTCACCTCATTCCTGCTGGTACAGGTATGCGCGACTTCGAGAAGATTGTCGTTGGCGCTAAGGAAGACTTCCAGGCTGTTGAGCGTCGTCCATTCGATGCCGACATGGTGTTCTCTTCGTTCGACAACGATTTCTAAGCAATACAATCCAATCAGAAAGAGGGAGCAAAGGCGTGCAGCTTTTGCCCCCTCTTTTTTTCAAAAAGATGAAGTTTTTCACTTTTCATTTCTCACTTTTACCTTTTCTTCGTATCTTTGCAACATCAAAACCTATTGACAATGAAGAAGACAATCGTTTGGACACTTGTAGTGCTGGTGGTGCTGGGCATCGCCGGATTTGTTGCGTGGCGTTTCTGGCCTGTGGAGACCATCAATCTGGAGGAATACACCCCTTCGGAGGAGTTTGAGCCTGCCTATGAGGCGATGACGCCCAAGACTCCCGAGTATGACATAGAAGAGACGGTGAAGGCGATGAATGCGCTGGAGGTGGCACAGTGCCAGTCGGAAGACTTCATGTCTTACCTCGAATATGTGGCGAAGCAGGATTTCAGTCGTGTGGCGCCAGAGGTGCTGGAACAGAAGAAGAAGCTGTTCCCGATTCTGCAACGGCTCTATGAGCTGCAGAAGGAGCATGAGGAGCTGAACGATGTGTGGATGCTGATGCGGAGTGCGACGAGTGGTGCCAGCACATTTGTGTCGGAGGTGAACCCTGTGGGCGTCATCGGTTCGATGATTACGGGCGATGCCACCCTGAGCTCTGTGAGTGTGGCTGGTGGAATGGAGAAGGCGCAGACGGCTGCCTTCGACGAGTATGAGAAGCAGAAGGAACTGAAACGGAAGTTGGAACGTGAGATAGAGACGGTGCGGATGAGCTACATCCAATATCTCGAGGACTACGCACCGATTTATTATAAGTACATGCAGGAATGGGATGCCTTGTGTCTGAAGAAGGACAAGGCGTACATTGACCTCTATGGCGGCAATCCGCTGGATGCCTACAACCAGACGCAGGAAATTCTCAAGGATTACCCCACCAACCGTGAGGCGCTGCTCCTGAAAGGTCTTTCGCTCATTCAGTTGAGCAGCGAGGTCGGTCAGTCTGGCAAGTTGCGTTCTTCTGGAGAGGTTCTACGACCACGCAGTCTTGACGGGGCTGACGCAGCCATCGCTTTGGCTGATTCTGTGCTTTCAGGCGTTGCTGCTGAGATCTCTGCACCCGACGAACGGACGGAGTTGCAGTTGGAGGCAGAAGCCACCCTCGATCAATACATCAAGCTCTACCCTTCCCGCTCTGCGCCTGCTTTGGTGCTGAAGGGCTTGCTCTATCGCGAACAGGGCGAGACCGCCAAGGCTGTGTCATACTTCGACCAGGCTTCGATGGAATATCCCCGTCAGGCGGCTGCGCTGACCGACTTGCTCGACAGCTACAAGGCACGCACCTACCTGAACAAGTCGGCAGAAGGAAAATACCTGCTCCGTCTTTATCGCTCCACGATGGAAGGCTACGGCATTTTCAGTCCCAACCTGCTGAAGGCACACTATTATGCCGAACACAATGATGTGGAGAAGAGCAAGGAGGAAATCTACAACCACTTCTACCGTCGCGGCAACCAGGGAGTCTATGATTGCCTGTTGAGCGATATGCAGTATTGCGAGGACAATATGTACAGCAGTTTCCGTCAGATCCTGATGGAACAGTCCTTCCTCGATGTGGCTGTGGAACCCACCATGAACTGGACACTCTCCGACAAGGATGACGAAATCAAGGTGACCATCAACAACCGTTCCGACATCGATTTGGAGAATGTGCGTATTTTCCTCTGCCTGCACTACACGGACATGTATAAGGACGAATATGACGTGCAGAAACTCCCCTCCGTCAACATCATCAAACATCATGACAAGACTGAGATTGGCGTGGTGAAGCTGAACTATGAGGATAAGAAGTACAACGACATCACGCGCATCCGTGCCATCGCGATGACGGACGACAAGATCTGCTGGATTGACAATGTGAACTACAAGTACATGCGTGCTCAGGAAACCGCTGCCCATCAAACCAACGGCAAATCCTCCAACACGCAGTCATCCAGCGCCAAACAGCAATTGCTGGAGGACTTCAATGTCGATAACGGCAAACTCCAATCCATCATCCAGGAGGGCATGAAGGTGTATGGTACAGCGAGCGACGGCAATCTCTGGAACGACGTGAAGCGTGACGTGAAAAACCTCGTGACGGGCAAGGACAAGAAACTGCGCATCGAACTGCCACGCATCCTCACCCTCATCGACCCTGTCTTCTCCCTCTATCAACTGAACGACAAGGACAAATCCGTGCGACCCTCCGAGAACTACCTCTCAGGCAATAACATCCGTCTGAAATTCGATTACGAACCCAAGCAGGACGAGACCATCCCCCTCTACATCTACAGCGACTTCGCCAACTTCAAAGTCACCATCAAGTTCGAGGGTGGCAAACCTGTCGTCAAGAAAGTGGAACTAGTCTAAAGTTCTGGTTTCTGTCGTTTCGTTTTCTTTGGCACGTTGATTCGATAAATAGCATGGAGGATGCCATACGATGGAATCACGTTGTAGAAAGTCTCTGTGCGACCTTGTGCATTCACAGAGCGTTGCACATTGGAGAGTTTGCCCAAGAGGTCGAAACCATCGAACATGATAGTCAGCTTGCCCTTCATCAGACGCTTCGCCAGTCGAGCATTCCACACCAGTTCGTTCGTGTTCATTGACGGTTCGCTGTAGCCACGACGGCTGTACATCGTGATGTCTGTCGATACTTGGAAATTCAATGGCAGTTCTAGCTGTGCTCTTGCTCCGTATTGGAAGGTATAGACGTTCATGGGCGTGAAACCTTCACGGTCGCTGCCTGAGTGCTGATAGGCAAGGTTGCCGTTGGTGCCAAATTCATATTTGCTTGATGGACGCCAGGTCAGCGAGAGATTCTCGTTGATGTTGTCCGATTTCACTACCGACTTGCTGGCTACCATGCTTTCGCTCGTACCGCTCAAATCGACGCTGTTGTTGTGGGTGTAGCTAACGCTCTGTGCCAGTCGCCATTTGTCGTCCTTGTCCAGTGCGGCATTTATGCCGATGTGGGAATTCATGCTCCAGTTTCCGTTCACATTCTCGGGCATGACGGTTCTCACGCCTGTTTCCTTGTCGTAGATGAAGCCTGATGCCACAGCGTTCTCTCTGATGTGTCCGCTGGCTGATACGTTGAAGAACATCTTGTGGAATTTGCAGTGATAGATGGCGCTGAAGTTGTGGCCGCGTTCGTTCTTCAGGTGGGGATTTCCCAGTGTGATGTAGAGCGGGTTGCTGTCGTCGCGGATGTTGAGCAGGCTGGTCATGCCAGGTGCAGCGGTGGTCATGTTATAATCGACACTGAATCCTCTGTTCTTTTTATATTCCTCATGGCTGAAGATAACGCTGGGGTTGATGAAGGCCGTGTTGCGTTTCATCAGCGTATCGACTTGCGTGCCCCGTTGATAGTCCATGATTTCCCTGATAACGGGGATGGCGAACGAGAAAGTCAGTTGGTTGAACGCATCGTCTGGTGTCTCATAACCTGGGGTGAAGCTGTAGTCGATGTGTGTCTGATGGTTGTAGGTCTTAGTCTTCGAGTGCGAACTGTTGTTGGCATCGAGGGTGGTCAGCATTTCGTCCATCGAGGGCAAGGTGCCCAATGGATGCGTATCGTCTGTGGGGTCTGCCCATTCCTTCAGTTTGTTCAGCAGGTAGAGCGACTGGTTGTTGTCGTTGTAGTTATAACTGAAATTGTAGCGCATGTTGATACGGTGGGTTTGGTTCTGGTCGATGGCCCAACCCATATTGGCACCTGCATTGATCTGTTGCGAACGTTCCTTCGTAGGATTGTATCGGTTGCGAAAATCTGTAGCCTGTTGCCCGCTCGGATAATCCAGCATGTAGTGCTCATAATTATCATTCTTCTGGTCAGTAAACTGGTAACCATACACCAGACCGAGGTCGAGGTAGTCGTCGTGAGCTGGAGTCGCGCTGAAGAAACCTTCAATGCCTCCGTTCGCTGTGTGTCCCCTGCCCTTGCTGGATGTGATGGTGCGGTTGATGGCATATTTCTTCAGCAGCTCGCCCGCATTGGGTGCCATGATGCTGTCCATCCAAGCCTTGCCCAACTGCGATGCCACATCCTCCATCAGCGTCACACTGCCGTTATTGCCGCGATTGTCCCATTTCCGATAGCTGAATGACGGACGGAACGTGAGGAAATAGTGCTTGAAGGTCTCTCCCAAGCCTCTGGAACCATCCAACGTGAGGTCCTGGTTGGTGTTGAGGTTCCAAGAGTAGTTGCGGCTTCTTTGGAACGAACGGCCATACGTGTCACCTCCTTCGAGGAAAGTGGCATTGCTGGTGTTCGAACTGTTGTCAGTATCCACATAGGAGCCATTCACGCTAGCCATGTAGCGGTAGCTTTCTTCCTTATCTCGCATATAGTTACCACCTATATTGTAACTTGTAGTCAGTCCGCCTGATTGTGTCAGCTGTCCCCATTCTCCTTCATAGCCAGCACCTCCTGTGTCATTCAGGTTGTTTACATTCGCATAAAAATTAAGGCGTGAGTTGTCGGTGAAGCGTAAGCCAAATAGCCTGCCCATCCATTTCGTGTCCAGCTTGTCATTCTGATTCCTGAAGAAGGTGGTACCAACACCTCCCTCGGCATTGGCAATCCATCCTATCGCATATTCACGCTTCAGTTTTACATTCATCACCAACTCCTTCTTCGTCACTTTCTCACGAGGCGAACCTTTCACGCTTTCAGGTACTCGTTCATATGACTGGATGCTCTTGACCATATAAGCAGGCATGTTTTCCAACAGCAGTTCTCGGTCGCTGTCGAAGAAATTTTTACCGTTCAGCAGCAAAGCATCCACCTGCTTGCCGTTCACCTTGATGACACCGCCCTTTTCCAGTTCCACGCCTGGCAACTGCTTGATGAGGCTGTTCAGCATCGAGCCTTCCGCCAAATTGAACGCATCGGCATCATACACCAGCGTGTCGCCATTCATGTAGAACTTCAGCTTCGTCGCCACCACCACAATCTCGTCCAGCTCTATCTCGTTCTTCTTGGGGACGGTATGCAGGTAAATCGTCTTCATACTCAAATACCGTTCCCTCTTATAAATTTTCTTCACTTCGAAAGGCACATATTTGGTCGTGTATCCCTCTGCCTCCACCTTCACCAGATAGTTACCTGCCTGTTTGATGGGGAATTGTATGAAAGAACTTTTGTAATACTCATCTTCTTGGTACTCAACATGAACGGTGTCGGCATGCGTACTATCTGCTGCCCACACCAATTCCGCCTTTACGCCTTTGATGGGCTCATGTGTAATGTGGTCTTTTACATCCGTGAAAACGGCTAAACTTCTTGTATCCGTTTTTGTTGTGTCGACATCAGTCTTCTGTGCCCACAGTGCAACAGCAACTGTCAGCATCAGTAGCGAAAGAAAAAACTTAAATTTCATGATGGAAAAAGTGACTCTGTAAATTTGCTGCAAAGTTACGCTTTTTTAGTCACATATTATGTGTGTTGTATCATCTTTGTCGTTTTCTCTTATCAATTTAAGAACTTTTTTAATTTTTAGGTGGTGGTGTTGGTGGTGTGGAGGAAATGTTGTAAATTTGCCACCAAATCAATCATATCAAACAGATTACACATGAAAAAGATGAAAAATGTCAAGTATCTTTTGTTGGTGGTACTCACAGCTATCCTCGCTAGTTGCGGTACCACTTCACAAGTGCCCGTCACAGGACGCAAACAGAGACTCGTTGTCAGCGACGAAGAGGTGATGAGCCTCAGTAATCAGGAGTATCAGAATTACATGAAGTCGGCAAAACTCTCTACCAATGCCACTAATACAGCGATGGTGAAGCGTTGCGGACAGCGTTTGGCAAGTGCTGTGGAGACTTACCTGAGAAACAATGGATTGGCGAACGAGGTGGCGAACTACAAGTGGGAATTCAACCTTGTGCAGAACAACCAGGTCAATGCTTTCTGTATGCCTGGTGGCAAAATCGTGGTGTATGAGGGCATCCTCCCTGTCACCCAAGACGAGGCATCCCTTGCCATTGTGCTTGGACATGAAATCGCCCATGCTGTGGCAAAGCACTCCGCAGAGCGCATCAGCAACGAATATAAGCAGCAGACGGCTGTGTCTGTGTTGGGAGGTGTGGCTTCAATAGCAGGCATGGGACCCAATACGAGCAGTATCGTGTCGAGTGTTCTTGGCGTGGGTACAAAAGCATGGACATCTGGATTCTCTCGTAGTCAAGAGAGTGAGGCAGACCACATCGGACTCATCTTTGCCGCAATGGCAGGCTATGACCCACAGGGCGCATTGGCTTTCTGGCAACGTATGGCGGCAGCTGGCAACAGTTCCAACTCCATCTTCAGCGATCACCCCTCTGACGAGAAGCGCATCAAGCAGATTCAGGGCTGGATTCCTGAGGCCATGAAGTACTACAAGCCCACTTCAACGAATTCTACTTCTACATCTTCAAAGGCGGTCACTTCAACCAAGACGCTGAAGTATTCCACCAAGAAATAACCTAACCTTATCTGCTTGGGAAAGATATGAAACAGATGAAATTCTGGATGCTTGCCATCCTTGTGTATTGTGTAGCTAACCTCAGCTTCGCTTCCTGCTCATCAGACGATGACAACACGACGGAATCGGCAGGACCTACCGTCAGCCGCATTCAGGAACGTGGTACACTGCTTGTCGGCACCACTGGCGACTACCGTCCGCTGTCCTATCGCGAGGATGATGGTAGCTATTGGGGCTTTGGCATCGAATTGGCTGAGGAGATAGCTCGTGAGATGGATGTGGACATCAAGTTCGTTCCTACTTCATGGCCAACGCTGACTGCAGACGTGATGGCTGAACCACAGACCTTCGACCTTGCCATTGGTGGCATCACCATTACTGATACTCGCAAGTCGCAGATGCTCATGAGCGACGGCTATCTGGCCAACGGAAAGACCATTCTCTGCTGCATCACGGATGCCAGCCGTTTCAAGTCGCTGGCTGACATCGACCAGCCAGGAGTGCGCGTGATGGTGAATCCGGGTGGTCTGAACGAGAAGTTTGCCAATGAGAACCTGACCCAAGCCACCATCGTTGTCCATGAGAAAAACGAGGAAATCCCATCGCTTGTGGCCACTGGCGATGCTGATGTGATGATCACGGAGATTACAGAAGCCCCTTGGTACGTCAAGAACGACCCACGCCTCGCAGCCCCGCTGCTCTCCAAACCCTTCACTCATGGTGAGATTGGCGTGCTGATGCGTCAAGGTCAGGACGATCTTCTTGCGCTTGTCAATGCCGTCATTGCTCGCATGAAGGAAGACGGTTCCCTTCGTGGCCTCCATGAGAAGTATGGTCTCGTGTATGGGTATGATAAATAACTCAATCGCTGCACATTTTGGGGTGTTATCATGAACGTCATCGTCATACTGATTTGTGTGTTTGCGCCATTGGGCATCTTGTGGCTCACGTATAAGAGTGTGCTGCTTCGCAAGGTGGGGAGCATCATCATCGCCTATGTCATTGGTTGTACCTTGGGACTCACAGGACTGATTCCCGACACGGAGGAGATGCATGCTGTGCAGACCACCATTGCCTCAGTGGCCATTCCCCTTGCCATTCCCTTGCTGCTGCTCTCTGCTGACCTGAAGGCTTGGGCACGATTGGCGCCGGCATTCATCAAGAGCACCATCTTCGGATTGCTGGGATGTGCCATCGCCATCACGATTGGATTTATGGTGTATGGCAAGAGCAACCCTTCGCTTTTTGCCCGTGTGGGTGGCATGCTCACAGGACTTTACACGGGTGGAAATGCCAACCTTGCTTCACTGAAGATAGCATTGGATGTGGACGATGCGACCTATATTCTCACCTCAGCATATAGTACTGTTCTGAGTGCAGTCTATCTCTTTTTCGTCATCATCTTTGGCAAACGATTGCTGCGTCTTTTCATGCCCGATTTCAAGGACGACAAGACGATAGAGGATGATACGATCAAGGTGGAGAACCACGAGGACGAGCTCTTCTTGGGTTTGTTCCGCAAGGATAATCTCAAGCATTTGGGAATGAGCATTTTGTTGGCCATTGGCATCATTGCCGTTGGAGCTGGCATTGCTTATCTCTTCCCCAAGGACTCCTTCCAAAGTGTCTTCATTCTTGGCATCAGTTTGCTCTCCATTCTGGCCTCGCTCAATAAACGTGTAAGAAGTCTCAAGCGCACCTTCGAGGCAGGCACGTTCTTCATCCTCATTTTCAGCATTGCTGTGGCATCGCAGGTGAGCCTGAAGACCCTTACCGATGTCAATCCAGACATCTTCCTCTTCATCACCATCGCTACATTGGGCTCGCTCTTCTTCCATGTCCTGCTGAGTGCCCTCTTCCGCATCGACACGGACACCACGCTCACCACCAGCATCTCACTCATCTGCTCGCCGCCTTTTGCCCCAGTCATGGGTAGTGCCCTGAAGAACAAGGCGGTCATCGGCCCTGGCATCGCGGTAGGTCTCTTTGGTTATGCCATCGGCACCTATATGGGTTTCGGACTGGCCAAATTATTGCTCTCAAGCACGTTGAATGATGATCCAGTCTTGGCTGTGGAGACCGAATATATCCCCAAGGCTCCCGATTACGATGATGCCACCATGGAATATCATGTCTTGGTGGTCAGTGGCTATAGTGGTTCAGAGTATGCTCCCTACAGGAATTTCATCAATGTGGGCGACATCCATAGCTGTGAACCTTGGCTCTACAGCGAATGCCTGCAACAGAACATCGCCGTCCGCACTCGCGAACAAAGGAAAAAACAATAGAAAGATGAACAAAGTCAGAATCACAGCCATACGTCAGACGGTCTATACGGACTTGATGGCGAAATACGAGAACCCGATAGAGCACACCTGCGATGTCAAGGAGGGTCAGCAATGGGTCTCTATCAATGGCCAATGCCCAGAAGGGATGTGTCCCTCAGCATGGTACTCCATGCGCGAGTTCGTGGAATCACTGGCCAGAGGTGAAGGCAACTTCTACGATGGATGGATGAAGAACCCGATGAGTGCGATGATCAGCTGCAATGATGGCTTCCGACCCTTCAGTTTCTATATTGAGGTAGTGGAATAAAACATTTGAGGAAGGCTGAAAAAATGTATGACAGAACCGCAACGGACATATATCGCCATTGACCTGAAGTCGTTTTACGCTTCAGTGGAGTGTGTGGACAGGGGGCTTGACCCGCTGACCACCAACCTTGTGGTGGCTGATGCAAGCCGTACGGAGAAGACCATTTGTCTGGCTGTGACACCTTCGCTGAAAGCATATGGCATTGGTGGACGGGCACGACTTTTTGAAGTGTATCAAAAAGCACGAGGAGTGAACTTTATCATCGCCAAGCCACAGATGGCACACTACATTGAAGTGAGTTCGCAAATTTACCGCATCTACTTGAAATACATTGCGCCAGAAGATATTCACGTGTATTCGATTGATGAGGTCATCATGGACGTGACCGCCTATCTTCGTAGCTACAAGTTGACTGCGCACGAGTTAGCGATGAAGATGATTCGTGACGTACTGAAACAGACAGGCATCACGGCAACGGCTGGTATTGGCACGAACATGTATCTCTGCAAGGTGGCGATGGACATTGTGGCGAAGAAGATGCCTGCCGACAAGGACGGAGTGCGAATTGCCGAACTCGATGAAATGTCGTATCGTCGAGAACTTTGGGACTATCGTCCGCTGACAAAGTTCTGGCGAGTAGGGCGTGGCATCGCTCAGAAATTGGCACTTTATGACATCGACACGATGGGCAAGTTGGCTCGGATGTCAGTGCAGAACGAAGAACTGCTCTACCAACTCTTCGGAGTGAATGCGGAACTACTGATAGACCATGCATGGGGGTGGGAACCGTGTACAATGGAAGCGGTAAAGGCATATCGGCCTGAGACAAACTCTTTCAGCAGCGGACAGGTACTGCAGGAACCATACACCTTCAAGAAGGCCCGTGTTGTCATACAAGAGATGGCTGAGGGAATGGCTCTTGACCTGGTGGCCAAGCGTCTGGTGACTGACCAGTTGGTGTTGACCGTCGGCTACGATGTGGAGTGCCTGACACGTCCGGAAATCCGTGCAAAGTATCACGGAGAAATCACCAACAACTATTATGGCAAACCCGTGCCGAAACATGCCCACGGTACGTTCCGTCTCGAAAAGCCCACGTCATCCTCAAGGCTTATCATGGATGGCGCAGCAAAACTGTTTGACAGCCACGTGAATCCGGATTTGCTCATCCGCAGGCTGAACCTCACGACAAACCATGTAGTATCTGAAGCGTCCGTTGCATCGCAACAAAATGTTCCGCAGCAACTTGACCTTTTCACGGACTACGAGGCTCTGGAAAAACAACGTCAGGAGGAGCAGGCAAAACTTGACAAAGAGCGTCGGATGCAGGAGGCACAGCTGGAAATCAAACGGCGTTTTGGCAAGAATGCCATCCTCAGAGGTTTGAACTTCGATGAGGGAGCCACAGCCAAGGAACGCAACAAACAAATAGGAGGACATAAGGCATGACTGACAACTACGAGGATATTATCAACCAGCCGCATCACGTATCGAAGCATCACCCACAGATGTCCATGTGGAACCGCGCAGCCCAGTTTGCGCCCTTTGCCGCATTGATTGGTTATGATGATGCCATCAAAGATACGGCACAGGAAAATGAACTCTTTTACGAAACAAAGGAAGATGACAATGAATAGTTTAGCTCTTCCCATCTTCCTGCTGAGCATCAAAATTTTTACGCATTGTTTACGCAGAATTCTTGTCAAAAATCGCAATACATTGGGAGTATGCACCAATTATGCAATTTTTTGAGTAAATTGAAGTTGAAAATACTATTTTATTGCGATTTTTGTTTTGTGTTTGAAGATTTATTGCTAACTTTGTGCCGAAATCGCAATATATTGAGATTATGACACGGCAAGAGATAGGAAATGCCATCAAAGAAAGGCGAAAGAAACTCGGAATCAACCAGCAGACGTTGGCTGACTTAGCGAGTGTGGCTGTTAATACTGTTGTGGCAATTGAACGAGGCGAGGGGAACCCTCAGCTGGGAACCCTGTTGACAATTCTCGACACACTAGGGCTTCGCATGATTATTGACATTAAGCAATTGGAGTATGAGACAATGTAAAGTTTATGTTCATGATTCAGAAGCTGGCATACTTCAAGAAACAGATGCCAGAGAATATGTGTTCACCTATGACGAGAATTACCAAGGCGAACCCGTCTGTTTGGCAATGCCTGTAAGAAAACAACCTTACCGTTCCAACCATCTCTTTCCTTATTTTTATAACATGTTGTCTGAAGGCTCCAATCGTCAGGTGCAATCCATGTTGCATCATATCGATGAGAACGATGATTTTGGTATCATGGTGGCAACTGCCCAGCACGACACTATCGGAGCAGTAACCGTTAAGCCCTTTTGAATATGGTAGAGATAAACGTATGCCCATCTACATTGCAGGAAGGCTTTACCACCTATTCCCCTGCAGCCCGGAAACAATTGTTTGACGGAAAAGAAGTTTCGTTTATACTGGATTTTGACAGTCCCAACAATGATAGTGCCGACAATGAATCCTATCTGAAGAATGTAGGCCGCATTTCACTCTCTGGAGTACAACCTAAGGCGAGCTTAGTGTTGAGTGAAGGACATTTGGTAAAGCCAGCTGAAGGAGAACGTGGAACATACATTTTGAAACCTGCTCCAACATCATACGCCTTGCTTGATCGTAAGTATTGTCCTGCCAATGAACATCTGACCATGCAGTTGGCTTCGCAGGTCTATCATATAGAAACGGCAGCAAATTCCATCTGCTTCTTCAAGGACGGAGAAGCTGCCTATCTTTGCCGTCGGTTCGATGTTGGGCCAGGTGGACAGAAATATAGTCAGGAAGATTTTGCCTCACTTGCAGGATTGACCAATGCCAACGGCGGCAGCGATTACAAGTATAGCAATCTAAGTTACGAGGAGTGTGCTGACATCATCCGCAAATACGTCAAGGCAGCTCCCGTCGAAATCCTGAAGTACTTCCGCATCGTTGTCTTTAACTATCTCACTCTCAATGATGATGCGCATCGGAAAAACTTCTCACTCATCAATCGTGGTGATGGGGAATATCACCTCACCCCTGCCTACGACCTCATCAATACCAGTCTACATTTGAGTATGCCACGCATTTTTGCCCTTGATAAAGGATTGTTCAAAGAAGGCATGCAACTATCCGATACAAGAACTGTTGGCCGTAAGGACTTCGAGGAGTTTGGGCTCCGTATAGGTCTGTCTGAGCGATTGATAAAACGAGAAATGGATTTCTTTGCAGCAGAACATCCTTTGGCAAAGCATCTGATTGACCATTCTTTCCTGTCCGAATCCCTGAAACGAAGCTACTGGCTTTCGTACAACTATCGACGTGCAACGTTGGGATTTAAATGATGCGATTACACTTTTCCAAGGTGTTTTTGCTTCTTTTTGTACACTTTTCTAAGATTCACATAAGAATGCCCGAATGATTACTTGTTATCAGTAATACATTTGGGCATTTATGCTTTGTACTTATGGGAAAAGCTAATTTGTCAATAATCATTAGCGAATAATAATCTTTTTTTGTAACTTTTTCTCGTTACGCAGAAAGGCTGCAGAGTGGCACTTTTTAATGCGACTGACCAAAGTTTTTTAAGATTATTTTAAGCACGTATTTTGCTTATACACAAGTGTATAAATTTATTTGCTCGCAGAAGAATTTCCGTAATTTTGCAAAAATTTCGGTGGCCTAGAGTCATTAATAATCGAATGGATTGACCACAAATAACCGACCATGTGACCGACCATGTGACCGACCATGTAACGGGCAATGTAACGGGCAATGTAACGGGCAATGTAACGGGCAATGTAACGGGCAATGTAACGGGCAATGTAACAGGTCAAGTACAGGTCAAGTACAGGTCAAGTACAGAGTGCGTACGTAATTGTATATAAAAAAATGTTTGTTTCTTGGTTAATTTGACAAAACATCGTACATTTGCAAATAATTCCGACATTCGGAACTCCTTTTTTTAGATGTAGTAAAAGATTGCCCCGTTGGATTGTGAAATCCGCAACGGGGCATTTCTTAATGTTTCAATTTTCACTTAGCCATTAGGCCCATGCAGCTCGTAGTTCCCAGAGCAGTCAGTGCTGCCGTGAGGATGGACACCACCACCTGGATGATGTTCCGCCAGAGATCCTTGTTCTTCATAATGATAAGCAGACCCTCTCTGTCCTTCGGACATCTCCCCCGTGGAGGGGGAGAGCCGTCCGGTTTGTAGGGCATTTTGTTTTAAGGTTAATATTTGGTTTGAGTTCTCGTTAGGCACATTTTAGGCACACCCCGAATGGCTCCCTCCCCTTTTACGGGGGAGGGTCGGGGAGAGGGTCTTTATTCTCCGTCGTCAATCAGCTGACCGTTGCCGCCGCCGTTGTTGTCGCCGTTGTTGTCGCCACCACCGCCGTTGTCGCCGTTGTCATCACCACCGGTCACGTCGTCGTCGTCGGTTTCCTCGTCGCTGACGGTCTTGTCCTTGGTGAGGGTTGCCACGTCCACGAACTTCGCCTTCTTGAGGAAGTCCTTGCTGGAGATGCTCTCCTCGGTCGCGCCCTCGGGGAGGAAGCGGAGGCGGAGACCCGTGGCGAGGGTGTTGATGTTGAAGTCGGCGAGGTTCTTGA
>Ga0310695_10001148_pt1 | contig 64135 bp, 51 predicted proteins | sample RumenRJG_04DNA_FD_203882 | JGI IMG/M metagenome (GOLD analysis project Ga0310695, IMG submission 203882) | Bovine rumen microbial communities from Lethbridge, Alberta, Canada - RJG_04 (v2) (version 2) | ecosystem: Host-associated > Mammals > Digestive system > Stomach > Rumen | place: Canada... | reverse complement strand
ATAAACGGTTTAACGCAAATAAAACACCTTGAAAGCATGGTAACATTCAATTCTACATTAAAACTTAAGGAGGTTGACTTGTCTGGACTTACAGACACAACACTGAACGCCTATACTTTTCAATATTCAACCGGCATAGAAAAAGTTACTCTTTCTTCTTCAACACAATACATCTCTTTTGGATGCTTCAGAGGGCTAACCAATCTTAAGGAAGTGCATTTTAAGACTACAACCCCGCCTCCCCTTGATGCTTCTGACGATCACGCTTATTACAGGAATTTCAAGGAGTGTCCGAACGTAAAATTCTATGTTCCTTCATCAGCCGTAAACGCTTACAAAAATGCAACAGGAGAAAAGGGCTTTTCAAACCCTGAGTACAATGGAGCCGCAAGCACAACAGCAGGAATACAAGCAAAAATCTTCGGAGAATAATTAATCCGTAAAAGATAAAGCCTAAACCTTACACAGACCCTGTGGTTCGACAAGCTCACCAACCAGTTCAGGGTGACGTGTTTGCATTCATTGTGACGTAGTTGTATTCATAAAGACGTGACTGCGTTCAGTGTAAATGCGGCAATCCGGGTAACAAGACAGCCGTCATTCCGGGCTCGACCCGGAATCTGTAGAACATCAGATTAAACTTTGGCTCTTAAAAGAGATGCCGAATCCACATTCGTAGCAAGTACGTGCGAATGTGGCGTAGCAGTTCGGCATGACATTTAACCGCAAACCATCCCCTTGAACGGTTGTGAGCCTGTCAAAACCACCGCATATAGTGCACAAGGTCATTTCGACAGGCTCAATGACCGTACGAACCAAACTTTTTGGACAGTCCTCTACTTGCTTGCAAGGCAACCGCGTTTAGAATGACAGCTTATTCTGTAAATAGAATTTGATTATCTTATTATCTTACCCAATAATTTGTAACAGGATCTATTTCATTACCAATTATTCCAGCTGGCAACACTAGAGCAGAATAGAGATTGCCTTGTATTTCAAGATAAAATCCTGCGTCAGCCATTATATAAAATCTGGCCGTTTCAGGATTTGTACTTAAATCATCTATAGGCTCGACACGTATATGATCCACCGTCATAACCAGAGGAACCGCATATCCACCTTCGTATAAATCATGATTAGCATCAGCCGAACCGTTGCTAATATACTCCCCCCTTCTAGATGTATACATGACCCTTGCCAAATAACTCGTCGGTGTGGTAGTAGTCGGTGTGGTTGCCGTGCTAACAGCCGGTGTGCTTTCAGCTGCCACATCGTCATCAGAAGAAGAGCCTCCGCCAGAGCAGCAAATTAACAGTCCCCCAATCGCCAATACAGAAAGCATGGTAAAAATTCTTACAACTTTTTTCATAATAAGTTCTCCACAAATAAAATATACCTATTATTGTGAAGGACAAATTGCCAAATGTCAACATAAATGGTGCTTGCCAAGCAATTATGCGATACAAAAAAAATACAGGGGGATTTTTTTGCACTTTCTTGCTATTCGTAAAGAGCGCATGGATGCGCGGCTTAGCAGCACGCAGAATTGCTTGGCAATTCTGCGATACCCAAAAAAATCCAGGAGGGATTTTTTTGGGTCATACGCCGCCGTGGAGCCCCTTTAGTACCGCGCAAGCGGTATGAGCCGAATAGGCGAAGGGCGGAAGGGCGGTGGCGCAAAGGCATGGACTGTCGAATTAGCCAAAGAGCAAAATGGTAGAGCAATTAGGACTACCGTCCTCAAGACTACCGTCCTCAAGACTACCGTCCAGAACATCTTTACCCAAAATTGCTTAAAGTTTTCTAATTATTGACTATGTATACCCTCTTACACTAAAATTATGGTATGAGAAATAAAAAGAGAATTTTATCTTCGGCCGCGGTTTTTATTGCCGCATTTGCAAGTTTGTTTTCTGTTTTTTCATGCTCACAGAAGGAGCTTTCGTACAACAAGGAAAACGATAAATTTATAGAAGCAATTTCTCCTGAGTGCATTGAAAGGGTTTCCCCCATTCTAATCAGTTTTACCCAGGAAATTGAATGCAAGGCGGAAGAAGCGCTTAGCATAAGCCCCAAGGTTCAGGGCGAATGGAAATCGACCGACTCGCGGACTTTTACTTTTGTGCCGGATAAGCCTTTTAAGGGGAACAAGAAGCTTGTTCTAACGGCAGACTGTTCTAAGCTTTTTGCAAGCAAGGGGGCTACAGGCAACTATGCCCACCGCTTTATTACAACAAGTCCAAGTTATTCAGTTACTTTTGACGAGCTGCGTCTTAACGAGGGCGACAACAGCTATTCGCTTTCCGGTCTTATAACGACTGATGCACCGGAGCCGCTCAAGGCCGTACAGCAGATTCTAAAGGCAAAGGTCAATGGCTTTTGGGGCAAAAAGTGCATCATTGAATGGGAATCAATAGAAAATTCTTCCGCAAGGCGCTTCCTTATAAAGAATGTGTTTGCAGGCAACAAGGCAAAAATTCTTTCTGTTTCATGGAAGGGAAAGAGCATTGGGCTTAAGGGCAAGGCAGACAAGAGGCTTCGCGGCAAAAAGATTTACAACATTCCCGCAATTGCCCAGTTTGGAATTGTAGACATAAACCGCACCAAGAAGAATTCAATTATCGTAAGCTTTTCACGCCCGCTGGACACAAAGCAGGACCTTTCTTCTCTTGTTACGCCAATGACAAAGCTTTCCAAGATTGGCAGCGCTGCGGAAAATGTTTCCATTACGGCAAGGGACAACGTTCTTACTATTTTTAATGATTCTGATTTTGAAAATTTCTCTGTTCTTACTATTGCAAAGAATTTAAAGAGTTCAGACGGTACGGCTCTTGGCAAGGAATCTTCCATAAAGCTGGATGAACACTGGGATCTTCCTGAAGTGCGCTTTTTGAATGACGGCAACATTCTGCCAACTTCGCAGGGCACTTCCCTTCCTGTAGAAACCAGGAACCTTACAGGCCTTCTTGTTCAGGCTTATGCAATCTACGACCACAACATGGTTCAGTTCCTGCAGGAAAACGATTTTAACGGAACTTCTGAGCTTTACCGCGTTGGGGAGCCGGTTTGGGAGAATTTTGTTGAATGGGAATGGAAGGATTCAATGCAGAACAAGTACATTGCCCGCGGTCTTGACCTTTCTCCACTCGTAAAGAAGTACCCCGACGGAATGTTCCAGATCCGCATTTCTTTTAGGAAAAAGAACGTAAAGTATATCTGCCGCGACAACCACAGGGACTTCTCGCAGCTTCCCCAGCCGGAAGATACCATAGAAAAGGACAGGCTTCCCGGAGAAGACAGCTACTGGGACTACTGGGACAACCTTAAGTACGAAGACAGGGAAACTTTCTGGTCTTACAAGAACGACCCCTGCCACCCTGCATACTACACGCCAAGGTACAACAGCAATTCTCTTATTAAGCGCAACGTAATGGTTTCGGACATTGGCATAAATGCAAAGCGCACTACGGACGGAACACTTTACGTTACCACGACGGACATAAAGAATGCAGAGCCAACAAGCGGCATTCAGGTTACACTCTATTCTTACGTTGGTTCTGTAATCAACCAGGCAAAGACTGATTCCAACGGATGTGCAAAATTTGCAGACGCATCAAACGTTCATTTTATACGTGCAAGTTCAAACGGACAGTCTTCTTATCTTAAGATTGCAGACGGAACTAGCCTTAGCACAAGCCACTTCCAGACTGACGGTATAGTAAGCAAGGACGGAATTAAGGGCTTTATCTACGGAGAGCGCGATGTATGGAGACCGGGAGACACCCAGTACCTTACTTTTGTTCTGCAGGACAAGGAAAAGAAGCTTCCGCTCGACATTCCGCTTATTTTTGAACTTTCTGACCCTCTTGGCCGCGTAACCCAGACCAGCACCATAAAGAACGGCGAAAACGGTTTTTATCCTATCCAGGCTAAGACTTCCGAGAGCGACGTTACAGGTTTGTGGCAGGCAAAGGTAAAAATTGGCGCACAGGAATGGACAAAGGCACTTAGGGTAGAAACTGTTGTTCCAAACAGGCTTGCTGTTAAGCTTTCTTCACCGGCAAAATACCTTGTTCCATCGGGCAACAAATTTACCCTTAGCGGTGAATGGCTGCACGGTGCAAAGACTCCCGGCTACAAGGCGGACGTAAGCGTAACCTTCTCTGCCGCAAGCACAGGTTTTGATGGCTACAGCGCATATTCATTCACAAACCCGGAGAATTCCCTTGACTCAAAGAGAGACAATATCTGGTCCGGCCACCTAGACGACAATTCTGAGGTTTCTTTCTCTTCCAATTTGAATGCAGGAAGCAACCTTCCAGGAAAGCTCCGCGCAAACTTTACAAGCCGCATTTTTGAACCATCAGGTGCTTTCTCTACAGAATACAAGTCCATGACATACAGCCCCTACGAGCGCTATGTAGGTCTTAAGCTTCCAAAGGGAGACGAGGCACGCGGAATGCTGCTTACGGACACTGACCACACGGCAGACGTAGTTCTTCTTACCCCGGACGGAAAGCCAGTTGAAAGCGCAAGCCTTGAATGGGCCATCTACAAGCTTGAATGGAAGTGGTGGTGGGAAAAAGACGCACTTTCAAGCGCAACATACGTAAGCGACAACTATCACGAAAGAATTGCAAGCGGAAGTACAGACGTAACAAAGGGACGCACATCTTTTAAGTTCCAGGTAAAATATCCTGACTGGGGACGCTACATTGTTGTTGTAAAAGACGGAAGCAGCGGACACTCAGCCGCAAAGATTGTCTACATTGACTGGCCGGGATGGGCTGGAAGGGCTCAGGAAGGAAGCTCCGGCAGTGCAGCCATGGTTACTCTTGTTTGCGACAAGCAGAAGTACAAGACTGGCGAAACAGCTTCTATTTCCTTTGCAACTGGTGCAGACGAGCATGCCCTTGTTACAATAGAGCGCAACGGAAAAATCCTTTCACAGAGCTGGCTAAAGACCAAGGAAGGAACTACGGTCTACAAGTTGCCACTTACAAGGGATATGGCTCCAAACGTCTACGTGCATGTTACACTTTTGCAGAAGCACCTTCAGACGGCAAACAGCTTGCCAGTACGCCTGTACGGCATTGTTCCGGTAATGGTAGAAGATCCGTCTTCCATCCTTGAACCGCAGATAACCGTACCGGAAAAATACGAGCCAGGAAAAGAGGCTGTTGTTTCCGTAAGCGAAAAGAACGGCAAGCCTATGACCTACACCCTTGCTGTTGTTGACGAAGGTCTTCTTGGACTTACAAACTATCACGCCCCAGACATCCGCAGCGAATTCTACAAGAAGGAAGCATCACAGCTTTTGTCTTGGGACATTTACTCTTACATAATGAATGCATACTCCGGCAAACTCGAAACACTGCTTGCAATAGGTGGTGGCGAAGATGATGAGGGTAACGGCAAAAAGGATACGGGACGCTTTACTCCTGTTGTAAAGTACTTTGGCCCCTTCACCCTTAAGGCTGGAGAAAAGAAGGCAACAAAATTCACCATGCCTGAATACATTGGCTCCGTAAGGGCTGTTGTTGTAGCAGGCTACGACGGTGCATACGGAACTGCGGAAAAGAAGGTTCCTGTAAAGAGCGACCTTATGATTCAGCCGGTATTGCCACGCACAATAGGAGCTGGCGAAACTCTTGAAATTCCTGTCACTGTCTTTAACGGAATGTCTTCTTCAAGAAACGTTACCGTAAACGCAGCCGCACAGGGACTTTCGTTTGACACAAGCTCAAAATCCGTAACGGTTCCAGCCGGAGAAAACAAAACTGTAAGCTTTAGGGCTTCCGTAAAGAATCCGGGAACAGCAGAATTTGTCTTTAACGCAAGCGCAAGCAATATAAGCGCACAATCCAAAGTGAACGTAAAGGTTCTTTCGCGCGGTATTCCTGTTACATACAAAAAATACTTTGAAGTTGGCGGAGGAAAGACGGAAACTGTAACCGTACCTTCTCCAAGCCAGAAGGGCACGGCATCTTTGCAGGTTGAACTTTCACTGCTTCCAGCCCTGAACCTTTCTGAGCGCCTTTCATACCTTACAGAGTATCCTCACGGCTGTATTGAACAGATTACCTCTGGCGGCTTCCCACAGCTTTACCTTCCTTCTTTCATCAAGCTTAGCGATGCCCAGACGGACAAGGTAAAGGCTAACGTTGAGTCTGTAATAGAGCGCTATCCTCAGTACCAGACGGCAAGCGGTGGTATGGGCTACTGGCCAGGAAACACAAGTCCTTCAATGTGGGGCTCTTGCTATGCCCTGCACTTCCTCTGCGAGGCAAAGAAGGCCGGCTACAAGGTTCCAGATTCAATTTATTCACCGCTTCTTTCTTGGCTTGAAGAAAACGAGGACCGCGACGGTTATGGTGACGAAAAAGACAACGAGGCTTACAGGCTCTTTGTTCTTTCCCTTGCAAACCACGCAAACCTTGGCGCAATGAACCGCCTTGCAGACAGCAGCATGAACCAGGGGACAAGGCTTCTACTTGCAGCGGCATACGCACAAAGCGGACGCGAAAACGTTGCAAAAGACCTTATAAAGAAATTCACAATGCAGGATGTATTCTTTAGGCTTACGGGCGGCTCATTCAGTTCAAGCATAAGGGAACAGGCAATTTACCTCTTTACGCTCAACCTTATAAAAGACAACCGCACCGCTTCCCATGCGGCAAAGACTGTTGCAGAAAACCTTTCCAGCGACAGGTGGCTCAGCACACAGGAAACGGCATGGTCCCTGCTTTCCCTTCTGCCCTACTACACCGGACAGGAAAGCGGCAAGGCTGAATACAAGATAACTGCAAACAACAAGCAAACGTCAGGTTCAATGACAAAGCAGACCGTTATAGAAACGCTTGCTGCATCAGACGACAGTTCCCAGACTGCGGAAATAAAGAACACTGGCAGAAAGACACTTTACGGTGTTCTTACCGCAAAGGGAACTTCCGTTCCTGGAACAGAAACCGCAAAGAACGACGGTCTTAGCCTTATAGTTTCCTATGTAGATTCAAACGGCAGCACGGTTTACCCGGGTTCACTAAAGCACGGCGATGACTTTAAGATTAACGTGCGCGTTACAAACACGTCTGGAAAGACGGTGGAAAACATTGCCCTTACAGTGCCGCTCCCAACTGCCTGGGAAATCAACAACGACAGAATCGGCGGTGGAGAAAGCTCTTCTTCAACTTCGTTCAGCTACCAGGACTTTAAGGATGAGGCTGTATACACCTACTTTAACCTGAGCAGCGGAAGCAGAATTGACCTTACATTCTACGCCACTGTGGCATACGACGGAAGCTTCTACATTCCGGCCGTACACGCAGAGGCTATGTATGACGATTCAATAGGCGCAATTATTCCGGGCATTTATGTTGAACAAAAGAAATAATGCTTAAAGTTTACAAGCGGTTTGCCATAATATTCTTGGTTGAATGCATATTTGTGCTTTTCTGCCATTGGCAAACCGCAAGCCTTATAGGAAAGTCTGGCCCATTTTCCTGCGCAGTATACGACAGTGGAGGAACACTTCTGGGGGCATCCGTTGCACAAGACGGCCAGTGGCGTTTTGAACGCGGCAATGTTCCCCCCAAGTTTGAAAAGGCAATAGTCGCATTCGAGGACAAGCGCTTTTTTATTCATCCGGGGGTGGACTTTGCTTCCATAGCAAGGGCTTTTGCCTCCAACATAAGGGCAGGCAAAATAGTTTCCGGTGGTTCCACAATAACAATGCAGACTGTGCGCATACTGGAAAAGAACCCCAGGCGCACTGTTTTGCAAAAAGCAAAAGAAGCTTTTATTGCGCTAATAATTGAATGCACACTCACTAAAAAGCAGATTCTCTCTCTTTATGCAGCAAACGCACCCTTCGGCGGAAACGTCATAGGCCTTGAAGCCGCATCATGGCGATACTTTAACCGCCCGCCGGAAAGTCTAACCTGGGCAGAGACCGCAACGCTTGCAGTGCTTCCAAACCAACCGGCACTTGTATATCCCGGTGCAAACAAGGAAATACTCCAGAAAAAGAGGGACCTGCTTTTAAAAAGGCTCTTCAGAAAAAAGATAATTGATGAAGGAACACTACAGCTTGCCCTTGAAGAAAGAATACCGGAAAAGCCATTCGCCCTACCTGCACAGGCAGCTCACTACCTTGAATTCCTAAAGGCGCAGAATCCCGGAAGGTCAAAGTTCTACACCAATATTGACCTTGACCTGCAAAGAAACGCGGACAGAATCGTAAACAAATGGCACAAGGAATTCCTTTCTAAGAACATAAAGAATGTGTGCGCAATAATCATAGACAATTCAACAAAAAAGCCTGTCGCTTACATAGGAAACGTAAAGGGAACAAAGACTTCCGCAGTAGACTTGATTCAGGCAAGAAGAAGTTCCGGAAGTCTTTTAAAGCCATTTTTGTTTGCGGCAATGCTTGACAATGGAATGGTTTTGCCCGACCAGCTTGTTCTTGACGTTCCAACCAGAATTGGAAGCTACAAGCCGGAAAACAACATTCCCCAGTACAGGGGCGTCATTCCTGCAGGAGAGGCTCTTTCGCGCTCGCTGAACATTCCTGCCGTAAAAAGCCTGTCGCAATACGGAATAACGGCATTTCTGGAATACCTAAAGCAATGCGGATTTACCACGCTAAACCGCACAGCAGACCAATACGGCCTACCGCTTATACTTGGAGGCGGAGAAATAACGCTGAATGAAGCAGCCCTTGCATACTGCACCATGATGAATTTGGCATGCCTTGAAGAAAATACAGTTGCAAAGACTAAATACCCTACAAGCCCCGGAGCCTGCTACCTTACACTTTCCGCTTTGGCAAACGGAGCACGCCCCGCAGAAGAAAGCCAATGGAAGACCTATGCAAACTCAAAGAAAATCGCATGGAAAACCGGCACAAGCTCCGGCAACAGGGACGCATGGGCAATAGGAGTTACCGCAAAATACACAGTAGGCGTTTGGGTTGGAAACGGAGAAGGAAACGGCAACAAGGAAATAAAGAGCAACACAACTTCCGCACCGCTTTTGTTTGACCTCTTTAACTCTCTTCCAAATTCCTCATGGCCAGCATTTCCTTATGATGAATTGGAAGAAGTAACCGTCTGCAAAAATTCAGGCTACCTTGCAGGCCCCAACTGCGAGGACACAAAAATATCCTACAGGCCAAAAAACTCACCGTTGGGTTCCTGCTGCCCCTACTGCCACATTGTAACGCTAACACCCGACTTAAAATTTTCGGCAGGAGTCAGGGACATGGTTGGCAAGTACGCAGGACAGATGCCAGTCGCAAAAAAATGGTTTGTCCTTCCCCCTTCGGTTGAATACTGGTACACAAAGCACACCTTGGGCTACAGGGAAATACCGCCGGAACTTTCCCCAGAAGATCCTTCAAACGCAAGGGATTCTGCATTGCGCTCACTTTCAATTGTTTTCCCGGAGAGAGGAGCAAACATAGTCATTCCTGTAGAGATAGACGGAAAAAAGGGAGCGGCAGTTATGCTGGTTGCAGAAAGAAACAAGGAATGCACCGTCTACTGGGACATAGACGGAGACTACCTTGGCTCTACAACTGGAACCCACCAGATGGCCTGTAACCCAACGACAGGTAAACACGTCCTTACTGTATGGGATTCGGCAGGAAGAAGAGACAGCATAAGCTTTACGGTTGTTGACAGCGGGGACTAGGCTTTTTCTACCAGGCCGCGCTTTTCAAGTTCATTCAGGATGATGTTTGCAATGTCTTCGGGCAGGTGCTTGCTGGTGTCTATTATGAGGTCTGCTGAAGAGTAGTCTGTGTTGTCTATGCCGTAGAGATTCTTGTAGCGCTTTGTGTCCTCTGCGTCACGCATTGCGGTAAAGCGTTTTATTTCCTCAAGGTCTCCGCCTTCCCTGTTCAAGATGCGGCTGGCACGGAGTTCCTCGCTTGCAAGAAGGTAAACCTTTAGGTCTGCCTCTTTTAGCATCCAGATGGCAAGACGGCTTCCAAGGACGCAGCTTTCTTTTTTGGCAAGTTCAACCTGGCGGGTGTCTACGGTACGGTCATAGGAGTCGTCTGTTTTTGCGTTCTCTATTACCTGAGGCAAAGTTAACCCCAGTTCCTGGGCAAGGTTTCTAAAAGTAAAGTTAATAAGCTTTACACCCAAAAGCTGAGAAAGAAGTGTGCTCACTGTTGTGTTTCCACATCCGGATCTTCCGCTTATTGCTACGCGAAGGCTTTTTCCCGAAGGAATTTTGTAATCAGACATAAAGGCTCCTCCTATTCAACATTCTTGCTCTGCTCACGGATGTTTTCCAGCGCATCCTTTGCATTTACAACGGCCTGCCCAACTTCCGTAAACTGGTTCTTGCTTCCAATAGTGTTTATCTCGCGGTTTGCTTCCTGGCAGATAAAGTCAATTCTTTTACCCGGCGTTGGGTTTTCTGTAAATTCCTTGCGCATGGCGGAAAGATGACTTTGCAGGCGGATGATTTCTTCATTTATTGTATAGCGCACAAGCATTGCCGCAGTTTCTTCAAGAATCTTGTTCTGGTCAACGTGTTCACCCAAAAGCTCGTGGAATTTCTTTTCGATTGTTTCCCTGAATTTTGCTTCCATTTTTGGCTGCCACTCCTTAAAGAAAGCGGCACAGGAATCAAGTACATCAAGCTTTGCAAGGAGATCCGCCATAAGGTTTTCTCCTTCGCGGGCACGGTCATTTACAAAAGCGTCAAAGACTTCGTTAAAGACAGGCTCTATCTTTTTCCAGTAGCCCTCCGCATCGTATTCGTATGTTACGTTAAGGACACCCTCCTGCTCTATAATAAGGCTAAGGGGAATGTCACTGGCGCTTTGGCCTACTGCCTCTGCAACAGAAGCTATTGCTTCCCTGTAGCGGACGGCAGCCTTTGTGTCTGCAACAATTTTTGCGGAGCTTTCCAAATCCTTTACGCGAATATAGACATCCACCTTGCCCCTTATAATTTTGGAGCAGATTGCCTTTCTTATGCGGCTTTCCAGTGCATTAAGGTACTGGGGCAAATTTATGCTCAAATCCAAAAAGCGGGAATTAACGGAACGGATTTCTACGCTTACCTGAGTTGATTCAATAACGGCTTCCTTGTAGCCGTAGCCTGTCATGCTGTTCAATTGCTTACTCCCTTTTTTAGCTCATCATAAATCATTTGGCCAACCTTCCAGTTGTCTCCTGCTCCCATGGTAACAAAAAGGTATCCGTCGGGATATTGGCTTCCGCTTGGCTCAGAAAGAAGTTCAAGACCTTTCTTTGCGGCTTCGTCAAATTCTCCGCAGTAGAAGACATCTGAATGGCGGAAGCTTGCATGTTCAGCAAGCTTTTTTCCTGTTACGGTAAAAAACTCTGCGGACTCCCTTGCACTGGCATATATCTTGTTGATGATTACCTTGTCCGCAGCCCCAAAGGAATCTGCAAACTCTTCGAGCAAGGCTTGTGTGCGCGAATATGTGTGGCTCATAAAGTCTACGATAATCTTGTGTCCCTTGTAGAAATTCCTGAATCCCTTCAAGGTGCTTTTTACGGCAGTTGGATGGTGGCCATAGTCATCTATAAAAATAACGTCTTGGCCGCCGGGTGTTTTTGCGCTGCCAATAATTTCGCTGCGCCTCTTTCCGCCCTTAAAATTCAAAAGGCCTTCCCTTATCTTTTCATGGAAATCAGATACATTCTTTCCGTCGGAGGCAATAAGTTCTGAGCACAGGGCAACAGCCGCAGTTGCATTCCTAACGTTGTGCTCTCCCGGTACGCAGATGGCACACTCACCAATGGAATTAATTGTAAAATACTGCCTGCCGTTCTTTACTTCCCCAAGGGAAACTTTGTAGGGGCCACTGGCATTTGTTCCGTAGGGGACAAGCTCCAAGTCCTGCCTCATCTGCTTTGCAAGGCCTGCAGCCTCAACCGCACCCGGATCGTCGGCACAGTAGATTAGCTGACCGTAAGGCGGCAAAAGGCATATATAGTCAACAAAGGCTTTTCTTATGTCCGCGTATGTTGGGTAATAATCCTGATGGTCGCTTTCCACGGAAGTTAGCACGATTTTCTTTGGGTGGTAGGCCATAAAGTGGCGCTGGTATTCGCAGGTTTCCGCAACAAAATAATTCTTTCCGCCCGGAACAAAGGAATCGGACGTCATTGTGCAGGTTGACTTTCCGAATGAAGTGATTATGCTTCCTGCAAGAGCCTGGGACGGAAGGTTAACGGACTTTAGTATTGTTCCCGTAAGGCCCGTGGTTGTGGTCTTTCCGTGAACACCGCAGATTCCCGCACTGTAGGAAAGAGCAGAATAGGCACCGAGGGCTTCGCTGTACAAGAGCGTTGGTATTCCAAGCTCCTCTGCCTTTGCAAGCTCAGGATTTTTTTCTGCACTGTATGCGCTTGAATGAATTACAAACTGAATGTCTTTGCTTATGTTTGCCGCATCGAATGGCAAGGCCTTTATGCCAAGATTCTCCAGAATTTCATCTGTATAAAAACGTTCGGAGACATCGCTTCCTGTTATGACTGCCCCACGCTTGTTAAGTAGTTCTACAAGGGCAGCCATTCCGGTTCCCTTTATTCCGACAAAATGTATGCGGACACCCTTTAAGTTTTCGGGCAAAGTGTTCAAATCTGTTTTCATGCGTATATTATAGCACAGAGGGCATTTCTTTGCAAACATGGAGTTTTTTTGGGTCTCTTACTTGCCAACCAGTTAAAAGCCCATGGAGGGATTTTTTTGTCCCTTACTTGCCAACCAATAACGAGCGCACGGATGCGCGGCTTAGCAGCCCGGAGATTTGAAAACAAATCTCCGATACCCAAAAAAATCCATGGAGGGATTTTTTTGGGTCATACGCCCGATTGTAGGGGCGGCAAAGCCGTTCGCGAAGCGAATGGAGGGAGCCTTGCGACCGGAACCCCGGAAAGCGGGGAATGGAAAGGCATAAATTCCCGATTGCAGCCAACAAATGAATGTAAAATACGAAATACCGTCCAAAAAATAAAAAAAAAGCCCCGCCTGGCGCTCTCCTTTAAGGCTCCGGCGGGACGGTATAAAAAAGTTCGAAGGAATTAGCCCCTCTGTCCTGAAAGCTCAATGTAAATCTGGTCGGCAAGTCCAAAGTGGGAATTCTTTGTAAGACTTTCTGCGTAGTTGTCGTACATCATGTCTTCGTACATGTCGCGGGCATAGTCGTTCTTTCCGAACAGCTCGCTCTTCTGGATTGTCTTTCTTGCGGAAGAAAGCATCATCTTTACCATGTAGTTTTCAAGTTCCTTTGACTGGGCGTAAAGCTCTGATGTCTTGTCGATTACAGGTTTCTTGCCCTTTGACGTTGTGCTTGCGGCGGCAAAACCTTCAGGCTTGGCATGCTTGTCTGATTCGGAAACATAGAAGTTGTAGAAGCCCTGGGTGTAGTCTCCGTTCAGGCGGTGGTTTGATGAAACCTGGCTTGATGAAAGTCCGCTTCCAATCTTTGGAGATTCTGACTTTTCTGTAGCCTCTGCATTCTGCTTCATTTTGTTTATAAGAGACATAAACTTACCCTTTTCGCTTTCTGCCTTGGCTGCATTCATGGCTTCCCTTCCGTCGGAAAGAGTTCCCGTAATGCCTAGACCCGAAACACCCTTTACTGCCATAGCTTACCGTCCTTAGCGCTTAAGGCTTGCTGCGGTCTGGAGCATGTTGTCGCTTGTCTGGATTGCCTTTGAGTTGAATTCGTAGGCTCTCTGGGCAACAATCATCTGTACCATTTCGTTTACTACGCTTACGTTGCTCATTTCGAGGAACTTGTGCTTTGTAACACCCATTCCGTCTACACCCGGGCGGTTTGCAATTGGGTCGCCAGATGCGTTTGTTACCTTATAGAGGTTGTCGCCAAGGTTTTCAAGACCGACTGCGTTGGGGAAGCGGTAAAGTTCAAGCTGGCCTACTTCGATTGGGTCTACGTTGCCGTTTACCTTTACGTTAACGCGTCCCATGTCGGAAATTGCAAGTGTCTCGATTCTGAATCCTTCTGGAAGGATGATTTCTGGAATTACGCGGAGGCCGTTTGCTGTTACGAGCTGGCCTGTTGAGTCTACCTTGAAGGAACCGTCGCGTGTGTATGCCCAGCTTCCGTCGTACTGCTGAACGCGGAAAAAGCCGTCGCCAACGATTGCAACGTCTGTGTCTACGCCTGTAGCCTGGAGGGATCCCTGGCTCATGATGCGCTGGGTTGCACCAACCTTAACACCAGAACCCATCTGAAGGCCTACCGGAGTAACAGTGTCTTCTGTTGCTGGAGTTCCTGCCTTCTTTACGTTCTGGTACAAAAGGTCTTCAAATTCAGCGCGGTGCTGCTTGAAGCCCGTAGTATTTACGTTTGAAAGGTTGTTGGAGATTGTGTCGATATTTGTCTGCTGACCGTTCATGCCGGTTGCTGCATTCCATAAACTTCTTACCATAACTTGCTCCGTTTACTCTATAAAATCAAAATTGAATCTATGCCGCCATCATTTATTAGCGGTTTACCGTTACGACCTTGCTCCAGAGGGTGTCCATCATGTCGTCCTGGGTCTGGACGGTCTTCTGGTTTGCCTCGTAGGCGCGGTTCACTTCTATCATCTGAACCATTTCGTTTACAACGTTAACGTTGCTGGTTTCTGTATAGCCCTGGAGGACACGCGGACGGTTGTTGCCTTCTGCAATTGAATAGTTTCCGGCAATGTCGTTTGTGTTCCAGAGGGAAGAGCCCTGCTTCTTAAGGTAGCGCTCGTTGTCAAAGCGGACAATCTTCATGCGGTCAACAAGTGTGTTGTCCTGCTTTGTGTATACCATTCCGTCCTGGTTAACGATGAATTTGTCGTCCGGAACAGAAATTGGGCCGTTTTCGCCAAGAACCGGGTAGCCTTCTTTTGTAAGGAGAATGCCTTCCTTGCCGAGGTGGAAGTTGCCGTTGCGGGTAAAGCGCTCGCCGTCCGGTGTCTGAACAACAAAGAATCCCTTGCCGCCAAGGGCAAAGTCCGTGTGTGTGTCCGTTGACTTGAAAGAACCCTGGCTAAAGTCTGTGTAAAGCTCGTTTGTCTCTACACCAAGGCCTAACTTTCCTATAATAGGAGCGCTGTCTGCGGAGCCGAAAGGTGTCTCGTAAACTCCGTCTGCCTGTGACCTGCGCAAAAGAAGGTCGCTGAACGCCTTGCTAACAGGAATTTCCTTTTTAAAGCCGGTAGTGTCTACGTTGGCCAAGTTGTTAGAAATAGTGTCAAGCCTTGCCTGCTGGGCATTCATGCCGCTTGCACCGATATACCATCCTCTAATCATTTCGCACCTCTTTATAAGTATCGGCAAAGATTAAAAAGTATTTAGCAAAGTGTTTGCCCCAAAGTAAAGAATTTTATGCCGCAAAGAGGCCCTTTTTCTGTTTTTTTAAGATAAGTTTTTCCATAATTAAGTTTTTTACGGCTTGTTTTACTTTCAAAGATGTTCTATAATGAATGAAAATAATATTAAGGATTAGCCCAGTGGATTTTCCGTTGAAAAATACCGCAAGAAAGAACTTTCGCTTTGTTTTTTTAATATTATTTTCAGTATTTATTCACAATTCCTTTTTGCCGGCCCAGGACACCCTTAACAAAGCTTCCAGTGAAGAAAATGAAGCTCTTTTTACCGACGAAGAAATCAACTTCCTAAAGCAGCATCCAATACTAAACGTTTCCTTTAGCCCCTCCAGGCCGCCTTTTGAGTATCAATCTGAAATAAACGGCTACCCCCAGATTCAGGGGATAAACGCTGCCCTGCTCAAGTGCGCGGCTGAAAAAACGGGCCTAAAGCTACAGTTTGTTCCTATAAAAAGCACGGATGAAGGCCTTACGCTTCTGGAAAACTCAAGCATAGACATACTGTCAGGCTATACGGACTCAATAGAAGAAAAGAAAAAATTCATTTTTACGGATTCCGTCTACAGCGTAAACTACTTCCTTGTTTCCAGAGGGCAGGAAATAGACTCAAATCGGCCAACAGTGGCAGTTTCCGGCATTGCGGATGCGGGGGTGGACAAAATACGAAGGGAACTTCCGGTGGAGGAATACGGATTTGAATTTTACGGTGACGTAAAGGAAGTCTTTAGGGCTCTGGAAAAGAAAAAGTGCGACTATGCCCTTGTGAACAGATTTGACTGTGACTCCTACTTTGGCGCGCCAAATTTCTACAAAAAACAGCTTGAGTCACAATACACCCACCGCTATGCCCTTAGGGATGACGCTGCCCTTCTTGCTTCCATACTGGACAAGGCATTTTCGCTCATAACGCCGGGGGAAAAGGGCCGCATAATATACGAAAACCTTACGTCTCAAAAATACTACAACCTTGAGCACGAAAACACCACGGTATTCCTAAGGAAAACATTCCTTTACATATTCTTCCTGCTCGTAATAGCGGGAATCATAACGGTAATCCTGATTACGCTTGTAATAAGGCGCAAGATTCACGTGATTGAATACGATGAACTTACGGGAATGCCCACGCCGACAAAATTCAAGCATGACGTTAGAAAGGTTTTAAAGCACGCTGAACCTAATGAATACATGCTTATTTCGCTTGACATAAACGACTTTAAGTTTGTGAACGACAGCTTTGGCTATTCGCAGGGAAACCTTATCCTTATTGAGCTTAGCAACCATTTTATGCAGAACAAGTACAAGGACGAAATTGTTTGCCGCTACAATGCCGACAACTTTATCTTCTTTGCAAAGCGAACGGAATTCATTTTTATAGAGGACCATGTCTTTAACCTTACGGATGTTAGCAAAAAGCTTGTGCCCTACCTGCCGGAAAAGTACGACCTTACCTTTAGCGCAAGCGTCTACTATATTGACGACACTGCCCAGGACATAACGCTCATGGTGGACAAGGCCAACATGGCCCGAAAATTTGCAAGGCAGAATTTTGCCACCCACCGCGTAATCGAATACACAAAAGAAATGAATGACAACATGGAGTGGAACAAGGAAATAACCCTGAACATGAACAATGCCTTCGCAAACAACCAGTTCAAGGTTTACTACCAGCCCAAGTATTCATTCGAGACGGAACAGATAATAGGTGCTGAAGCCCTTATCCGCTGGAAGGATCCGGAAAAAGGCCTTTTGCCACCGGACAAGTTTGTTCCCCTTTTTGAGCGCAACGGCTTTATCCAGAAGATAGACATGTACGTGTTTGATTCTGTTTGCCGCTTCCTTGAAGGATGGAAGAAGGCCGGAGTGGACGGAAGCTGCCCCCACCCGCTTACCATATCCTTTAACCTTTCGCGGAACCACCTCTACAACCCTGACCTGATAAAGGAACTATGCTCCATAAAGGACAAGTACGACATAGGCCCCAACCACATAGAGGTGGAGCTTACAGAAAGCATAATGTTCGACAACCAGAAGCGTCTAATTAACGTTATGAACCAGATAAAGAACGCAGGCTATTCAATCTCCGTGGACGACTTTGGTTCTGGCTACTCGTCGCTAAACCTGCTAAAGGACATTCCGGCAGACGTTCTAAAGTTGGACAAGGAATTCCTTAGCAACGTGCCGGAAGACTCAAAGGAAACAACAATCATTTCCTCTGTAATAGAGATGTCAAAGAAGCTGAACATGAAGACCGTAGCAGAAGGCGTTGAAACGCAAAACCAGGCAAAGCTTCTTCGCGACATGGGCTGCGACATTGCCCAGGGCTACTACTACGCAAAGCCAATCACGGAAGAAGAATACAGAAGCCTTTTGGAGCGTGACTTTATCCAAACAAATGAAGGCGAAAAGAAAATAGGCTAAAAAAATCCTCTTGCAAACCCAATACCCATTAAGTTTTTTTTGTTGCATTTATGGCAAAGCGGGCTTATAATATTATTTATAAGTTTTGGAGGAATAATAATTATGGCAAAGCAACAAATTCAGGAACCCAGGGTTCTTTCTATCATTTTGGGCGGAGGAAAAGGAACAAGACTCTACCCGCTTACTAAAGAGCGTTCAAAGCCAGCCGTTCCGTTCGGTGGAAAATATAGAATCGTAGACATTCCGATTTCAAACTGTATCAACAGCGGATACAAAAAGATTTACCTGCTTACCCAGTTCAACTCGGCATCACTTCACCTTCATATCATCAATTCATACAACTTTGACCGTTTTAGCCACGGTTTTGTTGAAATTCTTGCGGCAGAACAGACACTTGAACATTCTGGCTGGTATGAGGGAACGGCAGACGCAGTACGCAAAAACCTTGCCCACTTCCGCGTTCAAAAGCCAACCCACTACATAATCCTTTCCGGTGACCAGCTTTACCGCATGGACCTTAAGGCCTTTATGAACGAACACATTGCTTCCGGTGCAGACATTACGATTGCAGCAAAGGCCGTAAACCGCGAAGACGCATCTGGCTTTGGCATCATGCGCGTTGACGATTCAAACAAAATCACAGCCTTTATGGAAAAACCCGCAAAGGACCTCAACATTGACAACTGGAAGATTCCTGAAAAGTCCCGCGGTGACCTGGATCCAAAACTTGAATACCTTGCTTCCATGGGTATCTACATCTTTAATGCAGATGCAATGGAAGAAATGCTTGCAAACGAGCGCAATGACTTTGGCAAGGAAATCATCCCCGATGCAATCAAGAACAAGAAGGTAAACAGCTACATATTTGACGGCTACTGGGAAGACATTGGTACAATCCGCTCCTTCTACGAAGCAACCCTTGACCTTACAAACCCCTTCCCCCACTTTAACTTCTACGATGAAGACAGCCCGATTTACACCCACATGAGAAACCTTCCGCCAAGCAAAATCAACCATGCGGACATGACGGGAACTCTTGCGAGCGAAGGATGCGTAATCACAAACTCTAGGTTGCAGCGTTCCGTAATCGGTGTGCGCTCTATAATCAATGAAGGCTGCGACTTGGACGGCGTTATCATGATGGGTGCCGACTACTACGAAAATGCAGAGCAGATTGCAGACAATGCAAAGAACAAGATTCCAAACATTGGAATTGGCAAGAACTGCAAGATAACAAAAGCCATTATCGACAAAAACGCTCATATTGGAGACAACTGCTGCATAAACGTAAGCGGTAAAAAATATGAGGACGGAGACCACGGAACCTTCTACAGCGCAGACGGCATTATTGTAATCAGGCGTGGAGCAGTGATTCCGGCTGGAACAGTAATTTAAAATTGGCTGTAAAGTTTTTTCTTGAACAGCCGATATTAAGTTAACGCTGCGGAACTAAGGTTGCCGCAGCATACAAGCGCGTATTTTCAAAAAAGGCACACGCAATCGTGTAACACAGCTTTTTTGAAGCCGCGCTTTTTTTTATTTAGTAAGGAATTCGGAAATCATATTGAAGGACTCAACAATCTGCCTTGTCTTGTCCGTGGCAACTTTGGTAAGCACTTCGTTTCCGGCATAGCGGTCCGGGTGGTAATACTTTAGCTTTTCCTTGTAGGCCTTTTTAGCATCGTCCAGGCTTGACTGGAAGTTTATGTCCAAAAGCCTGTAGGCCCTTTCCAGCTCCGGCGTTATTTTTTTGTAAAAATAAGAATTGTTGGCAACTGGCTTTTTCTTTGGGCCAGACGAACCAGAACTGCGCCTGCGGTTTTGAGCACCACCTTCCTTTTGCTGATAGTCATTTGACTGATAGCCGCTTGACTGCGAGCCACTTTTCCCGGCAGAGGAATCTGACTTTGCTTCCTGAGATTTTTCCCCTGAACTTTCCGCCCCTTCTGCACCATACGCAGCATCTGCATTCTTCGTGTCTTCCGCGTCTTCTCTGCTTTCCGGCTGCTTTTTTTGCGGACGCTCAACGCGGACAAATTTTATTTCACCAGCTTCCAGTGTCTCACTCAAAAGTTCACCGAGCTTGTCATACATCGTCTGCATCAGTTCCTGATTCTCCTTCTAGCCCCCACTCTGCCAAGCGCCGCTGCAAAGTCTTTCGCCCTATGCCAAGCATGTCTGCTGTCTTGCTCTTGTTGTTGCGGTTTAGCGCAAGATTTTCGCGGATGATAATCTTTTCGGCTTCGTCAAGCGTAATGCCCAGCGGAATAGAAATGCTGTCTGCCCCGCTACCTGCATTAATGGAAGGCGGCAAATCTGCACTTGATATTTCATCCCCACCGCACATAACAACTGCACTCTCCATACAGTTACGAAGTTCGCGGATATTTCCCGGCCAGTTGTACTTGAACAAAAGGGACTTTGCCCGGTTGTCCACCCCCTTTATGCTCTTGTTGTTCTCTGCATTGAATTCATTTAGGAAGTGGGACAGCAAAAGAGGTATGTCGTCCTTGCGTTCTCTAAGCGGCGGAACTTCTATGTGGATTACGTTCAGGCGGTAGTACAAGTCTTCACGGAAGCGGCCGGCCTTTACCTCTTCCTCCAGGTTTCGGTTTGTTGCGGCTATGATTCTAACATCAACTTCAATGGTCTGTTCTCCGCCAACACGCTCAAATTTTCTCTCCTGCAAAACACGCAGAATCTTAACCTGCACGTTCTGGTTTATCTCGCCAATTTCATCAAGAAAAATCGTTCCGCCGTGGGCACGCTCAAAGCAGCCCTTCTGCATTCTGTCTGCACCGGTATAGGCCCCCTTCTCGTGTCCAAAGAGCTCGCTTTCTATTACGTTCTCGCTTAGGGATGAAAGCTGAACCTCTACGAAAGACTTGTCCTTGCGCTGGGAAAGATTGTGTATTGCCTTTGCAACAAGTTCCTTTCCAACACCGCTCTCGCCTGTTATAAGAACGCTTGCCCTGCTGTCTGCAACCTTTCGAATCATCCCCTGAACCTTCTGCATGGCGGCAGACTTTCCAATCATTCCCTTTAGGCTTTCGTTTCCTTCCAGGGTTTGCTTAAGCTGCTGGTGCTGGAGGCTCATCTCTCGGCTTTCAAGGGCCCGCTTTACAATCATTCCAAGCTGGTCAAGGTTTAAGGGCTTTGTTAAAAAGTCATAGGCTCCGTGGCGCATGGCATCTACCGCACTGTCTATGCTTCCGTGGCCAGTCAATATGATTACGGGAATACCAGGAGTTTCCGCCGTTACCTTTGCAAGCACCTGCTCACCGCTTATTCCCGGCATGCGCAAGTCCGTAATTACAAGGTCTATGTCTCCCTTTTCTATAATTTTAAGGCCTTCTTCCCCGGTTGCGGCAGTCTTTACGTTATAGTCTTCCAGCTCAAAATTTGCGGCCAGACCTTCGCGGATGTTTTTTTCGTCATCAATAATAAGAAGAGTAAATTTCATTTTTCATCCTTCGCGCTTTTTTTGGAAGCAATAAGCTTTACCCCGCTCTGTGGAACAGGAAGAGTAATTGTAAATACCGTTCCATGCCCAAGCACAGACTTAACGTCTATATCTCCGCGGAATTCCTTGATGATTTTGTAGACTGTTGTAAGCCCCAGCCCCGTTCCGTTTGACTTTGTGGTGTAGTAAGGCTCAAAAATATGGGATGAAGTATCGCTGTCCATACCGCTGCCATTGTCTGCAAAGCTTAAAAAATAGCGTTCATCCTTTACGCAGGATTCTATTATAAGCTCTCCGTGGGCAAAACCGTCCCCACCCTCCTGCGAGGAAGAAAAACGCTGGGTGATTGCGGCAAGGGCATTCTGCACAATGTTCACAATCACTTCGCGGAAAAGCTTTTCGTCCATCAAAAGGCGGGTCTTCTTTTTGGAAAGACGAAGTTCAAGCGACACATTCTTGGCGTCAAATTCAGGCTTAAAGAAAGAAGTGAATTTTTCTATTAACGAATCCGGAGAACAAAGAGTCATTGTAGCCTGAACCGGCCTTACGGCAAACAAAAAGTCAAGCACGATTTTGTTCAGGTTGTCAATTTCCTCATTCACAACGCCAAGATAGTCTTCCATGAACTTTTGCGCGGGCAGCATTCCATTTCCATTGCGGGCTTTTTTTACGGCCTTCTGTAAAAGCTGAATATGAATGCTTATTGCCCCAAGCGGATTCTTTATCTCGTGGGCAACAGAAGCGGCAAGGTTTGTAAGGCTTGCAAGGCTTTCCATGCGGTGCAAAAGAATTTCCTGCTGGCGCTTTTGGGTAATGTCATCAACTGTAATTATATAGCCTACGATTTTTGTTTCCACAACATCGGTGGATTCATTCCAGTGCTTTTGAACAAAGGGCAAAATTGTTACGTTCAAAAATTTTATTCCGCCGTCAGACGCTATGGAAAATTCCTCGCTTACATTTGTCTTCTGCTCACTTGCACAGGACTTAAGGAAAAAAGAAAGAGGCTCATCGTCAACCAGTTGCCAAACAGGAAGCTGTTCGTTGTATGCCTGGCGGGAAACAAAGGGAAAAAGACGCTCAGCAGCCTTGTTGTGCTGCATTATAATGTAGTTCTCGTCCACAATGACAAGACCAGTGGAAAGGCTTTCCACCAGAGAATTGAGCACGTCATTTTCTGAATTAAGATCTTCGAACAAGGCCGCAAGCTGGGCTTCCGACAACTTCGAAATCTTTTTAGAAACCTTCTTTACAAAATCTTTCATTCAAGTGCTTCCCTGAAAATTCCTCCGTGAACAAAATTAATCTGCAAAAGTTCGCGGGTAAGTTCTTCAAAGGCAGAGAGTGCGTTTTGATTGAACATGTTTATGTTGTTGTAAACCTTACGAATTTGAACAAGTATCTGAGACGAAGCTTCTGCACCGGCTGGTGTTGACAAAAGCTTTTTCTGGGAATCAATTATTCCTGCAAAAAATATATTGAGCAAAAGCCTTGGGTCAAAGTTTCCGCAGCCCTTTATTATGGAAGCAATGTCTGGAACATGTCCCTGGGCAAGGGTCTCAAAATAAGATGAAGCATATTCCTTTACCGTATCAGGCTTTACAGGCAGGTATGTCTGCAAGAAACCGCTAACTGTCTCTACAGGTGAATTATACCCTCCGCCGCTCTGCCTAAAGACACGGCTTATGACAGTCTTCTGCTGTTCTGCAGTGCGTTCAAAAAAATTGTAAGTGCGCACGCGGGAAAGTATTGTGGGAAGCATTGCCCCCCTCTTGGTCGTAGTAAGGATAAAGGTAACGGCTTCCGGCGGCTCCTCAAGAATTTTTAGCAGTGCATTTCTTGAACTGTCTTCCATACAGTCGGCATTTTCTATTATAAGAACTTTCTGGCCGCTTCCAGAGCTAAGGTGTGCCCATGCGGAAAAGCGCCTTATCTGGGAAACTGGAAGTGCATTGTACAAAAATGAATTCTCAAGCTTTTCACACTGCTCCCCAACAGAATCAAGGATTTTTGTAAGGGTAGCTTCGTCCGGCAAAGTGCGTCCTGGCTCCAAAAGCTCAAGGGAATCATTTATGGACTGCAAGAGGGGCGAAAACTTTGCAAGGCTTGAATCACCTTCCCATAGCACGGGGCTAAACCTAACGGTAAGTTTTCTTACGGCACGCAGGTAAAGATAGCGGGCAGCCTCCACATGACTTGTATTGTTTATGCTCTGATTCAAAAGCGTTGTCTTTGCGGCGGCAATTTCAAGCGTCCTGTCTCCGGGGCCACAGACAAGCACGTTCTGGCTTACCAAGGCCTTGTTCCTAAGGCAGCTGGGGCAAGTGCAGTTCCACTCTCCGCGGGGGCTCTGGCGGCATGCAAGCACCCTGGCAAGCTCCAGGGCACAGGTTAGCTTTCCAGATGCGGCGGGGCCTGCAAACAATATTGAATTTGGCAGGCAATTCTTTCTTATGTCTTCCGAAAGCAATGATGAGGCACTTTGGTAAAGCAGGTTGTCAAACATTCAGGGATTTTCCCCCAACGAAAAGACATGCAGAGGCATTTTTTACAGAATTTGAAATTGCATTGACATTTGAATTTACCACGGGAGCGAATATCCTGTAGAAAATGCTGCCGGCAAAAATTCCGCTTACGTCAAACCAAGGCTGGGCTGTAAGGATAATCATAATCAAAAGGACTATTACAAGACCTTCTATTACGCCAAAGAAAAAGCCCAGGGTTCTGTCAAGGGAACCGAGTATCCTTCCTTCAAAAATATTGCCTAAAATCATCTGGAGGATTTTTATCATTATGAATACCACGATAAAAATAATCAGGAAAGAGGCAATGTAGTTGAGTATGGAAATTTTTATTGTATCCTTTAGCATGGAAGACAAGGGCCTCCAGCCAAGAACAGCAGCCCACAAGGCAAGTATTGGAGCGGCCTTATTAAACACACTGTTCACAAAACCTTTTACAAGGCATATTATTGCGCACAAAAGTATTATAAGCAGAAACAACAAGTCGATGATTGGTAGATTCATTTTTTAAGTCCTTCAAGAATATGATTTGCAATGTTTTGAGACGGAACCTTTTCTCCGCACAGCTTTTTGCAGGCAGCAGAAAGTGAATCCCTCTTTTCTTTGGACAAGAGTGTCTCCAAAGCTTCCTTAAGATGGTCGGAATCCGCATCCTTGCCAATAAGAGCCATTGCGGCACCATTTTGCTGAATAAAACGGGCATTGTCAACCTGGTCGCCCCTTGTCCCTGAACCGCACAGGGGAACAAGAACCATTGGCTTTGAGCAAACGGCACATTCCCAGATTGAATTTGCCCCTGCACGAGAAAGCACCACGTCGCTTGCCTGTATTACAGACGGCATTTCGCTGTAAATAAAGTCGTAGGGCTTGTAGGAGTCGTTGCGGGATGCCATAAGAAGCGGATTGTCGTGGGCAAAGGCCTTTCCTGTCTGATGGACCACGATGAACCTTTCCTTTAGCCATGCAATGTTCTGCACCACAAGGTTGTTTATTTGCAGGGCACCAGAGCTACCTCCCAAAACAAGGAGAATTGGCTTTTCATGGTCCTTTGGAACGCCAAGGAATTCAAGGCCAGCATCCCTATTGTCCTGGTAGAACACAGGGCGCACTGGGTTACCGGTAACCACACACTTAGAAGCATTCTTTCCCTTTAGGTATTTTGAACTTTCCTCATAGGAGACAAAAATGTTCTTGGCACCGCCACTGTTAAGCTTGGTGGCAAGCCCCGGAGTAAAGTCGCACTCGTGGGTATAATAGGGAATGTGCAGCATCTTAGCAGCCCGGCATGGTGGAACGCTCACAAAACCGCCCTTGGAAAAAAGCACGTCAGGCTTTATCTTTTTTAAAAGCGACAGGGACTTAAAAAAACCGCCCGCAATCTTAAAAATATCCACAAAGTTGCGCAGGGAAAAATACCGCCTAAGCTTTCCGCATGGGATTCCCAAAAATTCTGTGATGCTGCCGCCGGCAGAAACAAGGTTCTTTTCTACAATATCCCTGTCCATGCCGCTTCCGTTACCAATCCAGTATATTTCTACGGAAAGCCCCTTTGACTCTGCAAGGGCCTTTAGGGAATCTGCTACTGCAATTCCGGGATAAATGTGGCCACCGGTCCCACCACCGGCAAATACTATTTTTAATGGCATATCTCTCTCTTCCATATCTATTTCTTAGGAAATTTTTCCATAAGCTCAATCATTGGTTTCTTCTTGAAAAGAAGTGCGTATTCCCTTGCACTCATTCCCATGCTGTCTTTTATGTCTGGATCTGCACCGTTCTCCAAAAGGATTTTTACTATGTCCACATTTCCGTTTCCTACGGCAAGCACAAGGATTGGCTGACCGTCAGAACTTACAAAGCTAAGGTCTGCCCCCTTGGAAATAAGGTATTTTGTAATGTCAAAGTTCTTGCGCCAGACTGCATCCATTACAGGGCTGTAGCCTCTGTCCGAAGAAATTGCGTCTATGTCTGCACCATTTTCCAAAAGCCACTTCACCTTGGAGATACAGTCGTTTCTGGTGGCAATGCACAAAAGAGGTATTCCGTTGGAAGTGCGCGCATTCATCAGCATGCCGGCCTTAAAGAAAGTCTCGCATATTTCCGTATTGTCCTTTGCAATGTACTGGGCAAAACAGTCGCTAGTAAAGGGAATTCCGTTGGCAAAAAGACTTGCAAGCGCATTCTTTTGCTCATCATCACGGCGGTATTTTTCAAAGTTCTTTTCGATTAAATTGGTTAATTCGTTCAAATGGGAAAAACATGTAAAATACGAGCTGCCCCTTAACTCTTTTTCCAAAGATTCATAGCGGCGGATGTAGGGGCGGCCCTCAAAGATAAAAGCAGGACACTGCCTTCCGCGGATAAGGCCCAGGATGTAGTTGTAGTCCGGAAGCTTATGGAGACGCTCGCTGTCCAAAATAATAAAATGCGAGGCAACCAGAACCTTGTTGCAGACGTCAAAAAGTTCTTCCCTGGAAATGTTGGGGTACAAAAGAACCTTGGAAGACTCTGCACCGAATTTTCCGCTTAGGAAATCCTGCACCAGCTGAGCATTTTCGTCATTTGGATTTGAAACGATTATTAACCAGTTCATGCTTCAATTATAATCCAAGAAGCCGAGTTTAACAAGGTTTATTTGAATCTGGACGGTAATTTTTTCTTTTTAGATAAAAGGCCAGCTCTAATCCGACACTCATGCCCCTTGAAAACCGCCCTTCCGGGGTTCGCTGGCGCTCATTGCCGCAAGCGGCAACTAAAGCCCCTCCATGGCGGCGTAAGCCCTCCAGTTCCCGGCAGAAAAGCCGCTTTAAAATAAAAAAAGACCTGAACTAGTCAGGTCTTAAATGCCAGCGGTCAGAATCGAACTGACGACATAAGGATTTTCAGTCCTCCGCTCTACCAGCTGAGCTACACCGGCATTGAATGATTAGACTATATACTTTTTTGCATTTTATGTCAATAGAACATGGCAAATTTTTCTTTTTTTTTTGGAAAAAGTTGGATTTGGAAGGTGGGACGCAGAAAAAAAGCAAGGAGGGACCCTTTAGGGAGGATTCCTTGATTTTTTCCGTTGCTGGGACCCACATTCTAAATCCAACTTTTTCCTTATAAGGAAATAAAAAAAATGACCGGGCGAACATGCGCTCACCCGGCCGTTATGGACCTTTTTTTGCCAGAAATGCTGCCCTAGGGCTGTATACATCCCCGGCTCAGTTTAGTCTAATTACCTCTTAAGGTTGATGACTGTCTCAAGCATTGAGTCGCCAGTCTGGATTGTCTTTGCGTTTGATTCGAATCCGCGCTGGGTTACAATCATGTCCGTAAGCTGTTCTGTAAGGTCTACGTTTGACATTTCCAAGGTACCTGCAAGGAATGAACCCTTACCTGCAACACGTGCTGTACCGATGTCTGCCATACCAGAGTTGATTGATTCAGCAAACATTGTGTCGCCCTGCTTTTCAAGACCGCCCTGGTTTACGAAGCTAGCCATTGCGAGCTGGCCGATTGTGCGTGTTGAACCGTTTGAGTATACACCTGTGATGATACCGTTCTGGTCAATCTTGAAGTTGTCAAGGTAGCCGAGCCTGTATCCGTCCTGGTAGAAACCTTTTGTTGAAGAAGAAGATGCACTCTGTGTGATTGTGTTTTCCATAGAGCCAATCTGTCCCAAGTCAAGGTTGAATGTCTGGCGGTAAACACCACCGTCTGCTTCTTCGTTGCTTTCTGGAACATTGAATGAAGCCTGGAGGATGATGTTGCCGTTTGCATCATTGGGTGTTTCGTTTCCTACGCTGTCTCTTACAGAGCGGAGTGTTCCGTAGTTGTCAAAGAACAAGTCGTATGTTCTTGCAGCTTCACCGTCACCAGTGTCTGTTGTGCCCAAGCCTACGCGAGTTGCTGTGTCTACATCTGCTGCAGGGTCAACGTTAATTGTAACTACCCAGTGGTTAGGATCACCGTCTGGAGACTTGCGGAAGTTCATCTGAAGCTGGTGTGACCTTCCGTATGAGTCGTAGATGTCCATTTCTGTAGACCAAGTGCCTTCCCTTCTCTGGGCTTCTGTTGCAGTTGCGTCATCAAAAACAGGCATGTTCTTGTTAAGGTTACACTTAAAGCGTACGTTTTCTGTTGCGTGTGGCGGGTCCTTCTGGCCTACAGGAATAACAAGGTCTGTAGGAGTTGCGGATGTCTGGAGAACAGACTCACCGTCTACCCTTTCTGCCATCCAACCCTGTACGCGGAGACCGTTTGCAGGATTTACCAAAGTGCCGTTTGCGTCTACACCGAATACACCAGCGCGTGTGTAGAAAGTCTGGTCGCCGTTCTTCATTACGAAGAAACCGTTACCCTGGATTGCAACGTCTGTTCCGATTCCAGTTGACTGGAGGTTACCCTGTGTGAATACAGTGTCAATGGAAGCAACGCTCATACCAAGACCAACTTCTTTAGGGTTAACGCCACCAACTTCTTCCTGTGGGCGGGCTGCGCCTGCAATCTGCTGGCTGATCATATCCTGGAAGTTAACACGGCCTCTCTTAAAGCCTGTCGTGTTTACGTTGGAAATATTGTTGCCAATTACATCCATTCTTGTCTGGTGATTCTGCAAGCCGCTTACGCCGGCATAAAGTGATCTCATCATAATAGTTTACCTCGCCTTTTTATGTTAGTTGCCGTAAACGGCCTGAATTTGTTTTAAGTCATAATACATGTTGCCAACCTTAACCTGCGGGTTTGGACCACAAGAAACGGCTTCTACAACACCACCAGTAACACCAGCATTTTCGCCAAGACTGATTTCTACGTTCTTGCCTATTACGTTAACAGCCTGGTCGCTTGTAAGCATTGTGTTCAGACGCTCAAAGTTGGCGTTCATGTTTGTAATCTGCTCCAACTGGCTGAACTGTGCCATCTGCGCAATAAACTGCGTGTTATCCATCGGGTCTGTAGGATCCTGGTTAGAAAGCTGCGTAATAAGAAGCTTCAAGAAATCATCCTTTCCAAGCTCGTGCTGGGTCTGCCTTCCGTTTACAGCCAGAGATTTGTTGTAAGTGTCAACCGCCATCTTGTTCATGGCGATTTCCTCCGGGCTCAATGTAGACTTAAAGCCTGCTGCCTGTAAGCTACCTGCGTTTTCCATGTCCATTTATAACTCCTATGCTACAACGTCAATCTGATAACCGCTTGACTTTGAGTAAGCTGCGGAACTTTCTGTTTCCTGTACGGAAGACTCTCCTGTAGAGGCAAGCTCTCCGTACGTCCTGTTTGACATAAACTCCTGCGCCATCTGATGCTGCTCCTGTCCAAAGGAACCGCTGTTGCCGCTCTGCGCAAGGTTCAATGTAAATCCGGCACTGTCAAAACCATTCTGCTGGAAAGCCTGCTTCAAGACATCCAAATTCTGCTTGAAGGCATCGTATGCTTCCTGGCTGTGAACAGTTATCTGCCCCGCTATTACTTTATCGGAAACTTCAAGGCTAATCTTAACATTTCCGAGAGATTCGGGCTTCATTGTCATGTTAATTGTGCCGGAATTGTTGTCGCGAAGGATAATGCTGCCCGCTTTTACAAATTCAGGGGCATTTTCCTGAATCTGCTGGCTTAGCATTGCCTGGAATGTGGAGCCTGTAGCCCCCGCACTCTGGTTGTTGCTGGCAAGAATGTTCTGCTGGGACTGGACACGGGCAGCATCCGCATTAAGGAGCTGAACGTCATCCGACTTGGCAGAAAGTGCCTGCACAGAATCTTCCTTTAATTCTATGGGTTCGTCCTTTGTGTTCTGAACGGCAGTGCGCTCGTCAACGATTGTAAATACGGAGTTGGAGGCCTTTGCTTCTGCAAGGGGCTTTACCTCTTTTGATGACTTTGATTCCTGCTTTTCTGAAGCAAGGTTCTTGGAGGAATCCTTAAGAGCGTTTGCTGAAGTCCCTTCTGCATTTGCAGCGGCATTAGCATCGCTTGCGGCTAAAAGGGCTTCATTCCCCTGCTGCTCCATAAGGGGCTGGCCATTTTCTTGCACTTCTCCACCCTCAATTTCCGAAGCGACAAGTTCCTGGACGGAAGAAGAAAGCTGGACTTCTTCGTTTTCCCCTGCAAGAGGAACCAATACGGTTGAATCTTCCGCCACGGAGCTTGCTACAAGAGAGGCAGATTCTGCATCCAAGGGCTCTGCGGCCGTAAGGTCAAAGACCACTTCTATTGTATTTTCTTGTGAAGCAGAGGCATTTTCTTCCTTGCCGGCCTTTTCCGCTGAAACTGCACCGCTTTGGGAAACAGCATTGCTTGCTTCTGCGGCAGAAGTAGATTCCTGCTGGCTTGAAGGAATAGCTTTATTTGTGTCTGAATTTTCTAGTGTTTTCTTAGAGGCATCTTTTTTGGAGACTTTTTTGCCCTCTGAATATTCACGGGTCTTTTTTACCGATGAATTTTCTTCTGGCTGTACAAGTTCAGCCTTCTTTGCCTTGCCGCTTTCGCTTACTGACTTTAAGACGGATTCAAAAGAAGCTGAAGACTTCTGGCTCTTTTTGTTTGCAGTACTTTTTTCGCTTGCCGTATTCGCGGATGCAAACTGTACGTTTAGGGTCTGCATATGGGTAATACCTCCGGAAAACACCGAAGATTTTACCTGTACAGGGCTTCACAAAGCCTTTGACTCGCGAAGCCTTTAGACTTGGCTATTCGTCAAGCGTCGTGGGCTTGCTCTGCATCTTGCGCATCAGCTGGCCTACCCTTTCGTCTGGCATAAGCTGCAGCCAATAAGCTGTTGAAGAAGCCGTTCCAGATGTCTGGGCATCTTCTTCTGCCTGTCGCAAAACGTCAATAACCTGCTGATCCGGCATAGCCATAAGCTTTTCTACCGCCGCCTGAGGCTGCATACCAACAAGCCACTGCACAATTTGTTCGGTGTTTCTCTTATTATCTTCGTACTTTTTTACCTGATTGTTGAATGTTTTTTCGCGTTCTTCCTGAGCTTTTTTCTGATCTTCAAGCTCCTGCGCTACTTGTGTATTGTTGTTTTCTGCAGTAGCAACGTCGTTTTCCCTCTTGTCCAGTTCTTCGGAGCGGATGTCCAATGCTTCAAGCCTCTTTGCAAAGCGGTCGTTGTCCAGGTCTGCCTCTGCCAAGTCCACTGGAGAAGAAGGTGCGGTGGATGTCTGCGGCTGCAATCCCGCTAGACGGTAAACCGGGGCAAAGATTTTTTTTGCTTGGATTATGCCAAGATAGTCAAACCAAAGCAACCCGAACAAAACGAGTATTATAATGAGAATTAACAGTAATATTGACTTTCCAAGTACTTTAGCCCGTGCCACGATTTCAAACCCCTCTAATATTTTTTAAATCTATCGGCAAGTATTTAAAATAGTTTTAGCGATTTACTGCTGTTTAACAATATCTTTTGTTGTAAAACGAACATCCCGAATCTTTGAGCGAAGCAAAATCTTTTCATTAATTTGATCGCGAATATCGTCTTTTAACGCTTCTTCCTTATTCGGAGCAAGCTCATCTTCTGTCTTCGAAGAGAAAAATTGCTCTAGAAATTGAACGATTTCTTTACGGCGTTCCGTGATTTCTGTAGAAGCATTCTTATCGTCCTTCTTATAACCAAGAACTACCTGAACAAAAACATTGGCAGGATTTGTTTCGTCACAAGTCTGCGTGCGGATCTGATCCAAGGTTGTGTACCAAGAAAGAATTTCCCGCTGTGTTGAAAACTCTGTAAACTGATTATACCCTGTATCTACTCCAAAAGCCCTCAAATAAGTTGAGTAAAGTAATGCATTACCATTGAAAAATTTTGAAAGAACCCAATTATACAATTCAGAAGCATTATCCAAAGGTAAAAATCCTGCAAACTCTACGTCGCTATCACCATAACGAATGTTCTCAACATGGTCTACAACATTGTTTTTTTTGTCTATACATAAATAAAAGTAGCAAATTTCTTTGTAATCATCATTTGAAACTTTTATACCGAATGAATCAAAGTTTTTGTTCTTATATTTTGAATCAGGCTTAAAAAATGAATATTCACCATTTGCACCTGCCATATTATTTGCGAAATCTTCAACTGTAACAGAGGTATCTCCATTTGAAACGAGAATAACTTTCTTATAGTCTTCTCCGCAAGACACAGAAATTAACATTGTGTAACAAAATAGGATAAAAATTAAAAATTTATTCTTCATCTTATAACTCCTTTTGCAAAGAAGACCTAGCCCCGATTGGAGCCGGCCGGAGGCGTCCGCTAGGACCGCGCGCCGTAAGGCGGGCAAGCGGCGCAAAGCGGGTCCCCACATGCCACTGCCCGTACCTGAGTGCGGGCACAGTATTACGGAAAAATACGCTCCAAAACCTTTATAAAGCTATTTTGCAATCAAACCGCCGATTGCACTTCCCAAGGTTATGTCGTTGTCTATGCTTACGATGTCATAGTAAAGGCCGCGTTTTTGGACAAGCAAGCTTTCCAGGAAGGCCTCTACCCTAGCGCGAACCTTGTAGGTCTTGTAGAAGGATGTTCCGTCGCACAAAAGGCAGACTGGACGTGTTGCATCTCTACCGGCACCGCTTTTTATTACGCAGGCGGCAAGTATGGCTGATGCAAGGCGGGCACAGCGGTCTACGATGGCATCCAAAAGCTGGAAGAGGCGGGCATAGTCTTCTTCTGTGGCACTTTCCGCAGCTTTTGCGCCAAGTACAGAGGCTGTGCTGTAGGGTGCGTGCAGGAAGGAGTCCATCTCTATCTGGGTAAGTTTGCTTATCTGAAGGAGAGATTCGCTGAATTTCTTGCTAAAAAGGCCTTCCTGGGCGGCAGAATGGATTGCTTCGTAGGCAAGAGGTCCCATGTAGGCGCCGGAACACTGCTTTTCCATAAGGCCTGTACCCGGTTTTTCGCTCTTTGCGTCAAGGGCTTTGTCAAAGTCTGACTGGATTACATCTGCAAATTTTCCGCTTTCGCATACTATAATCTGCTTTTTAAGCCCCTTGTAGGCTGGATCTTCGCTCTGAATGTAGGCTCCGTTCATGCCTGTTCCAAGGATAAAGCCAACGTAGCTTGAGTAGCGCATTCCCTCTGCAACATCGGCTGCACCGGCTAAAAGGGCAGCAACAGTGTCATTAAGGAGGGAAACATGCAGCTTCTTTTTCCAGCCGTGGTCCGCAAGAGCCTTTACAAGTTCCTTTCCAATGTGGCAGCCAACAACTTCTGGAGCCTTTACTTCTTTTGAAAAGTTGATGAGTACACCGTCTCCGTCTTCTGTGATGGTCATTGGATAGGAGAAGCAGAAGCCAATTTTGTCTGACTTGTCCTTAAGGTGCTCAAGGTTTTCTGCAAATTTGTCAAAAAATGCCTTTTTAGAAAGCTCACCCTCAGTTCCGGGCATCTTTGTCTTTTCCATAAAGTCTATGGAAGGCTTTCCCATGTTGTCAAAGGTAACAAGGCATGAGCGGAAATTTGTTCCACCGGCATCTATTACTATAACGCTTTCCCCGGCCGGGCTTTTTGCAGGCGGGTTGCTGAATGTGCGGATCATGTCCTGACCTGCGGGGCGGGAGCTAAGACCTTCGTCCATATCGTAAAGAAGCGCATCAATCACAGTATCAATATCCGTGTTAACCGGAAAATTATGCTTTGAAAGAAATGCGGCAACAGCTTTGTTCATATTTTACCTCTGTAAATAGCTTTATTTGCTTATTGTAACCATTCTGGGCTTAATTTTCAAGTGTGGGCAGCTAATTTGGGGGTCTGGACGGTGCTTTTATGGACGAAGTCCTTGAACGATAGTCCTTGGACGAAGTCCTAATTGCTCTGCCATTCATTCCTTGGCTACAATCGGCCGCCATGCCTCTGCGCCACCACCCTTCCGGCCTTCCCTAACGGTCATCCCGCTTGCGCGGGACTAAAGGGCCTCCACGGTGGCGTAGGCTGATTTTCTATTTTATTCGACAAATGCCTATTTGACGGAGGAAAGGGCGGTGTTTTCATACTCTGCAAAAACGCTAGATGTACCGTATAAAAATAACAAGTTTAGTTTTATACTTATTAAGACTTTCCCTCAAAATAATATAAATTCTCACCTAGCTTTATAAATACCTCTGCTCTGTTAATCAGAGATTCATCTTCTTCCTTCATGTAGACTATAGCTTTGCTCCAACCCGATATTGTTGCGGCAAATTCTATAAATATTTCGTCTTCGCGCTTTCGCACATATTTTATTTTGTTTCTTGTCAATGAATATGCTTCCAGAGAAAAGAATAGTTCCTCACAATCAAATGGTTCATAAGTGACTTTATATAGTTTTAACTCCATTGGACTTTCCCTGTATTTTTTTCCATAAGTAAACTCAACCTTATCCAGAGCCACACATAAATCAAAATATTCAGACAATTCACCTTCTGAAAATTTAGGCATAGACCAACATGAATTTGGGATAAGACAACACAATAATGTTATAAGTATTTTTTTCATTGTTTTTCTCCTTTGTTTGCATGCAACCCCTATTGCACACCATACCATTCCTGATCATTCCATTCCTTAAGGCTCATTGCCCTAGAATAGTTTGAATCAACTTTATAAAAATACAAAACCGGCTCTTCGAGTTTTATAATCATATTGGCCATAGAAACACAGGCACGCCAGTCATCTTCCAGCTGTATAAAAACACAAGTTCCTGGTTCAACAAACAATTGGGCATCATATACTTCTAAAAATTTTGAGACAGGATTTTTTATTGACAATCCAGATTTTGTTCTAAAATCAACATCCTTTGTCTTTTTAAAAATTATGCTCTTGTTTTCCGTAGCTACAACAAAGCTTATGTCACCTTCTTGAACTTTTGTTCCTGTTTTTATACATGCGCTATTTATGTTGCAAATAAAATCCCTAGAACTTAATGCATCGTCATAAGGAACTTCTTTTGGCTTTTCAAAATCAATTTCACTGTGGTTTTTATCTTCCGGGATAGAAATAGGTATATAAGATTTCTCTTCTGTTGCCTGAGCCCTACAGTCATTGCGAGTGCAACTTACAAATAAAAATATAAAAATCCATACCAATCCAGATTTATTCTTCACTTTTTTATCCCTCCAAACGATGCAGTCTATTATGATGCAGTCTATTATACAAAGAAACTCCCATGCAAATCAACGCACCCGCAGCAAGCTACACGGTATGCCCCTTCCGCGAAAATCAACAAGAAAGGATTCCCGCAAGACTTAGAAAAACTTCCCCAGCTGTTGCCAGATTTGCCATTTATCGTTACAATAATGCCCTATGTCACTGGAAGAAGACTTAAAATCAGAGCTCAACCCCGAGCAGTACCGCGCAGTAACAACGCTGGAGGGGGCAATTCTCATCATAGCCGGAGCTGGAAGCGGAAAGACGCGCGTAATCACATGCCGCATTGCAAACATGCTGGAACACGGCATTCCGCAGAGCCAGATTCTAGCCCTAACCTTTACCAACAAGGCTGCAAAAGAAATGGCAGACCGAATAAAAGGCCTTACAAACAAAAAGCTTCAGAACCTTACCATAAGCACATTCCATGCATTCGGTGTGCGGGTTCTGCGCCAGGATATCCAAGCGTTGGGTTACAGGGAAAATTTTTCCATTTACGACGAAACGGACCGCTACGCACTAATAAAGGAAACAGGCCGTGAGCTTCATTTTACAGGCGACGCAATGGACGTTTACAAGATAGGCGGCATCTTTAGCGACATAAAGACCGGGCGCAAAAACTGGAACGCAGAAAATTCCATGTACAGGGAACTGTACGAAAGCTACCAGGAAGGCCTTAAAGTCTACAATTCGGTTGACTTTGACGACCTTATCACCCTGCCAATAAAACTCTGGCGTGAACACCCGGACATTCTGGAAGCCTACCGCAACCGCTACAAGTACATCATGGTGGACGAATTCCAGGACACAAGCCACCAGCAGTACGAGATGATGCACATACTGGCAGACAAGAACGTGGCAGTTGTTGGCGATGACGACCAGTCAATCTACAGCTGGAGAGGTGCAGACTACCAGAACATCTTGAACTTTGAAAAAGACTTCCCCGACGTTCAGGAAATAAGGCTTGAACAAAACTACCGCTCAACGGGAACAATCCTCGCCGCCGCAAACGGAGTAATAAAGCACAACACCAACCGCAAAGACAAGGAACTCTGGAGCGGAAACGGAGAAGGAAAGCCAATAGAAATCTACATGCCGGAAAACGAAGCCGCAGAAGCAGACTTTATAGCGGACGGAATACAGGGCATCTGTATGGAAGAAAAACGCAAGTACGACGACTTTGGAGTGCTAATGAGGGCAAACACCCAGAGCCGCGCAATAGAAGAAGCCTTTTTGGAAGCAAACATTCCCTACGTAATGAGCGGAGGAACATCCTTCTTTGAACGCAAAGAAATAAAGGACATAATAAGCTACCTAAGGGTAATCTCAAACCACGACGACGACATAAACCTCCTTCGCATAATAAACACACCGCGGAGGGGAATAGGACGCACATCCATAGAAGCCCTAAACAAGGTTGCAGAAAGACTTGGTGTTTCTCTCTGGGAAGCAATACAGGCAGTCCTGGAATGCGGGGAAGACGAATGCCCGGTAAGCGACAGCGCATTGGAAAGCCTAAAATCCTTCTGCCAACTAATAGAAAACAACAAGACAATGCTAAGCGGAAAGGGACTAAGCAAAAAAGTAAAGCAGATGGTTACGGACATAAACTACTTTGACTTCCTGATAGGCGAAAACCCCAAAAGCGAAAAGGCCGCCAGGTTCAAGTACATGAACATAGAAAGCCTAATCAAAAGTATGGAACAATGGGAAAACAACCCCCAGCACGACGACACAAGCCTCTATGCCTACCTTAACCGCATTACCCTTCTTAGCCGCGACGACCTTGACGACGGAGAAGCGGACAAGGGCAAGGTAAACCTTATGACGGTCCATGCCAGCAAGGGGCTTGAATTCCCGGTAGTATTCATTGCGGGTGCGGAGGAAGGCCTCATGCCACATGCGCGTGCAGTTGAAGAAGGCGGAGACAATGCAATAGAAGAAGAACGCCGTCTTTTTTACGTTGCAGTAACGAGGGCGCGGGACAGGCTCTTTATTTCCTCCTGCAGGAAGAGGCGAAAAATGAATGCTTCTGTTGACTGCGAGCCCAGCCGCTTCCTTGATGAAATACCGCAAAATCTGGTAAAATACCATGAGCCTTCAAAGGAAGTTGATGCGGACGCGGCACACGAGATGCTCCAAAACATGCTAAGGAACATGGCCAAGCCCCACGTGCCAAAGCTGTAGGATTTTTTTGCGGCGCTTTTGTTTGCTAAGGGCTTTCCGTAGACAACAAATTTGCTTCAGTGCAGGGAGTTTTCGTAGAAAACTCCAAGGGCAAGCTTGCTTGCCCCAATCCCTGCCGTGCCTTTGTTGTTTGCAAAAAATTTTTTATGCTGCAAAAAAATTAAAATGCTTGGCGCTTTCAAGAACCAGTGCAGTTTTTTTGGAAAGCACAAAAGGATATGAATATGAAGAAAACGACTTTTAAATCTTGCCTTGTACTTTGTGCCTTGGTATTGGCATCTGGCTTTGCATTTTCAAAAGATGCATACATCATTCCGTCCTTTGAATTTACAGGCGGAGGAATAAAGATAGAGGCAGAGGACATGCTCCTTGAATCCGGCGGGAAGGTCTTGCCCCAAAAAGAAAAGCTAGAAGAAGTAACGGCTGGATGCTTATTCGACATGGATGCCAGCGCACACGCAAGCCTTCTGGTCTCACCGTATGCCCCTGCCTGCACTGCAAGAGCCATAGTAACGCTGGATGCCGGAACATACGAAATAATGGCATGCGAAAAAGCCTTCAACAATAAATTTGCTACAATAAAGATGGCCCTTGAAGGAAACAACAAAAGCGGGGAAAGAACCTTCTTTTTACAGCACAACTTTTTCCCGAGCAACCCACCGTTGGGATATTACGAGCTTACCACCCGCTGCCCCTGCACCATCACGCTGGAAGAAAAGCAGACAGTAAGCATGGAACTTTATTTTCCTACCGTAAAAAATGCAAAGGGCTATAAGCCGCTATGCCTAGATTACATTCAGATTGTAAAAGTGAACAAATAATTATTTACCCAAGTCCAGCATGCGGCGGTTGTAGTCTTTTGGCGGGTCTTCAATAATGCTCCAGTCAAAGTCAAGTACGCCGTGGGGCGGGAAGAGGGGCTTTCTAGGCGGCTTCTTTCTGCTGTTGGCGGCCTGGACAATCTCTTCCAAGGTACGGGTTCCGTCCGTAAGGGTAAGGTATGGCTCTCCAAATACAAGTATCGTAGAAGTGCGCACCCTGTATGTTATGGGCTTGTCCTCTTCCGTAACGGCATGCTTTTCCACTAGCACGCTGTTCATGGAGTAAGGCTCAGGAAGCTTGTCAATTTTCTGCACGTTGCGTATCTGTGTCCTTCTTCCAAGTGTGCATGTGTAGACAAGGCCACCAACAAGCAAATGCTTTGGAACGTAATATGAGTTTCCCCCGTCGTCAAGTCTTGCCCTTGCGTTGGCATCGTACTCCATGTCTGTCTCCCAGTAGCGTACCGGGTAGACGGCAGAATCAGTAACGAGGTAGGACAAAAGTTCTTCGCTGGAAACAGGCGGGCTTACCAATATGCCGTTTGCATTTCCTGCATCCAGCCAATAACCTGCCTCTTTGCTTGCAACGTCGTTTACGCTTCCGTCCAAGACAGTTGAAACATCCACAGAATCGCTGTTTTCCGCCTTAACGCGGAATTTTAGGTAGAGCTTGTTTCCAATAACTGCAATAGGCACGTGGTAGGTGTTTTTTCCGCCAAGCTTGTGGCTTGAATAGGTAATCTGCATGTCCCAGGCACCGCTGCACTCACCGTCTGCTGTAAGAATGTCTCCGTCTTCTTGGGTAACGTTTATTTTGTATTCAGGAGTAAAAAGCTCATCGGTAAGGGGCGTAAAATGCAAAAGGATGCGCTCCGGGTTTGCAGGCGTCGTGTTGTTCCTGTCGCGCTTGTTCTTTGCAGAGTATTCTGGGCTTTCTGCGGCGCGGTCGTCGTACCACTGGTAGAAGGTCTTTAGCACAATGTTGGGAATTGCACGGTTGTCCGAAGCAATGTAGTCTGTGTCAAAGACAACGTAGCGGTTGGAATTCTCCCAGATTCCTTCAAGCAAAAGAGGGACGCTGTCGTCTGCAACAACTTCTACGGCTGTGGCAGCATTAGTGGCAGGAGCAGCACTTTCCTGTGCGGTCAAAATAGTCCCCTGTACGAGGCAGAGGCCTGCAAATATGAGTAAAATGCCTTTTAAGGGCATAAATTTCTTATAAAATTCAGGACGGTTTTTCACTTTTTGAGTATCGGCATAAAAAGAGCCTTTTATTAGGGAAAGACCACGGTAAGCAAATTTATTCAGTTCCTTCTGCATTGCCACTGCGCACATCGCTACCCTGCACCACATTCCCCGCCTGTACGCGGTAAGGCTTTGTGGCCCACTTCTTGCCTATGGTGTCCCTAAGGGCATAGCGGATAATCTTGCGGTTGTTAAAGGCTTCTTCTATAAGCTGGTCAACTTCAAGGCTTTCGTAAATCTTTTTGGCTTCTTCCACATTAGCCTTTAGTACAGGATGGCGGGGGCTAAAGAGAACGCAGCAGTCCTCGTAGGGAAGGATAGAAATGTCATAGCTTCCAATCTGGATGGCTGTGTCCGTAATTTCTTCCTTGTCCAAACCTACAAGCGGCCTTAAAAGCGGGTATTCTGCAAAGCTTTCCGTAACCGCCATGTTCTCCATGGTCTGGCTTGCAACCTGGCCAAGGCTTTCTCCTGTAATAAGGCACTGGGCATTTATTCTTTGGGCAAGCATGTTGGCACACTTCATCATGCAGAGGCGAAGCATAAGGGTTGTATAGTCCTGTGGAGACTTTGACTTTATCTTCATCTGAACGTCTGTAAAGGGAATTATGTTAAGGTGGGTGTCGCAGCCATAGCCGCTCAAAACTTCCGCCAAATCCTCAACTTTTTTTTGTGCTTCTTCGGAAGTGTACGGGTATGAATGGAAGTATACACATTCAACCTTCATTCCCCTCCTCATCATGCGGTAACCGGCAACAGGACTGTCCAAGCCTCCGCTAAGAAGCAAAAGCCCCTTTCCGCTAACGCCAACAGGCAGTCCACGGCAAGTCCTTTTCTGAGTTGAATAAACAAAACATTCGTCACGAACTTCCACGCTTATAACAACGTCCGGCTTGTGAACGTCTACGGCAAGGATTCCAGAGTCAAAGGCTCCGCTTGCAGCCTGCGTGCAAATTTCGTATGAGTTTAGGGGGAAAGACTTGTCTTCGCGCCTTGCATCTATCTTAAAGGTCTTGGCACCTGCATCCCTTGCCTTCTTTGCAAGTTCGGTAACTGCATCCGTTATGGCTCCAATGTCCTTCTGGGTCTTTACAACCTTTGCCCAGCCTGTAATGCCAATAAGGCGGTCCAGCATGTACTCAACCGCTTGGCATGACTGTGGCGTGCATGAAACGTAAAGCCTTCCAGACTGGGTGTGGATTTTTGCGTCAACAGTTTCAAGAGCGGTGCGGGCATTGGTAACAAGCTGCTTTTCAAATACGCGGATGTTACTGCGCTTAAGGCTAAGCTCACCGACTTTTCCAAGGTATATTTCTGAATACATAAATAGTTTTCTCCTCTTGTGTTATACAGGGTACTTGATTTTTATCCTACGCCCGATTGTAGGGGCCCGCCGAAGGCGGGTTGCGACAGCAATGGAGTGGGCAGGGACCCACGGAACCCCGGAAAGCGGGGAACACCATGAATTTTGACCGCCCCCTAGGGGCGGGCTCAGTTAAACAGGACATGCCGTCCAAATTAAAAAGAAAAATATCCCCAGCCTAGAACCTAAATGAACCGCCCACCGTAATGTAATGGTTCATCTCGTCGTGAAGATTCCTGAGCCAGGCTTCCTTTGAAGTTGCCACAATCTGCTCAAGCTCTGCATCCGTCTGCTCGGTACCGTTAAGCTCGTACTTGCCGTTGTTGAACTTAAGGCCAGAAACCGGTTCGTACATAGGATTGTCTACGCCCTTATTGTGAACGTACTCAAAGGCATAGCCAAATTTGAGCGTAAACTGCCCCCACTTCTGCTTGGGAAATTCATAGTTAAGGTCAAAGCCAGCCTTTGCGGCATACATCTTGTGGTCCTGGGTAAGGAAGTTAAGGTGGTGCCATGCAGTGTCAACATGCTCACCAATATCGCCTTCGGGATCGGAGAACATTGAGTGGGTAAACAAACTGCCGTCCGTTGAATAGAGGCCTTTGTCCGCAGAAAGGTAGACAAGCGCTTCATCATTTTCTAGGCTTTCGCAGACATTGCCATGCCTCATGAATGAAGAAAAGAGCTTTATCTTCATGTTGGGTTTGGGCATCATGTCTACAGAAAGGCTAAAGCGGTCGCTGTTCGGCGGAATGGAAAGCCCCATGCTAAGACCGTTGTTCGTGTAGTTCTGGTAGCTTGGAGTTCCCGCGGTGATTGCGCCGGAGGAACCATCCGCATACTCCCAGTGGGAATAGGTGTATGGAGTGATTATTGTATAGTTAAAGCCAAGCCTTGTGCAGAAAGAATTTTCCGGTGTATAGATAAATCCGTTCTGCAGCACAAAGCGGTTCTTGGAGTCTAAGTCCAGCTTAAGTGCGCTCTCCAAGTCCGTGTCGTCAGAATAGATGTCCGTTACCCACATAAAGTTGTCAAACGGAATAATCTTGAATTTTAGCCCCATCTGAACGTTGTCGCCGAAGCCCGAAAGTTCCTCGCCAATCATGTAGGGTGCGGGGATAAAATAGGTAAGGTCCATGCGCTGTCCAAATACGCATGACTCGTAGTAGCCCAATGTAAACCTTGGGTGAAGCTTTAGCTCTATTGCGTGGAAGGCAAAATACTTGTCCGGGAAAAGTTCCTCACCGTCGTAAGCGCTTGAAGCACCGATTGCAGAGAGAATCTGTGTGTAGGCAACCTTGTCGCTAAAGACGGAGAAGGAGAAATTTGCGCTGTGGAAGGCATCGTCGTTCATGGCTGGGCATTCGTCAAAAAAGTCGCCGTAGCCAGTGCGGTAAATTCCAGCCTGGGCAAAAATACGGGTCTTTCCGACTGCAATGGCATCGTTTACGTCAAGGTAAACATCCAGTGGGCCTGCTTCTATTGCGTCCGTGCGGGTGTCGTGCTTGGAGTTTGTGTAGAGTGGAACAAATTCGTCCTCGTGCCCCTTGTATGCTGCAAAACCTGCACTGTAGCCCATGGAAACAAGGCCGTTCAGGAAGGAAATGTCTCCATAGACTTTTGGGTTTGCAAGGATAAACATGCCGTGGCTCTTTTCGCAGCCGTCAAAGCTGGACTTGCCCTCTTCCTCTTCCTCGTCGTATTCAGTCTCAAAGGTGAACTTTGCAGTTCCATGGCCTCCAACTTCTACCGTCCAAGGCTTACCAGTTATTTTTTCCATATAATACTTGGCGCGCTCAACGTCTGTGGGAGTGCCGTTTTCTATTACGTCCTCAAGAATCTGCTTTATGTTTGCAAGTGGATAAGGCCTCATTGGGGGGGCTGCCTTTGTAAGACCGCGTATTTCCCAGCCCTGGGAGAGGGTGTAGAAATAGTCGTCGGGGTCAACAGAAACCTGTGCGAATGCAGACGCCAAAACTGCTGCAAAAACAAAAAACGAAAGTAACTTTTTCTTCATACTAGAACAACCTGCTCAAATTGATTTTTGCGGAAACTGCGAATTCCCCGCCGGAAGCAAACTCTCCATCGATATTGTCTTTGTTGAATATAAAAACGAATGCCGGCTGCGCGCTTATGGTGAACAAGGGAGAAGGAGAAAAGCTTGCCCTAAGCGCAACCCTGTTAAGGTATTCAGGAGTGCCGTGGGGTGTGCTAAAGCCCTGCTGCTTCTTTGCCCTGTCCTGTCCACCCTCCTTGTCGCTGTCCGGATATGCCCACTTTTCGCGGTTGGGAACCTTATCCTGCCCACCCCAGTCCAAATCATCTGTAAAAAGCTTGGTCCCAGAATACTCGCCTGCAGCCTTAAAGAGATAGCTTGCAGTTACGTCCCACTTTCCCGGAACCTCATAGCCCATGTTAAGCTCGCCTGCAACAGTGTCCGGTCCAAAGGGGCTACCAACCCATTCATAGAAAATTGCCTTGTCGCCAAGGTTTTCGCTGTAGGTGCGCACAAGGCTCCAGTTGGGGTCTTCCTTTACATACATGTAGGGCTGGGTGTAAGTTCCTTCAAGCCAGAAATGGAAATTGCCGCCCTTAAATGGAATGTAGGATTCCGCGCCAGCCTGGAATGCCATGGAATTAGGAGTGGTGTCGTTCTCCCAGTTCTTGCGCTCGTAAAAAGTCTGGTACTGGTTCATGGCAAAAAGACCGTAAAGCCTAAGGTTCTTTATGGGAACATAGACGGCCTTTATTGCAAGGTAGTCGCAGGTGTGGCTTTCCGGGTCGCTGTGGTCAAGGTCTCCGTCCTCATCACCGTAGTCGCGCCAGGGTGCCATTCCGTGGAACATTGTAAAGGGATTCATAAAGCGAAGTTCAAGTGATGAATTTACAAGCATTGACTCCATAATGGAAAACTGAAGTTTCTTAAAAAGCCTTACTTCCAGACGGTGGGTATACATGTATTTGTCCACATTAAATTCGGTAACGTTCATGTTGTAGCGGAAATTCTTAGAGAAGACGTCTAGGTTTGCATAGCTTGCACCCGTAAAATATTCACTCCAGATTATGCTACCGCTAAGGCTCCGTCCCACGCTCTGGGGTCCCATGCCAACCTGAAGGTTAACCCCTGCATTGTCGTTGAACTTGTAGCCCACGCTTCCGTATGCCGTATGCGGAAAGTTTATGTCCGGGGTAAGCTTGCTGTCTGCATAGATAAAGTTTGAATAGTTGTTGTCAAGAATTGCAGCCCCGTCGTACTCGCGAAGGGTAACATCCATGGAAAGCGTAAAATAGTCCCCGCCCTGGACATTAAGCGGCGTTGTCAAAAGAGGTTGCCTTGAGTAGCGGTCGTACACCCAGTCAATGTCGTCATTGGTCTTGTAAAAGCCTTCTACATTCATCTCCGGCTCTACGCTTATAGAAAAAATATCAGCCTTAAAAGCAGGCGGCTCGTATGCTATATAGTCCACAATCCTGTCGTAGTTCTTCTTTCCTGCCTCACTAAGCGAATCATAGTCAGCCTCGGAAAGATAAAGCTCAATCTCCGCAATGGAAAGCGGTGCCTGGTCGCTAAAGTCAACACGCCCCTCCTCCATGGCAATCTCGGTCATAGCGTCATAAATCCAGCTGCCGCAATTTACAAGCCCCTGCTTACCCCTCGCATGAAGAGTCAAAGAAAAAAATGTCAAGGCTATCAAGCACAACGAAAAACGCATCATTCTACACTTCATTTCTATCTGTTTCCTTTTTTATGATTTTTAATTCCTTTCTTATATAAAGCAACAAGCCGCGGAGCAAGGAACTTCATGGACCACTTCTGCGCCCACTCAAAAGCCTCCTTGGACTTCTTGGAATGCAGCTTTGAATCGCTAAGAAGCTCAATGGTACGCCGGGCAAATTCGTCAGCGTCGTTCCCTACCATAAAGCCGCCGTTGTCCCCCTGCATTACGTCAAGGGTTCCCATCTCTCCAATTGCAACAACCGGCAGTCCCGTAAGCATGGCCTCCACGGTAACAAGCCCCTGGGTCTCCGTAACGCTTGGAAAGGTAAAGACGCTTGCCATCTTGTAAAAGTAGACAAGGTCGCCCCTTTCCCTGTAGCCTGCAAATATGGCGCGGTCAGAAAGCCCCCGCTCAGAAGCAGCCTCTTTCAAAGCCTCAAGCTCTGGTCCTCCGCCAACAAAAAGCAGCACTGCATTTGGGACGGAAGGCAAAACCCTTTCAAGAACGTCAAAAAGGAATGGAAGGTTCTTTTCCTTAACCACACGGCCAATATAAAGAAGAATCCGCTTCCCTTCAAGCTGGGGAAATTCCTCGTAAAGTTTCTTGTAAAAATCTACAGACTTCTTCTTGTTAAAAGAAACCACGCTGGAAGGAATCCCCGTAGGCAGAATGTCGTATGGCCTAGAAACGCCGTACTCTCCTATTACACCGCCAATACGTGCCGTTGGAACAATAATCTCATCCGCCCTCTTAAGGTAAAACTTAACCAGATTCTTGCCAAGCTTCTGCGACCATGATGAAGGAAGAAAATGCACGTAGTTTGCAAGATAGTCTTCCCAAAGAGTGTGAAAGGTAAAAATAAGGGCCACGTGCCTGTGACGGGCATAGGTAACGCCAAACCAGCCCATTGCAAATTCAGAGTTAACGTGAACAACATCCGGGCCAAATTTGTCCACCTCCGCCTTTATGATATACCACTGGTTAAGACGGACGGTGCGGTCTTCCTTGGAAAAAATAATTTTGTCTGCCGGCAGCCTTAAAATAGAAAGGTTCTTGTTGCCATTGGGATCATCTTCGTAGCGGAAATGCTTAAAAAAAGTCTCCCTCTCGTTTTCGTCTATATGGTTATTTGTATAGTCAGAGGCCACAATTAAAACCTTGTGCCCCAAAATTGCAAGAGAATCTGCAAAAGACTTTACGGAAACGGCAACACCGTTGATGCGAGGATAATATGCGTCCGTAAACATAACTACTTTCATAACTTGGGCATTATACCCTATTCTTGATGAATGGGCAAGTATTTGATATATTTAATATGTAGGACTTGGAGCGCATGCATAGTCCAACTGTGCCCTGCGCTTCGCATCCGGGCAGTCCATGGCAAGATCCCCGCTTTCCAGGGTTCCGGCATTCGCCTCCATTGCCGGGTGGCAACGGCTTCGCCGCCCTTACAATCGGGGCTAGGCTTTATGGCAAGTAAGGCTTTAAGGACGCATTTTTAAATAAAACAAAAGGGGCTTTTATGACAGGAGCACAAAAAGAAGACATCTTCAACCTACTCAAAGCGGCATCTTCCTGCAACCTGGGCTATACGCCAAAGGCTTTCAAAACAGCCCCAAGCTTTACGGACGATCCCCTCCTTCCGCAAACACAAGCAAAAGAAGCGGCTGTTGCAGAAGCAAAAGGCTGGCTTTCCATAAGCTCCATAGCACAAAAAATCCAAGCCTGCAAAAACTGCACCCTCTCTGCAACCAGGAACAATGTAGTCCCCGGTGAAGGCGTAGAAAACCCAGTGGTACTCGTTGTGGGAGAAGGCCCCGGAGAAGACGAAGACAAGACAGGAAGGCCTTTCGTTGGCAAAGCAGGCCAGCTTTTGGACAAAATGCTTTCCGCCATAGAACTTGACCGCACAAAGAACTGCTACATAGCAAACATAGTAAAATGCCGTCCCCCTGCAAACAGAACACCCCAGCCGGAAGAAGCAGAGGCATGTTCAGGCTACCTCCAGGCACAAATCCACCTACTAAAGCCCAAGATGATTCTTGCAATGGGAAGAACAGCATTTCAGAACCTTCTTAAAACCACGGAGGGAATAAATTCTGCCCGCGGAAAATTCTTTGACCTTAACGGAATCCCCCTAATGCCAACCTACCACCCCTCAGCCCTGCTCAGGGACGAAAGCCTAAAAAGACCGGCATGGGAAGACCTAAAGGCATTCAAGTCAAGGCTGCTCCAAATTTGTCCGGACTACAATAAATGACAAGCAAGCAGCGCTACCTGGAAGTAATAGTAAACGTTCCTCTTAACCAGACATTCACCTACCTGGAACCGGAAGATTCATCAGAAGAAGGAAAAGGCAATCCGGGAAACCCCTTTGGCTGCAGGGTTGAAGTGCGCTTTGGAAACAGAAAGCTAACAGGCATTGTGGCGGCCATTCACGACGGCATACCGGCAAACTGCCCTGTGGACAAAACAAAAATAAGGACTGCCCTGCGCTACATAGACAAAGAGCCTATCCTAACGCAAGAATTGTACAACACCGCACTCTGGATGCAAAAGTACTACCTCTCGTCAATCGGGGAAACTGTCTTTGCAATGATTCCGTCTGGTCGCAGGGAAACAGACAGCTCTTCTTTTTCCTTTACGGAAGACGACCTTAGCTTTGAAAAAAAAGAACTAAGCAGCGAACAGACAGCCGCTGTAGAAGGAATCCTTACCCAAAGCGAAAGCCTCTTCCACTACCTCTACGGAACAACAGGCAGCGGAAAAACAGAAGTCTTTCTTACCGTAGCAGAAAGAACCCTTCAAAAGGGAATGGGGGTAATATACCTTGTGCCGGAAATAGGACTTACCCCCCAGGTTGTAGAAGCCGTAGTGCAAAGGTTTGGAAAGGTTGCAGCCGTACTGCATTCAGGGCTTACCCCAAGCCAAAGGCTTAATGAATGGAAGCGCATTCTACACGAAGAAGCCCGCATTGTGGTGGGGGCAAGAAGCGCCATATTTGCTCCGGTAAAAAAACTTGGGCTAATCATAATAGACGAAGAGCACGACGGTTCCTACAAGTCTGGCTCTGCACCCCGCTACCACGCAAGGCAGGTTGCCATGCACAGGGCTGCAAAGCTTGGCATTCCGCTTGTAATGGGATCCGCAACCCCTTCCGTAGAATCATGGAAGGCAATGGAAGACAAGACCATAATACGCCACACCCTTACCAGAAGGCTTGCAGGTGGAGCAATGCCAAGCATAAGAGCCGTAAACCTAAGCCTTGAACCTTCACAGGGGGGCTGCCTTTCCCGCGAGCTAGAAGACGAAATCCGTTCAGCACTAGACCAAAAGCGGCAGACAATACTTTTTCTTAACAGGCGGGGCTTTACCCATTTTTTTAGGTGCAACAGCTGCGGTTTTGAGATGAAGTGCAAGAACTGTTCAGTACCCCTCACCTACCACAAAACGGAAAACCGGCTCCGCTGCCACTACTGCGGATATTCAATCCAGCCTCCAGCCCAATGCCCGGAATGCGGTTCGCTGGACGTAGGCTACTCTGGCTTTGGAACGGAATTCATAGAGGCAGAAGTTAAGTCAAAGTTTCCATCTGCAAAAGTGATGAGGATAGACACGGATTCCCTAACAAAAAAAGGAGAGCTGCAGGAAAAGCTTAACCTATTCAAAAGCGGCGAATACGACATTCTCCTTGGAACCCAGATGATTGCAAAAGGCCTTAACTTTCCCCGCCTAAAGCTTGCAGGGGTTGTCCTTGCAGACACAGGCCTCCACATGCCGGACTTTAGGGCAGCAGAAAGAACCTTCGCACTAATAACACAGGTTGCGGGGCGGGCAGGAAGATTCTTTCCCGACGGCAGGGTAATCGTGCAAAGCTACAGCCCGGACAGGGAACCAATTGCACTTGCGGTAAGCGCACAAACGGAAGAATTCTACGCAAGGGAACTTCAGAACAGAGAGATACTCTGCTTTCCCCCATATTCAAGGCTGCTGCGCTTCGTATTCCGCTCGTCAGTACCGGAAGCCGCAAAAACAGCCGCAAACGGAGCCTACCACATCCTAAAGGCAAACATACAGAGCGGCGTAGACATACTTGGACCTGCAGAATGCCCACTTAGCATGATAAGCCTTAACTACCGCCACCAGATAATTCTCCGCTCAAAGCAAATTGTCCCCATGCAAAAAATGGCGGAAGTCCTAGTCTACGGCTACAGCGCCCCCAAAAACGTTTACATAGAAGTAGACGTAGACCCGGTAAATTTGATGTAATAAAAAACATGGAGGTTCCCCAAATGAAAAAATCAATTGCTTTGTTCCTACTCTTTTTGCTGATTTTTCTTTCGCCAACATCCGCAGAAGTACATGAAGATGCTATTGTTCACAACATAGAAGAATTCCAGATAGGAAGAAAATTGGAAGAATTGAACATAGATGCTCCAAATTTCTATGAACCGCATAAAAGCATAGTTATAGATTCAACATTCTCTTTTCCATATATTCGTGTATCAACGAACGGAGTAATTTATGACGTTTGTTACGATTGGAATTACAGAATTAGATATATTGCAGTAGAAGAAGATCCAACACAAAGCTTTTCCACTCCAGAAGGTATTCGCTTAAATATGGACTATGAAGATTGCAAAAAAATATTCGGAAGAAAAAAATTAATGAAGGACAAACTCATAGGCTATTATATTCAATTGCCGTCAGGCTGGTACATTTCTTTCTGGACAGGAAAATCAGGTATAGATTATTATCCTAAAAAAGGAGATATTATCTATTGCATATTCAAAAAATAACAGATGGTGATTTTACATTTAATTTGACAAGCAAAATAAAAAACATGAGGTTACCCAAATGAAAAAATCAATTGCTTTGTTCCTACTCTTTTTGCTGATTTTTCTTTCACCAACAGTCGCAGAAGACCTTGGTGCGGTAAAGGCAGAAAAATACGGAAGTGGCATTTCTTTTAGACTCCCCTACAGAAATGCAAAGGGAAGAAGCAAATACTTTAACGAAGAAGTAGAATCGGCTCTAATTGTTGATAAAATTCTTGTAAACGGAAAAGCAGTTATAACAGAACCAGATTATGCCGTATATTTTTGCCTAACAGATGAATACATAACGGAACGCATTCCTTCTTCACAAGAATTTGCATACATCTCAATGGGATGGCGGAAGGATCAAAATAAAAACTGGGTCTTTCCTTACAGAGGCGATTTGTTCGTTCTTGCCCCGGGAACAAAGGCAACTGTTTTTTATAGGGTCATATACCCATTCCCTTTTGGAAACCCCGAAAAACTTTTGCAAAGAAGATTCAACAAAAAATATATCTCTCCTGTATATTCAGCAACAATTGTCTTGCCGGAAATAAAAGCGGAGAAATAGCAGATGGACAAAACCTTACTCCAATGCTAAAATATTTCTATAATAAATACCTGTAAAAAAAGTGCGGAGTCAAAATAGTGAAAAGTAATTTTTTTGTCTTGCGGTTTATTATTGCAAGCCTTTTATACCTATTATTAAACTATATAATTGATTTTGATTATTTATTAAGTTTTAATTGCTTTTCGCTTTTGCTGCTTGCATCGCTTGCACTTCTAATTTTGTACCACGTCATACTAAAGAAAAAGTCTCGCATGGTCTGCATAATTATTGATTTTGCTTTTTGCATTATCATCATTATTCAAACCTTTAACATTTGCCATTGGATGAAAAAGTCACCAGGCGAAGCAGGTTTTGGAATAATAGAAATACTCATGTACCTTCCAATATTTTTATTATTTGCTATTTACGCAATCATAGACATTCGTACTTTTTGCAAGAATAAAAAGGAGGAACAGAATGAATAAAACAACAATGAATTCCCTTACAACCTTTATGCCTATTTTGATAATTCCACTTGCCTGTATTTTTCTAGTATTCAACCCATATTTCAATACAAAGAAAATTGGTATAATCTTGGCACTAAGTGCTTTTCCGATCCAGGGGCTTTTCATAATATTACGGAAAAATGTTTTTTTTAAACATTGGCTGGGTAAAAAGGAAAAAATATTTGACGGCCTCTTGTGGATAGCGGCAGGAAGCATAATTATTTTTTTATACTTGAACAAGCCCACATTCACAGGGACTTGGGAATCAACAACTTCTGATTTATATTATAGCAACATAACGATTCAAATACTTGATAACGACAAGGTTATCATGGCAAACCTTCCATGCGAAAATATAGAATTTATTTATAATGATAAAGTTATTGTAACAGGCCCACATTTTGACGCGGATAAAAAAGAAGGTACTTTTGATAGAAAAAATAAAACGATAACCTACATGAATTTTTCCAAAGCCGCAAGTGGGAAAATAGTTTTTTCGCACCTCAAAAAAAATGAAGAAATGATGGATATAGCATTTTCAGACGGAAGCTCTTGTTGCTTTAGAAAAAAGAAATAAGGAAGACGCCATGCAGCCTTTTAAATTATTAATCGCAAGCACAATACTTGCAATATCTTTTGCCTCTTGCTCCGCAAAAAAAATACGGATGGTAGGAACAAATTATGAATTCAGAAAGAATTATTTTTCCATAGAAATTCTTTACGAGAATCAAAGTGACAAAATTCTGATTTTTCCCTATGCATATTTTGCAAGTTCTTTTCATTCAATTTATGAAGAAAAAAGTGCAATTGTTATTGATGAATGCACTGCAAGTTTTAATAATCTTGACCAAATGGTAAACATGCAGTTAAAAGAAACTCCAATAAATAAAAATGACAACATGTCCTATTTGCAGCTTCTTGCAGTTCAGTCAGGACAAAGATTTATTTACAGCAAAACAATTCCCTATTCTAAGTTTCCAAAACAGAAAATTCTGGACAAAGGACAGATTAAAATACAACTGGATTTTGGAATGGCAAACAAAATAGAATATGATAACTTTGAAAAAATTATTGCAAGCGGTCCTGTAAAAAAACATACAGAAACAATAAAGCTGATCGGAGAATCGCGGAATGATCTTGGCGAACTTCCTACCCCCACGCTGTTTCCCTTTTGCAATTTGGAAGACTGCGTTTATTTTGAAAAAATCAAGGAGCCTTTTAGAAAATATGATTAAGAAATCTATTTGTATTTTATTGTTTATTGCATCATTCAGTTTTGTATTTTCCGAAACAAGACTTCCAGACGGCTCCATTATTGAATGCCCCATTAGCAACAACTTGTTTAATGGTCAGGGCAGCCAAACATGGTCTAACGGAGACACTTATACAGGAACATTCAAAGATGGACTATACAACGGCCAAGGAAAATTTTCTTGTACAAGTTTTGTTTACGAAGGAATGTTTGAAAACGGACAGTTTGAAGGCGAAGGAACCTTAACTGACAAATCAGGAAGTTTATACAAAGGAAATTTCCATCAAGGATACAAGTCCGGTAAAGGCTTTGAAACCTTTGCTGACGGCTCTTCATATTTGGGAGAATACGAAAATGACCTATTTAATGGCCGTGGAGTTCTAAAATATTCAGACGGAGCATATTATGTGGGGGATTTTAAAGACAATAACTTTAATGGAGAAGGTGTCCTTACCTTGGCAAACGGCAAGAAAATCAAGGGAAAATTTGAAGATGGAAACATAATCAGAAAAAAATCATTGGCAGACATTCCAGTTTCAACAATTGTAAACACTATTTGCATCTTATTGGTTCTTACAAATCTTGTTACCTTGCTTAAATATAGAATTCTAAAAAATAAGATGAAGGTATTGCTACAACAAAATAAATAGCCTACGCCGCCGTGGAGCCCCTTTAGTAGCGGCCGTAGGACGCTATGAGCGTGAGCGAAGGGCGCAAGGGCGGTGACGAAAGGCATGAAGGCCGATTTTAGATAATGAGTGAATGGTAGAGCAGAAAAAAGTTTCCGTCCAGAAAAATACCATCCTACACATGCCGCCTTACACCGTCAAATTTTACCTGCCACAAAAAAAGTCCGTCGGGGGGAGCCGTAACGCCTGCAAGCTTTCTGTCGTGGGAGTTGAGGATTTTTGCAAAGTCTTCTTTTGTGCCGCCCTTCTGTTCAAGGCCAATTAGGGTTCCGGTAATGCTTCGAACCATTTTCCATAAAAAGGCGTTTGCTTCTATTTGAAAAACGAGGAGGTCTCCTTGCTGAAAAAAGCGGGCACTATCTATGTAGCGGAAAGTGGAAAGGCTCTGGTCTCCGGCAGAGGCAAAGGATGCGCAGTCAAGCTCTCCGTGCAAGAGCGAGCACATTTGGTTCAGCGTGTCAAGGTTTGGAAGGTTTGGTATTGCCCACACGTAGCGGCTGTCGCGGGCAAATGGAACTTTCTGTGGCAGGATAAAATACCTGTAGACCCGGCTTGTTGCGTTAAAGCGGGAGTTGAATTCCGGGCCAACTTTCTTTGCGTCCATGATGCGGATGTCCCGTGGCAGGATTGAATTAAGGGCGCGGATATAGTTTTTTTCGGGAACAGAATCAACCGGCGAAATAAAATTTGCAGCCTGTCCCGCAGCATGAACACCGCTGTCTGTTCTGCCTGAACCGTACAGGGGAATCTTTGCCTTTAGCATTTTTTGCAGGGCAAGTTCAATTTCTCCCTGAACGGTACGCACGCAGTTTTCCCCTTCAGGACCGTCCTGCCGCTGCCAGCCACAGAAATCGGTGCCATCGTAGGAAATGGTAAGCAGAATGTTTGTCATTCAGGGCTTAACCTTGGTCAGAGAATACGTTGCTGGAGGTTAGCTCTGCCGAAATTTTGTCGTACAGGTCTTTTGCTGTGTCAAGGAGAGGTCCCGGTTTTGCCTTGCTGGACTTACCAAGACCAAAGATTCTTGCAATGGCGCGCTTGTATTCGTCAAGTTTTTTAAGGCGAAGCTCTCCATCCTGCCTCTGTCCGTAGCGGTATTCCAGAAGTCCGCAGAGGTATATTACTCCGTCGTAGCCGTAGTTTTTGTCCATGTCCGGGCCAAAGTTTTGTATGGGCTCGATTGATTCGATGCGGCCTGTTTCGTTTATGAGCGTCTGCTGGTAGAAGAAAAGGGCCTTTCTGTAGAAAACCTGCGAGATGTAGTCATAGTTGTGGTCGGGGCATGCCTTGTCCAAGTCCTTGCAAAGCCATGCTAGGCGGATAGAAATCATTGCCCTCTTGAAAGTTGGGGCATAGGCAATGTCCACTTTTTCGTAGCAGAGGAGTGCCAGGTAGTACATGGCGATTCCATCGTAAAGGCTACGCACGTCGCGCAGGTTGTAGTAAGGGAATATTGTTTCCACTTCCTGCTTGCGGTGTTCCTCGTCCTCTTCTATGCGGGCAAGGCTGTCTGCATCCTTTATGTCCACAAAGTCCTTCCAGAAAAAGGCGGTGTGGCACTTGGGGCAGCAACCGATGTCATAAATAAGAGGATAAACGCGTCCAAACCTTTTGGAAGGCTCAAAGTTGCGGTGAAGTTCCTCCGTAAGATTTCCTGCTATCATACGGCCACCACCCTTGTGCATAACTTCCTGGTTAAAGGGCTTCTTGCACACGGGACACCTTACCTGCTCTTTTGCCCAATAAGTAATGGCTGGCTTTTTTTCCGAATCGCTTTCATTCGAACCTGGAGTTCTACGTATCATTTTTAACCTCGCTCTATGACAACATACGCAAGGGCATATTCCTTTTCATGACTCAAAGAAACATGAACCCTGCATCCTGCCCCGCAATATTTTATAAGCTGTTCCTCGGCCTTACCGGTAACACGGAGGACAGGCTTGTCTTCGTCATCTTTTTCTATATAAATATCGGTAAGACAAAATCCTTTTAAACCCGTACCCAGCGCTTTTGAAAAAGATTCTTTTGCGGCAAAGCGAACCGCATAGTATTCGCACCGCCTCTGGAGGGATGCCGTCTTGCTGGAAAGCATCTCCTTTTGGTTAAAGAAGCGGCACAAGAGGGTTTCGTCTTTTACCCACCGCTCAAAGCGCGAAACCTTGGTAATGTCACAGCCTATGCCAAAAATCACTGGTCATGCACCTCCGGCTCCACCAGCTCCTCATGCACGGCTTCCGGAGCTACCGGTTCTGGAGGAATGGCGCGCCGGGAAACGGTTATGCGTATCCTGCTCTTTGACTGGCTGTCCACCTCTAGGCCCTGGGGTACTACGACAGAAACTGGAACCTCAAAAGTTCCCTCTTCCCTTATGGCTGAACAGTCCGCTTCCGCCCTGAATACAGAGGCATCGGAATTTTCAACCTGGAGCATCTGCCCCTTTAACCTAATATCGGTAGTTTGCACCGAACTTGTTATTTCAAAAGAGCTGTCAAGATTCCTGTATTCAATCTGAACCCCGGGGAATTCCTTGGTAAGCGGGGACGGCTCTGTAAGCACAGTTACCTCGTACACAATGCCGGATTCTATCTTTACAAGGTCGTTCTCGTAGTCAAGAGAGACTTCCTGTACGCTGTTCCTGGTAATTCCCTGGATGTCCACCTTTTCCGTCTGAACGAATGAAATTCCGTCTACTATGGACTTTGGGCCTGTAACCTTTACAAAGGCTGGGTTTACGGATACAGATTCTATCTGGTAGCCGCGGGCCGGACTTCCTGCAAGGGTTGCGTCTACAGGTACGTAGCGGAAGATGCGCTCTTCCACCGTAAGGGTGACTTTTTCCCTTCCAAGCTTTATTTCCAGTGGCTCCATAAGCACAAGGCGGCCTGATGGCTTTACGTAGACAGGAAAATCGTATGTTCCTCCGCTCACCTGCGAATTTATGTCAACATAGGCCTCTATGTCCTTTTCCGTAACTTCCATGAGCTGGGAACTTTTTCCCCGCAATGTAACCTTTACTGCGGAAACAGGGGACCTGGAAGTAACAAGGGTAAGGTTTCCGTTCTGAATTATCTTTAGTGGAACCACAAAATCCTTTTCGGAAAGGCGGGATGTCTGGTACCTTATGCAGATAAAGAGGGCAATCAGGAGGCTAAAGACTTTTGCAAGCCAGTTGTTAGATAGCCGTTCAAGAAACTTTGTACTCATCCAGTGTATCCTTCCGCTTTGTTTCTTTTGAAGTGTCCAAAAGCTCTTCCAGCTTGCGGGTTAGCTCTGCAACTGAAAGTCCGTAGTGCAGCTCACCGTCATAGGCAAGGCTTACCGCCCCGGTCTCTTCGCTTACAACCATTACAACACAGTCCCCCTGCTCGCTCATGCCAAGGGCCGCACGGTGTCTGGTTCCGAAAGTCTTTTTTATGTCGTACTGCTCGCTTAGCGGCAAAAAGCAGCCGGCAGCAAGTATTTTTCCGTTCTGCACAAAGCATGCCGCATCGTGCAAAGTTGTGTCGTGGGCAAAAATGGTAAGAAGAAGACTGGCAGACACATCCGCATTAAGGGTGGTTCCTGTATTGATTATGTTGTCGTGCTTGGTGGTGCGGAGGAATACTACCAGCATACCCCTTCTCATCTCGGACAGCTTTTCCGCAGCCTGTATTACTGCATCAACGGATGTATGGCGGGACTTTGAACCGAATGTAAGCCATTCTGCCTGCCCCAGCTTTAGCATGATTTTTCTTATTTCCGGTTGGAAGACGATTGCAAAACCTACGGCAAGCACTGGAACCAGTGTGCGGAATATCCACTGAAGGGTCTCAAGGTTAAGAATCCATACGACAAGACATGCCATGGCTACAATAAGAGCCGCCTTGAAAAGCTGAACGGTGTTTGTCTTTACAATCATTTCGTAAGACTTGTAAAGCAAAAAGGCTAGAATCAGCACGTCAAGAACCGGACTTATGTAAGAATTGTAGACGGTTCTTAAGAAATCCAAACTGTTCACGCCTCTTCCTCCTTAAATCATACAAAATTCTTTTACGGCACGGTCAGGCTTTTGCCGCCTCATGTGCCTATACTATCATTATGCTGAATTGACGCTTTTTGTACAAGGCTAAAAGCGGCCTCCGCTATCTTTGCGGAAGAAATACCCGCTTCGTCCAAGAGCTGGTCCCTTGTGCCGCATCCAAAGAAGCTGTCCGGGAAGGCAAGAACCTTTGTCCTGCAGCCGTTTTCCCTTGTGCGGTGAACAAGACCTTCCAAATAGCAGGAGAAGCTTCCGGCCTTCATTCCGTCTTCTATGAATACAATGGAATTGAATGGCAAGGCTGACTGCAGGAAAAACTGCTCGTCAAAGGGCTTTATGAACCTTAGGATGAATATTGCGCATTCCGTGCCCTTTAGCAAGAGGGAGCGTGCGGCTGTAAGCGTTTCTGAATACATGCTTCCTGTGCAGACAAAAAGCACCTTGTCCCCGGAAGACTCAAGGCTTTTGCTTTCCATTTCTTCGCTAAGCCTTGCGCTAAGAGCCGGGGCAAATTCATCTGACTCAATAAAAAGGCCCTTGCCCTCTTCCACCGGTTTTGAAAAGGAAGGAATCTCTGACGGGCAAGACATTTTTGGCCACCTTATGGAAACCGGCATCTTTGTTCCGTAGACGGCCCATTCCAGACAAAGACCAAGGTCTACCGCACTGGAAACGGTCATAATAACAAGGTTAGGCACTGTGCGGAAAAGGGCTATGTCAAAAATTCCCTGGTGGGTCTCACCGTCTGAAGGAACAGCCCCCGCCCTGTCTAAGGCAAGCACCACATGCCTCTTTTGCATGGCAACGTCTTCTATAATCTGGTCAACGGAACGCTGCATGAAGGTGGAATAGATTGCGGCAACAGGTATCATACCGCCTGCGGCAAGGCCTCCCGCAAAGGTAACGGCATGCTCTTCTGCAATTCCAACGTCAAAGAAACGGTTCTTAAAGTGGCGCGAGAAGGAGTCTAGGCCTGTACCCTTGGACATTGCAGCAGTAACGGCCGCAATACGGCTGTCTTTTTTTGCCATTTCCACAATCTTTCTGCTAAAAGCCTCGGTAAAGCTTAGAGTGTCGAATTTTTCAACAACACCGTCGCTTATGTTAAAGGGCCCTACACCGTGAAAAGTTGCCGGGTCATTTTCTGCTGGACTGTAGCCGCGGCCTTTTTTGGTAACAACATGAATAACAACCGGACGCGGAATCCGCTGAACACGCCTGAAGGTGTCTTCAAGAAGCTTTATGTTGTGTCCGTCAAGCGGGCCTACGTATTCAAAGCCAAGGTCAACAAAGAAATTGTTGGAAAAGAACAGGCCTTTTAGACCCCGCTTTAGCCTGTAGACAAATTTTCCTATGTGGCGGTTAACGTAGGGAATGTCGTCTATAAGGCGGTCAATCTTGTGCCTAAAGTTGTGGTAGGAAGCCGTCGTGGTAAGGCTTGAAAGGTAGCGCGAAATGGAGCCAGTGTTGCGGCTTATGGACATCTTGTTGTCGTTCACAATCACGATAAGGTTCTGGGCAAGCTGGCCTGCGTGGCTCAACCCCTCATACGCCATTCCGCCTGTAAGCGCCCCGTCCCCAATAACAGCGACAACCTTGTCTTTTCTGCCTGTTATCTTCCATGCTGCAAGAAGCCCAAGGGCAGAAGAAATGGATGAAGATGCGTGGCCTGCGTCAAAATAGTCGTGGGGGCTTTCCTGAATGCGGGTAAAACCGGAAATTCCGCCTTTTGTCCTAATCGTGGGGAACTGCTCGTAGCGCCCCGTAAGAAGCTTGTGGGGGTAGCCCTGGTGGCTAACATCCCAGACAATAGCATCGTGCGGGCTGTCAAAGACTCGGTGAAGGGCAATCGTAAGCTCAACAACGCCAAGGTTGCTTGCAAGATGCCCTCCGTTCTTTCCAACAACCTCAATTATTTTGGTTCGGATTTCCTCTGCAAGGGAAGTGAGTTTCTTTTCTGGAATTTTTTTCAGATCTTGCGGTGAATGTATATTCTGCAGCATTTTTCCCCATGTAGAATAAAATGACGAATTAAAAAAAAAGCCGGGAAAAAACCCGGCCACGGTGCGTGCGTATAACAACAACACACGAAAAAAAAGACCGCAGTAAGTCTTGCAAACAACCGCGGCCTTTCTGGCAAATGTTCAAATAATAGTCGCTTAGGGCAATTACTTGCTCTTATGCCGATTCCGTCTAAGCTTCTTCTTACGCTTATGTGTCGCTATCTTTGCGCGCTTTCTTTTCTTTCCACAAGGCACGATAGAACTCCTTCATAAAATGGTACTATAATTATGAAGATTTTTTCCCTTTTCGTCAAGTAGAAAAACAAAGCTTTTCTGAAAAATGGGCTAAAAATTCCTTAGAAGGGAGTTCAAAAAAAGAAGACCTTCCCTGCTAAGGGCAAAATTCCTGCCGCCACATTCCGATTCACGGGAAAGGCACATTTTTTTTCCCTCAAATTCCTTCCACAGGGGGTTCTCCCACAGCCTTTTCTTAAGGTTTCCCTTCCAGGGTTCAAGACTTGCAAAGCGCCTTGCGTATTCAACGTCATTCACCCCTTCCAGGGTGCGGAGAGCCATCATAAGGTATTCAAATTCAAGGGTTTCAAGGTCAAGGCTTTCAAAATCTGCGGGAATGCCCGGCAAAAGTGAAGAAAGCAAAGCCCCCCTGACAACGCAAGAATGCCCTTCGCCCCCCTGTCCAAGAGCAAGACTGCCTATTCTTTTTAAAAATTCATTCATGGAAAATTCATTCCAAAAGGAAGTATAGCGCCCAATGTCCCTGCTGCCCGTCCAGCGGATTCCATGCCCGGCGCCTTTTCCGTCAAAGCTGTAAAGCGAACCTGTAGCCCCAGCCCCTATGCCAACATAGTCAAGCTGCTTCCAGTAAGAGCCGTTGTGCAAGCTTTCATGCCCCTTAAGCGCAAAATTGGAAACCTCGTACTGGCAAAAGCCCCTTCGCTCAAGGATGCTCCTGCCCAAAAGCCACTGGCTGTCCGCCTCGTCATCATCAAAGGCAATCTTTCCGCTGGAAATTGAACGCTCAAGGGGTGTTCCCTCTTCTATCATAAGGGAATAAAGGGAAAAATGCTCCGGCTTATAGTCAAGGATTCGTTTGAGGGAAGACTCAAATTCCTTGCGGTTCTGATTGGGAAGGCCCGCAATTGCGTCAAGGCTTAAATCTCCTGTCCAAGAGGAGCGCACAAGATTAAGTGCCTCTTCCGCCCTTAGCGCCGTACAGTGCCGCCCCACCGCATCAAGCGCTTTCTGGCAAAGGCTCTGAATGCCAAGGCTAAGACGAGTAACGCCGCAATTCCCTGCAACCGAAAGCTTTTCCCCGCTCAAGGTCTCCGGGTTCATCTCTATGGTAAATTCCAGGGGGTCTTTCCGCGTACCGGACAAAAGACCTTGCAAAAGCCATTCCATCTGGCTTGCGCTCATCAGGCTGGGGGTTCCGCCACCAATGTAAATGGTACGCCAAGAGTCAATTCCGTAAAACTTACGATAGAATTCCGCCTCGCAAAGAAGGGCTTTTATGTAGGAATCTGGGACAAATGCGCCCCCGCTAGCAGAAGAAGCGGAAGCTACGCTAAAAAAATCGCAGTAGGCGCACTTGGCAAGGCAAAAGGGAATGTGGACGTAAAGCCCTGTGCCGTCCATCTAGAAAATGTTGAATTTGCTGAATGGGAAGTATTCAAGAACCGCGCGTCCCTTTATGCGGGAAGAACTTATGCTGCCCCAAACGCGAGAATCTGCACCTTCTATGCGGTTGTCCGCAAGAACAAAATACTGGTCTGCCTTAAGGATTGTGTTGGGCATGTTTCCAAAAGAGCCAATTCCGTCCCATTCTGCAGGAACAGAATAAATCTGCGTGTTGTAAGGCTTTGGAACAAGCTCAAATTCGGTAAGGAAAAGATCCTTTCCTTCCGGCTTAACATAAAGAACATAGTCCTTCATGTAAATTTCATCCCCCGGAAGCGCAAGAACGCGGCGAAGGACTGGCTTACCGGACATGTTGTGGGTGTATCCAAAAGGAAAGAAACGCTGGGCCGTAAAAAAGCCGACAACGGAATTCACAACGTTTTTCATAACGGAAAGCTTTACTCCGTCCGTACGGTCAAGGTAAACAACGTCTCCCCGGCGTGGTGTGCGCAAGAAGGGACAGACAAAAACTGCGCTGTCACGGGGGATATCCTTTTCCATCGTGTCTGAGCGAACATGGACAGGAAAAATAAGTATGTTTAAAACAAGTGTAATGAATATGATTGTAAAAATACCGATTGTGAGTACGTGGGAAATAAAGATGCTGCGCTGCCTGCTCAGCTTATAGTCAAAATCCGAAGCCTTCTGTTTCATGCAAACTATTATAGCACAAAAAGGCAAGGCTTTCAACTAGCGCGAATGGCATGTTTACTTCATAAAAAGACTAATCAGCAGGCAGTCTTCAGTATACACCCATACGCTCATACAGTACTTTATAGAAGAAATAGTAAATGACACATCAAACACGAAGTCTTCTAATTCATAATAGCTTATATCCTGTACGGACAAACCATTCTTCTTAAATTCTGGGAAAATATATTTTTCAAACAAAAGCTTTTTTACGCCAATGACATCGCCCAAGCCACCAACAAAATCTTCGCAATGCGTATGCTTAAAAAGCATTTCGGATTCAATCGGGCAACCTCGAAAAGTTTTTTCTGGCCGCCATTTCTCAACATCCAAAGGCAATATTCTTACATAACATTTCCTTTTCTGCAACTCACTGTTTATTTTTGGTATAGCGCCATACAATTTTTCATCTTTGATTTTCCTTTTTGCCGCCAAAAAATTTATGCACAAGTCCTTGTACTTGCTTCCCTCGTACACTTCTGGAAAGGTCAACTCAATCACACCAAGATTAGAACTTGTATCAGAAAGGACTATTCTTTGGGCTTCCGGAGTATCTTTCAGTTCATAAGTCTTGCTTGTCTTTAAATCCTTAAAATATATGTTTACAGTCTTGGGTCTGGAGTTCTTATAATACAAATCCCCTCGCCCCTTCTTTACATACCCGATGGATATATACATTTCCTTTGTATTGCAGTTGCGGATTGTAATTTTTGAATTCTTGCCGTTATTTCCACCGTCAGGAACCCAAGGCAAATCATCAAGGGGCGATAAATTTTCCACTGAATATTCTATGCCAGAATCTTTTAGGCAACTTGAAACATCTACATCCCTTTTATTAAAGGGCTCATATATATAGCTCGTCTCTGCAAAAAGAAAAGAATTCAAAAAGGAAAATAGTAAAAACAAAATTTTTTTCATTCCCTGCTCCGTAAAAACAATTGTCATGAAAATGATTGTAAAAATACCAATCGCAAGGGCATGGGAAATATAACGCTTATAAGCCCCATGCTATCTGTTTCAAAAGATATATCACCATCATTTTTTTCTTGGGCATGCAATTGAAAGAATGCAAGAAGAATTAAAACTAGAGAAAAATTTTTATGCACTTTTGCTTCCTCCAGCACGCATATGTTCAGCAAATAAAAGCCTACCCCCGATTGGAAGGGTTGCGCAGCAAGACCGCCTGAAAAGGCGGGCCGGAGCGCTAGCGCAGCTGGTATAAAATGCCGTCCTTGGCATTTTATACCATGAGTTTTCTTTCGAAAACTCACCGCTTTTTTTAGCAAACAAATGACGCGCCCTCCATGGCGCTATGTGTGAATCCAAGACTTTTTATTTCTCCCTATAACCGCCGGCGTAGTCAATTACGCATTCGTAGCGGTAGTAGGAGTGGGTTTCTATTGCAGCCCCTGCATGGGTGAACTTTGAAGAAAGAATGTTCTTTCTGTGTCCCCTGTCTGCAACACCGTAGTCTACAAGCAGCTGAATGACAATTTCCTTGCCTGTATTTGGGCCATAAGAAATGTTTTCGCCGGATGTAGAGTAGGAGCAGTATTTCTTTACGCGGTCCCAAGTGTTGGATGCATGGCCTGTCTGACCTGTTGGACCCTGTGTGCGAGCCCATTCATCGGCAGCCTTGTAAAGACCTTCTCCCCAGTCTAATGGGGAAAGAGCCGTCATTGCATTCATCTCGGAAATGCATTCGTTAAGAGCCGCAAGCTTGTCTCCTGTGTAGCTTTGCCTTAGCGGAATAAGCCTTGTCTGAACGTATTCCTTGGGGTTGGTGCGGGCATAGTTTTGTTCCGTCAAGACGGCTATCTCTTCCGCCGTATGCTTTCTTGCAGCTTCGGTAAGACCAGAAAGGTTTGTGCTGCTTCCACCAGAAGATCCGGATGAAGATCCAGAGCCAGCAGACGAAGCGTTTGCCCTTGCTATTGAAAGTGCATTCTTGTAGGAAGAAATTGTCGCTGATGCAATGGCCGGGTCAAAGGAACGTATTGCCACCACGTAATGGCCAACATACTTTTCGCAGAAGTAGGTTGTGCCGTCCCTTACGGAATAAGTCCTTGTGTCTTTGTTGGGAACCTGTGTTGAAGACCATATCCACTGGGTAATCTGGGACACTCCGCTCATCTTTGCAATGGATGCGTTTACGGTTGCAAGGTTGTCAAAGAGTTTTTTTGCTTCATCCAAAGAAGGAAGGTACCAGCCCTCGCTGAATCCGCTGTCGCTGTAGGTGTTGGCGTAATTGAATGCCGGGTAATCGGTTGCCTGGTTCAAAGCTCCGGTCGGGTCAAGTCTTGCTACAGTTTCAAAGTTCTTTGAACCGTCGCTGGAACTTGTTCCAAGGTTGGTGCTGTAGCCCTTTGTTGAATTTGAAGCGACGAATGTTTTTACGACAGGCTTCTTTAGGCCAACGCCCAGCTTTCTTGAAGGATCGAATATAACCGCAACCGCAGTCTTTGACCTGTTGTAGTTTGCGGCAGAAGAAATTGTTCCGTCTGAATAAACTATGTCGCCCACATTAACGGAAGAAGACGAGCCTGATGTAATTCCGCCGGAGCTTCCGCTGCTGCCTGTAGTTCCAGAAGTTCCGGAACCGCTTTGGGAAGAAGTGCCCTTTGTATTGCGCACTACGCGGAAGCCGATGTTGCTGTTGCAGGCATTGTAGGGCTGCAAATGGCTTCTGTAAGAAACTGAGCATCCGCCAGCAAAGAGGTTAAGGGCACCGCCACGCAAGATGCGCTCTGTACCGGAAGAAGGACCGTATGCACTTGTGCTGCTTGTAATGTTACCGTAGTAGTCCCAGCACCATTCCGAAACGTTGCCGCTCATGTCGTAAAGCCCCAGCCTGTTGGGAGCCTTCTGCTTTACAAGGTGGGGTCTGCTTCCGTGAGGCTCTTCGTACCAGCCGACTGCGGAAATGCTGTCGCTTCCAGAATATGCGGTCTGGTTGCTCGGTATTCCTCCAAAACCGCCGCGGGCAAGGTATTCCCATTCAGCTTCGGTGGGAAGGCGGTAGCCGTTTGCGTTAAAGTTTGCAGTTACGTTGTCCCCGGAAATGGTGTAGACCTGGGTGTAGCCTTCTGCGGCACTGCGCTTGTTGCAGTAGGTTACAGCGTCGTACCAGTCCACAAAGAAAACAGGATAGTTTGAACCTGCCCCGTAATGGCCGTTCAGAGGATTGCCCCAGTCAGAGTTTGGAACATTGCCCCTGTAGGTGCAGTATTTTTCGTATTCAGCCTGGGTTACCTCGTGGTCGCATACATACAGGTCTGGAATGGTTACCGTGCGGCCGGAAACAAATACTTCTGAACCGCTAACAGGGCCTTTTACAGTTGCACCCTTAACAGCCACAAAGCCTTTTGAATCAGCGGTGCATATAACCGTTGCTGTAGCTGCATTAGTTGTTGCAGGAGTAGTTGTGCAAGAAGAGCCTGATGAACCAGATGAACCGCTTGAACCTGTGCTTGGGCTGCAAGTAGACTGGGCGTTTGCTTCTGCCTGCCTCTGGGCCTCCTCTTCCCTGCGCAAGATGTCTGCCTGGGTGTTGGCTTCTGCCTGCCTCTGAATTTCCCTAAGCTCCTCTTCCCTTCTCTGCTGCTCGCTCTTTGCCCTTGCAATTCCAGCCTCAGAAGTGTCGTTTACAGTTATGCTAAAAACAAATTTGTAGTAGTCGCA